>Ga0209947_1000820_pt1 | contig 18991 bp, 17 predicted proteins | sample SalPonR2_B_D2_MG_FD_185706 | JGI IMG/M metagenome (GOLD analysis project Ga0209947, IMG submission 185706) | Salt pond soil microbial communities from South San Francisco under conditions of wetland restoration - Salt Pond MetaG R2_B_D2_MG... ... | reverse complement strand
TGCTGAAGATCGGCGACGAGACCGCCGGACACAAGCGGATCTGGATTACCGCGCGGCAGCACCCGGGCGAAAGCATGGCCGAGTGGTGGGTCGAGGGATTCCTGGAAAGATTGCTCGACCCCGAAGACGGCGTTTCGCGCGCGCTGCTCGACCATGCCGTGATCTACCTGGTGCCCAACATGAACCCGGACGGGAGCGTTCGCGGGCACCTGCGGGTCAACGCCCATGGTGTCAACCTCAATCGCGCCTGGCGCGACCCGGACCCGGAAACCTCGCCCGAGGTTTATTACGTGCGCGAACGGATGCACGAAACCGGCGTCGACATCGCGCTGGACGTGCACGGCGACGAGAACCTGCCGTATAACTTCATCGCCGGCGGCGAAGGCGTTGCCCGCTGGAACGCGGCGATGGAAAACGATCTGCAGGCGTTCAAGGCACTGCTGGCCCGGATCAGCCCCGATTTCCAGACCGAGTTCGGCTACGAGCGCGACGCGCCGGGCTCGGCCGACCTGCGCAAGTGCACCGACTACGTCGCCGAAAAGTTCGGTTGCCTGGCGATGACGCTGGAAATGCCGTTCAAGGACGCCGCCAACCGGCCGATGCCCGACATCGGCTGGTCGCCGGGCCGCAGCCGCAAGTTGGGTGCGCAGTGCGTGGACGCATTCTGGCAGACGATCTCGGGCGGCGGGGCGTAAAAAATTCGCCGGGGATCATCGGTCTCCAGCGGATAGAAGTCTTGGAGCGTCTTGATCAGTCGGCCGGACCGGTCTCCCGGGCATCGTCTTCTTCGGCCCGGTCCCGGTGCACCATGCGAGCGAACACGATGCCGATCTCGTACAGTGCCCAGACCGGCAGTGCCAGCAGGGTCTGCGAGATCATGTCAGGCGGGGTGATCAGCATGGCGATGAAGAACACGCCGACGACCACGTAGCCGCGCATCCGGGCCAGCCCGTCGGGCGTGACGACGCCGATGGCCACCAGCACGACGGTCACCACCGGCACCTCGAACGAAAACCCGAAGGCCAAAAACATCACCAGCACGAAATCGAGGTAGCGGTTGATGTCGGTCATCACCGCCACCCCCTCGGGCGCGATCTTGGTGATGAAGGTGAAGATCACCGGCAGCACGATGAAATAGGCGAACAGGCAGCCGAGGTAGAACAGGACTGTTGCGGCGGCCAGCAGCGGTTTGGCGATACGCTTTTCGTGCTGGTAAAGGCCGGGTGCGACGAACGACCAGGCCTGATAGATCACATAGGGCATGGCCACGAGGATGGCCAGGATCAGGATCAGCTTGAACGGCGCGAAAATCGGCGAGGCGACGTCGATGGCGATCATGCTCGTGCCTTCCGGCAGTCGGGATACCAGCGGCTCGGAAATGATGGTGTAGAGCTTGCGCGCAAAAGGTGCCATCGCCAGCATCGCCACTGCAATCACGACAACAGACCGGATCAGCCGGTTTCTGAGTTCCAGCAGGTGATCGATCAGCGAGAGTTCCTGGTCAGTTTCGATCGGCTGGCTCATCTTGCGTGCCGTTCTTGCCGGCTTTTGCGGCGGATGATTGCGCTTCCGATGAATCATCGGACGACTCTGGTGGATTTGCCCGGGTCTGCGTGGCCTCCATGATCTTGCGGTTGTGATCGGCGTCCAGTTCGGCCTGAAGCTCCGACTGCAGTCCTTGCCAGGCGTTACGTGCCTGGCGCGTCAGGCGCCCGGCTGTACGTGCAATCTTGGGCAGTCTATGCGGCCCAACCACGATCAGCGCGATGACTGCCAGGAGCAGCATCTCGGTAAAGCCGGCGCCGCCCATCGATCAGGATTTCGATTTGCCGGAATCGTCGTCTGATTCCGAAGAGGTCGATTTCTCGGAAGAATCGTCCTTGTCGTCGTGATGTTCGTCTTCGTTGTTGCTCATTCCCTTGCGGAAATCGCGTATTGCAGAACCGAGATCGCCGCCGACATTGCGCAGCTTCTTGGTACCGAAAATCAGCAGCACGATCAGGAAAATGATCAACAGCTGCATGGGACCGATATTGCCCAACATGGCGTTTCTCTCCGTTGGATCCGAGGATTCGGAGCGCTATTCTACCGCTGCCGAAGGTGAAGCGTCCACCAGGACGTCACCAGCATCAGCAGCGCCATCATCGCGAGGCCATGCGGGTTGCTTGCTGGGATCATTGCCGGGCCAGCCAGCGTTCCATCGGGTGTGTCACAGCCCCCGGGCGGCGCAATCGCGAGTGACTCGAAACCCACCAGTGCCGCGTCAGCGGCTTTCTGCGCCAGGCCGGTTTCCAGATCGATTCTCAGAATTTCGGAGCGGATATCCGGTACGCCATTTGCCCGCCGATCAGTAATCGCCCACAAATTGCCCTCGGTGTCGAAGGCCAGGCCCGCATTGGCGTACGGCAGCACCGCCAGGCCCAGAGAGCCGATAAATTCCGCAGTTGCCGTGCCGCGATCGATACGGTAGAGGTTGGGCGCGTCGGAGGTGAACATGCCGTCTTCACCGGCCAGGCCCTGCCCGATGCCGTAGAGCTCCCCGCCCCAGCTAGCCAGATCCGTGATTGGTGCCCCGAGGCTGCCGACCTGACCGATGCGCTGCAGACGCCCCGTTTCAAGCGATGCACTGAACAGGCTGCGCTCGGTATCGGAACTGACAAGCAATTCGCCGGCGCATGTGAAGGTCATGCCGAAGTCCATCGGTTGCGCCAGCGGCAGGCCCATGTTGAACCTGAGGTCGCCCACCGGGCTCGAAAACCCGCTGTTCACATTTATCGTGACCAAAGTCTTGTCTTGGTCATCGGCCCCGTAGAGCGTGCCGTCGGGGGCCAGCGCCAGACCTTCCATATCGATGAAGCCGGTTTGGCCGATGCGCTCGACCTGGCCGGTAGACAGGTTGACTTCCCACAAGACATGGATGTCCTCTGTCGGGCCGAATCCCCGCGAATTTACCGCAAGCCCGGTCGGCTGCGCCCACGCGATTACGTGCGCAATCAAGAGCGCAAGCGCGAAGATGGTTTTTGCGGGGCCTGCAATTGTCATTGTATTCTTTTTTATATTTACACTTCTCCGACTGTCCGGATACTAGCAGATTTCAGCCCATGAGCACAATCCACGCCTCTACCGGTAAACTCAGCGTCACTTCAGCTGGAATATTCAAGAATGAATGATCCGATAAAGTCTGCGCGGGAAGCGCGCGAACTGGCCGCGCACAGCCAGCCTCCGCGCGCGGGAATCCTGCTTGCCAACCTCGGCACGCCGGACCGTCCCGATGCTTCGGCATTGCGCAAGTACCTGCGCGAATTCCTCTGGGATCGTCGCGTTGTCGAAGTGCCGCGGCCCATCTGGTGGATGATCCTCAACCTGATCATCGTGCCGTTCCGGTCGCCGCGCTCGGCAGAGGCCTACCGTCGGGTCTGGACCGAGCGTGGCTCGCCGTTGCTTTTTTACACCCTCGATCTGGCCCGCGCGATGGCCCACGAGTTCGAGCGCAGCCAGCCGCAGGTGCGGGTCTATCCGGCCATGCGCTACGGTAGTCCGGGCATCACCGAGGCGCTCGAGCGGGCACGGGCCGACAACGTTCAGCGCCTGATCGTCCTGCCCATGTATCCGCAGTATTCGGCGACCACCACCGCCAGCGTGTTCGACGGCCTGGCGAATGCGCTCAAGAAGGTGCGCTGGCTTCCCGAGCTGCGGTTCATCACGCATTACCACTACGACGAAGCCTGGGTCGAAGCGATTGCCGACCGGATTCGAGCTCACCAAGAAACGCACGGAAGACCTGAGAAGCTGCTGTTCTCGTTTCACGGCATTCCGAAGAAATACCTGCTCAAGGGCGATCCCTACTACTGCGAGTGTCAGTCGTCGGCGCGTCGAATTGCCGCAAGGCTCAAGCTTGACCCCGAGACCTGGCAGGTCACTTTCCAATCGAGACTGGGGCGCGAGGAGTGGCTCAAGCCTTATACCGATGAAACACTGAAGGACATGGCGGGCGCCGGCCTCAAGCATGTTCAGGTGGTTTGCCCGGGTTTCGCCGTCGACTGCCTGGAAACCATCGATGAAATCGGCCTGGAGAATCGAGAGGAGTTCGAGCATGCAGGCGGCGAAAAACTCGAGTACATTCCCGCCCTGAATGCCGAGCCCGATCACGCACGCGTGCTGGCCGAGCTGTGTTGGCGCCATGGTCAGGGCTGGCCGGAATTCGGCAAGCAGGGTGCGGTGAGCAGCGAAACGCTGGCCGAGCGCGCGGAGCGGGCCGAGGCCGCAGCGCGGTCGCTGGGCCTGGAGAGTTGACCGAATCTGTCTCCCGATTCGCGCAAGTGCCAGCCGGCGCAATGCAGCAGGCACGCGAGGTGCTGCAAGACGTGTTCGGCTTCAGCGGTTTTCGGGGCTGCCAGGAAGCGATCGTTCGCGCGATCACCGACGGCAAAAATGCGCTTGTCCTGATGCCCACGGGCGGTGGCAAGTCGCTGTGCTACCAGATTCCCGCCCTGGTAAGAACCGGGACCTGCGTTGTGGTCTCGCCGCTGATCGCGCTGATGCGCGACCAGGTCGAAGCGCTCAAGGCCTTCGGTGTGCGCGCCGAGGTGCTCAATTCCAGCCTGCCGCCGGCCGAACAGCAGCGGGTGGAGCAGGCACTGAACGCAGGCGAACTGGATCTGCTCTACGTGGCCCCGGAACGCCTGATGCAGGGACGCATGCTGGGCCGCCTCAAGCAGGTGGATATTGCGCTGCTGGCCATCGACGAGGCGCACTGCGTGTCGCAGTGGGGACACGACTTTCGCCCCGAGTACCTGCAGCTGGGCGCGCTGGCCGAGCATTTCCCCGGCGTGCCGAGGATTGCACTTACCGCCACGGCAGACATTCGTACCCGGAATGAAATCGCCGCCTCGCTGTTTGCCGACGGCTGCGAAAAGTTCATCGACAGCTTCGACCGGCCTAATATCCGATACAAGGTGCAGCCGCGCCACAACGCGAGAAGCCAGCTGGTCGATTTCATCCGTCGCGAACACCCTGGAGAATCCGGCATCGTCTACTGTCTTTCGCGCAAGCGCTCAGAGCAGGTTGCCGGATGGCTCAATGCAGAAGGATTCACGGCCCTGCCTTACCACGCCGGTCTGGAGGGCGACGAACGGCGCTCGCACCAGGATCGATTCATCCGTGAGGAGGGACTGATCGTGGTCGCTACCGTGGCCTTCGGCATGGGCATAGACAAGCCCGACGTGCGCTTCGTGGCGCACATGGACCTGCCGCGCTCGATCGAGGCCTACTACCAGGAAACCGGGCGTGCAGGGCGCGATGGCCTCCCGGCCGATGCCTGGATGGTCTACGGGATGGAGGACGTTTACCGCCTGAGGCAGATGCTGGCCGAATCAGGTCTATCCGACGAGCGCCAGCGCATCGAGCGGCAGCGGCTGGAGGCCCTGCTGGGTTATTGCGAGCAGTCGGCGTGTCGCCGTCCTTCACTGCTGGGCTATTTTGGAGAAACGCATTCGGGCGATTGCGGCAACTGCGATAACTGCATCGACCCGCCGAAACGGGTGGACGCCACCGAACCGGCGCGCATGGCGCTTTCGTGTGTATACCGCACCGGTCAGCGTTTCGGCGCCGGCCACCTTGTGGACGTGCTCCGGGGCAAGGCGAGCGAACGGGTGAGCGGGCTCGGGCACGACCGGATCTCGACGTTCGGACTCGGTGCCGAGCAGCCGCCGGCCTATTGGCACTCGCTGATTCGCCAGTTGCTCGCCGCCGGCCTGCTGGCCGCCGATCCGGACGGGCACGGCGGTCTGCGTCTGGATCCCTCGGCCCGCGAGTTGTTGCGCGGCGACGATTCGTTCAAGATGCGCCAGGACCCGCCACGCAAGCCGGTCGGAAAGCGACGAGGCGCGCCTGAGCACGACCTCGGCCCGGTGGAGCAGAAAGGCTTCGACAGTCTGCGCGCGCTCAGGCTGGAGATCGCCCGCGAAGAGGGCGTGCCGCCGTACGTGATCTTCCATGACGCCACGCTCCAGGCGATGCTGGCCGAACGGCCCGATACGCTGGATGCGATGGCCGGCGTGCAAGGCATCGGCCGGCACAAGCTCGAAAAATACGGCCAGACCTTTCTCGACCGGCTCCGCACCCTGGATTAAAGAACCTTTCCGGTCTCAGCCCCAGAGATGGATCACCGGCCAGAACATCAGCAGCAGCACGCCCAGCGCCGCGGCGGTGTAGCCGGCGACCCGGCCGGGGTTGCGCCTGAAGTAGGCCCAAAGCGATTCGTGCGCGTGATTCTCTCGGGCGCTGACGACGAACGCTTCCTGGAACGCGTCGAAGACCTTTTTTGCCCGCTCGAACTCCTCCTCGCGACGAATCCAGATGCTGCCGGCGCTGATGCCGAACGCCGTCGGCGGGATTTCGTAGAAGTTCACGCCAGCGGCCTCCAGCGCTTCGCGCAGGCCTTCGGCTTCCTCCGGCGTAACGCCACGAAGACTGAGCAGTCTTTTTGCCATGCTGGTTCCTCGTGAATGCGCGATTGGCTGCAAAATCCTTGAGCTTCATCTTAACCGCTCGGCGGGACGTACAATCGTGATCATCCGATCAACGAGGCATCCAGGCCATGTATTCATCCGTCGTTCTTCTTTACACATCGCTGCTCGCGCTCCTGCTGATCGGCCTTTCCTACAACGTGGTGCGATTGCGCCAGCAGCACCAGGTCGGTATTGGTACCGGTTCGGTCCAGGCACTGGAGCGCGCGGTGCGTGCCCAGGCGAATTTCTGCGAATACGTGCCGCTGGCGCTACTGTTGCTCGCCCTGATCGAGTTCGGCGGAAACGTGCCGGCCTGGGCACTGCACATCCTGGGTCTGGTGCTGCTTGTCGGTCGAATCGCGCACGCGCTGGGATTGAACCGCACCGCCGGCGCCAGCCGTGCGCGGGTTGTTGGAACGGTGCTCACCTGGGTCGTCCTGTTGGTGGCATCCGGCATGGGCCTCGCCGCGGGTGTGGTGGCGGCGATCAGATGACAGGTCATTGAGGACTCCGCGCCGTTGCGACCGGACTGTTGAAACCGACCGGATTGGTCAGCCGGCGCTTTCCAGAGCCGTAACGCCCCAGTAAAGCGCCGTGTAGATCTTCGGGTCCACCGCCTTGCCTTGTCGGTACTGTTCGCGCAGCCAGGCATCGATCCGATCGTGCGCTATGGCGTGAACAATGATGTCTTCGCTCGCGTCACCGCCGCCGCGGCCGGTTTTTTCCAGTTCGCTGGCCGCCAGGAACACGGCAGTTTCGTCGGTCATGCCGGCCGAGGTCGGGCAGCGCATGATTTCCGTGATCTTTCCCGCCGTATAGCCGGTCTCCTCGACGAGTTCCCGGTGTGCGGCGGCGAAGACCGATTCGTCGGCCTGGCCGTGCTGGTCGCCGACCAGCCCGGCCGGCAGCTCGATCGTCATGCGTTCGACCGGCTTTCGGTACTGCTCGACCAGCAGGAGCCGGCGATCGGTCAACCAGGCCACGAGTACCGCAACGACCGGATTGGTGCGCGTGGCGTACTCCCAGTCATCGCGCTCCACCAGGCTCAGATACCGGCCCTTATAATGCGTTTTCGTCTGCATGCGACTTCCATGTTGCGATTCGGCGCCGCCGCAAGCTGCGCCTCCAGGGTGAACATTCTTGCACGAACGCGGTCGCATTCCTGTCGCTCGTTCAGCCCGCATTGCTGAACTCGACTCCGGGACGTCCTGATTCAAACACTCAAACTCAAAATCGAGCATTCCATGAATCCGAAGTACTTCATTTTCCTGGCGTTCACGACGCTTTTCTCGATGGCCGTCGCGGCCAATTCCAGTTCTTTGCAGGCGCAGCCTTCGGATGAAGCTGCCAAGCAACCAGAGCAGCAGGTGCCAGCCGAGATGCAGCTGACCACCTGGTTCCAGCGGGCCGCCGAGGCCTATGCGGCTGAAGACCACAAGGCGTGGGTCACGGCGCTCGAAAACCTTCATCGTCTGAGGCCGTTCAACTACGATTTCATGCGTCAACTGGTCATGGGCTATGCACTGACAGGCAAAACGTCCGAAGCCTTCAACATGATGCTGCGGATGCAGCAGCAGGGGCTGGCCGCCGACTGGGACCGGGTCGAGGAGGTCGAATCGCTGCGCTCGTATCCTCTTTATTCGCATCTGCGCGACCTAATGAAAAGCGCCGCTGAACCGGCCGGCCAGACTTCCGAGGTCCTCACCATATCCGCCGACTACCCGATGCCCGAGGCGCTTGCCTTCGACGCCCGTACCGGTCGCATCTTCGTCGGGACGATCAGGGACGGGTTGATCCTGGTCCGCGACGAAAACGACACCGAATTCAGTACGTTTGCCGAACCGGAAGGTACACCGGGACTGCGAGCCGTGTTCGATCTGCTGGTCGACGAGGCGCGCGGTCATCTCTGGGTAGCCACCGGGACGACCGGTCAGTATCGCAATGCCCGCGGGTCGGACTTCGGCCGCACGGCGCTCATCAAGCTGGACCTGGAAACCGGCGAGAAACTTGGTGAATTCCGTGTTCTGCCTGATGGGCAGCCGCACATGCTGGGTGCGTTGGTACAGGCCGCCGACGGCACCATTTACGCCGCCGACGGGGCCGCCCCGCAGATCTACCGGTTGCAGCCGGGAGACGAGAGACCGCAGCCGTTTACAGGAACGCCTGCATTCACGGGCTTGCGCGGCATCGCGCTTTCGGAAGACGAAAAACGGCTCTACGTGGCCGATTACGATCTCGGTCTGTTCTTCTTCAATCTCGATGAGAACCGGGCGGGTTTTGCCCTGGGAATTCCCGAAACGCTCAACTTGGGTGGTATTGACGGGCTTTATCAATGGGGTGGATACCTTGTGGCGATACAGAACGGCGTCACGCCGCAGCGCGTACTCCGTCTCAAGCTCGATGACTCGGGCACGCGGGTCGCGAGCATCGCCACAATGGCCAAGGCGCTGCCATCGTTCGATAATCCGACGTTCGGAACCGTGGCCGGTGAAGATCTTCTTTTCATGGCCGCCAGCCATTGGCATCGTGTAGGATCCGACGGTCGCGTAGTGAATCCGCCGCTGCCGGAAGTGCCCGTGCTGCGTGCATCGATCAGGGACGCCGAGAATGCAGTTGTCGGTGAAGAGGCGCTCGAAAAACTCAAGCGCCGGGATGGTTCGGCGATGTAGCGTCGCTGAAGCCCTTCCAGCCCGACAGCCGGGATCGATTGCCGCGAATATGGTCGTGACTGTCGTCGAACTGTCCTCGTGACTATCTTTGTGACTATCGTCGACCGAGGCGATGCAGGCGCTGGCGCAGGGTCTGACCGAAACCGAGAGTGTCCAAAAGCACGTCCATCCCGTCGGGATTGGCGGTGCCGAAGCCCGGATGGGTTGCGTTTTCGATTTCGGCAATCGGTGTCTCAAGGCCGGTGAGCCGGCGTGACAGGCGAACTGTGGGTTCATGCCGGCGCAAGCGCGCACCCATCGCCCTGGCGCCGCGAATCTTGAGAAAGGCCAATTCGTCGATGCGTTCGAACAGACTGTCGATGGTGCCGAAGTGGGCGAGCAGTGATGCGGCCGTTTTGGGTCCCACGCCGGGCACACCGGGAATGTTATCGACAGGGTCACCGGTGAGCGCCAGGAAGTCGGCGATCTGGTCGGGTCTGACGCCGAACTTCAGTTCAACTCCGGTCTCATCGAGCCGGTTGCGCCTGGCGAAATCCCACCAGCTGTCGCCCGGCCCGCCCAGCAGTTGTGCCAGGTCCTTGTCGCCCGTCACCACTGCCACGGCATGGCCGCGGCCACGCCAATAGCGAGAAAGTGCGGCGATGAGATCATCGGCCTCGAATCGGCTGTGCATGTAAAGCGGCAGGCCGAGGCACCCGGCCAGGTCCTTGCACCATTTGAACTGGCGTTCGAGGTCTTCGGGCGCCGGTTCGCGGTTGGCCTTGTACTCTGGGTAGATCTCGTTGCGGAACGACTTTGACAGAGATTCGTCAAACGCTACCGCCACGTGTCGGCTTCCGGTGCTTTCAAGAAACTCGCACAGGAAGCGGGCGAAGCCGTAAACAGCGTTGGTCGGACGGCCCTGCGGGTCGGCAAAGTCTTCGGGCATGGAGTACCAGGCGCGAAAGATGTAGATGCTCGCGTCGATCAGGTGCACCGGTGGCTTTTCGTCAGTCGCCATGGCCCGCAGTGTAACCCTACGCTGCTTGCCAATTCGATTGACGACTTCGATTCACGATTGGGTGCGCAATCGGGGTGCCGGTTCAGTTTCCGTTTATCGACATATGCTAGTGTTTTGGCATGAAGCAGAAAACCCTTGAATTGAAATCGGGTCTAAGGATGGCCGGTCTGATCGTAGCCGTCGCCTTGCTGGGCGGCTGTTCGACCTATTACGAGTCTTATTACCCTGATTCGGGTGTCTACTACGGCGATTCCGGCGTATACGGTCATTCTTACGGCTATCCGCAGCGGGGTTATGGCGCGGTGAACCCGGCGGCTTATCCGTACTGGTCGATCGACTACTTCTACTTCAGCCAGTATTACCATCCTTACTCGGTCTACGTGGGCTACAACGAACCATTGTATTACCCCTATCCGGGATGGATTTTCGGGGACTATCGAGCGTTACGCCCGCGCGGCCATGGGTCTTCGTTCGCCTTCGGCTTCGGTTATCCGTGGTACGGCTATGGGAACCGCTATCCGGCCTATTCGTTCGGTTTCTTTTCCGGCTACGACCCTTACTACTATGGCGGGCACTATCGTGGCGAGCGGCATGGCCGCCACAGGATCCGCCAGATCGACCGCCGGCTCGAGGCGCTGCAGCATGACGATTCATATGTGTCGCGTCGAGAATTGCTGGGACGCGACCGGGTCGGCAGCAGTGTCTACGACAGTCGCCGTGGGTACCATAATCGCGATCGCAGCGACGCGACGCGCTCGCAGTCGCGGGCAGCTATGATGCGCCAGCGCAACTCGGGCGCTTCGCGTGCGCCACAGCGAACAGTCGCACCGGATCGAAGGGTAGAGCGCCGTCGCGCACCCGATGTCCGGTCGGAGCGTCGGCCAGACCGGCGTACGCTCGATCGCGACCGTATTCGGCGCGACGGCGGTGGGTCGGCATACGAGGGACATCGCGGAATTCCGATCGAGAATCTGCGCGGCCGCGTGATCGTCGATTCCCGCAGCAATCGGTCGGACGATGCCCGGGGTCGTGACGCCGGTCGGCGCGATCATGGCGGCGCCGCCAAAAACATCCGGCGCGCGCCGGCCATCGACTGGAATCGCGGTGATCGCCAGTCTCGACAACAATCGGGCCGGGTCTTGCGCCGCGCCGACAACGGTGGTCGAGACAATCTATTGAACCGATCGACCCGGAGTTTCGGCGCACCGCCGCAGAGACCGAATCGTCGTGCGGCGCCGTCGCCGCGCCCGGCCCGTGACGTCAGTCGGCCCGAGGCCCCGAAGCGCGCATCGTCATCGTCGCGCTCGCGACAGTCCGAGATGCGTCAGGACTCCAGCGGCCGGCGGTCGAGCAACCGCAGTCTGCGCAACGGCGGCGGCAATAGTCGTGCTGGCGGTAAGCGCCGCTGAGCAGGTTAGGGAATCTCTGAACAACCCTGCGTAGGCGCGACGGGTCATTCAGAGGTTCCTTAGTCCCTTCGCGTCATCCTGGCGCAAATCGCGGCGGCCCCGATCAATGCACTCGTCGGGGTAAAATACCGGATTGATTTCAGTGCCTTGGGCCCTTGCGCCAGGCGGGTTGCCATGCGTTATCCTGAAAATTTCGATGTCATCGTCATCGGCGGCGGCCATGCCGGCACCGAGGCGGCATTGGCTGCGGCCCGTTGCGGCGCCGATACGCTGTTGATCACTCACAATATCGAGACGATTGGTCAGATGAGTTGCAATCCTGCAATCGGCGGCATCGGCAAAGGCCACCTGGTGAAGGAAGTCGATGCCCTGGGCGGTGCGATGGCGATTGCTGCCGACGCCGCGGGCATCCAGTGGCGTCGTCTCAATGCGAGCAAGGGCCCCGCCGTTCGCGCCACGCGCGCCCAGTGCGATCGCAATCTCTACCGCGCCGCGATCCGCCGCATGGTGGAGCAACAGCCGGGGCTGACGATTTTCCAGGCAAGCGTCGACGATCTCGTGGTGGAGGGCGATCGAGTGGTCGGCTGCCGCACCGGCCTCGGTCTTGACTTTCATGCCGGTGCCGTAGTGCTGACCACCGGCACGTTTCTCGGCGGCGTCATCCACATGGGCCAGGCCCGCTCGTCAGGCGGCCGCGCCGGCGATGCGCCGGCGAACGCGCTGGCCGAACGGCTGCGCGCGCTGCCGCTCAGCGTGGCGCGACTGAAGACGGGCACGCCGCCGCGGCTGGACGGACGCAGTATCGATTTCTCGCGCATCGAACAGCAGACCGGCGACGATCCCCGGCCGGTGTTCTCGTTTCTCGGCTCGGTCGACGACCATCCGGCGCAGCGGTCTTGCTTCATTACCCGCACCCGGCCGGTAACCCATGACATCATCCGCGGCGCCCTGGATCGTTCGCCGATGTACTCGGGCGCCATTGAGGGGATTGGTCCGCGCTATTGCCCTTCGATCGAGGACAAGATCGTGCGCTTCGCCGACAAGGACTCGCACCAGATCTTTCTCGAACCCGAGGGACTGGACCTCAACGAGTGGTATCCCAACGGCATTTCGACCAGCTTGCCTTTCGACGTCCAGCTTGAATTCGTGCGCACGATTCCCGGCCTGGAAAACGTGCGTATCACCCGCCCGGGCTACGCGATCGAGTACGACTTTCTCGATCCGCGCGACCTCGAGCCCGGCCTCGAATCCAGGGTGCTGCAGCGCTTGTTCCTGGCCGGCCAGATCAACGGCACCACGGGCTACGAGGAAGCCGGCGCCCAGGGTATCGTCGCCGGACTCAACGCCGCGCGTGCCGTGGCCGGGCGGCCGGCGTGGCAGCCGGAGCGTTGCGATGCCTATATCGGCGTGATGATCGACGACCTGATCACGCGCGGAACGGCCGAACCTTACCGAATGTTCACCAGTCGGGCCGAGTACCGTCTGATGCTGCGCGAGGACAACGCCGATCTGCGACTGACCCAAAGCGGCCGCGACCTGGGTCTGGTCGACGCTGCGCGCCATGCGGCCTTCACTGAACGTCGCGATGCGATCGAGGATGAGGCTCGGCGACTGGAAAAGCTTCGCGTGGGCCGCGAAAGCGACCTCGCCCGCGAACTGGAAGCGCGCCTGGACACGCCCATGACCAAGGACGTCAGTGCCGCCGACCTGCTGAAGCGGCCGGGCATCGGCTATGCAGCGCTGATGACCATTCCGGCGCTGGGGCCCGGTGTCGAACGTCCGGATGTGGCCGAGCAGGTCGAGACGACCATTCGATATGCCGGCTACTTGAACCGCCAGCACGAGGAGATCAAGCGGGCCCGGAGCGCCGAAGAGATGCCGATTCCCGAAAGCTTCGACTTCGCTTGCGTGCGCGGGCTCTCGGCCGAGGTGCTGGAAAAGCTGCAGCGCCGGCAGCCGGCCACCGTGGGTCAGGCCAGCCGGATTCCGGGAATGACGCCGGCCGCGATTTCGCAGCTACTGGTCTGGCTGAAGCGCGCCCGCTCGGCGGCTTGAAGCCTGCCCTGATTCATTCACCCCCGGTTCACGCGCGATGCCGATACTGGGATTGTCGACAGCGGTTACCTCTCTCGGTTACTGGCTCCCTCCCGTCCGCTGTCGACACGTTGATATAGCCCCGGCCACAACTCCCGGCCGGGGTTTTTTTTGCCTCTGCCAAGCGTCGACGCCCTGCACCGAGCCTGGCGGCATCAAGGGTATAGTGATGGTTCTTCGAGCGAATCGGCGGTTACTAATGAAGCTGTTAGTAAGGAGAATTCAATGAACGAGAACAGGCAGAAGACCGCCCGGATGCTGGGTTGGGCAGGCATCATCCCGTTTGCAGCGCTGGCCGTTGCCGCAGTGATCGGCGCGCCCGAGCCGGTGCAGCTGCTGCTGGTCGGGTATGCCGTCGCGATTTTGGCATTTCTCAACGGCACTTTATGGGCCGGTGCGCTGCAGCGGCCCTCGGACGTGCCGGCGCCGCTGATCGCGAGCAATCTTCTGCTGCTCGCCGCGCTTCCGGCGCTGCTGATGCCGTTGAGCGCCGCCGCCGGTTGGCTGGCATTGTTGTTTGGCCTGCACCTGGTCGCCGATTGGCGCTGGGTGCTTACCGGGCATCCGGGTTGGTATCGTCGCATGCGGCTTTTGTTGAGCGGTATCGCCATCGCATTTCTGCTGGTTGCCGCCATGGGGGGCGCTGCGAATGGCTGACGACTATGATGATGAGCGTCATGACGAGCGGCAACCGATACTTCGCGCGCGCGGCGTGACGCGGACTTACCACGACGGGAGTCAGGACATTTGCGTGCTCGACTCGGTCGACCTGGACATCTCGGCCGGCGAGAAGCTGGCGATCACCGGCGAGTCGGGCTCGGGAAAGTCGACTTTTCTTCACCTGGCTGCGGGCATGGATCTTCCCGACGCCGGGACCATCGAACTGCTCGGCGAACACGTCAACCGGCTGGACGAACCCGAACGCACCCGCTTTCGCGCCCGCCATATCGGGCTGGTGTTCCAGGACTACAACCTGATCGAATCGTTGAGCGCGGGCGAAAACATCGAGCTGGTCGGCTGGTTGACCGGCAAGCCGGCCCGGATCGATGACATCCGGCGCCTGGCCGGCGAACTGGGCATTGCCGAGTTGCTGGACCGGCGTCCTGATCAGCTGTCGGGCGGCCAGCAGCAGCGGGTTGCCATTGCCCGTGCGCTGATCCACGAACCCTCGCTGGTACTGGCCGACGAGCCGACCGGCAGTCTGGACCAGGCCAGCGCGGAGCAGGTCATGCAGGTGCTGTCCGAAAGCGTCGACGCCCGCGGTTGCGCCCTGGTGCTGGTGACCCACAGCGAGACGGCGGCTGCGCGCTGTGACCGACGCGTTCGACTCCGGGCAGGGAAGCTGGAGGCGGCTTGATGCTGGCACGACTGTCGCGCGCCTTTTTTCACCGTCATCCCGCACAGGTTCTGCTCGCCCTGACCGGCATCGCCGCAGGCGTGGCGGTGGTGACCGGCGTGGCCTTGCTGCGCGGCGCGCTGGTCGAATCGCTGGACGCGGTCTCGGCCGAACTGGTCGGCGACCAGGCGCTGGTCGTTCGACATCCATCCGGTCGGGTCGACGTGAGCGAGTATGCCAGGCTCGCGCGCCAGCCCGGCGCGCCCGATTTCGTACCCGTGCTCCGCGCGCCGGTACGCATCGACGGTCAACGCCTGGAGGTGGTCGGTGTCGATCCATTCAGCGGCATCCGGACGCTTACCGGCACCGGCGGCGCCGGTTTGTCGACAGCCCTGTTCGATGAATCCGGGGGTATCCCTTCGGCGGTCGTGAGTGCCTCCACGCTGGCGCTTCTGGGCGGCGGGCTCGATTCGGTCCTGACCCTCGACGAGTCCGGGCGGCAGGTGCGCGTGACAGCCGTTATCCGCGGACGACCCGGACTGGACCGGCGTTTGCTGATGGATATTTCCCGGGCCCAGACGATGCTCGGCGAGCGCGGGTGGGTCTCGGAGTTGCTGGCACCGCCGCAATCCGAGAGCTGGCTGCGCTCGAACCTCGGTGAGGAGCTCCTGCTGGTCACGGCTTCCAGCCAGCGTGCATCGGCCCGGCAGCTGACCGCAGGGATGCGCGCGAACCTGACGGCCATGAGTCTGCTGGCGCTGGCCACCGGCCTGTTTGTCGTCTACAGCGTGCTGAGCTTTTTGATGGTGCAGCGGCGCCGGACCTTCGGTTTGCTGCGCGCGCTCGGGATGACCCACGGTCGTCTGGCGCGACTGCTGGTTGGCGAAGTCGTGGTGATCGCCGCTTTCGGTGCGCTGGGCGGACTGGTGGCCGGCACGGTGTTGTCGGATCAGCTGCTGCGCCTGATCGCCGCGCCCGTGGCCGAAGTTTACGGGCAGTTGCCGCCTGCGGCCACGAACCCGACGCCGTGGTTGTACGCGGGCATCTGGCTGGCCGCGCTCGCGGCCGCCGTGGCGGTGACCGTGCCGGTGATGCGCGAGGCGCTGCGGATTCCACCCGGACGATTGGTGCGCTCGTTCGCGGTACATGTACTGCCGGCGCGAAAGGTGCTGGTTCTGGCCGTGCTGCTGGTGACCGCGGGCGCTGCCTGGGTTGCATTGGACGGTCGGCTGGTCGCTGCGCTGGGCGGACTGTTTCTGGTGCTGGCCGGTGTGATCGTGACGATTCCGATGATCGGGTTCGGGCTGGTGCGGGGACTGGCGCGCCGCACCGCCACAACGCTGCCGGGTCGCGCGCTCCGGCTGCTGGAAACGGCGCGGGGGCGATTGTCTCCGGCGTTGGCCGCGCTTTCGCTTGCCCTGGCACTGGCCATCGGTATGGGCATGATGATTCTGGGTTTCCGCGGCGCCGTGGGGGACTGGGTCACCCGGCTCCTGCAGGCCGACATGTACGTTTCGCTGGAAAGTCGGTCGCTCGAGCGCGAGCAGGTGGGTCAACTGGCGGCAATGGAAGGCGTGGAGGCGTTTTCATCGGTGCGTCGAACCCGCCTGGCCGACGGTACGACCCTGACCGCGTACGATCTGCCGGCGCGCGCCTGGTCGGGCTTCGAACTGCTGGACGGCGAATCGCGCGATGCGCGCCAGCGATTCGGTGCCGGAGATGCAGTGCTGGTGTCCGAGCCCCTGGCACGGCGCAAGTCGCTGGCGGTCGGCGATATTGTCGAGTTGCCGACACCCGACGGCCCGGCGCGCCTGCCGATTGCCGCGGTGTTCCGCGATTACAGTTCCGAGCAGGGTTTCGTGGCCGTGACCGCAGATCTTTACCGGCGCTGGTTCGACGATCACGCCGTCGACAGCGTCGGGCTCTACCTGGCCGACGGCGTGACGCCGCCCGAACTGGGCCGACGAATCGATCGCCTGGAGCTGGGGGGTGCCGCGCAGTGGATTACGCCGGCCGGTATTCAGCGCGAGAGCCTGGCGGTATTCGACCGCACGTTTCGCGTGTCCTGGGCGCTGGCGATGCTGGTCGGCCTGATCGCCCTGGTCGCGTTGACCAGCGCGCTGCTGGCGCAGGGGCTCGAGCGTTCGCGCGAACATGCCACTTTGCGCGCACTCGGGTTGTCCCCGGCGCGGCTGTTCGGTCTGGTCACGGTGCAGTCGGCCGGGTTGACGGCGGTGGCGCTGGCCACAGCCCTGCCCTTGGCGGTGCTGATTCACTACGCGCTGTCGCTGCTGATTCAGCCGCGTGCCTTCGGCTGGAGCCTGCCGGCAGGTCTGCCCCCGGCCGAACCGGTGCTATGGGTGGTGCCGGTGGCGCTGGCGCTGGGCACCTTGACCGGGCTGTATCCGGCCTGGCGCATCGGGCGCCGACCGATGATCGAGCATCTGAGGGCGGGACGATGAAGCGCGATATCATCATCGCGGCACTCGTGGCGCTGGTGGCCGTGGTCTGGCTCGTGCAACGCATAGAGCAACGCGAGCCGGATGCTTCCAGCGTCAGCGGTACCGCGCTGCTCAATGCAGCGCCGGATGCGTTCAAGCGCGTCACCGGGCCGGAGCCGCTGGTGTTTCCGGCCGATCACGCCATGCATCCAGGATTCCGCAACGAATGGTGGTATTTCACCGGCAACCTGTCCGACGCGGCCGGCCGGCGCTACGGCTTCCAGTTCACCCTGTTCCGCTTCGCGGTGGCGCCGGGCGAACCTCTGGACTCGGATTTCGACAGCGACGCGATCTGGATGGCCCATTTTGCGATCAGCGACGTTGCGCGCAAACGATTCATCTCGGAAGAACGATTCGCCCGGGGCGCGCTGGACCTGGCGGGTGCCACCGCCGACGAGTGGTGGCTGCGCGACTGGACGGTCACGCGCACCGAAGACGGTTGGCGCCTGCGCGCGCAGCTTGACGACGCCTCGCTGGATCTCGATCTTGCGCCGCGCAAGCCGGTCGTGCTTCAGGGTGATTCCGGCTACAGCCAGAAAGGTCCGGCGCAGGGCAATGCATCGCGCTACTACTCGATTACGCGGATCGAGGCCGACGGACGCCTGGTGCTTGACGGGAATGCCGCCGACGTGACCGGCTCGGCGTGGCTGGACCGCGAATGGGGCTCCAGCCAACTGGGACCGGGCATTGCCGGCTGGGACTGGTTTGCGCTGCAGCTGAAAGACGGGCGTGACCTGATGCTTTACCGATTGCGCACGGAGGGGGGCGAGGCGTCACGCTTTTCGGCCGGTGTGCTGGTCGAGGCCGACGGCGGCTATCGCGTCCTGGGACGCGAGGACTTCGCGTTCGAGGAGATCAGACGCTGGGAGGACCGGCAAGGCGTGGACTGGCCGGTCGCCTGGCGTGTCCTGTTGCCGGCCGAAGGCATGGAATTCGAGGTGCGTCCGGCGTTCGACGCGCAACGCTGGTATGCCACCGTGGGCTACTGGGAAGGTGCGGTCGACGTGATCGACCCCATCGACCAACGAACGCTGGGCCGGGGCTACCTGGAACTGAGCGGATACGCCGATAGTGGAGAAGGCCCGGAGCGGGTCGGCGTGCGCTGAGGGGCACAGCGCCTGGCGATACGGCAGCGGGTCGGGTGATCGACAAGGCAAGCTTAGTGGAACGAGACCCGTCCGCCCTGGTTGTCGGAAGGGAGCGGCAGGCTGCGGGCTTCGGCCTCGTCGGCGGCGTCGACCGCGCGGGTGCCGAGAATTCGCTCGACACGACTGACCGAGACCCCGCGCTGGACCATGTGCAGGGCGAAACTGTTGCGCAAGACGTGCCCCGTTACGCGCCGATAGATGCTGGCATCAAGTGCCGCGCGTTCGAACTTGCGGTGCAGCGTCTTCGGGTCGACGTGATGGATCACCTTCGTCGGCGTGTGGGCCGGCGCGCCGGCGCGTTCGTGATCCAGGCGCTGCGGGAACA
>Ga0209947_1000815_pt1 | contig 19037 bp, 19 predicted proteins | sample SalPonR2_B_D2_MG_FD_185706 | JGI IMG/M metagenome (GOLD analysis project Ga0209947, IMG submission 185706) | Salt pond soil microbial communities from South San Francisco under conditions of wetland restoration - Salt Pond MetaG R2_B_D2_MG... ... | reverse complement strand
GAACAGGCACAGCATACCAGCCCAGAACAAAACCAGCGAAAAGACCAGTTTGATCAGCATCATACCCGGATCGCCCGCACCAGTGGGCACAATCCAGACACCGAATGTCGAGGTAAGAAGTGCAGTCCCACACACTCCGCGTAGCACTTGGGACGCGTCGATCCGGATCAGTCGTTGCTCGGGCAGATTCGCAGGCTCCTGGAAGCTGTGCGGGGCCTGAGTGAATTCACGGTCGAAATGAGGCAATGCAACCATTGTCTTGTCCTTCTGCTCGTACTCTTCGTAACTGCTTGCGAAGGTGCCTGCGAAAAGCGCCGGAAATGGGGCACTGACACGGCAATCCGCAGGCGGGCGACGGTCTCGGGAAACGGCTTGCGCCATTCCCTGCCGACATGTATGAGCGAACGACCTTTCGTATTCGTTATTGACCGCGCAGTCTCTCGTGGATGGGCCGCGAAAGGGAAACAGCCCATCCTATGAAATGCGCCTTGATAGAAATGGAGCTGACATGCCGCTTTATGAGCATGTGATGATCGCGCGTCAGGATCTTTCCAACGCGCAAGCCGAAGGCCTGATCGAACATTTTGGTGCCGTGCTGACCGACAATGGTGGCACACTCGTGGACAGCGAGTATTGGGGCGTCAAGACGATGGCCTACAAGATCAACAAGAACCGCAAGGGCCACTATGCCTTTCTGCGCACCGATGCCCCCGCCTCGGCCGTGCAAGAGATGGAACGCCTGATGCGCCTGCATGACGACGTGATGCGCGTCCTGACCATCAAGGTCGACGAGCACGCCGAGGGCCCCTCGGTCCAGATGCAGAAGCGCGAAGAGCGTGGCGAGCGCCGTGAGCGCCGCTGAACCATCATCTGAAGAAAGGAACATAAACCATGGCTACAAAACCGTTTTTCCGTCGCCGCAAGGTCTGCCCCTTCTCGGGTGATAACGCACCCAAGATCGACTACAAGGACACGCGCCTGCTGCAACGCTACATCTCCGAACGCGGCAAGATCGTGCCCTCGCGCATCACCGCCGTATCCGCCAAGAAGCAGCGTGAGCTGGCCCGCGCGATCAAGCGCGCCCGCTTTCTCGCCCTGCTGCCCTACGCCGTGAAATAAGGAGAAATCAGATGCAAGTGATCCTTCTTGAACGCGTGGCCAAACTCGGCCAGATGGGTGAAGTCGTCGAAGTGAAGCCTGGCTTTGCGCGCAACTATCTGCTGCCTCAAGGCAAGGCGCTGTCTGCCTCGGCGCAGAACATTGCCGATTTCGAAGCCCGCAAAGCGCAGTACGAGGCCCAGAACCTCGAGACCCGAAAAGAGGCCGAAGCGATGGCGGACAAGCTGCACGGTCAGCAGTTCATCGTGATTCGCCAAGCCTCCGACAGCGGCGCGCTCTATGGCTCGGTCAGCACCCGTGACGCGTCCGACGCCGCCACCGAAAATGGTTTCAGCCTCGAGCGCAAGCAGGTCGCACTGACCCGCCCGATCAAGGAACTCGGCCTGCATGACGTGATCGTCACGCTTCACCCCGAAGTCGAGGCAACGATTCAGTTGAACGTCGCACGTTCCAACGAAGAAGCCGAATTGCAGGCCTCCGGCAAGAGCATTCAGGACGCAGCTGCCGAAGCCGAAGAGGCCGCCGATTACGAAATCGCGGAACTCTTCGAGGATATCGGCGCGGCCGCTTCCGAAGATGATGACCTCGCTGAAGTGGCCGAGTCCGTCGAGGGTGACGACAGCGCCAACTGATTCCGGCGCCCCACCTACAGCGAACGCCGCGCGGGCAACTGCGCGGCGTTTTCTTGTATCAAGGGCGGTTTTCCACATGAAACGGTTCGCAGTTTCGACCCCCTCGCAATCCGGGACACGATCACTTATGTTGATGAATCTGCGTATCAGCAACTATACTGGGCCGCAGGCAATGCAGTGAGGATAAGAGCATGGAGCTCATCGACCTCAGCAAAATCCCGCATTCAGATGACCGGTTTGCCCGGTTTCTTGACGATGTTTGTCAGTCGCTCGAGTTCGACCACGCCTCCTACGCCACCTTCAACCCGATTTCCGGGGCCATTCAAGGCTTTGCGAATTATCGCGCTGACTGGATCATGCATTACACCCGCAAGGGGCTGCACCGCATTGATCCGACGATCCATATCGGGCGGAAATCAATCGCCCCTGTTGACTGGAGCCGGTTGGAGCGCACGCCACATTTCCAAAGCGTTTTCAATGATGCACCTGCCTTTGGTGTGGCCGCCAGAGGCCTCACCGTGCCTGTTCGCGGCCCCTATGGAGATGTTGGCCTGATGAGTGTGACCCGCGATTGCGGTGATCGAGACTGGCATCTGCTCAAGAAGAAAGTCATTGGCAATCTCCAAGTCGCCGCCGTGCACATGCACGACAACGTGATGAGTTCAGACCTGCCGATGGCCGCCTTGAACCTGCCGGTGCTGTCGACCCGTGAACGCGAAATCCTGCAATGGGTGGCCGAAGGAAAGACCCAGCAAGACATCGGTGACATCCTAGCTATCTCGCACCGCACCGTTGAGGTGCATCTGCGCTCCGCGCGCACCAAGCTGGGTGCTCTCAGCACGCCGCAGGCCATCGGTCGCGCGGTCGGGCTTGGCATGATAAAGCCTGGCTGAGGGCGCGTTGACTCGGTCGGTAAGTGTTACACGGTACCGTTTATCACATACGGGAAACCCCTAATGGCATCTGCTCGCCTGATGCGCGAGACTTCCCCTAGAACAATCATATTGGGGAAAACAAATGATCATCGTCATAGATGCGCTAAATCGGGATCGCTTCAGTGATCTCGTCAAGGAAATGTACCGACTGCGGGCGCGCGTATTCCGTGACCGGCTCGGATGGGACGTCAAGATCACCGACGAAATGGAAATGGACATCTTTGACTCACTTGATCCGGCCTATGTCGTCTCGCTGGACCAAGATGGCCATGTCGTGGGATGCATGCGCCTGCTGCAGACAACGGGCCCACATATGCTCGCGGATGTTTTCGCGGATATCCTGGAAGGCGAACCGCCGCTGCGCAGCCCCCAAATCTGGGAAGCGACAAGATTCTGCGTGGACACCGAGCGCCTTGCGCGCGGCGGTCACACCACAAACTCGATCTCATACGTGACGTCGGAGGTGATGGTCGGTGCCTTCGAATACGGACGCGATGCCGGCGTGCTAGACGCCGTTGCGGTGATTGATCCTGTGATGAATCGCGTGATGATCCGTTCTGGCAATGCTCCATATGACTACATCGGCAAGACAGTGGACATGGGCAAGGCGCACGCGCTCGCAGCGCTGCTGGACTGTTCGAATGAGCGCATTGATCGCATCCGGGCTCATGCCGGTATCGAAGGCGACGTGTTCCTGTCCGACGCGGAAGCTCTTTCGCTGAGCGAACGCGGAAAGGCGCTACGGACTGAACCGGTTAAATCCGACCTCGAAATCTATTGCGATGAACAGATCGCGAATGCGACAACCACAAAAGAGAGGGTGGACGCGCTGCGCCTCAAGGCGACGCTTGTAGACAAGATTCGTTCGCGCACGGACGTCGGCGCCTGACCCCCAAAGGGGCCGATATCGCGCGGATGCTAGGCATGGACGTCCGCGTACACTCACGCACGAACGAAAAGGGCCGCCCCACTTCTCCCCGGGGCGGCCCTTCTTTTTCTGCTCCCTGAGGCGGGTACCTATTCCTCGTCGTTCATAGCCTCGATGGCTTTTTCGAGCTCATCCTTTGAGACGTCCTTGTCAGCGACCTCGGCCAGTTCGACCACGTAGTCGATGACCTTGTCCTCGAAGATCGGCGCGCGCAGCTGCTGGCGCATCTGCGGGTTCTTCTGCACGAACTCGAAGAATTCACGCTCCTGGCCCGGATATTGCCGTGCCTGGTTCATCACTGCCTGGGTCATTTCGGCATCAGTCACCTCGACTTCGGCCTTCTGGCCCAGATCGGCCAGTAACAACCCGAGACGCACGCGGCGTTCGGCCAGCTTGGTGTGCTCTTCGGTGGGCTCGACCTCGGGGTGATCGTGGCCCTGCACATCGGGGTTCTCGTCGTGCCAGATCTGATGCGCGATCTGCTTGGCTTCGGTTTCGACCATGGTGGGCGGCAGGTCAAAGCTAACCTTCTCGTCCAGTGCGTCAAGCACATGCCGCTTGAGGATCGCACGCGCGGCACCGGAATACTCCTGCTCCAGCCGCTCCTTGATCTGCTCTTTCAGCGCGTTCAGGTCCTCGGCCCCGTATTTCTGCGCCAGCTCATCGTTGAGCTCGGCCGCGACCGGCTCCTTGACGGCCTTGACGGTGCAATCAAAGACCGCTTCTTTGCCCGCCAGATGCTCGGCCTGATACTCCTCGGGGAAATTGACCGTGACGGCCTTTTCCTCATCAACCTTCACGCCCACAAGCTGCTCCTCAAAGCCGGGAATGAAGCTGCCAGAGCCAAGTGTCAGAGGGTAGTCCTCAGCAGTGCCGCCTTCAAATGGCTCGCCATCGACCTTACCGACGAAATCGATCACGACCTGATCGCCATCCTTGGCCTTACTGCCCTTCTTGCGGTCCTTGAAATCCTGCGCGCTCTCCGCGAGGTTCTGGAGCGCCTCATCGACCGAGGCCTCGTCCGCCTTGGTCACCATCCGCTCCAGCTTGAGCGACCCCAGCTCGACTTCGGGGATCTCGGGCAGCGCCTCGTAGGTCATCTCGATCTCGACGTCGTCACCCTCTTTCCAGTCCTCGTTCGCCATCTTCACGTCGGGCTCGAACGCGGGGCGCTCGCCCTTTTCCTCGAAATGCGCCTTCATCGCATCATCGACGCTTTCCTGCATCGCTTCACCCAGCACACGCTGACCGAACTGCTTTTTCAGCAGCGGCAGCGGCACCTTGCCCTTGCGAAAGCCCTTGAGCTCCACGTCGGGCTGGGCCTCTTTCAGCTTTTCATTGACCTTGTCGTCCAGCGCCTGAGCCGACAGGATCATCTTGTATCCCCGTTTCAGACCTTCGTTGAGTGTCTCGGTGACCTGCATGTTCGTCCTTCCATATGCATCGGGCCGCAGAGGCGTCCGCGGCGGTCAAAATCACGGCTCTTCTATTGAGGCGGTTTCACGCGTGCAAGGGAAAACCGGTGCCGATCCGATCAGCCGATCCCGTGGTGCGGGTGGAGGGACTTGAACCCCCACGCCTTGCGGCGCCAGAACCTAAATCTGGTGCGTCTACCAATTTCGCCACACCCGCACGGGATCGCGGGCCGCAAACCGTCCCGCTGCCGAGGTCTCTAGCAAAGCGCGCCTCCGGATGCGAGGGGAAATCACGCGCCGCACTCCCGATCCGGGGCGAAAAAAGGGCGCGACATTAACCCAATATTGCCATATTGTGATGGAAAAACTGAGGCAGTCATAAAGCGAGAAACGCCATGAAACCGAATACGGTCGGGCGGTCACACGGCGATACCGCCGTCATGCCCGCAATGGAAGAAATCGGCCTGTGCGCCGACAGTATCATCCTCACACTCAACGGCGAGACGCACGTTCGCGACTTGCGCCCCGGCGCACGGGTCATCACCCGCGACAGCGGCACAGCAACTTTGCGCGGGGTGGACCGGCGGAGCACCATCTGCCGGGCAGTGCATATCCGTGCCGGATCACTAGGCCATACCCGACCCGAGCATGACGTCACCCTGCCCGCCGCACAACCGATCCTGGTGCGCGACTGGCGTGCACAGGCACTCTTTGGTGCAGATCGCGCGATGGTTCCGGCAGAACGGCTTATCGACGGCGAATTCGTCACACTGCAACCCGAGCAGGCCTTCGACCTCTTTCATCTGGCCTTTGATCGGCCGCATATCCTCTATGTGGACGGTCTCGAACTGGCCAGCGTCGTGCAAAGCGCGGAATGACAGTCCGCGCTATCTGACCTCTTCTGGGTTGAGCCGCAGCACCGAGGCGTTCAGCGCCCCAGCCACGCTGACCCATGCCAGATAGGGCAGGAACAGCAGCCCCGCGAACATGTCGACCTGCCACAGCGCCACTACCGACGCAGCGACCGACATCCACAGCCCGCTCAGCACAATCAGCCCCAGCCGCATTTTCTTGAGTCCGAAGAACACCGGCGTCCACAGCCCGTTGAGCGCGATCTGAAGCGCCCAGAAGGCCATGGCAATTCCGTTATCCGGACTCACCGCCACCCGCGCACCTGCCGCCGCCATGCAGACGTAAAGTATCGTCCATGCCACCGGAAACAGCCAGTTGGGCGGTGTCCACCACGGTTTACGCAGCCGCGCATACCACTCTCCGGGCGAGAATAGCCCGCCGGTAGAGCCTGCGGCGAAACAGGCGGCCAGAAAAATCGCGAAGCAGATCCAGATCATGCACGGTATCTATCGCCCGCGTCTCCATCAATCAAGGCAAAGCCCCGGCCCGTATCCCGCGCCTTGAGCTGCGCCATGGTGGCATAGAGCGTGTCGCTCCAATCCCCGCGCTGCGGGGCACGCGCGGCTGCCGCATCGACCAGAAAAGCGCATTCCGGCAAGGGCCGCGCATAAATCATCGCAGAGCGTGGCATCACATATGTCGCCCCCGCCCGCAGCATTGCGAGGCTGAGCCAGCCCAGTTTCTGTCGCGTGGAAGTCATCGCCCGGCGCGTCACCGAGTCGTACCCCGCGCCGCGCACCTGATGCCCGATCCCGGCATAGACATGGCGCGCCGCATAAATCCCAGGACGGCAGGCACGCGGCAGCGCCGCGACCCCGGCCTCAGAACGGGCATAGAGATCGTCCGCCTCGCGCAAGAGGCGGTGCAGCATCCCCGCCATCTGTGTCGAGGGATGCGGCGCTGCCAGAAAATCCTCCGGCTCGATCCCGGCCTCGTCGAACCATTCCAACGGCAGGTAAAGCCGCCCCTCGCGCGCATCCTCGCCCACGTCGCGGGCAATATTCGTGAGTTGCATCGCGACGCCCAGATCACAGGCTCGGGCCAAGGCATCGCCATCCCGCACCCGCATCAGAACGCACATCATAGCGCCGACAGCAGAGGCCACCCGCGCAGAATAGGCGCGCAGTTCCGACAGGGTCGAATACCGCCGCCCCATTGCATCCCAGGCCAGCCCCTCTAACAGCGCCTCGGGCAACGCACGGGGCATCTCGAAATCGGCGATGATCGCGGCAAACGCGCGATCGGCGGGGGCATTCTGGGGCCGTCCCGCATAGGCCATATCCAACCGTTCCTGCAGACGCAGCACAGCTTCGGATTTGTTTGGTTGCAGATCAACCGCGTCATCGGCCAAGCGACAAAAGGCATAAAGCGCCAGGGCCGGATCGCGCAGGCTGCGCGGCAAGAGCTTGGAGGCAGCATGAAAAGAACGCGAGCCGTGGCGGATCGCCGCCACGCAATGCTCCATATCGCGCGGGTCGATCATCGGGCACGCACCGTCTCGGCGGCGGGCACCAGCATGTCCAGCACCTCCGCGCTTGAAATCACCCCCGGCAAGCCCGCGCCGGGATGCGTGCCCGCACCGACCAGATACAGCCCCTGCGCCTCTTCGCTGACATTATGCGGCCGGAACCACGCGCTTTGCAGGATACGCGGCTCAATCGAGAACCCCGTGCCATGTGGGCTGAGATAGCGATCACGGAACGTCTCGGGCGTGAACACTTCCGAGGCACTCAGATGCGCACCCAGACCGGGCAAGAGTTGCTCCTCGAGAACCTTCTGCACTTTCTGGCGGTAAGGTTCGGCCTCGGCCTGCCAGTCCACCGGGTTTGCATGGCCCAGATGCGGCACCGGGCTCAGCGCGTAGAACGTGTCATCGCCCTCGGGCGCCACGGTCGGATCGGTGACCGAGGGGCGGTGCACATAAAGACTCATGTCCTCGGCCAGTTTCCCGGTGCGGAAAATATCCCGCACCAAGCCCTTGTAGCGCGGCCCGTTGAGGATGGTGTGATGCCCCGCATCGCGCCACATCTCTGCCGTGCCCTTGGTGCCGAAGTACCACACGAACAGGCCCATCGACCACCGCGCGCGCCGCAGCCGCGCAGGCGTCCAGCGTCGCTTATTATGGTTGCGCAATAGGTGGTCGTAAGTATGGCCCGCATCAGCGTTCGAAACCACGATATCGGCGGTCACGATCTCGCCCGAGGCTAGCCGCACACCCCGCGCCCGGCCCTCCTTGAGCAGGATCTCATCGACCTCTGTCCCCTGCCGAACCATACCGCCCTGATCCTCGACCACGCGCCCCATGGCCCGCGCGATGGCATCGACGCCGCCCATGGCGTAATGCACGCCGAATTCCTTCTCGAGATGGCTGACCAGCGTATACATCGAGGTCACGTTGAACGGATCTCCACCAATGAACAGCGGATGAAACGACAGCGCCATGCGCAGGCGTTCGTCCTTCACCCGCCGCGCGGCATGGGCATAGACCGACCGGTCGGCGCGCAGCCAGGCGAATTTCGGCAGCACCTTGATCAGATCCATCAGCCGGTGCATCGACCGCCGCCCCAGGTCCTCGAAGCCGAACCAATAGCGCGCCTCGCTGTCGCGCACGAAGGCGTCATAGCCTTTCAGATCACCGGGTGAGAGCCGCGCCACCTCAGCGCGCATCGCGTCACCGTCCTGCCGCGCGGTGAAGGTGGAGCCATCCGGCCAGCGAATCTCGTAGAACGGATCGAGCGCGCGCAGATCGACATCGGCATCGAAATCACGCCCGCAGGCGGCCCATAACTCGCGAAAGATCTGCGGCACGGTCACAATGGTCGGCCCCAGGTCGAACCGGTGCCCGTCGCGCATCAGGCTCGATCCGCGCCCCCCTGGGGTATCGAGCCGATCCATGACGCTCACCCGGTAACCGCGTGCGCCAAGCCGCATCGCCGAAGCCAGACCGCCCAGACCGGCCCCGATCACAACGGCATGCGGGGCGCTCGCCCGGGCCGCCTCTTCGCTCATTTCCGGATTCAGACGTGTCAACATAACAACATGCTACATGTGTCTAGTTAAATTGACAATCGCGGAATGCACCCTTTTCTATGCCTTGAAACCATGTCACTATTTCTGCACAGATCGTCACAGGGAGCGGCCCGATACAAACCGTAAGCCTCAGTTTCCATCGCTTCGACACCGGTTCCAGCCGGATCTGGGCGTTTGCCATGATGGGCGCGGCGCGCCTGATGCTACCGCGCGTGCCGGGCATTGGTTTCTGGAAACTCTGCGGCTCCGGCACCGGCGAAGGCTTTACCCCCGTGCCCAATACCGGCGTCTACGCGATTCTCGCCACATGGCCTGATCGCGCCACCGCAGAACGCCAGACCGCGCAGGCAGATGTCTTTCGCCGTTACGCCCGCCACGCAGCAGAGGTCTGGACGGTGTTCCTCACCCCGGTCTCGACGCGCGGTGCATGGGCGGGCGAAAATCCCTTCACGCCCGTCAACGACACCGACACCGGTCCGCTCGCGGCGCTCACCCGCGCCACTGTGCGCCCGGCCCGCGCGTTGCGCTTCTGGCGGCGCGTGCCCGATATCAGCGCCGTCATCGGCCAGGACCCGAACGTCGCCTTCAAGATCGGCATCGGCGAGATGCCGCTCCTGCATCAGGTGACCTTCTCGATCTGGCCCGACGCCGAGAGCATGGCACAATTCGCCCGTGCCGACGGGCCGCATGCCCGCGCCATCCGCGCTGTACGCGAAGGTAACTGGTTCCGCGAAGAACTGTATGCCCGATTCCGAGTAACCGCGACGCGCGGCAGCTGGCACGGCACCCAACCGATCACCATGAGAGAGCCCGCATGACAGCCCCCTATCCGTTTTCCGCCATCGTCGGTCAGGACCAGATGAAACGCGCGATGATCCTCACCGCAATCGAGCCGGGGCTTGGCGGCGTGCTGGTCTTTGGCGACCGGGGCACGGGCAAATCCACCGCCGTGCGCGCGCTCGCGGCCCTTTTGCCCCCGATCCGCATGATCGAGGGCAGTCCCACCAATGCCGAACGCCCCGAGGACAGCCCCGACTGGGCCACGCACCCCGACGGCGACATCGTCGAGCGCCCCACCCCCGTGGTCGACCTGCCGCTCGGCGTGACCGAGGACCGGGTGACCGGCGCGCTCGATATCGAGCGGGCACTGACGCGCGGCGAAAAGGCGTTCGAGCCGGGCCTGCTGGCCCGCGCCAATCGCGGCTATCTCTATATCGACGAGGTCAACCTGCTGGAGGATCACATCGTCGACCTGCTCCTCGACGTGGCCCAGTCCGGCGAGAACGTGGTCGAGCGCGAGGGGCTTTCGATCCGCCATCCGGCGCGCTTCGTACTGGTCGGCTCGGGCAACCCCGAAGAGGGCGAATTGCGTCCGCAGCTGCTCGACCGGTTCGGCCTATCAGTCGAGGTCCGCTCGCCCACCGATATCGAGGAGCGGATCGAGATCATCCGACGCCGCGACGCCTATGAGACCGACACCGCCGCCTTTCTCGCCCATTGGCAGGCCGAGGATGCCGCGATCCGTGACGCCATCCTTGCCGCCCGCGCGGCCAAGCCCGATGTGACCACGCCCGACGACATCCTGCGCGATTGCGCGACTCTTTGCACCGCGCTCGGCGCGGACGGGCTGCGGGGTGAGCTGACGCTGATGCGCAGCGCCCGCGCGCTCGCCGCCTATGAAGGGGCCGCCGCCATCACCCGCGATCACCTGCGCCGCGTCGCGCCCATAGCCCTCAGCCACCGGTTGCGCCGCGACCCACTGGACGAGGCCGGATCGGTCACCCGCGTCACGCGCCTGACCGAGGACGTGCTGGGATGAGCGGCGCCGCCGCATGGGCCCGCGCGCTGCGCGCGATCAGCCTTCTGGCCATCGACCCGGAGGGCCTGCGCGGGCTGCATCTGCGCGCCCGCGCAGGCCCGGTGCGGCAGCGGTTCGAAGCGCTGCTTTCCACTCTGCCCGGTCCCGCCCGGCGCATTCATCCCGACCTGAGCGACACCGCGCTTTTCGGAGGCGCGGATGTCGCCGCCACGCTGGCCCAAGGGCGGCTGGTCTGGCAAGAGGGGCTGGCTACGCAGCCTGCCCGCCTGATCCTGCCGATGGCCGAGCGCACACAACCGCATCTCGCCGCCAGGTTGGCACAACTGCTCGACCGTGCGGCGGGGCACGGGCTGATCCTGCTCGACGAGGGCGCGGAGGAGACCGAGCGCGCGCCCGAAGCGTTGATTGAGCGGCTCGCCTTCGGCCTCGACCTTGACGAAACCGGCTGGCATCAGGCGCAAGCGACCCTGCCCGCGCCCGCCGATCTTGACGCTGCCCACGCGCACCTGTCCGATGTGCGGCTCAACCCCGACCATATCGCCACGCTCACCGCGCTTGCTGCCCGCTTCGGCATCGACAGCTTGCGCGCGCCGCTGCTGGCGCTCCGCGCCGCCCGCGCGCTGGCCGCCCTGAACGTGCGCGACACACCCGACGACGACGACCTGCGCGAGGCGGCGGAACTGGTCTTTGCGCATCGCGCCACGCAGATCCCGCAAGAGGAAGACGAGGCAGAGCCGCAGGACGACGCCCCGCCCCCCGATCCCGAGACCGACAGCGCTGACACCGACGAGACGCAAGACGGCATCCCCGACGACATGCTGATCGATGCGGTGGCGGCCCTCATCCCGCCGGGCCTGATGGAGCGGCTGCAAACCGCCCGCAGCGCGCGCGGCATGCGCGGCACCGGGGCCGGCGCGCGGCGCAAGGGCAACCGGCGCGGCCGCCCCCTGCCCTCGCGCCCCGGCAAACCCGACGGGCGCGCGCGCATCGACATCGTCACCACCCTGCGCAACGCCGCCCCGTGGCAGCCGCTGCGACGAAAAGGCGAGAGCAGCGCACGCGTGATTATCCATCCGTCAGACATCCGCCTGCGCCGGTTCGAGACCCGCTCTGACCGGCTGCTGATCTTCGCCGTGGATGCCTCGGGCTCGGCGGCGATGGCGCGACTGGCCGAGGCCAAGGGCGCGGTGGAACTGCTGCTGGCGCAGGCCTATGCGCGGCGCGATCACGTGGCGCTGATCGCCTTTCGTGGCACCGGGGCGGAGTTGCTGCTGCCACCCACCCGCTCGCTGGTGCAGGCCAAGCGGCGGCTGGCGGGCTTGCCCGGCGGCGGCGGCACACCGCTCGCGGCGGGGCTTCTGGCCGGGGCAACATTGGCTACACAGGCTCGCGGGCGCGGGCTCGACCCGGCGCTTGCCCTTCTGACCGACGGGCGCGCCAATGTCGCACTCGATGGCAGCGGCGGGCGGGCGGCGGCCATGCAGGAGGCGCGCGAGCTGGCGGCGCACTTGTGCGCCCTCGGCCTGCCCGCGATCTTGATCGACACCTCGGCGCGCAGCGCGCCGGAGACAGCGCAGCTTGCCCATGGCCTCGGCGCGCAATACCTCGCCCTGCCCCGAGCCGATGCCACTCGCATCAGCGGTGCGGTCAGCGCGGCGCTGGATACGACCGCCCGATGAGCAGCGGGGCCGACATCCCGCCCGACTGGCCCAACCGCGCATGGTCCCGTCGCGTTCGCCACCGCCCCCATGACTGGCATGTGCAGGAAATGGGCAGCGGCGAGACGCTTTTGCTACTGCACGGCGCCGGGGCCTCGACCCATAGCTGGCGCGATGTGCTGCCACGGCTGGCACAGCGCCACCATGTCGTGGCGCTCGACCTGCCTGCGCAGGGCTTTACCCGCGCAAGCGACAGGCGGCGCTGCGGGCTGGTCGCGATGTCCACCGATATCGCGTCGCTTTGCGATGCCGAGGGCTGGCAGCCCCGCGCCATCATCGGCCATTCCGCCGGGGCCGCCATCGCGCTCGATCTCGGCGCGCGGCTCACAACGCCGGACGGCATGCCCCCTATGGTGATCGGCCTCAACGCGGCCCTTGATCGGTTCGAGGGTATCGCGGGCTGGCTCTTTCCGGTGCTGGCGCGGGTGCTGGCGATCAACCCCCTGACCGCGACGATCTTCACCATGGGCGGTAACCCGGTTAATCGCGCAAGACGGTTGATCGAAGGGACGGGATCGACGCTCGACCCGGCGGGGCTGGCGCTCTACGCAAGGCTGATCTCGGATCGCGGCCACGTCGACGGAACCCTGCGAATGATGGCGCAATGGGATATCGACGGTCTTCTCGACCGGCTGGAGAGCCTGACCGCCCCGTGCCACCTGATCACCGGCGAAAACGATCAGGCGGTGCCGCCCAGGGTCTCTGACCGCGCTGCACAACGACTGCCCGATTGCACGGTCACACATCTACTAGGTCTGGGGCATCTTGCGCATGAGGAAGACCCGGAGAGGGTCTGCGATCTGGTGGAGCGGATCGTGAGCGAGCCCACGCCCCGAAAAACGTCATAGGAGGGGGCGGTCGGGCGCTGCGCGGCGGTGCCTGCGGCACCTTGATTCCGCGCATTGGTGCTAGTCGTCAACGGCAGCTCAAGGCCATCCATACCGCAACAAAAAAGGCCGCGCCCCTCTCCCGAGCGCGACCCCTTCCAATCCCTTAACGCGCCTCAGCCCGCCGCCGCCACCGCCCGGCGGGTCAGAACCCCCACCAGATGCGCGCGGTAATCACCCGAGCCATGCATGTCGCTTATCATGCCATCACCCGGCAGGCTCAGCCCCTCTACCGCACCAGGCGAAAAATCAGATGTGAGCGCAGCCTCCGCCGCGGACCAGCGAAACACGCCGTCCTCCGATGCGCCTGTCACTGCGACCCGCACACCGTCCGCGTATTTCGCCACGAACACGCCGACCAGCGCAAACCGCGAGGCGGGCTGCTCGAACTTTTGGTAATTCGCCTTCTCCGGCACCGGAAAACGTACCTCGGTGATGATCTCTCCATCTTCCAGCGATGTGGTAAACATGCCTTCAAAGAAATCATCCGCCGCGATCTTGCGGTTGGTAGTCACCACCGTCGCCCCCGATCCCAGCACCGCGGCCGGGTAGCAGGCCGACGGGTCGTTATTTGCTACACTGCCGCCGATGGTGCCGCGGTTGCGCACCGCCGGATCCCCGATATTGGCAGCAAGCGCTGCCAGTGCCGGGTAGGCACCGGCCCCCGTCGCCACGTCCGAATGGGTCGTGCCTCCTCCGACGCAGAGCGCGCCGTCATCGCCGGTGCAGATACCCTTGATCTCGGCAATGCCCGACAGGCAGACCAGCGTGGCCGGGGCAGCAAGCCTTTGTTTCAAGGACGGGATCAGCGTTTGCCCCCCGCCAAGCGCCTGCGCCTCCTCGGTCCCGAGCGCCTTGATCGCATCGGCGATCGTGGTGGGACGGTCGATATCGAATGCATACATGATCGCTCTCCTTACCCTTGCATCGCTTGCCAGACGCGCGACGGCGACAGCGGCATGTCGATATGGGTGACATCCTTGCCGCCCGATTGCAGCGCGTCGATCACCGCGTTGACCACCGAGGGCGGGCTGCCAATGGCCCCGGCCTCGCCGCAGCCTTTCACGCCCAACGGGTTGTGCGTACAGGGCGTCTGACAGGAATGATCCACCTGATAGAACGGCACGTCATCGGCGCGCGGCATCGCGTAATCCATGTAAGAGCCACTCTGCAGCTGCCCGTTCTCGTCATAGACGCAGGCCTCCAGCAGCGCCTGACCGATTCCCTGACCGATCCCGCCATGCACCTGCCCCGAGACGATCATCGGATTGATGATATTACCGAAATCGTCGGCGGCGGCAAACCGCTCGATGGTGACGCGGCCGGTATCGGGATCGACCTCGACCTCGCAGGCATAGGCGCCCGACGGGTAGGTGAAATTCGACGGGTCATAGAATGCCGTCTCCTCCAGCCCTGGCTCAATATCCTCAAGCGGGTAGTTATGCGGCACGTAAGCCGCCAGCGTGACATCGCCCCATGCCACTGATTTGTCGGTGCCCGCGACGCTGAACTGCCCGTCCTTGAGCTCGATATCCGCCTCGCTCGCCTCCATCAGATGAGCCGCGATCTTCTTGGCCTTGTTGATGATCTTCTCGGTTGCCCGCACCATGGCAGAGCCACCCACGGCGATGGAGCGCGAGCCATAGGTGCCCATGCCCATAGGCGTGTTGGCGGTGTCACCATGCACGATCTCGACCTGGTCCGCGTCAATGCCGATCATCTCGGCCACCACCTGCGCAAAAGAGGTCTCATGCCCCTGCCCGTGCGAATGCGAGCCGGTCATCACCACGAGACCGCCGGTGGCATTCACCCGCACCGTGGCACTTTCATAAAGCCCTGCGCGCGCGCCCAACTGCCCGACAAGGTTCGACGGTGCGATACCGCAAGCCTCAATGTAGCAATTGACGCCCAGACCGCGCAGCTTGCCCCTGGCTTTGCTCTCCTGGCGGCGCGCGGCAAAGCCCTTGAAATCCGCGATCTCTTCCAGCTTGTCCATCGTGGCGTGATAGTCGCCAGTGTCATATTCCACCGCTACCGGCGTGGCGTATGGAAACTCGGTGATGAAGTTCTGCCGACGCAGAGCGATTGGATCAACGCCCAATTCGCGCGCCGCCTTGTCGATCACGCGCTCCAGTTGATAGGTCGCCTCGGGTCGTCCCGCGCCGCGATAAGCATCGACCGGCACGGTGTTGGTAAAGACCGCCTTCACGTTCACGTAGATCAGCGGCGTCTTGTAATTGCCCGCCATCAGGGTGCCATGCAGCCAGGTCGGAACCGAGGGCGCGAAGGTGCTCAGATACGCCCCCATATTGGCATGCGTGTCGGTGCGCAGCGCGGCGAAATTGTTCTCGGCATCGAGCGCCAGTTCGATCTTGGTCACATGGTCGCGGCCATGCGCATCGGTCATGAACGCCTCGGAGCGCGAGCAGGTCCATTTCACCGGGCGGTTGATCGCCTTGGCCGCGAAGGTGCAGAACGCCTCTTCGGCATAGTGAAAGATCTTGGAACCGAAACCGCCACCCACATCCGGGGCCACCACGCGCAGCTTGTGCTCGGGAATGCCCAGCACGAAGGCACCCATCAGCAGACGGATCACATGCGGATTCTGGCTGGTGGTATAAAGCGTGTGATCTCCGGTCGAGCGGTTGAAATCACCCACGGCGACACGCGGTTCCATCGGGTTGGCGACCAGCCGGTTATTCACGAGTTCCAGCGAGGTCACATGCGCGGCGCTCCTGAACGCCTCGTCCACCGCCGCCTTGTTTTCCTCGACGAACCCCCAGTCATAGCAGAGGTTCGAGGTCAGATCGTCATGGACCTTCGGCGCACCGTCCTCCAGCGCCGCCTTCATGTCCACGACCGCCGGCAATTCCTCGATATCAAGCTCGATCGCCTCGGCGGCGTCGCGCGCCTGTTCGCGGGTCTCCGCCACCACGGCGGCGATCGGATCACCGACGTGGCGCACCTTGCCCTGCGCCAGCACCGGGTGCCCCGGCTCCTGCATCACCTCGCCGTGCCGGTCGGTCACCTGCCAGCCGCAGGGCAGCCCGCCAATGCCTTCGAAATCCTTGCCGGTGAACACCCGGATCACACCGGGCATCCCCTCGGCGGCGCTTGTGTCGACCTTGTTCAGCCTCCCATGCGCCATGTCCGAGCGCAGGAAGTGCACATAGGCCTGCCCACGCAGATTGATGTCATCGGTATAATTCCCCGTGCCGGTCAGAAACCGCACGTCCTCGCGCCGCTTGGTACTGGCGCCGATGCCTCCGTCCTTTGGCATGTCTTGACCTCCCTGAATGGTCCGGGGTATCCCCCATCAAACCCGCAGCGCTTTCATCTTGCCCGAACTATCCCGGGGGAGCGCGGCAGGCGCGGGGGCAGCGCCCCCTCATGTCCGTTTATTCAGCCGCGATCTTGCTCACATCCTGCCCGGATGCCGCGAGGATCGCCTTGACGATGTTGTGATAGCCCGTGCAACGGCACAGGTTCCCTTCGAGGTAGTCACGCACCTCCGCCTCGGTGGGCGTGGGATTGTCCTTGAGCAGCGCCGCCGCCGACATCACCATGCCCGGCGTGCAGAATCCGCATTGCAGCCCGTGATGGTCCTGAAACGCGGCCTGGATGGGATGTAGCGTGCCATCGGGCTCGGCCATCCCCTCGATGGTCTTAACCTCCATACCCTCGACCTCGGCGGCGAACATGGTGCACGCCTTGACCGCGCGGCCCTCCACATGCACCACGCAGGCCCCGCACTGGCTGGTGTCACAGCCGACATGCGTGCCCGTCAGGCCCAGGTTCTCTCTCAGGAAATCTACAAGAAGCGTACGGCCCTCGATCTGGCCCGACGCTGGCTTGCCGTTCACGGTCATCTTGACCTCTGGCATTGGCTCCTCCCGGTTCGATTGTCTTTCTCTCCCAGTCAGACTGTAATGGGTTCCGGCTGACTGTCCAATGCGACTAAAGCATGCCTCCCGCCACTTGAGAACCCGGTTTCTTCGGTCTTAGCCGCGCGGGCCGCGCCGGGGCTGCGGGCGGGTCGGGATTTCCTTGAGCAGCCCGCCGACCCCCATCGCCGCGATCTCGGCGGCCCCGCAGGACAGCCCGCAGGCCACCCGTGCCAGCACCCAATCCGCTCCGTGCAGCACCGGGCTGCGCGCCGAGCCGGGCAACCCGATCACCGGCTTGTCCTTTATATCACCCAAAAACAGCAGGTTGCCCGGATCGACCGGCATGCCGAACCGCTCCACCTGACCGCCGGCAAGCCGCAGCGCCTGCGGGGCGGTATCATAGGGGTCCGACGTGGCCGAGGCGGTGAGGATCAGCACGATCTCGCCCTTGGCCGCGCCTATAGCCTGCGCGAGCGCGTCCTCATCATGCGCACATGTCATGACCTCGGCCATCTCCATGCCGAGGCCCGCGACCCGTGCATCAATCGCCTCCACACCCTTGGACCCTGGACCGCCCAGCACGTCCGTGACGATCAGGCTCACCGTAGCGTAGCGCGCCGTGGCCAGCCACACCGCCCCGCGCGCAGCCTCTGCTGCGGCCTCCACCGCCACGCCCGGCACGCCATAGGCGATGATCTTGACCGTGGCGATCATGCCGCCCGCGCGGATCTGGTGATGATCGGGCACGGTGGCCACCGTGATCATCGGATGCACCGCATTGGCGGCATTGATCGCCCCCACGTCAAGGCAGACCACACCCGGCGTCTCCGCCGTCAGGTTCACGCGGCCCGTGAAAGGCTGGCTCAACCCGATGCCAGCCGCTCCGTCATGCAGCGCGCGGGCGAGAGTTTCGGCGGCGGCATCCTCATGCAAGTCCCCCGCCTCCAGCCGCGCGACGGTCACACTGTCATAGCCAGCCTCTGCGAGCGCCGCGACCTCGCCCGCGCCCAGCACTGCGCCCTTGCGCAGCCGTCCCGCCGCCACCTGCTCTGAATGCGCCAGTATCGCGCCTTCCGCCTCGTTGAGCGGCACGGGGCCGAATTTCATGCGCCTTTCCTCAGCACCCGGGTCATCTCGGCCAGGATGCTCACCGCGATCTCGGACGGCCCCGCCGCGCCGATGTCAAGACCGATGGGCCCGTGAATGCGGCCGATCTCGGCCTCGGAAAACCCGGCCTCGGTCAGCCGGTCCAAGCGCTTCGCATGCGTCCGGGTAGACCCGAGCGCACCGATGTAGAACACGTCAGAGCGCAGCGCCTCGGTCAGCGCGGGATCATCGAGCTTGGGATCATGGGTCAGCAGCACCAGCCCGGTGCGCTGATCGAGGCCCAGGGCGCGGAGCCCCTCGTCGGGCCAGTCGTGCAGCACCGTCTCGCCGGGAAACCGCGCCTCCGAGGCAAAACTTTCGCGCGGGTCGATCAGGATCGGGTCATACCCCGTGATCCGTGCCATCGGCACGAGGGCTTGCGCGATATGCACCGCCCCCACGATGATCAGGCGCAAGGGCGGGTTGTGAATGGCGACAAATGTCTCGCCATCCGCCTCGAACCCCGACCGGTCCATCCTGAACCGCGCCTCATGCCCCTCACGCTCCAGCCTGCGGCCCGCCGGACCTGTCACATAGGCCACCGGGACGCGCGCCTCACGCGCCAGCACAAGATCGGCCAGCAATTCCTCGGGCATGACTGATCCCACC
>Ga0209947_1000813_pt1 | contig 19049 bp, 16 predicted proteins | sample SalPonR2_B_D2_MG_FD_185706 | JGI IMG/M metagenome (GOLD analysis project Ga0209947, IMG submission 185706) | Salt pond soil microbial communities from South San Francisco under conditions of wetland restoration - Salt Pond MetaG R2_B_D2_MG... ... | reverse complement strand
TGAACCAGGAGATATCGAAAAGTCGCTTGCGGTATTCGGCGATCTTCAGCGCAACCGCCGCCAACTGCGCTTCGGAAAGCTTCTCGCCGGCGACGAAGCTTCGCACCAGCGCCGTGCCGCCGAACAGCTGCATCCAGCGCCGCCCGACCTCGCGCTCGTCCCAGGCCATGGCGCGGGCCTCGTCGACCGACAGCACGAGGTGAAAATGATTGCTCATCACCGCGTAGGCGCACACCTGAATCGCAAAGACCTCGACCAGATCGAAGATCCGGGCCCGAATCCAGTCCCTCCGATGCGAAAAATCCCGCCCGGTCTGCGAATCGACGCCGCACAGGTACTGTCGTCGAACACACCGCGATACGACATGGTAGTTGGGCGTGGCGTCCAGCGATACGAGCTGGCAGCGGGGCATGGGCATGACGATTCGATTGGATGAGAGCTCGAAAAACAGGTTATCTACACGTCCACGGTACCGCTATAGGAAAACTTCCTGAATTAGGGTAGGATTTCTTCCCGAGAGATGGGTGTCCGTCTTTCGCCTGCGTCTTTTGTCTGGGGAGGAGACCATGGCTTGCTGCTACGAACCGCTATTCGAACGTCATTCGAATCCGGAGATTGCGGACATAGGTCAAGGCGGGGGTGCCGAGTACACCGTTGGGGCATGCAGGAACTGCGGTGCCGTTCTGATCCACTGCTGGGCGGGCGGGGTTGCCGAAAGCATTCAGGTTGTCACCCAGGACCTGGTCGATTATTTCCTCGCTGCCGATCCGCCAACGCGAAAAAAGCTGTTGGCGGAATGGTTCAACGATCGTTGAGTCCGCCCACAGCGGTCAGGAAGCCGACGCCCATGCAGCACGCCGGTGGTGGCACCTACGACCCGGCCTGCCTGAACTACACCATGGGCGAGCTGAACACACGGACACGCACCGACCCGTTACCGTGTGCAACACCGCTAAACCTTCTTTCTCTGATGAACAGCCGCTGCCTTAGACAATGAAACCCGCTGCCATCCTGATCCTGATTATTTGTGCTTGTCTGGTGCCGCTCGGGTTCGGCCTTGAAAGCATACTTCTGATCCCTCTGCCCGGCGGGCTGCCGTTCGGGACGCTTCTCGCCGCTGTCGCACTTGTTGCGGGATCAGCGATTCCCCTGGCGCTAGGTCGAAAAGGCTCGTGGCTTCGACGAACGGGCTCGCTTGTTCTTGTCGCGGCCATTCTTTGGCTTCCACTGGGCATCGTTCTTTCGGGTAACGCCTCGCTGAACTTTGTTCAAGACCCATTGGATTCGGCCTTTTTCTGGCGCTATACGGCGGTGCTTGCGGCAGTCACGCTTTTAACGATATTCTGGGCAGGAATCGAGGCATTCTTTCGGCGCAGTGATTAGCGCAACGATGGAATGCTTCGTCCCGGCAGATTGCCAGCCGCCACTCCGCGCCCGCTTACTGGTGCCGGATGACGGTGGCCGTGGGGTAAACATGAAGATTCAATGGCCGTCTTCTCTTGCGCTTCTTGCTCTCGCCGCCTTCCTTGTGGGCTGCGTTGCGCAACGCCCCGATCAGTCCGCAAGTCGGATGCACGAACCACCCGGCAGCACGATCTTCTTCATCCCGCACGCGGAGATGGATCTCGGTCAAGCCAGTATTCCGCTCACGACCGCAGGGCACGCCCGCGCCGCGACGCTGGTCCGGACTTTCGAAGATGTTCCCCTGACACACGTCCTCTCCAGCCATACGCTCAGATCGCGACAGACGGTTACCCCGGTGGCCGAGGCCCGCGGGATGGACGTCCAGGCGTTGCCGCCATCAGGCACCACCATCGGCGACCACACGATCGGCGATGCTTCGCCGTCGGATCTCGCGATCGGGCCCCTGGCGGACGCCATAGCGAAGTTACCGGACGGCAGCCGGGCGCTGGTTTCCGGGAATTCCAACAACCTGTTCGCGATCATGAACCGCCTCGGCGTCCCGTCGGCCACCGCGGCCAGCCCTTGCCCCAGGGGCGGTAACTGCGTGCCGTGCGTCGACAACGCCTGCTTTCCGGATGGATTCGACGGCCTCTGGGTCCTGATCCTTCGCGGCGCACCGGCGTCGCATCAGCTCATCTGGCTGAAGTACTGAACGGCCGGTGCGATTTCTCCACCATCAATCAAACGCATGGAGTGGACCACTGTCCGGCAGCTGGGGCTCATGCGCGAAAATTCCTGACTTTGGAGTCCCAGCATGAATGAAGTGCTACAAGAACTGGGTCTCGTTCCCTTCTTTACGCAGCAACTGGCAGACGCCGCCTTGTTACAGGCGCGTCTCGGGCGCGTCATGGCCGTCCAACGGTCGAGGAGCACGGTTGTGTGTGGCTCGGGCGATCGGCTCGTCGAGCTCTCGCCGGCTTTGCGCCGGAAGGCCGCCGTCGATCGCCCGACGGTCGGTGACTGGGTGATACTGGACGCGTCGCTTTCGCGAATCGAAGAAATCCTCGAGCGCAAGAGCCTGTTCAAGCGCCTGGGCGCGGGCGAAAGCAAGGAGCTTCAGCCTATCGCTGCGAACATCGATACCCTTTTCATCGTGACCTCCTGCAATGAAGAGTTCAAGGAATCGCGCCTGGAACGTTACCTTGCACTGTGCGCGGAGGCCGGGGCGATGCCCGTCATCGTTCTCACCAAGGCCGATCTCGCCGACGATGCGGATACCTATGTCCGTCGTGCCCGAAAAACCAGGGCGGGCGTTCCCGTCGAGGCAATCAATGCGCTTGACCCGGCCTCGATCAATGGTCTTTCTTCCTGGATCGATAGCGCCTCCACCGTTGCGCTCGTCGGTTCATCGGGTGTGGGAAAGTCAACCATTCTGAACACGCTGGCAGGGCGCCTCCTGGCTTCTACCGGCGAAATTCGCGACGGCGACAAGAAGGGTCGCCATACGACGACGCACCGTGAATTGCACATCCTCCCGTCCGGCGGCCTTCTTGTCGACGTCCCGGGGATGCGGGAGCTGGGCGTCGCGGATACCAATGGCTCGATCAATGCCGTTTTCGATGATATCGATACGATTGCGGCACAGTGCAGGTTCGCTGACTGCAACCATGAAAGCGAGCCCGGATGCGCGGTAGTTCGAGCGGTCGAAGCGGGGGCGCTTGACAGCCGCCGGCTGTCCAATTACAAGAAATTGCTGCGTGAAAATGCGGTGGCTAGCGCAAGCCTGGCCGAGAAGCGCGCCCGAGGCCGGGAGTTCGCGAAAATGGTCAAGGCCGGCAAAGCCATAAAACAGAAAAGGACGAAACCCCAGTGGTCATGAAAAAAATCAGAACGCGCCTGCTGGCGACGACGATGCCGGGCGCGTGCCTTCAGCCACGCTCGCAGCGGTCGCCTTTTCAGTCGATGCCGGCATCGGGCCGTGAATGAGCAGCGTATGAAACTTCGAATTCCGCCCGTTCTCGTCGTGATCGTCGCCGGCCTGCTGATATGGGTCATCTCGCGTTATGTCCCGTTCCCGTCCCTGGCGATTCCCGGCAGGGATCTTGTTGCCGCTTCGCTTGCCGCTGTCGGGGCGGTGGTCGTTGCTCTCGGCGTTGCTTCTTTCAATCGCGCCAGCACCACGGTCGACCCGCTGCATCCGGAGCAGGCATCGGCCCTGGTCGTGACCGGCATCTATCGCTTGACCAGGAACCCCATGTACCTTGGATTTGCCATCGTACTTCTGGCGTGGGCGGTCTACCTGTCGGCATGGCCGGCCCTGGTTGTCGTCGTTGCATATCTCGCCTACATAAGCCGATTCCAGATCGAGCCGGAGGAGAAAGCACTCGAGGCCCGCTTCGGCGCGGCGTTCCAGGATTACAAGCGATCGGTCCGCCGGTGGCTGTAGGGGGTTAACTTGCAGTTGCCTTGCTTTTTTATCGGGGTCTTCAGCCTCGTGTGCGTCAGTGCCGAAAGCGGCGGCCTTTGGATGGATTCTGACGCAGCTGAATCGCGATGTCATGAAAGCCGTTAGGCTGTCAACATCGCAATCTCCATCGGAATTCAGGGAAAAGACATGAAAGCCGTGGCATGGACAAGGTATGGAACACCGGCAGACGCCCTGCAGATCGTGGACGCGTCAAAACCGATACCTGGACCGGACGAGGTCTTGATCAAGGTCCACTCGAGCACGGTGACGGCCGGAGACGCCCGGCTCCGGGGCTTCAGGATTCCTGTGGGTTTCTGGCTGCCGACGCGGCTGGTTTTCGGTCTTTTCAGGCCGCGCAAGAAGGTTCCGGGGATGGACTTTTCCGGAGAGGTGGAAGCCCTGGGGAAGGAGGTGAAGTCGTTCAGTATCGGTGACACCGTGTTTGGCACAGCGGGAATGAATCTTGGTGCGCATGCCGAGTCCCTGTGTCTGCCCGAGAAAGCGGTATTCATCGAAAAGCCGGACGGGATCGATCATGACGACGCTGCCGCCGCGATATTCGGCGGGCAAACGGCCATACACTTCCTGAAGGACAAAGCAAGGCTCGGACCGGGTCACACGATACTCGTGAACGGCGCATCGGGGGCGGTCGGGACGGCGTCCATCCAGCTGGCCAAGTACCTGGGCGCTGACGTGACCGCCGTTTGCAGCACCGGCAATATCGAACTGGTGAAATCCCTTGGCGCGGACAAGACCATCGACTACACCAGGGAAAACGTCGAAGCGAGTGAAGACACCTATGACTTCGTGCTCGATACCGTCGGCAATATGCCGCTGTCACGCTGCAGCGGCCTGTTGAAGGAGAAGGGGCAGCTGATTTCCATCGCTTCGGGGCTGTTCGCAAACCTTTCGGCGATCTGGAACAAGAAGCTGATCAGCGGCGTCGCCGGCGAAAGCAAGGCGCATCTCGAGCTGCTCAAGAACCTGATCGTGGGCGGCGATCTGAAACCGGTCATCGACAGGATCTACCCGCTGGAAAAAATAGTCGAAGCGCACGAATATGTCGACCGAGGGCACAAAAAAGGCAACGTCGTCGTCTCGGTTGCGGGTTGAGCGGATGACCGCCGGATTGCGGCGCGGGAAAATTACTCGCTGCCCGGGTCGCCGATCGTGGTGCATGAATCATCCAACTCGATCGAAAGCCTGCCGTGGGTTTCGACCAGCGGATGGTCGAAGGGCATGGTGCCGGCCTCGAGGACGCGTCGGCCTTCGCAGGGCCGGCCGAGTTCCAGAAGCACCTGCGCCAGGTTGAGCCGGGCGGGCCAGTGTTCGGGGCTGTTGTTCAGTGCCCGGCGGTAGGCGGCGACCGCGGCCTCGTGCCTGCCCAGTTCGTATTGGGCGTTCCCCGCGCCCATGTGCACGAGCGCGGCTTCGGGCCAGCGCTCGCCGGCAGCCGTCCAGGCGCGCAGGCGCGATTCGGCGCGCGCGGTCTCGTCGAAGTCGGCCAGGGCCCGGAATACGGCGGTGCGATCGGGCTGCGCCGGCAGTTCGCCGGGCGCGAGCACCACGACGGCCCAGCGAGAAGCCCAGTCCCACTGTCGCATCCAGGTCGATACCGGCGTCTCCTGCATCCGTTCGGTGCCCGAGCGCATCAGGATTTCTCCGTCGGCGCGATCGTAGCCGACCACCACCGCGTAATGCCATGCCGGAAGACTCCGCACCCGCAGATTCTGGAGTATGAGCACCGGGTGGCCTGCCTCGACCTCGGCCAGCACCGCCGAAAGCTCGCCCGGTACGCGGAAAGGGATCCGGTCGAAGCTTCGTGCCCCGGCCATCATCTCGACCTGGAGGCTGCCTTCCAGGTCCGGCACGTAGACGCGTTCGGCGACTGCATCGTACTCGGGACTTGCGCCGCTGGCTTCCAGAACGGTGGTCAGCGCGGCGGGCCCGCAGTGGTTTTCGAGCTGCGGGTGGAACGGCGTGTCGGCCAGGTCGACGCGTGGCGCCAGCGATTCCGGAATCCGCGCGTCGTAGGTCGCGCAGCCGCCGGCAAGCAGCATCAGCGCGGCCAGGGCGACCACGCCGACGCTACTTGCACTCGTCATCAGCGGGCCTTGAAGATGTCGGTAACGCCGACGACCTCGAGAATGATCAGAACGATGAATACGACGCCGGCGATCACCACCACGCCGTCGCCGGCGGCCGGCATTTCGCCGATACGGCCGGCGACCTGCTCGAGTTCCGCTGCGCTCAGGTTTGCCACGCGTGCCATCGCCTTTTCGTGACTGATGCCGTACTGGGCCAGTTCGGCCGCGACGTCGTCGCGCAGCAGAAACGCTTCGACGCGCTGTTCCAGCTGACCCGCCTCCAGCGCCAGGGCGTCGCCGGTGGAAACCAGCTGTGCATGAGCCGGCAGGGACATCGCCGCCAGCAGCACAAGGATCAACGCGTTGCGAAAGATCATTCCAATCATCCGGGCACTCCAATGTGAATGAAGGTCCGAACATAACACAGCGAGCGCCGCCCGTTCACAAGCGTGAGTGGCGGCGACGGCTTCAAGAAAGGACGATTTTTCATGACCTTACGGCTCATTCGAGTCTGTTTTCCAGCCAATTACCGCGCCTGCGCCAGCGCTGCGGAGTGCAGCAAGTCACGTACGGCCGCGATGACTTCCGGCCCTGTCGCGGGGACGGTCGTAGCAGTCGATCTGCATACCGGCTTGTTTTCGAAAAAAGGCTTGACTATACTTTTTGCACAAGCCAGCTACCGTGCACCAGTTGAATCCCCGGCTGGCACAATGAAGAGATTCTTGATGAACAAGTCAAGCAATCGTGGATTGTGGATCGCTGGCGAATCGGTCGAGGGTACAGGCGGGCGTCGATTGCCTACGCGAAATCCGGCTACGGGCCAGGTCATCTGTGACGTTGCCGAAGCGGACGAGACCGATGTGGACCGCGCCGTGCAGGCAGCCGAAGCGGGCTTGAAGCAATGGCGCCGACTGACCGGCACCGAGCGAGGCCGCGTGCTTCACCGCATGGCGACGATCATGCGCAAACATCGTCAGTCGCTGGCGGAGCTCGAATCCCTCGACGGCGGCAAGCCGATCTCGGAAACCCCTGAGGCGGACGTGGATTCCGGGGCCGACTGTCTCGAGTATTTCGCAGGCCAGGCCGCTTCCCTGCAGGGCGAGTATCAGCAGCTGGCAGGCGGGTTTTTCTACACCCGTCCCGAGCCGCTCGGCGTCTGCGCCGGCATTGGTGCCTGGAATTATCCGCTGCAGATCGCCTGCTGGAAGACGGCGCCGGCGCTGGCGGCCGGCAACGCGATGATCTTTAAGCCAGCAGAGCTGACCCCCTTGTCGGCCTTGCGCCTTGCCGAGCTGTTCCAACAGGCGGGCCTGCCGGATGGCGTGTTCAATGTGATCAATGGGGAAGCTGCGGCGGGGCAGGCGCTTACGAGTCACCCCGGTATCGCCAAGATCTCGCTCACAGGAGGGGCCGTGACCGGCAGGAACGTCATGGCGGCTTCCGCCGAGACCCTCAAGACCGTAACCCTGGAGCTCGGCGGCAAATCACCAATGGTGGTCTTCGATGACGCCGACATCGACAACGCGGTGTCGGGTGCCTTGTTGGGCAATTTCTATACGCAGGGCCAGATCTGTACCAATGGCACCCGAGTGTTCGTCCACGAATCCATCCGTGATCTATTTCTCGAACGTCTTCTGGAGCGGGCTGCTCGATTGCGTATCGGCGACCCGATGAATCCCGAAACCCAAGTGGGGCCTCTGATCAGCGCAGACCACCTGGAAGACGTGATGGGCTACATCGAGAAGGGCCGTGAAGAAGGCGCGAAGGTCGTGCTGGGAGGGAGGCGTGCCTCGGTGAAAGGTTTCGAGAACGGTCACTTCGTGGAACCAACCATCTTTACGGCCTGCACGGACGATATGACAATTGTCCGCGAGGAAATTTTCGGGCCGGTCATGTCGGTGCTGGAGTTCAGCGAAGAGAGCGAAGCCATTCAGCGTGCAAACAAGACCGAATATGGGCTGGCTGCCGCGGTCTTCACACAAGATCTCGCGCGTGCCCATCGCACGGTGGAACAGCTCGATGCCGGCATCTGCTGGATCAATCACTACAACATCACGCCCATTGAAATGCCCTTCGGCGGGTTCAAGCAATCCGGGATCGGCAAGGAGAACAGCCGGCGGGCAATGGATCATTACATCCGGTTGAAGAGCGTCTACGTGGCCACCGCGGACGTGGAAGCGCCTTACTGAACTGAAAACAGATGACAGGACAGTCGACCAGCTGGTGAAAGATCGCCCGGTCTTCGGGCCGACCCGAAAAACGGCCGAAAGGAGTGCAAAATGGGACGACAAGCGTGGACAAAGGAATCCGGCGACAGGCTCAACCCAGTGGTGTTTTTCGGGTCATCGATCATGATCGTGGTGTTCGCGTTGTGGACGATGTTGTTCACGGAAAGTGCCGAGGGAGCGATCAACACGGTTCTCGGTTGGGTCTCCGACACGTTCGGTTGGTACTACTTCCTTGCAGTGGTGGCATATCTGCTGTTTGTGATCGTCATCGCGGCCTCACGCATCGGCGATATTCGATTGGGTCCGGATCACGCCAAGCCCGAATTCAATCTGATCTCGTGGGCATCGATGCTGTTTGCGGCCGGTATCGGGATCGATCTGCTGTTTTTTTGTATTTCCGAGCCTGTTGCACAATTCCTGAACCCGCCTGAAGGGGAAGGTCAGACCATAGAGGCCGCCCGACATGCGATGGAACTCACCTTTCTCCATTGGGGCGTTTCCGGCTGGGGAATCTATACCCTGGTTGGAATGTCGCTGGCGTACTTCAGCTACCGACACAAGCTGCCTCTGACCATCCGGTCTGCGCTTTATCCGATCTTCGGCAAGCGCATCTATGGACCTATAGGTCATGCGGTAGACATCGCCGCCGTGCTGGGCACTGTTTTCGGGATCGCAACCAGTCTCGGCATCGGCGTCATCCAGTTGAACTACGGTCTGTCGGAGATGTTCGGGCTGCCCGATAGCACCTGGGTTCAGGTGATGCTGGTCTTGCTGATCGTGGTGTTTGCCACGCTGTCGGCCGTCAGTGGGGTGGAGCGGGGCATCCGCCGCTTGTCAGAATTCAACATGCTCTTGGCCGCCTGCCTCGTACTCTTCGTACTATTCGTCGGCCCAACGCTATTTCTGCTCAATGCATTCGTATTGAATGTGGGCGATTACGTGAGCAATTTCATTGGGCTTTCGTTCAACACCTATGCCTATGACCCACCGAAGGATTGGCTGAATGCCTGGACGATATTCTTCTGGGCGTGGTGGATCGCATGGGGGCCTTTTGTCGGCTTGTTCCTCGCACGTATTTCCCGGGGCCGTACCATCCGGCAATTCACGGTCGGTACGCTTATTCTGCCGATGACATTCATGATGATCTGGATGTCGATCATGGGCAACAGCGCGATACTCCAGGTCATGGAAGGAGCCGAGGAGTTCGGCGAACTGGCTGTTTCGACACCGGCATCCTCGATCTATATGTTTATGGAAAGCCTGCCCTGGTCAGCGATCACCACCGTCGTGGTATCGATCCTGGCGATCGTGTTCTTCGTCACCTCAGGCGATTCGGGGGCATTGGTACTGTCCAACTTCACATCCATTCTGACGGATCCGAATCATGATGCGCCCATCTGGATGCGAATACTCTGGGCCTCCATCATCGGGCTGTTGACGCTGGCCCTGCTTATTGCGGGCGGTCTAGGAGCGCTTCAGAGCACGGTCGTGATCATGGGACTGCCTTTCTCGGTGGTGTTGTTCTTCATGATGGTCGGTCTGTTCTGGGCCCTCAAGACCGAGGCGCTCAAGCACAAGGTACGCGCCGTACAGGCCATGCCCGTGGGTCGCGAGGGCAAGACGCCATCCTGGCGGCAACGCCTCGAGAGGGCCATGAGTTTCCCGGGCTACAAGAGCGCGCTTCGTTTCATGGACAAAACCGTGCGTCCGGCCATGGAGGAGATACGTGACGAGCTTTCGGACAAGGATGGCGTTACAGCCGAGGTGACTCGGGACGAGGAGGAGCCGCATCTCTCGCTTGACGTGGATCTTGGCAGCGACGGCATCTTTACTTACCAGGTCTGGCCGAAGCCTCTCCCGATGCCGGCTTTTGCTCTCCGCCCTCATGCCGAAACCGATACTTACTACCGGCTGGAGGTTTACCTGATCAACGGCGGCCAGGACTATGACCTGATGGATTACCGGCAATCCCAGATCCTAGAGGACATCCTCGACCAGTATGAGCGTCACCTGGTTTACTTGCAACGGCGCCGCGAGGCACCCGGCGACGTTTCAATGCCCGGCCAAGGTGACTCTGGAGAAGCATAAGCGGAGCGGAGCCATTTTTGCCCGAGCGCACCGATCCCGGGCTACCGACGAAAGGAGTCGAATCGTGAGTACTGGAAGAGCGAGAGTGATCCGGAACGTGAGCCCGCGATCTGCGCGTATCGGCGCAATTGCCGCCGTGGCGCTGCTGACAAACGTCGCCGTTGCAGCAGAGACCGACGAAAAGGAAACTTTCGGGACCTTTGGCGGCAGTGTGATGCTGGCCACCGACTACATGTTCCGGGGCATTTCCAACTCCAATGAGGAGTTTCAGATTCGAGGCGACATCAACTGGAGCCATTCCAGTGGTTTCTATGCCGGCCTCTGGGCCTCCAACACCGACTTTGGCGGCCCGGGCAACAGCATGGAGCTTGATCCCTACATCGGCTATGCCAACAGCATCGGCGACAGTGGTTTCAGCTATGACGTTGGCTACTGGTCCTACAACTATCCGGGTTCCGAGGCGGACCTGGATTATGGAGAGTTTTATGCCATAGGCACGTATACCGTCGGGTCTTTCTATGTCAGCCCCAGCTTCTGGTATGCCGACAACTACTTCGGCAAGGACTTCCTGGACGGCGTATCGGGCCTGGCCTATGCCGTCACCGCAGGCATGCAGCTGCCGGGCGGCATGGACCTGTCGGCACGCGTGGGCGAGCAGACATTCGACTCGGGCGCATCGGAACTGGACTACCTCTACTACGACGTGGGCGTGAGCAAGCCGGTGGCGGGCTTCAGCCTCTCTCTGCGCTGGCACGATACCGATGACGTAAAGCCGGGCTTGGCGGACCCGGACCTGGCCGACGGTCGTTTCGTGTTCAGCGTCACGCGGAGCTTTTGATGGTAATCATCCCACCCCTTCTTCCGGGACGGGTCCGGTCGGTGTGGGGGCCTTCACGACCATCAATTGACCATGACAACGCAAGGAGAGTGGCCGGTGAGTGAGGACAGCTTCGATCGCACAGTGGATTACGTCATCGTGGGCGCCGGCTCGGCCGGTTCGGTGCTGGCCGACCGGCTGAGTGCCGAAGGCGACAACGAGGTGCTGGTGCTGGAATTCGGCGGCAAGGACAACTCGATCTTCATCCAGATGCCCACGGCATTTTCCATCCCCTTGAACAAGAAGCGCTTCGACTGGGAATTGCACACGGAGCCTGAGCCTGGGCTGAATGGTCGTTCCATCCACCAGGCCCGCGGAAAGGTTATCGGCGGTTCCTCGTCCATCAACGGAATGGTCTACGTGCGTGGTTCTGCCGGTGACTTCGAGGAATGGGAGAAGCTCGGTGCCGAAGGCTGGGGGTATGCCGACGTGTTGCCTTACTTCCGCCGGCTCGAGGACTGCATCTACGGCGAGGACACTTACCGCGGAGCCGGTGGCCCGGTGGGGGTATGCAACGGCAACAATATGCAGAACCCCCTCTATCGGGTCTTTATCCAGGCAGGGGAGGAAGCCGGCTACGGCCGGACCGAGGATTACAACGGCTATCGCCAGGAAGGCTTCTGTCGCATGGACATGACCGTGCGCAACGGCGTCCGAGCCTCCACCGCGAATGCCTACCTGAAGCCATCTTTGAAACGCCCCAATCTGCAGCTGGAAATGCATGCGCTGACACGGCGCATCATCATGAAGGGCAAGCGGGCCGTCGGCGTTGAGTATCGGCAAAAGGGCAGGATCTGGCGCGTGGCGGCCCGAAAGGAAGTGCTGATTTGCGCCAGCGCCTTCAATTCGCCAAAACTGCTGATGTTGTCCGGAATCGGTCCTGCTGCACAGCTTCGCGAGCACGGCATCGACGTGGTTCACGATCTTCCGGGAGTGGGGGAGAACCTGCAGGACCACCTGGAAGTGTGGGTCCAGCTTCGTTGCACCCGGCGGATCACCCTCAACGGCTGGCTCAATCCGTTCGGCCAGGCCTGGATAGGGGCTCGCTGGCTGCTGACGCGATCCGGGTTGGGCGCGAGCAACCAGTTCGAGTCCAACGGCTACATCCGCTCACGCGCGGGCCTCGAGCACCCCGACCTGCAGTATCACTTCCTGGCCGGGGCGATCTCCTACGACGGCTCCAGTGCGGTCAAGGGGCACGGCTTCCAGGTGCACCTCGGCGCGAACAAGCCAAAGAGCCGGGGGCGGGTCTGGCTGCGCTCGTCCGATCCGGAGGATCCTCCAAGAATGGCCTTCAACTATTTCTCGGAAGAGGCCGACCGACAGGCCTATCGGGACGGCGTGCGTCTCACCCGGGAGCTTTTCGCACAGCCGGCCTTCGATCCCTATCGCGGGGAGGAGATCTCGCCGGGTCGCGATGTCCGTTCGGATGACGAGATCGATGACTGGGTGGCCCGGACCGCCGAGACGGCTTACCATCCCTGCGGTACCTGCCGCATGGGCAACGATGAGCATGCAGTCGTCGATCCGGAATGCCGGGTGCGGGGCGTGGAAAATCTGCGGGTCGTCGATTCGTCAGTGATGCCCACATTGACAAATGGCAATATCAACGCGCCCACTATCATGATCGGCGAAAAGGCCGCCGACCACATTCTAGGCAAGAAAGTGCTGGCGCCCGCTTCTGTCGACATGTACGTGGTGCCTGACTGGGAAAGGAAACAGCGCGAAGCCACGCCACGGCGCCGCCGCGAGGACGTTGACTGACCTGCGCGTTCAGTATCTGGAACGACCAAGAGCGCACTCCCCAAGCCAAACCCTTCGAGCGCTTGCGCCAGACGCGCTGGCCCAATAGTCATATATTGTCGCGATGACTTCCGGCCCTGTCGCGCGAGACTTTCGCTCGTCATACTTGCCGCTCGATTCTTTAATTTTCGGCCGACAGGGAGCCCGCATGCTTTCGATCTCATCGATTTCCAAGACCTATCCGAACGGCGTTCGCGCATTGAACGATGTCTCCATCGACATTCCGGTCGGGATGTTCGGCCTGCTGGGGCCCAACGGGGCAGGTAAGTCGACGCTGATGCGCACCATCGCGACGCTGCAGCAGCCCGACTCCGGGAAGATCGTGTTCGACGGCATCGACGTGCTGGGTGAACCGGACAGGCTGCGCCGAACCCTGGGCTATCTGCCGCAGGACTTCGGCGTCTATCCGCGCATTTCGGCCGAGGGCATGCTCGATCACCTGGCCGTGCTCAAGGGCATTGTGTCCAGGTCCGACCGCAAGCAGCTGGTCGACGCGCTGCTGCACCAGGTGAACCTGCGCCAGGTGCGCAAGAAAGCACTGGCGGGATTTTCCGGCGGCATGCGCCAGCGCTTTGGTATCGCCCAGGCGCTGATCGGCGATCCGAAGCTGCTGATCGTCGATGAACCCACCGCCGGACTGGACCCGGAAGAAAGAGTTCGCTTCCACAACCTGCTGTCCGAAATCGGCGAGGACCGGGTGGTGATCCTGTCCACCCACATCGTCGAGGACGTGGCCGACCTGTGCCCGCGCATGGCCATTCTCGCCAACGGGCAGATCGTGCGCGAAGGCGTGCCGCAGGCGCTGACCGCCGAACTCGAGGGCAAGGTCTGGCGCAAGGCGATCGACCGGGGCGAACTGGCGCAGTGTCGCGAACGGCATCGCGTGATTTCGACCCATTTGCGCGCCGGCCGAACGGTGGTGCACGTGGTCGGCGATACCGACCCCGGCGAAGGGTTCGAGCCGCACGCGCCGATGCTCGAAGACGTCTATTTCGCGTCGCTGCACGAAAAGACGCCCGCCGGCGGCACGCAGACGACAGCCGCCTGAAGCCGCCCTCCGAATCCGTTCCAAGGACCCGAATCATGAAAAGTCGATTCTTTCCGATCGCGCGTTTCGAGGCGGCCTACCAGCTCAAGAGCCCGGTATTCCTCGTCTCGTTCGTGCTGTTTTTCCTGCTCGCCTTCGGCGGCATCACCTCGGACAACATCCAGATGGGTGGCGTGGGCAACGTCAACGTCAACTCGCCCGACGCGATCACACAGAACATCCTGATCTTCAGCCTGATCGCTATGTTCGTGGTCATCGCCTTCGTCGCCAACGTGGTGTTGCGCGACGTCGAATCGCGCTCGGCCGAAATGTTCTATTCGACGCCCATCGGCAAGTTCGAGTACCTGCTCGGACGGTTCAGCGGCGCGTTCGCGGTGTCGGTCCTTCTGCTGATCGCGATCCCGTTCGGCATCATGGTCGGGGTTCAGATGCCGTGGCTGGATCCAGAGCGTCTCGGGCCGTTCGTGTTTTCTAATTACCTGCAGCCGTTTCTGATCTACGGCGTGGTCAATCTGTTCTTTGCCAGCGCGATTGCATTTGCCCTGGCGACCCTGACGCGAAGCATGGCCATGACCTACGTGGTGATCGTCGGCTATTTCCTGCTGACCGGCGTTATCGGCGCGGTGACCGACATCTTCAACTCCACCGAGCACCGCGCGCTGCTGGCGATGTTCGATCCGTTCGGCAGCGCGGCCTACCAGGAAGTCGTGCGCTACTGGACGGCGTTCGAGCGCAACGAGCAACTCGCGCCGCTGACCGGGCTGATCCTGGGCAATCGACTGATCTGGCTTGCGCTGAGCCTCGGCGTGCTGGCGTTCACGGTCAAGCGCTTCCGGTTCGATGTACAGCCGCGCGGCAGGAAGGCAAAGGCAGGAAAGGAATCCGCCGAGCCGGTCGTCGCCGCCCCGCAGCAGGTCACCATTCCTGCCGTGCGTGCTGCCTACGGCGCCGGCGTCAAATGGAAGCAGTTCGTCTCCCGGGTCGGCTTCGAAGTTCGCAGCGTCGTGCTCAGCGTCCCGTTCATGGTGCTGGTGCTGTTCGCGCTGATGATCACCATCCTGAACTTCCTGTCGCTGGACCAGTTCTTCCAGACCGCGGTGTACCCGGTTACAAGACTGATGACCCAGATCATGCAGGGCACGTTCACGCTTTCGATCCTGATCGTGGTCATCTACTACTCGGCCGAGCTGGTCTGGCGCGAGCGCGAAGCGCGCATGCACGAAGTGATCGATTCCACGCCCGTGCCCGGCTGGGTGCAGGCGGGCTCGAAGATGCTCGCGATGATCCTGGTACTGGTGGTGCTGATGACCATCGGCATCGTAACGTCCATGCTGTTCCAGCTCAGCCAGGGCCATACCGATCTTCAGCCCATGGTTTACCTCACACGTCACCTGCTCGACTACGGCATGCTGTTCTATGTCATGGCGATCTTCGGCGTGTTCGTCCAGACGCTGGTGCCCAACAAGTTCGCCGGCATGGGCGTGTTGGTGCTGTTCGTCATCTCGCTGTTCGTGCTCGATCCGCTCGGGCTGGAAGATCCGCTTTACCAGCTGGGTGCTGCCCCAGGCGCGGCCTATTCGGACATGACCGGCTGGGATTACTTCGCCTGGATCCAGTCCTGGTACAGCGTCTACTGGCTGTTTTTCTGCCTGTTGCTGTTCGTCGGCGCCCACCTGGTCTGGCGTCGCGGCGGCATGGACAGTCTCCGGCTGCGCATTCGACGGGCCGGCGCGAACCTGACGCCGGGCATCGCCACGCTGGGAGTGGTTGCGCTGGCCGGTTTCCTGGGCGCGGGCAGCTTCATCTTCTACAACACGCGCATCCTCAATGACTACGTCACCGACCAGGATCTCGAGCGGATCTCGGTGGAATACGAAAAGCGCTACCGGGAGAACGAGGACCTCCCCCAGCCGCGCATCGCCGCGATCGACAACCGGGTCGACCTGTATCCGTCCGAGCGTCGCTATGGGGTGCAGGGGGCCTACCGGCTGGAAAACCGCAGCGGCGAACCCGTGCCCAGCGTGTTCGTCGGCTTCAACCCGGCCGTCGAAGTGCTGTCGGTTGCGCTGGCAGGCAAGGCCGCCGACGAGGTCGACGACGAGTTTGCCGTCTACCGCTTCGACCTCGATCGGCCGATGCAGCCGGGCGCCGAGATGGAATTGACCTTCAGCACCGAGCGCGCCAACCGCGGCTTCAAGCACGCGCGCAACGCCCAGCCCGCGCTGGGCGGCGGCAGCGCGACGGTGCTCGGCAACGGCAGCTTCGTCTACGGCGGCGACGCGATGCCCTATATCGGCTTCAGTCGAGGCCAGATCATCACCGACCGCAACGACAGGCGCAAGTACGACCTGCCGCCCATCGACCGCGCACCCGACCTGGACGACATGGACGCCGCGCGCAACAGCTACCTGTCGCGCGACTCGGACTGGATGGATTTCCGTACCGTCGTGTCGACCGAGGCCGACCAGGTTGCGGTCGCGCCCGGCTACCTGCAGCGCGAGTGGGAAGAGGATGGCAGGCGCTATTTCGAATACGAAATGGATGCGCCGATGCAGAACCTCGTCGCCTACCTGTCGGCGCGCTATGCAGTCGAGTCCGAAACGGTCGACGGCGTCGATCTCAGCGTCTACTACCACCCCGAGCACGACTGGAACGTCGAGCACATGATGGAAACGATGCGCAAATCGCTGGACTATTTCCAGGCCAACTTCAGCCCGTACCAGTATCGTCAGATGCGCATCCTGGAATTTCCGGCGTTTCTGGGCAATTTCGCCCAGTCGTTCCCCAACACCATCCAGTGGTCGGAGGGCCTGGGCTTCATCGCGAAACTGGACGACCCCAGCGACATCGACTACGTGTTCTACGTCGGCGCCCACGAAATGGCGCACCAGTGGTGGGGTCACCAGGTTTCCAGCGCCGACGTCCAGGGCGGCACCGTGCTGGTCGAAACGCTGGCGCAGTATTCGGCGCTGATGGTGATGGAAGACGAGTACGGGCCGGACATGATGCGCAGGTTCCTGGCCTTCGAACTCGACAATTACCTGTCTTCACGGGGCAGCGAATCGCGCGAGGAACTGCCGCTGGTTCGCGTCGAGAACCAGGGTTACATCCACTACCGAAAGGGTTCGCTGGTGATGTACGCGTTGAAGGACTACCTCGGCGAGGACCGTATCAACGAAGCCCTGGCCAGCCTGATCGACGAGGTCGCGTACCAGTACGACCCGTATCCCAGGAGCGTCGACCTGATCCGCAACCTCAAGGCCATCGCCGAGACCGGGGACGAGATCAAGCTGATCGAAGACCTGTTCGAGCGCATCACGCTGTGGGACCTCGCGACAGAGGATGCAGCCGTTACCGAAAACGAAGACGGCACATTCACCGTAACCATCGACGTCAACGCCTCGAAGCTCGAGGCCGACGGCCTGGGCCGGGAAACCGAAGTCGAACTCGACATGCCCATCGATATCGGCGTGTTCACCATGCGACCGGACGACGACGAGTTTTCCAGCGAGGCCGTACTGCACCTCCAGAAGCATCGCCTCACGAGCGGCACGAACAGCTTCGAGTTCACCGTGGACCGGCGCCCGGCGGCGGTGGGGGTCGACCCGTACCACAAGCTGATCGACCGCAAATCGGACGATAACCTGAAGTCGCTCTGACCTGGAAGACAGGCATCGAAATCACGCCAAAACCGGATGACCTCGCGCCAAGCGCGGGGTGATCCGGAATTCGATCACCACCTGCGGGTGATCGCGCGCCATGCCCGGTTGCGATCCGGGCTCGATCGAGATCGGGTGGCGCGCTTCGTCGTGCTGATACGTAGTCGAATGGTAGGGAACGATTCCATGGGCTTCAGGATCGCTTGAAGTCTGGAACGTACCCGAATCCTGATGACAAACGGAGGACCGAGTCATGCGAATAGCAAAGCAGGACATTCCCGTTCGAATCGACGTGCCGGGCGCCACGGCCCGCCAACAGACCGACTTCGGCGACGTGACTGGATATGGAAAGATGGGGGCTGAATATTTCTCTTTCGGCGCTGGCACCGATATCACGGAGTTGCTCCACGGGCTTGAAGACGACAGTTGCCAGAGCCCCCACTGGGGCTATGTGGTCAAGGGCGCCATTACCGCGCTGTACACGGACGGCAGCGAAGAGCAGTCGCGCGCCGGCGACCTGTTCTACTGGCCGCCCGGGCACAGCGTTCGTGCCGACGAAGACACCGATATCGTCATGTTCAGTCCCCAGGCGGAGCACGGCGCGGTGATCGATCACATCAGGCGCAAAGTCGAATCTTAGGTTCCTTCGGTCACTCGGGTTCTTCAGGCTTGTCGGGCAGCGTGCTTATAATTGCATTGCGCCGCGCAGGTGCATCGTGATGCAACGGAATCGAGACTGCCCATGCCCAACGAACTCGCAGCGCTGCTGCTTCGACAACACGCAACGGCATGGAAACTCGCCTCATATCACCTCGACGGCCTCGGCCCGGCCGAATGCCTGTGGCGGCCTTCGACCAAAGGCCTGCACGTCTCGATATCGGATGATGGCCGCTGGCGGGGCGAATGGCCTGCGCACGAAGGCTACGATTTGGGCCCACCGAGCATGGCCTGGCTGCTGTGGCACATGGTGTACTGGTGGTCGATGGTCGTCGATCACTCCTTCGGCGATGCCGCCCTCGAGCGCGACTCCATCGCTTGCCCGTCCGATCCAGATCGGGTTGGCGCCCTGCTTCTGGCGCTGCATGACGAATGGACCGGTCAGATTTCGGATCTGTCCGAAGGCGAGTTGCGTTCGTCGCGGCGCACCCGCTGGCCGTTCATCGATCGGCCGTTCGGCGACGTGGTCGGCTGGGTCAATGTCGAATTGACGAAAAACGCATCCGAGATTGGCTACGCGAGATTCCTGTACGCGACCAGGTTATCCCCCTGAGCGATCCGGACGCCCGTTGAAAAAGCCCGGCGCGAGGCCGGGCTCGGGAGACAACCATGGGCCGCGCTTGCGCGGATCCGGCTGTAGACAGAACCTACAAATAGAGGGTATTGGCGTC
>Ga0209947_1000812_pt1 | contig 19050 bp, 17 predicted proteins | sample SalPonR2_B_D2_MG_FD_185706 | JGI IMG/M metagenome (GOLD analysis project Ga0209947, IMG submission 185706) | Salt pond soil microbial communities from South San Francisco under conditions of wetland restoration - Salt Pond MetaG R2_B_D2_MG... ... | reverse complement strand
CTGAAGAAGACTTCGGCGATCACATGTCCGGCATCGACGCGATGATCGAGAAAGGCTTCATCGATCCGGACCGACTTTTCATCACCGGCGGTTCGGCCGGCGGCATTGCCGCGGCCTACGCGATCGGCCTGACCGACCGATTCCGCGCCGCGGCCGTGGCCAAGCCGGTGATCAACTGGATCTCGAAGACCCTGACCGGCGATATCTACACCTCGCAGATCGACCATCAGTTTCCGGGCTTGCCCTGGGAGGAATTCGAACACTACTGGAAGCGCTCGCCGCTGTCGCTGGTCGGCAACGTCACCACGCCGACGCTGCTGATCACCGGCGAAAACGACTATCGAACGCCGATTTCGGAGACCGAGCAGTATTACCAGGCGCTCAAGCTCAGGCGCGTCGACACGGTGATGGTGCGCGTGCCCGAGAGCCCGCACGGTATCGCCGGCAAGCCTTCGCGGATGATTGCCAAGATCGACAACATCCTGGCCTGGTTCGCGCGCTACGACGAAGACGACGCCAGCAAAGACTCAGCGGGCGAATGACCGGACGCTCTTCCAGGCCGTGAAAATCAGGGCCACCGCTGCGGCGGCCGGCGGAATGACTGCCCAGGCAGCGTCCAATACCTGCAGCGTCAGGCCCGTCACCATGCACCACAGAAGCGGGACGATCGCGGCGAGCCACAACGCGGCGCCGCGCAACGCGACCAGAGCGATGCCCAGCGTCGCGACGGCCGTCGGGTCCGGGTGGATGCCGAAGGTCTCGGCCTGAAACGGGCCGAAACCCGAAAGCGGACCGATGATCGGGTAGATGACGACGCCGAGCATGGCCAGCAGCAGCCCGGCGGCGTACGGTACCCGTGGCTGTCGGCCGAGTGCGCCGCCTTCGGTCCGATCGAAGCCAGCGCCGATCGCGGTGAGCAGCAGCAATATCGCGGCCTGGAGCCCAAAGGCACCGGCGAACCAGCGTCCGGCCCAGTTGAGCTCGGCGTAGCGCTGACCTAGGAAGGTGATGCCGGTCCAGGCCCACGGAATTGCAAGCAACGCGCAGGCCAGGCGCGGTCTGACGCGCCACGCGAGGACCGTCGACCCCAGCCCCAGCAGCAGGGCCAGTGCGTGCAACGGCCAGAACGTTTCGCCGACACGTTCGATCAAACGGAAATAGACCTCGGCGGAAAACGGAACGAAGTCGACCAGCGAGTAGCCTGCCGAATCCTCGAGGAAGCCGGCTGCAGAGCCGGTCACAACGATTCGACGTGCCGGACCATGCGCTCGCGCAGTTCCGGCGTGGGCATCGGCCCGCGTCCGGCCCGCATGTTCTCGTGCATGTGCTGGACCTGCGTGGTGGCCGGAATCGCGCAGGTGATCGCCGGATGACTGACGATGAACTTGAGCAGGAAGTCGGCCCAGTTCCTGCAATCGAACGCATCGATCGCCCAGCCGGGCACTTCATGACGGGTCTGAATGCCCTTGATCAGGCGACCGCCGTCGTAGGGCCGGTTGGCGATGACCGCGATGCCCTTGTCGCGTGCCAGCGGCAACAGGCGCTGTTCGGCTTCGCGGTGAGTGACGTTGTAGGTCAGCTGCACGAAGTCCAGCGGTTGGCGTTCCATGACCCGCTCCAGCTCTGCATGACGGCGGCCGTGCGAAGTGGTGACGCCGACATGGCCGATCTCGTCTTTTCGCTTCATCTCGAACAGAGTTTCCAGGTGCGCTTCCCAGCCGAGCAGATTGTGAACCTGCATCAGGTCGAAGCGCTCGAGGCCCCATTCGGCGGCTTGCCCGGCAATCTGATCGCGGGTTTGGTCTGCATCGCGGGTCCAGACCTTTTCGGCCGAGAATACCGACTCGGCCGCCCCGAGCCGCTCGAGCGCGAAGCCCATGACAGCGGCCGACGAGCCGTACATCGGCGAGCAGTCGACCATGCCGCCGCCGTGCTCGACGAAGGCTCTCACTACCTCCGTACGCGCCAGCCTCAGCTGCTCGTCGCCGCCTACGTTGAACGTCTGCCAGGTGCCCATGCCGATCACCGGCAAGCGTCGACCACTGGACTGGATCGTTCCGGTCATCGGCGCCGTCATCGATGATGCATCCGGGGCCCGCAGCAACTCCGGACCCAGCGATGCACTGGCCATGCCGGCGGCGATCACCTTGATGGTCCGTCTGCGCCCGGCATCGAATTTCATCGCGGTCTCCTCCGCTTACCTTGCACGGTTGACCGTTTTGCCGGCCAGTCGTTCGGGCCGCAACAATGCGGTTGCCAGCACCAGCACGAAACAGGCGAGCACGAACACCTTGTTGACGAACCAGTTCGTGCGCCAGATCGACCATTCGGGATCGGAAAGGAACAGCCAGAATGCGGTCGTGATGATCACGATCTCGACGACCGCCATGACCATCGCCAGACGCCGTGTCCAGGAGGGGCGGGCCAGCAACGCCCAGCCCAGCCAGACGTGCGCGATCGGCCACAGATCCCAGTAGATCCATCGCGTCGGCGGCGCGCCTTCGGCCACCGCGAATGCGAGCGGGAACAGGTACTTGATGAAAACGGTCCAGGCGGCGAGTACGAACAGAAAGTGGGCCAGGAATGCGGTCCAGCGGTCATCGCCGGGGGCGGGACGGGGCATCGGATGGATCCTTCGGCGTCGCGACTGCGGATTTCATGAATCCAAGCTAGCGGGCCGCGCGGGCCGGTGTCAAGCGAACCCGCCGCGGGTAAACTGAAGGCATGCACTCGGATGCCTTCATCCAGCTGATTTTCCTGATATTCGCCGGCGCGGCGGTCATCGCTACCGCGGCGCTGTATGCGCGCCAGGCGTTGCCGGTGGCCTATATCGTGCTGGGCGCGGTGATGGGTCCCTGGGGTCTGGGTCTGGTGGGCGACGTCGCGATTCTCCAGGGCATGGCCGAGTTCGGGATCATCTTTCTGTTGTTTCTGCTGGGCCTGAACCTGGAGCCGCGCGAGCTTCTGCGCATGCTGCGCGAGGCAGTGCTTGTGACGCTGGCGACCTGCATCGTGTTCTTCAGCGCGGGTGCCGGCGTTGCGCTGGTATTCGGGCTGGACGTGCTGCAAGCCGTGCTGATCGGTGCGGCGGTGATGTTTTCCAGCACCATTCTCGGCCTCAAACTGCTGCCCACCTCCACGCTGCACCATCAGCGCCTGGGCGAGATCATCGTGGCCATTCTGTTGTTGCAGGACATCATTGCGATCGCCGTCATCCTGTTCATCCAGGGATTCGCAGGAAGCACAAACCCGGTAGTGGATGTAGGCGTGCTGCTGTTGACCGCGCCGTTGCTGTTCGTCTTTGCGTTGGTCTTTTGCCGCTACGGCCTGATGGCGCTGATGGAGCGCTTCGACCAGATCCAGGAATACGTCTTTCTCGTTGCGATCGGCTGGTGCATGGCCGTTGCCGTGCTGGCCCACGAGATTGGACTGTCCTACGAAATCGGGGCCTTCATCGCCGGCGTCGCGATCGCGACCAGTCCCATATCGCGCTTCATCGCCGAGACGCTCAGGCCGCTGCGCGATTTCTTTTTGGTGGTGTTTTTCTTTGCTCTGGGGGCGGGATTCGACATGTCGCTGCTGCCGCAGATCTTCTGGCCGGCGCTCACGCTTGCCGTACTGCTGATGCTGATCAAGCCTTTCACCTTCGCATGGCTGTTCCGCCGCCAGGGTGAAAAGTCCGGCGTTTCTCGAGAAATTGGTATCCGCCTGGGGCAGGTCAGCGAATTCTCGCTGCTGGTGGCGGTCGTCGGCCTCAACAGCGGTCTGATGACCGACCAGGCCTCCTACATCGTCCAGGCCACGACCATCCTGACCTTCATCGCGTCGACGTACTGGATTGTTTTGAAGGTGCCGAGTCCGATTGCGATTTCGGAGTCATTGCGGAAGGATTGACGCCGGTTCTCGGCCTCGCCCCCGAAAGACGTCTACGAGGTTTCGTCTCCGGGTGATGAGTGCACCCTGGCGGGGCGAAAAAGCTTTTTAGATTCGGGCTGACGGAGCAGCAGTTGTTCGCCCAGCCTTGCGGCCTGGCTGAGCCTCTTGCTCGGGAGAGCCGGTCCCAGGGCCACGCAGGGATATGCGAAATAGCAACCGGTGCTATGGTTCTGCAACCTGATTCGACGACCGGAGCCTGAATCCATGAACAGATATTCGATTGCCCTGGCCCTGTGCCTCGCGCCGCTGATCGGCATGGCCCAATCGGCCGATGAAGACCCGCGCGATGTCTGGTGGGAAAACCTGACGGCGCTTTGCGGCCAGGCATTCGCCGGCGAGATGACCGGTTTTGCGCGGCCGGCCGACGACGGCTGGCTGGGCCAGCGGGTGGTGATGCACGTGCGCGAGTGCAGTGATGACGAAATACGGATTCCGCTGCACGTCGGCGAGAATCGGTCGCGTACCTGGGTGATCACGCGCACCGACGCCGGCTTTCGGCTCAAGCACGATCACCGCCATGAAGACGGCAGCGAGGACGCCGTGACCTGGTACGGCGGCCATACCACCGACCCGGGGCGGGCTACCCGCCAGACGTTTCCGGTAGACGATTATTCGAAGGCGCTGTTCCTGGTAAACGGCCTGGAAGCGTCGACCGCGAATTTCTGGAGCATGGAAGTGCATGCCGGCGATATGTTCGCCTACGAGCTTGTGCGTCCGGGCCGGCATTTTCGGGCCGAGTTCGATCTGACCGAACCGGTGGAGCCGCCGCCCGCGCCGTGGGGTGATTGAAGCGGGATATTTCGTTATTTCGTTATTTCGTTAATTCGTTAATTCGTTCTTTAGTTGGTTGGCTGGCTGGTGGCTTGCTTGATCCGTGATTCCGACTTTCCGTCGTCCCGGGCTTGACCCGGGACCCAGCGTCTTGTCGTGTCCGGAGAAGCCACGGGGCCCCGGATCAAGTCCGGGGCGACGAGCAATGTGGTCAACCAGTTAACCCATGTCGTCGTCCGGGGCCATTATGGGCGCGGCGCCGGCGCGAATCTTGGCGTCCAGGCCCAGCGTTTCGGGCAGCATTCTCGTCATGAAAAAGCGCGCGGTGTCGAGCTTGGCCTGATAGAAGCTGGCGCGGCCTTCGCCGGCCGCCAGCTTGCGCTGGGCCACGGCGGCCTGCCGGGTCCAGACGAAGGCCATCGCGGTCAGCGCGAACATCCGGAGATAGTCGCTGGACGCGGCACCGGCTTCCATGGGATCTCCGGCCATTTGCTGATAAATCCAGCCGGTGACATGCTGCAGCCTGCCCAGCGCTTCGCTCAGCGGCTTGACGAACTCGGCCAGCTCGGGTTCGGGGGTTTCGGCGACCAGCTTCTCGGCATGGGTGAAGAATGACTTCAGCGTCTCGCCGGAGTTGGCGACCAGCTTACGCCCGACCAGGTCGAGCGCCTGCACACCATTCGTGCCCTCGTAGATCTGGGTGATGCGCACATCGCGCACGAACTGCTCCACGCCGGTGTCGACAATATAGCCGGCGCCGCCGTGGACCTGCATGCCGAGGTTGGCGACTTCCGAACCGAGATCGGTGAAATAGGCCTTGATGATCGGCGTCATCAGCGCCACCCAGTGCCCGGCACGTTCGCGGACTTCCGCGTCCGGGTGATGCTGCTCCAGCTCGAGCTGTACGCCGGTGTAAAGCCCCAGCGCGCGCGCGCCTTCCACCGAGGCCTTGCCGATCAGCAGCATCCGGCGCACGTCCGGATGGACGATGATCGGATCGGCCGGCTTGTCCGGATAGCGCGCGCCGCCCAGCGAGCGGCCCTGGAGGCGTTCCAGCGCATAGGCGGCGGCGTTCTGCTGGGCAATCGCCGCCATGCCCAGGCCTTGAAGTCCGGTGACCAGGCGTGCGGCGTTCATCATCGTGAACATGGCCGCCAGCCCGCGGTTTTCTTCGGCCACCAGTTCGCCGACGGCATCTTCGTAGATCATCTCGCAGGTGGCCGAGGCCTGCATGCCCATCTTGTGATCGATGCCGCCGCAGCGTACGCCGTTGCGCTCGCCCGGTGAGCCGTCCTCGTTGATCAGGAACTTCGGCACGATGAACAGGCTGATGCCGCGCGTGCCGGCCGGGGCGTCGGGCGTGCGTGCCAGTACCAGGTGAATGATATTTTCGGCCATGTCGTGTTCGCCGGCCGAAATCCAGATCTTGGTCCCCGAGATGTTGTAGCGACCGTCATCGCGTTTTTCGGCGCGCGTGCGGATCATGCCCAGATCGGTGCCGCAGTGGGATTCGGTCAGGTTCATGGTGCCGGTCCAGCGGCCCTCGATCATGGGCGGCAGGAAGGTCTGCTTCTGCGCGTCGGTGCCGTGGTGGTGAATCACCTCGTAGGCGCCGTGGGTGAGCCCCGGATAGGCGGCAAATGATGGATTGGCCGAGTTGATCATTTCCGAAAGCCCCAGCCCGACGAAGCTCGGCAGGCCCTGGCCGCCGTATTCCGGGTCTGTGGTCAGCGCCGGCCAGCCGCCCTCGGTATAGGTCCTGTAGGCGTCATTGAAGCCGGCCGGGGTGGTCACCTTGCCGTCGTCGAACGTGCAGCCTTCGCGGTCGCCGACCTCGTTCAACGGCAGCAATACCTCTTCACTGATTCGCGCCGCTTCCTCGAGCACGGCGTCGATCACGTCCGGCGTCGCCTCGGCCATCGACGGTAGCGCCCGGCACTCGTCCAGGTCCAGGAATTCGTGATAGAGGAATTTGAAGTCTTCCAGCGGGGCTTTGTAAAAAGGCATGTCTTTGTCTCGCGTTGAGGTCTTTCCATACGCTGCCGTATGGAGTGCTCAAGGTACCATATTCGCGCGGTTCAGGAAGCGTGAGCGGTCTGAAACGGCAGTCTTTGGCCGAGAGTGCGCGAGCAGACTGCGCGGGTCGCGCTCAGCCTCGCATCAGCAGGCTGGCCTGCAGCCCGGCGAACAGCGTGAAGCCGACCCAGTGGTTGCTCAGGAAGGCCTTGAAACAGGCCGTGGGCTCGCGGTTGCGGATCCGCCACAGCTGGTGTTGCAGCAGGCCGAAGGCGATCGCCACGCCGGTGAACCAGGCCGGGTGGGGCACAAATCGCAGGCCAAACACTATCAGGCCGGCCACGAGCAGGCCCATCAGTGCCGCGATGATGGGTACATCGAGGCGCCCGAACAGGATCGCTGTCGAGCGCACGCCCACCTTCAGGTCGTCCTCGCGGTCGGCCATGGCGTATTCGGTGTCGTAGATCAGCACCCAGACTATGTTCAGCGCGAACAACCACCAGGCGGGTTCCGGGACGTTGCCGGTCTCGGCGGCAAAGGCCATCGGAATCGCCCATGCGAACGCCGTCCCCAGCGCCACCTGCGGTAAATGCGTGAAGCGCTTGAAGAACGGATAAGTGCCGGCCAGCAGGGCGCCGAAGAACGCCATCATGACCGTCAACGGATTGGTCAGCAAGACCAGCGCGAATGCCACAGCGAGAAGCACGAAGAACAGCATCAGGGCCTGGGGCGGGCGAAGCTCGCCCGAGGCCAGCGGACGCGACTCGGTGCGCGCCACGTGCGGATCCAGGTCGCGGTCGGCGAAATCGTTGATGACGCAGCCGGCGGCACGCATTACCACTACGCCGAGCGTAAAAATCACCAGATTGGCCAAGCCGGGACGGCCGTCGCCTGCCATGAACAGGCCCCACCAGGTGGGCCAGAGCAGCAGCGCGATGCCGATCGGACGGTCAAAGCGCATCAGCCTCAGCCACGGCCCTGCCGGCCCGGAAAATATTCTTGCAGTTAGCTTGAATTCCATTGCTGGCCCGTTTCTGGCTGGCACCGTGTCGAGGTCAGTGGCCCGCCCGCCACGCTCGGGGTGGGCCGGATTCGTAGCGCGCCGCGCCTTGGCGATGATAATCTAACAGCCTGTCGCTTACGGCCCAGGTTCCCATGCAAGCCATCGCCTCGGTCTTTACGCTCCTGCTCGGTGTGGTCGTCATTCTTTCCGGCACCGGATTGCTGGGTACGCTGCTCGGCGTGCGCGGACAGCTCGAGGGCTTTTCGCCCACCGCGCTGGGCCTGATCATGTCGGGCTACTTTGCCGGCTTCGTCGCAGGCACCCTGCTCATTCCGCGGCTGATCCGCCAGGCCGGCCACATTCGCGTCTTCGCGACGCTGGCCTCGCTGGCCTCGGTCGCCACGCTGCTTCACGGGCTCTACGTCACGCCCGGATTGTGGTTCGTGCTCCGGCTGCTTTCGGGCATCTGCATCGTGGGCCTGTACATTGCGATCGAGTCGTGGCTCAACGAGCGCGCCGGCAACGAAGAACGCGGCCACATCCTGTCGGCCTACATGACCACGACCCTGATCGGGCTGGGCTTCGGGCAGGTCCTGCTGATGGCCGGGGCCGCCGAGAACCTGGAGCTGTTCGCGCTGGCCTCGGTGCTGCTGTCGCTGGGCCTGGTGCCGGTGGCCATGACCCGGGTCGAGGAGCCGCCCATCGTCGCGGCTGGCCGCCTGGGCCTCGGCAAGTTGTATTCGGTCTCGCCGCTGGGCGTGATCGGCTGCGTCTTCGCCGGGGTGGGCAGCGGCGCCTTCTGGGGCCTGGCGCCGGTGTTTGCCAGCGTGATCGGCCTGGACAAGGCCGGCGTCGCGACCTTCATGGGTCTGACAATCCTGGGCGGCATCGTCATGCTGTGGCCGGTCGGCCGGCTATCCGACTATCGCGATCGCCGCAAGGTACTCACCTGGGTCTGCGCCCTGGCCGCGCTGGGTGCGGTGGCCACCGCCGTGGCCGTGGCCCTCGGGCAGGGCACGGCCTGGATCATGGTCGGCGGTTTCGTCTACGGCTCGTTCGCCTTCAGCATATACTCGCTGGCCGCCGCGCATACCAATGATCACCTCGATCGCTCCTACGTACTGGAAGTGACTTCCACGCTGCAGCTGTTGTGGGCGGCCGGCGCCATCGTCGGCCCGATCTTGGCCGGTCTGCTGATGCAGCGCTTCGGGCCGCAGGCCTTTATGTTCTACATCGGCGCAAGCGCGCTGATCCCGGCGCTCTTCGCCTGCTGGCGGATGACGGTCAGCGCACCGATACCGCTTGAAGAACAGGGCGACTTCGTACCGCAGTTCGCGACCTCACCGGCGGCGCTGGAAATGTACCCTGAAGAAAGCGACGAAGAACCTGAACCGACAATCGAAGAAGACAGCCGTCGGTCGGATTAGACCAGCGTAATCCGAAGGGATGTCCGGGTCTGGATCCATCGAGGACGCCGCCCCCAGGATTTCCGCAGGTCGCTGTTACGCCGCCGGCGGGCGCTGTTCGTTGCCGGCCTGCGGGGAAGCCAGGATGTAGGCAATATCTTTCATTGGCACAGCGTCCGCCCGATTTCTTCATCCTCGGGTGGGCGCGCCGTCTCCAACGGGCATGCTTGTGATCGGCACCCGGATTTCGGCGCTGAAAGAGTCGGCCGCGCTGTCGATCTTCAGCGACGCCTGGTCGCCGTAGGCAAGTTCCAGCCGCTGTCGAATGTTGTCCAGCGCCATCCGGTTGCCGCGCCCACCGGCGGAAGGCGCGGACTTTTCTTCCGCCCCCGGCCACGGGTTTTCCACGCGCACGAACCAGGCACCTTTCCCCCGGCTCCCGGCCGTTATTTCCAGGCGCCCGCCCTCCGGCAATCTTGCGATGCCGTGCACGACCGCATTTTCAACCAGCGGCTGCACCAATAGCGCAGGGATATTCTGATCAATCGGCAGGCTGTCATCGACTCGCCAGTCGATTCGAAGCCGCTCGCCCAGGCGTTGTGATTCGATCCTGAGATAGCCACGCACCAGTTCCAGCTCTTCGCCCAGGGTGTGCTCGGCGTTCGTACGCAGCCCGGTACGCAGCAGGTCGGCCAGATCAAGCACCGACTGTTCGGCCTCGTCAGGGTGGCTTCTGACCAGGCTGGCGATCGTGTTGAGCGTGTTGAACAGGAAATGCGGACGGATACGCGCCTGCAGGGCTTCGAGTCTCGCCCCGGCCTCGGCGCGAACCTGCATTCGCCACTGGCGGTGCAGGACCAGGTAGCGGACGAACACCAGCGACGCGATCAGCGAAATCAGCAGATTGCGCCAAACCCACCCGCCGCTTCCGAGTTCTGAATCCAGGCCGCCATAAGGAAGAAAATATCGAGCGGCCAGCCAGGAGAATCCGATCACGAGAAGCTGGATGACCAGGAATATTGCGGCAAACGCGGCGGCGGCCGGCAAGCGGATGAGGAAACCGCGACATGCGCACAGCAACAGACAGGACGCGAGCACGATGCTTTCCACCATCAGTGCGGTGAGGCCGAGCGCATTCCAGAAAGCATCAAAACCGGGTCGTGCCGCGAGCGCGAGCAGAAAGGAAAGCAGCAGTCCGAGCAGCACCAGCAGAAACACCGCTCTCGGCTGGCAGAAATCGGGCAGGTCGGCAGAGCTGTTCGGTGAGTTGGTTTTCAAATGGTTTGAGCGCGGCCGCCGGGTGGAGCACCAAGCCTACGCGCAAAACTCTACCAGCTCAAGCGTTAGCCGGATTCAACGACTTGCGGAAATTTCGAAGTTGGGACGGGACGGAAAACCGTACGGACGGCTGCCGCGCATTGCGCATTCATGACACCGAAAAATCGCCCAGATCCATGATCGACCATAAACGGTAAACCGGTCAAATCACCAGCATTTTTCGATATCAGCGTCAGCAGTGCCGCCGTTAGCACCCTTTTGGCCGGTATGAGTCAATGTGAAGCTGGTGCATTCGGTATCGTCGGCCTGGCTCCCTTGCGGCGCGGCCGTGAGTGTAAAGGTGGTTGGAGCGCTTGCGACCGTTACTTGGTACTTGTCGTTCTCCGACATCTCGGTCGCTCCGTTTGACAGTGGGCAATTTCCATCGTTGTATGCGCTGAAGCGCGTGAAGCACCGTTCCAGCGTTTGCGCTGCGCCAAACAGTGCCGCTTTGGCGTCGGCGCGCCCCGATTTGAGGACCCACTGGTTGTAGCTCGGAATCGCGATACCCATGATGATGGCCAGGATTGCGATGGCGATCATCAGTTCGATAAGGGTGAATCCACTTGCTCGGCGACGCAGTTTCATCAAGCTGGCCAGTCTGCTCCTCATTGAGGTCTCCAAATGGCGATGATTTTGGCTAATCGGTCATTATCGGATTCGGTGCCGTCCGTAACTATCATCACTTCTGTCCCCGGACGGAGTTCGGCAATTGAAACCTCGCGCTGATCGGCTTCGCGTGGAAGAGCGAAGAGCGAACGGTCGCCGTCGAATAGTTCGAACTCCTGCCCGTTGATCACGATCCGGCCCTGGGTAGAGTCAACCTTTTCGACCACGACCAGCTCGGGTGGCCCGGCAAGCAAGTCCTCTTGAGGGACTGACTGGCTGACTGCCAGATTTACAGCGATCAAAAGCGTGACCGCAACCATTGCTTCGGTGATGCGCTTCATATTGATTTCCTTTTTGACATCAATTGTAGGTTCGCTGACGCCATGCCTGCCGGCCGTCGCAAATCGGGCCGATAGCCAGCGGCTGTCCGGTTGCCGGGTTCAGTGTCATGACCTGGCGGCACCAGCCGCTGATGACGCCGACGGATGTGCCGTCAGGCAGATCGGCCGGGTCGGGCGGAACGAACGGATTCGAAGAATCGTCGGTCGGATCGTTGGTCGGCGGTTCACCAATGACGATCGGCGGGACGATCGGAGCGCCGATTCCAATCTCGACGACACCGCAATTTTGGCAGGATGGAAGCTCGCCGCCGCCAGTGAAGGCATTGACCAGATAGAGACGTTGAACGCCGCCTGGTGCGCAGGGATCATCCTCGGGTTCGAAGGTCGTGAACACCACGCGTCCCAGAACCACAACCGGCCGCGCCAGTGCACGCTCGCCGGTTGGTGAAGCATTCGGCGACAGATCAATGACCCACCCGTCGTCGCCCTGGTCGCCGATGATCTCGCGTTCACCGCCGCCGAGGTTGTTGATCTCCGGCTCGCCCAGGTCAGGATTGTTCAGCGCGTCCTCGCGATCGATGATTGCGTATAGCCGTTCCATTTCCTGGCTGCTGGTCAACCGATCCTGGGGCTCGATCAGCTTGCCGGTGCCGAAGTAGACGAATACGCCGCCCGAGGCCCTCAGCGCCAATTCCGGCGCGGAGGTGATCGGCCGGTTGTCCGGGTCGGTGAATAGCCCGTTTCCGTATTTCACTGAGGCTGATCCGCTGTCGTCGAAGTCGACTCGCCAGATCGTGCCCTGAAGGTCACCGGCGTAAATCCGGCGAGTGAACAGCCGGGTTTCCGGGTCCAGCAGCGGAGCGACGCCGGAAAGTCCGTTACTGTCACTGGACGTTTCAAGCACGATCTTGTCTCGTAAATTGCCGCTGAACAGGTCGACAACGTACAGTACTGCGTCGTTGTCGTCGCTGTTGTAGCCGTTGCCGAAAATCGCCACCCAATCATTGTCGCCAAGCCGAGTGATTATCGGCTCACCGAATGTGAAACCGATATCGTCGTCATCGTCCGAGTTCATCTCCCACAAAATTTCGGGGCTATTGGCGTCCGTGACATCGATTGCATAAACACCACGTCCGCCCGCGCCGAGTGTGCCGACCAGCACACGCTTCCAGCTGCCGTCATGCGCATCGCGCACGACCTGTTGGCCGTCGACGAAAAATTGATGGGCATAGGGATCCTTCGTCAGCTCGCCAAGCTTCGAAAATACGGCACGCGGCACGAAACCGAACAATTCATCGCCGTTATCGGCATTGAAAGCGTGCAGCATGCCGTCGTTGGCACCAAGGTAGACGGCATCGGTCTTCGACTCCTTCGACTCGACAAAGCTGAAATAGCTGCTGCCACCGCCCTGGCCGGCCGAAAGATTGGCCCAGCCTTCGTTGCTTTGGCCGACGAATACCGGGCGGCTGTTGACGATGTCGCCGAGGATGTTGTCACGGTCGCGAAAGCCGGTGATGTCCTCGCCGCGCACATAGCGGATGATCTTATTCGCGCGCGAGACGTCGCTATCAATCAGGCTTTTGTGTGGGCCGCTCAAGCCGGTATCGAAGTCCACGCCCCCGCTCCCGTCCATTTCCGAGGTGTAGATATCACGAAAGTTGGGATCGCGTGAATTCAGATCCGGCGAAGCTGTCCAGTCGGTGGAACCATTGAGCACGTCGATCGCCTTGACCTCGCCCGACCAGTCTTCGCTGTCGAACTCCGCAGCAAAGGCCACTGAATCCTGTGTCAGCCGTGTAGTTGAAACGGAGAGCCCGGTCGTCGCCGCGGTCCGCGCGACGATTTCCAGAAGCAGATCGCCGAGCTGCGTGGCAAAGGTTTCAGGATCGGCAGCGGAGAAGAAACCACCGCGACCATTGACGCCGAAATGAAGGAGATCATCAATCTTGCCCGGGTTGGTCCCAGGGTTACCCCAGGGAATCGGCGTTCCATTTTCGACTGCGTTGAAAGCATCGACTGGATCTACCGTGCCAGAAACGCCAAGGCCAATGCCAAAACTGGTCAAGTGTTGCCAGAATGCCGGATCCTCCGCCGTTGTCGAAACCCGATTTTCCAGATCGGTTCGAAGGTCGCGCTTCCAATAGTGCATGGCAACGTCAGCCAATGTGTTCGACCGGCCGTCTGCGAACGGATTGCCTGCGGTATAGGTAAAACTCTGCGGGCCGGCGCCCACATCGGGACCGGTGATCGTCGGACCTGCCGTGCCGTCCGAGTTGCCGATGCCGGGGTTGCCACCATTCCAGAATCCGTCGGACATCAGGATCTGGAAGCTCTGGCGACAGGCCAGATCATCGCCGCCATTCACGCCCGGGGTGGTCGACCACGGCCCGCGCGCATCGCTGCGTTCGAAATATTCGCCAACCGCTTCTGCGGCAGTGCGGAGGGGTGTCCCAAAGTTGTTTATCACGCGGCCGTAGAGCTGATTGTAAAATGTTCCTCGGCCAGCGGCATCGAATTGTCGTACGCCCGAGATGAGTGCGCGATTGCTGAATACACCATCGACGTTATTGCCGCCCTGGTTGATAGCCGCAAACCCCACCCGTGCCTGGTCCGGCATCTGGGTAAAGGCGCGCCCAATCGCACCCCATGAAGTAAGTACGCGCGAGCGGTGATAAGTGAACCAGTTGGCGAAGTTCTGTTTCTCTTCTTCGATCGTGCGCGTGGTGGGTCCAGGCCAGTTGAACTGTGCGAGGGGCACCATTGGTGCATCTGCCGGTGTGGCAGTGAACGCCTGGTCTTCCCGGATCTGGTACTTGGTGTAGTTATTGGGAGAATTGATGTCGCCGGAACCGTCGTACATGTAAAACGTAATCGGCCAGAATTCATTGTTGCTGCCGGTGTCGTTCGGTCCGCCCCCACTCCAGTTGCCCCAGGTGTTGAGCGAATCCAGGTCTAGCGCCCCGTTACCCGGCCGTCTTGGGTTACGCAACGCGCTGTCGGGGTTTGCAACCGGAAACAGACTGCCGTCCGGATTGCTCCAGGGCTGGTAATCGAATTCGGGGTTATAAAACACGCCGTTGATCTGCGGATTTCGCGTTCGAAGATTGAGGTTGTAATTGTCCCGGAAACGAGGGATATTCCGGCCGTATGTGACCCCGCCGTATGGATTGTTGGCCTGGGGCATGAGATAGGCAAAGAAAACAGGGTCCGGCATGATCTCCCACTGCATCGACCCCGAATCGTCGAGCGTGAACATCACGTTCGGTTCGACATTGGTGGCGACGAACAGTGGGCTGTCGGCGATGTTCAGGTCGGCCGCGCGCGCATTCGGCGGCGCGCCCGCCAGCAGTCCGATCAGCGCGATGCCGACGACGAGTTGAAATTTTTGCGACAGGTTGGTCATGATATTTTCCGTCTCGGAAGCCTTGTTGGATTCGTTTACCAGCTGAAGATGCTCTGTACGATTTCTTCGCCGACGCCTGCCGGACCTTGAGCCCGCGCGACGACGATGTGGACGTTGTCGAACTCGGTGGTGGGCACGGCGCCGGCGCCAACCAGAGGCGAGCACGAGGACCCGAACGGCAGGCCGCCGGAGCCTATACCGCCCGTTGCCTTGTAGACAGCAAACTCAAATCCGGAATCCGGGGCGGTCTGCCAGGGCAGATCGCCGGGATCCGCGTCGGAAAGCGTACAGTTGTTGCGATCGATTACAAGCGTGGACATGGCCTCCGACCAGGTCGGGACGGTGCCCAAAGCACTGCCGCCGGTGCCGTCGACGAACGCCTGTACTTCGGCCTCGATCTCGCGCAGCGTCGCTTCGGCTTCCTGGAACGCTTCGTTGGTCTCGCGAACGTTACCGGCCATGCGCTCCTGCATGATCCCGACATTGGCCGCACTGATGCCGATCAGGGTCAGAATGATCAGGAACATCAGGCTGATGAACAACGCGGCGCCTTGCTGGCGACAGGCATTGCTGTAACGAGAATATTTGGCGGTCTTCATGATCTGTTCTCCAGCGGATCCGGGTTGGCGTCAGTCGACCAGCAGGCGGTTGCGCAATGCCACCGTTGTCGAAAATGGTTGCCGTATGCGGCCATCGCCGGGTGCGGTGATATTGCTGCCGCCCAGGTTCAGCGTGATATCGGTGTTGTCTGTATCCGCGGTTTCAGTGGATCGAATACTCAGCGCCAGGCGTAGCGCGATCACCTGTGGCCAACCATTGGGCGGAATGTTGCTGGCTGTCAGCCAGTCATTGATGCTCTGACCATCGCCGTTGGGCGCGGCGCGGCTGAAGCCGTAGAGTATCTGCATGCTTTCGGCGCCCTCGATGATTTCTTCGGCCTGGGCGGCGCTGGTGCCACGGCTCATGTTCCAGCGATACAGACCGGGTTGGCCGGTTGTCGCGTTGAGGCCGATGTAATAGGCGACCTGTTCAACCGTGAAGGTCTGCATTGCGTCGCCATAGGAAGTCGACCAATCGATGGAGTTGTTGTTACCCGGACCCGGATTAGAGCAACTTCCGGTACCGGCCGAAAGCGCGCTTGCACTGGCGTTGGAGCGATTCTGGAACAAATCGGCCGTCGAGCAATCAGTGACCAGAATGATCGAATCTTCCGGCAGGCCATTTGGCCCCGTGATAGTGATCGACGCCGCAGTGGTCTGGTTCGGCGGTGGTCCGGGATCGGCGGTGAAGTCGTCAACCACATTGAGACGTCGCACCACCAGGACGTCGGAGCCCGGCACGACAAGCCCGCTTAGTTGACTGGGCAGTGCGGTGCTGTTGGCCTCGGAATCCCAGTCGCCGGCACTGGCCGTGCCCGGGTCGAGATCGGTCGGCAAAGTAAAGCCGTCGCCTAGCCCGGTGCCACTGTATTCCCAACCAACAACGGCCAGGTCAGGGTCGAAAAAATCATCCGAACCACCCGCACAGCCGGTATTGAGGTGATTGGTAATCGGTATCTGTCCGGCGCAGAAGCCCAGCGTACCGGCCTCGCGGAGCTGTATCTTGAGAATTTCCAGCGCGAATCTGCCGTTTTCCTGCACTCGCGCGACGGCATCGTTGGTGCGAAACGTCACCTTGCTGGAATTGAATAGCTGAATCATGCCGGCGGTCAGCAAAAGACCCAGCGTGATTGCAACCATCAGTTCGATCAGGCTGAAACCGTTTGAGGTGGGCGGCGAGGTAATGGATTGACTCGGGGTATCGCTCATGGTGTCAGATTCTCGTCGTGATTTCGAAATCGGCGTCGCTTGCATTCTCGCGGTCATCCCGCCAGGTGACGGTGACCGTAATCTGCATATTGCTGACGCTGACCGCCACGCTGCCACCCGGCAGTAGTTGGGTGACGCGTGTGTTCCAGAGATCCGCGTTCGGCACATTGCCGCTGGTTTCCACGATGGACCGATTCGCGCGTGCGTGGTCGGCAACCTCATAGGCGAAGTTGGTCGCCTGGGTACGCAGCAGCGAAACCTGGCCGGCTTGGAGCGAAAAGCTCTGCAGTGCAGCCAGGCCAAGCAGGCCGACCGAAAGCACGATCAGCGTGATGAGGATTTCGATCAAGGTCACGCCGCGCTGTTGGGCGGGCCGGCCAGGGCGGATAAATACGGGCTTTGAATTCAATATAATCATATGTTCTTGATTCTCACGTGGGACAGTCAACGCGCTGGCTTGCAACTCGTCCGGTACCTTCGACCAGAATCCGGCGTGCGCTGTCACTGGTACAGCCGCTCAGCATCATCTCGATCTGCTGTTCGGCAGCTGCAGTTGAAAACCCGTTCGGCTGGAAACCGACAGTGCTGCTGGCCGGTGTGAACTGAAACGCGGTATCCGAAGGCGACCAGACCCGAAGGACTTCCTCGTCCGGTCCCGGGTCTGCGACTGCGATCCATCCTTGATTCCAATTTCCGCCACAGGTTGCACCATCGCCACTTGAACAGACCTGAACTTGAACACCGCGCTTCAACGCCTCGGATCGCGCGAATTGGAAAGAGGCAACCATCTCATTCGCCTCCGACGCCAGCCGGTTATTGGCGATGAACTGCGTGAAGGAGGGCACGGCCAGCGTGGTCAGGATGGCCAGCACGGCGATGCCGATCAGCAGTTCCATCATCGTGAAGCCCGCCTGCACGGTACGCCGGCGAATCGGCGAAAGTCGGGTTGAGTTGGTCATCCACGTACCTGGAATGGATTGCGATGAGCCGAGCATAGCGAAGCGCGTCGATAAATCCAGCGATCCCGGACGAGCGGTAGATTTTCGATGCTGGACGGTCGATTGCATGGCCGGGCCGGGTGAATCCCTTCTGGTCCGGTACGCTCGACGCCTACGGTATAATCCGCGCCTGATTCGAAAACGGTCTCTTCGCCGTTTACGACAGATTCCCCGGCCACAATGGATTCAAGGAACTCAAGCGTGAGTGAGCAAGACGACAAGATTTTCATGAAACGTTTCAGCCTCGTCATTGCCGGGCTGGCGGTGGTTGCCGTGCTGATCATTTTTTTCGCGATCGAGATGAATGAGCAGCTCGCCGGCAGTGACAATCCGATGCAGGATGTCGCCAAGGTCGACCGCATCGAGCCGGTGTTCGGCGTCTATGCCGGCGATACCGGCCGGGCGGCCGCGCAGGCCGCGGCTGAAGAAGCGGCCGGCAGCCAGCAGCAACAGGTCGCGTTCGACGGCAGCACCGACGGCGAAATGATCTACAACAACGTCTGCCAGGCCTGCCACATGGCCGGTGCTGCAGGCGCCCCGCAGCTGGTCGCCGACCAGTGGACCGATCGCCTGCCGCAAGGCGAGGATACGCTTGTCCAGCACGCGATCGACGGTATCGGCGCGATGCCGGCCAAGGGCGGACGCTCCGATCTGACGGATGAACAGGTGCGGGCTTCGGTCGAGTACATGCTGGCGCAGATCGAGGAGTGACCGCCGGTTCGACTCGTCGCTGAGACGCATCCGGCTCCTTAGTCCCGATCCCTCGATCCGAATCTTCGACAAGCGGCATTCGGGATCAGGCGTTTTCGGGAAATTTATCGAGAAAATCGGCGGCGCGTTGCTGCAGCCACGGAAACAGCGCGAAGAACGCACGCTCGATATCCGGTTCCAACCGGTCGAGCAGCTTGGTGCCGTCGGCCAGCGGGCCCGCGCGACCGTGCCTATCGGCCAGCCGGGCGAAGATCGCGTCGAGCATCTCGCGCTCGTCGTAACGGGTCCAAAGCCCTGCGCGACGCGCCCAGACGGAAAATCGCAGCAGCCGCGGCGGCAGTTCGCTTTTGCGTGCCGCCAGCAAATGGTCTATTTCACGCCCGAATGTCTCGAGCGGAACAGACTGGTAGTCGTTCCAGTGCCGAACGAGCATGGCGTCGAACAGCACATCGATAATCACCCCGCTGTAGCGACGCCAATAAGGCCCGGTTTCCGCCCGGAGACCGACGACTGCAGGGTGATTGTCAGACCAGACGTCGATCCGGCGGTGCAGTCGCACCCCGCGGGCCACGCCCGGCGAAAGGGCATTGACGGCCGCGATCCCCTTGATATGATCGCCCAGGAACGCGCCCAGGCGGTCGTCCGGGTCGGGGCCGGCAAGCACGACGTGGGCGAGGTGGTTCACGCAGTTTTCCCGGGTATCTGGAGCGCCAACAGTAGCAGGATTTGCG
>Ga0209947_1000806_pt1 | contig 19101 bp, 17 predicted proteins | sample SalPonR2_B_D2_MG_FD_185706 | JGI IMG/M metagenome (GOLD analysis project Ga0209947, IMG submission 185706) | Salt pond soil microbial communities from South San Francisco under conditions of wetland restoration - Salt Pond MetaG R2_B_D2_MG... ... | reverse complement strand
CATCCCGAGGCGTTTGAGAACGGCGGTGCAAAAGTCTGCCACGGTAGCGGCGGGATGAGCCTGCTGCGGGCGGCGTAATAGTCGGCCACCTTTACCCTTTCTGGCGACAGGGAGGGCGGGAGGATTTTCACCGTGGACTTGTATCGGAGAGTGCGACTGGCCTGTGCCGAGGGGATGAGCCAGCGCGAGGCGGCGCGGTATTTCAACATCTCGCGCGACAGCGTAGCCAAGATGATGGCATTCTCGGTTCCGCCTGGATACCGGCGGACGGCCCCCGTGAAGCGGCCGAAGCTGGATGCCTTCACCGGGATCATCGATAATTGGCTGGAGGGTGATCGCGAGGTCCATCGCAAGCAGCGCCATACGGCGAAGCGCGTGTTTGAGCGGCTGCGCGATGAGCATGGCTTCAGCGGCGGCTACACGATCGTGAAGGACTATATGCGGGAGCGCGAACGGCGCGGCCGCGAGATGTTCGTGCCGCTGGCGCATCCGCCCGGCCATGCCCAGGCCGACTTCGGCGAGGCAGTGGTCGTCATCGGCGGCGTCGAGCAGAAGGCGCATTTCTTCGTCATGGACCTGCCGCACAGCGATGCCTGTTATGTCAGGGCCTATCCGGCGGCGACCGCGGAGGCTTGGATTGACGGCCACGTCCACGCCTTCGCGTTCTTCGGCAAGGTGCCCGCATCGGTCCTCTATGACAACGACCGCTGCCTGGTGGCGAAGATCCTGCCGGACGGGACGCGCCAGCGAGCCACGCTCTTCAGCGGGTTCCTGTCGCATTACCTGTTCCGTGACCGCTACGGGCGGCCCGGCAAGGGGAACGACAAGGGCAACGCGGAGGGATTGGTCGGCTATTCCCGCCGCAACTTCATGGTGCCGGTCCCGCGGTTCGCGACCTGGGATGCGTTCAACGCCTATCTGGAGGAGCAGTGCCGCAAGCGTCAGACCGATGTTCTGCGCGGCCGGTCCGAGACGATCGGGCAGCGCCTCGCACGGGATCTGGCCGCGATGTCCGACCTCCCTGCGGCGCCGTTCGATGCCTGCGACCAGGCCACCGGACGGGTCAGCTCTCAGGCGCTGGTGCGCTACAAGACCAACGACTACTCGGTGCCCGTCGCCTACGGCCACCGCGACGTCTGGATCAGGGGCTATGTCGGCGAGGTCGTGATCGGCTGCGGCGGCGAAGTCATTGCACGCCATCCGCGCTGCTACGACCGCGAGGACCTGGTCTTCGATCCGATCCACTACCTCCCGCTGATCGAGCAGAAGATCAACGCCCTGGACCAGGCGGCGCCTCTGGCGGAATGGGACCTGCCGCCCGAGTTCGCTACCCTGCGCCGGTTGATGGAAGCGCGGATGATCAAGGCCGGACGCCGGGAATATGTTCAGGTTCTGCGCTTGCTCGAGACCTTCGACATCGACGACCTTCATGCCGCCGTGAAGAAGGCCCTGCAATTGGGGGCGGTCGGCTTCGATGCCGTGAAGCACCTTGTTCTCTGCCAGGTCGAAAGGCGGCCGCCGAAGCTCGACCTGGACATCTATCCCTACCTGCCGCGCGCGAATGTCGGGACCACGTCGGCGGCCAGCTACATGTCCCTGCTGTCGGGGGATGCGGCATGACCGACACCCCTGAGATCCTGCTCGCGGATCATCTCAAGACGCTGAAGCTGCCCACCTTCCTGCGGGAATACAACAAGCTCGCCCGGCAATGTGCGACCGAAGGTCAGGACCATGTCCAGTTCCTCGCGCGTCTGGTCGAGCTCGAGTTGATCGACCGCGAGCGCAGGATGATAGAGCGCCGCATCAAGGCTGCGAAGTTCCCGGCCACCAAGAGCCTGGACAGCTTCGACTTCAAGGCGATCCCCAAGCTCAACAAGATGCAGGTGCTGGAACTGGCCCGCTGCGAATGGATTGACCGCCGCGAGAACGTCATCGCCTTGGGGCCCAGCGGCACGGGCAAGACCCACGTGGCCCTTGGGCTGGGGCTGGCCGCCTGCCAGAAGGGCATGGCGGTCGCCTTCATCACCGCCGCCGCGCTGGTCAACGAACTCATGGAGGCGCGCGACGAGCGCCGCCTGCTCCGCCTGCAAAAGCAGCTGGCCGCCGTCAAGCTGCTCATCATCGACGAGTTGGGCTTCGTGCCGCTGTCCAAGACCGGCGCCGAACTCCTGTTCGAACTGATCTCGCAGCGCTACGAGCGCGGGTCCACGATGATCACCAGCAACCTTCCCTTCGATGAATGGACCGAAACCTTCGGCACCGAACGCCTGACCGGCGCCCTACTCGATCGGCTGACGCACCACGTCAACATCCTCGAGATGAACGGCGACAGTTACCGGCTCGGCCAAAGCCGCGCCCGAAAGGCCGAAGTTCCAACCTGATCACTCGTCACAGGATTGGCCCTATGGGCCAATGCGCCATGGCACGCGCCAGCTATCTGGGGAGCACGCGCGCCATGGCGCTTGGGACACCGCCACTGGCCTGGTTTTGCGCTGCCACGTGGCCGGTTTTTGCTCCGCCGTTGACAAGGGTCTTAACCCGGAGTGCCGGATCAGAAGGCAAGTGTGCGTGCAGCTCTCTGTGCAGCCTCGCCGCGTTTTCACTATCAAATGTAGGCATGCGTATCCCCCCGAACTTTGAGTAGCACAGAATTGTAGATTTTGTAATAGCTATGGTTGGCATCATAAACTCAAACGGTACGCCGGATCATGGAATTGGACCGTCACAAATGTGCCTGCTAAGGTTCAATCATCTTAATTTGGAGCATGACCTATGTCAGTACGTCGCAATACTTTTCCAGATATTGAGACCGATTTGTTCCTCGCCTACGTGGGCATGGAAACGGACCTGATCTTTACGCAAGGCATCGATTTGCCCGGCTTTGCTTCCTATCCTCTTTTGGAAACTGAAGCGGGCCGAGCGCTTTTGCGACGCTATTTTTCTGACATGATCGCCCTGGGTCAGGAAACGGGAACTGGGGTCATTCTGGAAAGTCCGACCTGGATGGCCAACCGCGACCGAGGTGCCGCGATTGGGTATTCGCCTGACAAGATTATGGATCTCAATCAGCAAGCTATTGCGATGATGGCGCAGGTGCGTGCGGAAAAGGGCGATGTGCCAACGGTCCTGAGCGCAAACATAGGCCCACGCGATGATGCCTACGCCCCAAGCGATCAAATGACCGCTGACGCGGCTGAGGCGTATCACACCGAGCAAGTTGCCGCGTTGGCCAGCACCGAAGTTGATGTTGTGAGCGGGTACACTCTTGCGTACAGCGCAGAAGCCATCGGTATTGTTCGCGCTGCGCGGCGTTTTGGTTTGCCTGTCGTAATTGCTTTTACAGTCGAAACAGATGGGCGGTTGCCAACTGGTATGACGCTGGAGGAAGCAATTGCGGAAGTCGATGAAGCGACAGATGGATATGCCGCTTACTTCATGATCAATTGCGCCCATCCTGATCACTTCAATCCGGTTCTTGTGGACGCGCCCTGGGTCCACAGGATCGAGGGCGTTGTCGCTAATGCCTCGCGTTGCAGTCACTCCGAACTGGATGAAGCCAAAGTGCTGGATGACGGTGACCCGCGAGAGCTTGGAGAGCAACTTGCCCAAATTCGAGCACGTTTCCCGCATATTCGAGTTCTTGGGGGATGTTGCGGTACGGACATGCGTCACATGCAACAGATCGCCAGAGCATCCGTCGGCAAGATCGACTAACTGGATTTCTAGAGGAACGGTCCAATTGCAGTCTTGGCCGGGCATAAGCCGCGTCCAGCGCCCCCCGGTCATGGTTGTTCGAAAGAGCTACTCTGACGAAAGGTTTTCATCCACTCGCTGCAACCAATCCTGCGCAAGGGCCAAGAAGAGCTCGGGGCGCTCCCATGCAAGACTGTGGCCTGCACAATCCAGCACGGCAAACGTTGCGCGCGGATAACGTTGGAAGCCTTCTATCATATCGTGGTAGCCAGCCATGGCGTCCTGTCGTCCGTTCACGATAAGTGAAGGTTTATCGAAAGCTGACGAGGGTCTCGAAAGGTCTAACGAAAAATCGAAGTTCTTTTTGAGCCGCGCTGCGAAGTCTTCGTCCACGCGTTCAGCGGCCGGTATTTTGGTGTTCTGGATTTTTTGCAGAATATCGGCGTTCTGGACAACCAGTCTTGCGAAGCGTCCCGCGGCGCTTGGCGAGAGATTATTCAAAATTTCATCCGGCGCGGACACAAGGGTTTGATGCTTCGGCCGCCAGTCAGCCGTCGATGCCGACATGGCATCTGCAACGATCAACATCATACCCAAAAGGTCATCAGGCCGTGTATGCGCCAATCCCATGGCATGATAGCTGCCGCGAGACTCTCCTATGACTGCAAACCTGTCACCATTGAAAGCCACGTCTGCAAATCGGCTGATCATATCCAAAACTTCGTCCTGAGACTGTAAGCTGGCATCTACCTTGGAATCGCCATGCCCCGGCAGGTCGATGTAGAACCGCTCCCAACCGGAATTTTCCTGAAAAACCGGTTCAATCGCGTCTACCATATGCCGATGATCCAAGCCGCCACCGTGCAACACCAACAAGGGCTTGCCACTGCCACGCGTATGCGCGCTGATACACCCATTCGAAAGCTCAATCAGCATGGGTGATCATCCAACTTGTACCCGATCGCAACGTGGACCGCGTCAGGGTAGATGAGCCTGTCTTCCTGCATGCAATCGGCCAAGGCCGTCGCCACGTCATCGACCAAGTCCGCCCGGGCATCTTGCGACAGCGCATGAAAAGCCCCGGCAATTGGCATTGAGGCAAGATGCAACGGAACGAATTCTGACGGTTTAGGCACGTCGATCAAGAGTTCTTGCCTTTGCACCCTAACATCAGAAAACCCTGCATGAGTGACTTGCTCCTTCAGGACATCGGCTGATGGCGTTCGCCTCTGTGCGCGCTGTTTGGATGCTATTTCGGGTGAGATGTGACGCTCAACGGCTGCACAAAGCGCTTCTGTGTACGCACTGTGACCATCCCAGACGGAGAAGCCCATGCGCCCGCCACGCTTGAGTAGGCGGTGGAATTCGCACAGCGCGGCAGGTTGGTCCGGAAAGTAATGGTAGCCGTGCTGCGACAGGATCACATCATACGTCTCAGACGCCAGACCGCTGTCGCAGACATCGCTTTCGATCCAGCCGATATCAGGATCATCCGCCAGCTCCTTTGCCTTGGCGAGCATCGGCGCGTTGATATCCAGCCCAACAACCCGCCCATTGGCACCAACTTTCTTCTTTGCGATGCGCGTTGTTACGCCAGTGCCGCACGCGACATCCAGGACCCGTTCGGACGTGCCCAGAGCAAGCACGTCGACAAGCTCATCCGCCCATCGACCAAACCAAAAGGGGACCATGACCTCTTCATAGATTTGTGGACCATTCCCCACCAACTGAAACGTCATCTTGGCCGTCCTTTCGTGTAAATCACCTCACACAAGTCAAAGTGCAGAGGGTCCATTTTGTAGCAATGTCTTTGCGTCCCGATAGATCTCTTCAACAATGTCTGCCGCGGGCATCACGTCGCGCACCAGCGCTACGCCTTGTCCCGACCAAAGCGACATTGCTTCGACGTTGCCCGTTGTTTCAGGCAAGGGCGTGTAGCTTTGATAACGAACGACCGGATCGCCATTGGGGCGTTGCCCGATCAGTTCGTGTTCCTTTGGCCTGTCCCCGGGCGCTGAACGTCCCGCATCCACCCAAGCCCGCGAAGTTGAGTTGGACAGCGCGCGATGGGGCGCATCGGGCCAGTCGACATCATAAAGATCATGGGCCCACTGCGTGTCGGATTCTGACGCCCGAAGAATGGCGTTGCGATAGTCGTCGTGGATCGTCGCCTCTGAACTGGCCAACAGGCGCGTTCCGATCCAAACCCCTGACGCCCCCAGCATGATGGCCGCCGCCATCCCGCGTCCGTCGGCAATGCCGCCGGCTGCAACAACTGGAGTATCGACCACGTCCACCACGGCCGGAACGAGCGCCATGGTCGACACTTGCCCCCAAACATGACCACCTGCTTCCCATCCTTGCGCGACGATGACATCGGCACCGGCGTCAGCCGCCATGCGCGCCTCCCGAGCGTTTCCGACGCTTGCCAAGACAGTCAGACCGCCCGCCTTGGCCCGCGTGATCGCCGAAGGCTCCAAGCCCCAGAAAAATGACACCCCATGTACGTTTTTGGCGATGCACATTTCCAAGTGCTCTTCATACGGAAAAGACACGTTCAGGTTTACAGCAAAATTCCGGTCCGTCCGTGCTCGAAGCTCGTCTATACCGGTGCTCACATGCTCCTTTGTTTTGCCCCAAAGCGGGATGACGCCGTAACCGCCCGCATTGCAAACTGCAGCCACCAAGTCCGGTCCTGCTGCGCCTGCCATAGGGGCGGACAATATCGGTTTCTCTGTTCGAAGGACGTCCAAAAGGCTTGTTCTCATCGCTTTTCTCCAGCATTATGGCGTATTGGGCGCCGGATCGGTGGGTGTGTCAATCTATGTGAACAGACAAGTGCGGTCGTCAGTGCATTGCATAATACTGGTCAATGAGGGTTTTTTGACGAAGCCGGGCGCAGGCCAATATCGCGTGTCGTTGATGAACGACACGAACTGCAAGCAAATGTTGGACAGGCAGTATGAGTGCCGTTTGTTCTGATCATCACACCGTTTCTGCAAATGGCCGATTGATGCTAGTGTAAATATTGTCACGAGGGGATAGCCATATGGGAATGGAGTACGACGAGGCGGCAGCAGAACGCTTAGAGGCCGTATACCTTGGCCCAGACGTTCTTGCGCAACGCAACGATACGCTTGGGAAGATCGCGATCCAAGAGGGAGAGCACGTTCTGGATATCGGAAGTGGGCCAGGTTTTCTTGCCGAGGCAATCGCCGAACAAACCGGTCCAGCGGGCAAAGTGATTGGCGTCGACATCTCCCAACAAATGGTTGATCGCGCCAGTCAAAGAAACCAGACCGAATGGCTCAGCTACCAATGCGCAGATGCAACAGATCTCCCATTTGAGGACAATTCTTTTGATGTTGTAGTCAGCACTCAGGTCGCCGAATATGTCCCGGATATTGAGGCGTTTACATCTGAAGTACACCGGGTGCTCACACCAGGTGGGCGCGGCCTGATCCTAGCTACTGATTGGGAAGGCGTATGTTGGCACAGCGAGCATCCCAGTCGAATGGAAAAGGTGCTTGAGGCGTTCGTTCCGCACTGCGCCGACAGCAAATTGCCGCGCACTCTCACCGCTCATCTGCGAAAGGCTGGGCTTTACGTGGATGAAGTAAGCTATTTTTCCATCATAAATGTCGACCGGTATGACGGCTGTTACGGAGAGATGGTTGTGCCATTCATCGTGGCTTATGTCGGCGGGCAGAAAACTGTTCCAGACGATGAGCTTCAAGCGTGGGCGGATGAACAGACATCCCTAAACGCGCGGGGTGAGCACTTCTTTTCGACTGGCCGATTTAGCTTTTCTTTCAGCAAACCTTCGTGAGATGAAAACCGCCAGTGGCACAGCCACAGCGATTCGGGGCTTTCTCCGCACCTTGCTCATCTGACCGCGCCTCGGCGAAAGTACGGTTCCGGCTTCCTTCAAATCGACACCCGTGAATGACCGGATTAGTCATATGTGCTGCATTGCAGCAGAATATGTGCCGCAGCCGCGAAAGAATTCTGCGTCAGCGAAGTCAGAAAATCCAAGGTCGGCAAAGTCCGCAAGCCGGACCTTGACGTCGACCGCAGCGAACGGCTCCTGTCTGCCAGTTAGGCGCCATTGGTAATTGGGCCAGTTAACGACCGCATCGCGGACGAAGCTGTCGCAGTAAACTCGCACCAATTGGTGTGAAATGCGTGCCGGATACCGCTCAGGTTCGGGGTAAATAAGCGTTAGCTGGCGGCTTCAGCGCTGAGGTTTTTGTAAGCTGGGTCAGCACCACGAAGGAAGCAGCGCAGGCAACACCTTCAGGCATTCGACATTCACCGCCGTCCGAAACAGGTGCGCCAACTGTGGCAAGCTCAGTGTGCTTCCTGAGTGGGTCGCTAATCTTCTCGACGATAGCGACCCGTCGCCGCAAATGGGGGGCGCAGAGCTAGGCCGGAACTCTTCCGGCTGCGCTGTCAAGCTTGACCCGCTGATGCGAAAATGGCTCAATCGGAGAATTGGTGCGAAATTGGATCGCCATAGCCCGGGCCATCGATGCACCTTGGCGCGCCAGCCACGGGAGGCACGATTGACACAGTCGATACAACCGTTCGAGGGCGTCCGCGTCGTGGACATGACCCATGTGCTTGCCGGGCCATTCGCGACCTATCAACTGGCGGTCCTCGGCGCAGATGTCATCAAGATCGAAAACCCGTCCGACCCGGACATGGCGCGCGAATGGGGGCCGGCGCAGGACCTGAACGACCTCGGAATGGGGACTGCCTTCCTGACACAAGGGGGCAACAAGCGATCGATGGCCCTCGACCTGCACACGCAACGGGGGCGCGAGATCCTGCTGGAGCTTGTCGCCACCGCCGATGTGCTCGTGGAGAACTACCGACCCGGCGCGCTGGACGCTCTCGGCCTCACGGACAAGGCGATTTCGGCTTCGAATCCGACCCTCATCCATGTTTCCATGTCTGCCTTCGGGCAGGACGGCCCACGCGGTGAAATGACGGCCTACGACTATGTCATCCAGGCGACGTCCGGCCTCATGGCGATGACTGGCACGAAGGAGGTGAACCCGATTAAGTTCGGGCCCGCCGCCGTCGACTACGCCACGGGCACGACCAGCGCGTTCGCCATTTCAGCTGCCCTGCTCCAACGCACCAAAACAGGCCGCGGGCAGCGAATCGACCTCGCGATGATGGATGTCGCGATGGTCCTGATGGGCCTCGATGTCACGGCGTTTACCCGATCGGGGGTGCATCCGAAACCTTCGGGTAACCTTACGGTGCAGGCCACCTGCAACGCCTATGAGACGGCGGACGGCCTTATCATGCTCGGCGCGAGCAACATGAAGCAATACCGACGGCTTTGGGGGGCACTGGACCGACCCGACATGGCGCAACCGACCTACGTGGCGCGACAGCAGGCTTTCGAGCGCGAAGTCACGACACTTGCCGAGATCATGCTGACGCGCACCGCGCAGGACTGGGAGGATTACCTGCAGGCCCGACACGTTCCGGCGGCGCGTGTGCGCGCCCTGCCCGAGGCGTTCGAGGACCCGCAACTGCGGACTCGCAACGTCTTTGCGAAGATCGACGATGACGAGATCGGCCAGCTAACGGTGCCGCTCAACGCGTTCAAGCTGGCCCATGGCGGCGGGCGGCTGGACCATGCGCCGCCCCATGTTGGCCAGCACGACACCGAGATCCTGAAAGAGCTCGGCTACGGCGCGGACGAGATTCCCGCCATCCGGGCCGCCTGCGGGAACGCAGACCAATTATGACCACGGCTTGCGACATCTTGTCTTGACAAAACGGTTTCATCGATAAAACAATCCATAATTGGTCTGCTAATGGGCGGACCAACTGGGGAAGCTTTCCGGCCGGGTGGAACATGGCACGAAGCGGAAACACGATATCGGACATTCGTCTTGTCGGCCTGTCCTACGACTTGCCCGACGGGCGAGCTTACGGAGCCTCGATGGGGCTCGCCACCGCACGCCAGACGGGCATCGTGTTCTTGGAACTGGCCAACGGGACGATGGGCGTCGGGGAGGCGTGGGGCCCGCCGAAGGTCAGTGCCGCCTACCTTAATCTTATCCGCGACTATTTCATCGGCGTTGACGTCTTCACGTTCGAACACGCGATCGACCTGGTGCTGTCGCGCCACTACCATTTTGGCATCCAGAACCAGATGATGGCTGCGATCTCGGGCATCGACGTGGCCGCGAGGGACGCGGCGGCGCGGACGCTTGACGTTCCGCTTCACGCGCTGATCGGCGGCGCACGGTTGGATGAGGTGCCGATTTATGCCTCTGGCGGTTACATCACCGCCAACCCCGAGGCCGATTTCGAAGCGCAGATGGCCGATGCGGCGGAGCGCGATTTCGAGCGGGTAAAGATCAAGATCGGGATGTCGCCAGCCTCCGACGAATGGCGCGTCGCCAAGGCGCGGGAAATACTCGGGGACGAGGTCGAACTTCTGGTCGACGCGAATTCGAACTACACCGTGGATGTGGCGCTTCATAGCATGCGGCGGATCGAACGGTTTCGCATTGGCTGGTTCGAAGAACCGCTCGCACCCCTCGATTTCGATGGCTACGCCGAACTTGCCCGGCGCGCGCCGATCCCCGTCGCGACAGGTGAGGCGCTCTATACCGCCCATGATTTCAAGCGGCTCGCGGATCTGCGTGGCGCGCATATCCTGCAACCCGACCTGTCGCTGTGCGGCGGACTGGGACAGGGTCGGCGGATCGCCGACATTGTCCGCCACGCCCATCTGCGGCTGTCTCCACATGTATGGGGCTCAGCGGTCGGGCTGGCAGCAGCCTGCCATTTCGTCGCGGCATCGAGCAATTATCCCCATGCGGGGCATACGCCCGAACCGACCCTTGTCGAATACGATGTCGGTGAGAACCCGCTTCGGGATGCGCTTCTCACGACGCCCATCGCCCTAAAGCACGGCAAGCTTCAGTTGCCGCGCGGTCCAGGCCTCGGGATCGACATCGACCGGGCCGCCCTCGACAGGTTCGCGACATGACCGATCACGGCGCTCAGGCTCAGGCACTTTTGCGTGCAACGGGTTCCGACGCAGATCGGGGCGAGCGCATCCTCAAGATAAGCGATCTGAAGGTTCATTTCGACCTTCCCGACGATCAGGTCGCAAAGGCGGTCAATGGTGTGAGTCTTGGTGTCGCCGCTGGTGAAACGCTGGCAGTCGTGGGGGAGTCAGGGTCGGGAAAGTCGGTCACCGGACTGACCGTCTTGCGGATCCTGATGCGGGCGCCGGCACGCATCGCGGGTGGCGAGGTTCGCTACCGCACGAAGGACGGGAAGCTCGTCGATCTCCTCGGACTTCCGGAATCCGAAATGAGCGCTCTGCGCGGCAGCGAGATATCGATGATCTTTCAGGATCCGATGTCGTCGCTGAACCCGGTCTTCCCGGTGGGCGAGCAGATTGCGGAGGGCTTGCGGCTGCACCAGGGGCTCAGCCGGCGGGAGGCGCGGGCCCGGTCGGTCGAGCTTCTGACCATGGTGGGAATCGCAGAGCCGGAGGCGCGCGTCGACGAGTTTCCACACCAGCTGTCTGGCGGCATGCGGCAAAGGGTAATGATCGCCATGGCGCTGGCCTGTGCGCCGCGCCTTCTGATTGCCGACGAGCCGACCACAGCGCTCGACGTCACGATCCAGGCCCAGATCATGGAACTGTTGAAGGACCTGAAAGAACGGACGGGCATGGCGATGATCTTCGTCACGCACGACCTGAACCTCGTCGCCGAGATCGCGGACCGCGTGGCGGTCATGTATTGCGGGCAGGTCGTCGAGGAGGGGTCGGTCGCCGAGGTGCTGGAGCGTCCGAGGCATCCTTACACGCGCGCGCTTATGGACTGCATCCCCGAGATCGATGCCGATACCCGCAACGCGCGGGTGCGTCCGATCCCGGGTCGGATCGCCAACCCGCTTTCGCCGCCGCCCGGCTGCAAGTTCAACCCCAGATGTCGCTACGCCACGGACCTTTGTCGGACGACCGAGGTCGAGCTGCAGGATACCGGGGACGGACACACGAGCCGCTGTCTGCACTGGAGCGAACTGGAATGAATGCGCATTCGCCAGACACGCAAGCCGCGGCCCCGCTTCTGTCGGCACGCGGTCTCGTCAAGCACTTTCCGATCCGCAAGGGGCTGATGGGCCGGACCGTGGGCCATGTCCGCGCCGTCGACGGGATCGATCTGCAGATCGGTGTCGGTGAGTGCCTCGGCGTCGTCGGCGAGTCGGGTTCGGGGAAGTCCACGCTCGGGCGCATCCTGCTGCGTCTGATCGAACCGACCTTGGGGGATGTCGACTTCGACGGAACATCCGTGACATCGCTCTCGGCCGCGGAACTGCAGGCATTCCGCGCGCGGATGCAGATGATCTTCCAGGATCCCTATGCCAGCCTCAACCCTCGCATGAAGATCGGCGCCGCGCTGCGCGAGGTGATCCAGCTGCACAAGGTCTGCCCCGAGGGCGAGATCGATGACCGCATCGCGGAGCTTCTGTCCCGCGTCGGCATGAGCCCCGACCACGCCGACAGGTATCCCTCCGCATTCTCCGGCGGTCAGCGGCAGCGGATCGCGATCGCCCGGGCGCTCGCGGCGGGTCCGCGGTTCATTGTGGCCGACGAGCCTGTCTCCGCGCTGGATGTCTCGATCCAGGCCGAAGTCATCCAGCTGCTGCAGGAGTTGCGGCGCGACCTGTCCCTGACCACGATGTTCATCAGCCACGACCTGTCCGTCGTGGAAGTTGTCGCGGACCGCGTGCTTGTGATGTATCTCGGCCGCGTGATGGAAATGGCGCCCGCCGACGCGCTGTTCGCGCGACCTAGCCATCCCTATACGCGCGCACTTCTCTCGGCGGTGCCCAGTCGACGGGAAAAACCGGCGCGCATCGTCCTTCAGGGGGAGATCCCCAGCCCCTCGCGTCCGCCGTCCGGCTGCGTCTTTCGCACGCGCTGCCCGCATGCCTTGCCGGAATGCGCGAAGGCCACGCCCGAAGCGCGGAAGATCGGGCCCGACCACTTTAGTTCCTGCATTCGCGATGATCTCGACAACGGGGCAGCACCATGAGCAAGGGAACGGCCTTCGTCATTGGTGCGCGGGGCTTCGTCGGCTCGACCACGGTGCGCGCACTCCTCGCGCGGGGATGGGCGGTGCATTGCTTCGGCCTGCCGATGGAACCGGACATGCTCGCCGACCTGCGTGACCAGATCGGGGAAACGGAAGGTTCGGTCGAGAACACAGGGGCCATGGCCAGGGCCATGACGGCCGCCGGCGCTACCGCCGTTTTCAACTTCGCGGCCTTCTCGTCCGGGGACGGAGGGCTGGCGAAGTCGGGGGAGGCGGATGCCGATCGCGCCTTCGAGATCAACGTGGTCGGGCTGCGGCGGAGCTTTGATGCCGCGTTGGAGGCGGGCGTCGAGCGTGTGATCTGGTCCTCCTCGACGACGCTTTACGGGCCCGCCACGACCTATGCCGAGGACCGCATCGCCGAGGACGCGCCGCCGCGGCCGCAGGGCGTCTACGGTTTGACGAAGGCCATGGGGGAACAGCTGTCGCTGTTTTACAGGGATCGTCACGGGTTGGAGACCTCGGCCGTCCGCCTTCCCCTGGTTGTCGGCCCCGGACTTTGGTATCGCGGCGCCGCGTCGGCAATGGTGGGGCTTGTGCAGGCCGCCCGCCCCGGGGGGCGATACGTGCTGCGCGGCCCCGAGGATCCGATCGATCTGATGTATTCGGTCGATTGCGGCGAGGCGCTTGTCGCCATCGCCGAACATGCGGGTCGTCTTCCCGAACGCATCAACATCAACGGGTTCACGACGAACTATCCCGAGATCGGCCGCGCAGCGGAGGCGGCCGTGCCGGGTTTCGACGTGACATTCGAAGCGCAGGCGATGCCTGTGGTCTACCCGCTGATCCGCACGGAACTGCTGCAATCGACCGTCGGGTTCCGCCCGCGTTTCGGGCTGGCCGAGGCAATGCGGGATTTCATCAGCATCGAGGGGGAGTTGCCTTGCTAGAAGACCGGTTGAAGGAGATGGGCTATGAGCTGCCGGAGGCGGCTACGCCGTCCTTCCAGTATGTGCCCGTCACCGTGCATAACGGCGTCGCCTATGTCAGCGGACAGATGCCCAAGGTCGACGGCGAGGTTAGAACCTTCGGCAAGGTCGGGGCGGAGGTTTCCTTTGAGGACGCGCAGGACGCCGCACGGATCTGCATCCTTCAGGGCCTTGCCTGCCTGGTGGACGCTATAGGCGGCTCGCAAAACATCGAAAAGGTGCTGAAGGTCAATGGCTACGTGGCCTCGGCCCCCGGATTCAACGCACAACCCAAGGTGCTGGACGCCGCGTCTTACCTGTTGGTGGAGGCGTTGGGGGATGCCGGGCGGCACGCGCGTGCGGCGGTCGGCGTAGCCGAACTGCCCCGAAACGCACCCGTCGAAATCGAAATGACCGTCGCCGTCCGCAGCTAGGCACCGGCGCCCGGAGGGAGAAAACGCATGAGCGATTGGTTCGAATTGTCCGAGATGACATCCGTTGAATTCGCCGAGGCCCGAGAGACCATCAGGATTGCGCTTGTGCCGGTCGGCGCCACCGAACAGCACGGGCCGAATCTGGCCATGGGCACCGATTACGTCATCGCGCATCGGTTCTGCCAGCGCATCGCCGCCGCCATCCATCCGCGGGGCGTGGTGGTCCCGCCCGTGCCGGTGGGGCTGTCGTATCACCATATGGGGTTTCCGGGCACCCTGACCTTTTCCCCCGAGACATTCACGTCCGTTTGCTTAGACATCGCGCAATCGCTGAAGGTGCAGGGCATGAACCACATCCTTTTCGTCAATGGACACAATGGCAACTCGGCGGTGCTAAACGTGGCCGTCACGAAGATCCGCTACGATCTAGACGTGAACGCCGCCGTTGCCTTCTGGTTCCAGCAGGCGGTGGATGTCGTGCGGGAGGCGGGCAAGACCGAACGCTTCGGCCATGCCTGCGAGGTCGAGACCTCCGTTCTCATGGCGCTGCAGGGCGACATGGTGCGTGAGGACAAGCTGGAGGCCGGGGATATGCTGCCGGTCACGCTGGAGTACGCATTCAACAACCAGCCCTTCTTTCACACCGTGCCAGTGCCGTTTCACGAACAGACGCGCAACGGCGTCTTCGGCGATGCGCGTCTGGCAAGCCGCGAGACCGGCGAACAAATCGTCGAAGCGGCCGTCGCGCGAACCACGGCCTTCATCGAGACCTTCCTGAAAAAATGAGGAAAAACAAAAGACTTATTGAATAAATTGCGTTGTATTGAAAGGGCGTAAGACTTGCGGCCCCGACCGAAATCAACCCGAACCTTCGGCAGGGCGACAACGCGAACAGAACCGGTTCGGGAAGCATAGGGAGACCCACATGCGATACGGAAGCGTTCTTTCGAACTTGCGCTCGTTCGGGGCGGCGATAGCCGTCTCCGCGAGCGCCCTCGGCGTTGCGTCCTCGGCGCTCGCCCAGGAGGAGCCGATCTACGGGCCCGACCCGGCGGAGATGATTTCGGGCGGTGTGCTGACCGTCGGATCGCTCGTCGAGCCGCCTGCACTCGATCCGTTCCACCAAGGGGCCGATGCCCGAATCCAGGTGACGACGCTGATCTACCAGGGCCTTTTCTACGAAGGCGAAAGCGGGGCGATCCCGTTGCTGGCCACGGGCTATTCGGTGTCGGACGATGGGATGAGCTACACCTTCACGCTCCGCGAGGGGGTGACGTTTCACACCGGTCAGGACATGACCGCGGCCGATGTGAAGTATTCCTATGACTACATCCGCGACCCGGACAACGGCTCGCCGGGCGCCGGAGACTTCTCAACCGTCGAAAGCATCGACGTGATCGACGACTACACGGTCGTCTTCAACCTCAACGCGCCCAATGCGTCGCTGCCGATGACGCTTGGCAACAAATACGGCGCCGTCGTGCCCACGGGGACGTTCGACGACGAAAACGCGCGTTCCGCGTTGAACCAGCAAAGCGTCGGCACCGGCCCGTTCCAGATCGCCACCTACGAGCCGAACAGCTTCCTTGAGCTGACGGCATTCGACAGCTACTGGCAGGAGGGGTTGCCGTATCTCGACGGTATCACGTTCCTTTTCCTGCCAAACAATGCCGCGCTCCTGGTCGCGCTGCGCAATGAGCGCATCGACATGGCCAAGCTCGGCCGGCCGCAGGATGCCGAACAGCTCGAAGGCGCGGACAATCTCGTGATCGAACGCTGGCCATCGCTTGGGCAGATGCCCCTCGATCTCGATTCCAACTACGGACCGCTGCAGGACGTCCGCGTGCGTCAAGCCATCGCGCTGGCGATCGACAAGGAGGAAATCCTCCAGGCCTCGCTGGGCGGATACGGGACCGTAATCCACACCATCGTCGCCGGCATGCAGGACACATGGGGTGTTCCCGTCGAAGAGCTGGAGTTCCAAACCCAGGACCTTGAGCGCGCCCGCGCGCTGATGGCCGAGGCCGGGCTGGCGGACGGCGTCGAGATGGATCTGACGACCATTGCCGGCTTCGACTGGATGGACCCGGCCGCGGTGACCCTGCGCGAGCAGCTCTCGGAGATCGGTATCACGCTGAACATCCAGCGCGTCGATTTGGGCGTGTGGATCGACAATTTCCGCAGCCGCAACATGGGCCTCACCTTCAACGAATGGGCGACGCAGCCCGATCCCAACATGCTGTTCTTCCGCCACTTCCACATGGCTCCGGAAGGAGCCGATTTCCGCAACTGGAACAATGAGGAAGCCTCGGCACTTCTCCGGCAGGGCCGCAGCACCAGCGACTTCGAGGAACGGCGGGCGATCTATGCCGAGTTCCAGCGGGAGCTGGATCGGACGGTGCCCACGATCATGCTCTTCAGCGCCGATATCGTGACCGTCGCGAACGAGCGGGTCCAGAACCTCTACCAGCATCCCACGGGCTGGTATTTCGGGCTCGCGAAGACGCAGCTGGCCGAATGAGGCGCGCGTCCGGGCCGCCCGGCGCGGCCCGGACACCACCGCAGCTGCCGGCGCTGCCGGCCTGCAAGGCCCAAATCGGGGCGCGATACGACGGCCCCTTCTCGTCGAGGCAATAGAACATGGGATCGTATTTGGCCAAGCGTCTGGTCGCGTCCATCGTCACGGCCATCCTGTCGAGTATCGCGGTGTTCCTGATCGTCCGCGCCGTGCCGGGCGACGTTGTCGCCCAGATGCTTGGCCAGTCCGGCGGCGCGGGTTCGCAGGCCGAGGACGCGCTGCGCAGTTTCTTCGGGCTCGATCAGCCGCTTTACGCGCAATACCTCAGCTGGCTGGGCGGCGTTCTGCAGGGGGATCTCGGTCAAAGCTGGGTGCGCGGTCAACCCGTGACCGAAATCGTTCTGCGGGCCTTCACAGTGACTCTGCAGCTGGGCCTCATGACGCTGGCCTTCGCGACCATCATCGGCGTGCCCCTTGGCCTGATCGCAGGCATCTACGAAGGTCGCCGGATCGATACGGCCATCCAGGCCTTCAACATCCTCGGCCTCTCGGCACCGGTGTTCTGGCTGGGTCTGATCCTGCTGATCGCCGTCTCAACGCTGTTTTCATGGTCGCCGCCGTTGATCTACCGGGGGCCCTTCGTGGATCTCGGGGACAACCTCGCGGTGCTCCTGCTGCCGATCCTGTCGCTTGGCATACTGCAAGCTGCCGCCTACAGCCAGTTCACCCGTCAATGCGTAGTCGGCGCGTTCTCGGAGGATTATGTCCGGACCGCCCTCGCGAAAGGGCTTCCGATGCGGACGGTCTTCGCCAAGCACATCTTGCGAAACATCCTGATCTCGCTCGTGACCTTCATGGGGTTGATCCTCATCCAGATCCTCGGCGGCGTCGTCGTGATCGAGTCGCTTTTCGCCCTGCCCGGTCTTGGCCGTCTTCTGCTTACCGCGATCGAGACGCGGGACTACCCCGTCGTGCAGGGCGCGCTACTGATGGTGGTGTTCAGCGCGCTTGTCGTGAACCTTGTCATCGACATGCTATATCACATCATCGACCCGCGCGTGAGGGTGGACAAATGACCGAACAAGCAAGCACGTCCGCCCGGTCGGCCCGCCCCACTCAGTCGCCATTGCGACGCATCTTGCGGTTCGCCCGGAAGGAGCCGTCCTTCGCGCTCGGTCTTGCGCTGACGGCGATTATCCTGCTGATCGCTCTGTTCCCGTCGTTGTTCGCGCGCCAATCGCCCACCGACATCGACACGACCGCCTCGCTTCTCGCACCCAGCGCTGAGCATTGGTTCGGCACCGACGAACTCGGCCGGGATGTCTATTCACGCGTGATCCATGGCACGCGCGTGACCCTTTCCATAGTAGCGGGCTCCATGGTGATCGCCGCCTTTCTGGGAGGGATCTTCGGCATCATCGCCGGCTATGTCGGCCGGCTGACCGACATGGCCTTCGGGCGCCTGATCGACGTGGTGCTGTCGTTTCCGCCGATCATCCTCGGCGTCGTCATCAGCGGCGTTCTGGGGCCGAGCATCCAGAACCTCGTGCTTGCGCTGTCCATCGTCTATATCCCGGTGTTCTTCCGCATCGCCCGCGCCGGCGCCATCAGCGAAGCCGCGCGCACATATGTGGAGGCCGCGCGGTCCGTCGGTCTGACGGGGCCGGCGATCCTGTTCCGACACATCCTGCGCAACGTGATGCCGCTCATCATGCTGCAATACATGATCCTCTTTCCGCTCGTGCTTCAGATCCAGGCGGCCTTGGGCTTCCTCGGTCTCGGGGTGCAGCCGCCCACACCGGATTGGGGCGCGATCCTCGAAGAGGGAAAGGATTACATCCTCTTCGCACCGTGGCTGTCGCTATTTCCAGGCCTGTTCATCATGGTCTCGGCGCTGGCGGTGACCCTGCTCGGGCGAGGCATTCAGAAACGGATGAACGGATGATGCGCCGTGCGAGCGAACAGGTCGGGGCCGGTTCAGACCCCGTGGAACGAGGCAAGGATCTCGTTGAGGTATCGGCGGATCGCCTCGGAGGCGACATCAACATCGCCTGCGCGCAACGCCTCGACGATCTTCCGGTTGGCCTTGATCGTATCGGCACGCGCATCGTCCGGGATCGGGCTGGTGTCGCCCGAACGGCCCCACTGTTCCTGCCGGCGAGCCTGTATGATCGTCTCGAAGATCTGGACGAGAAGCCGGTTGCGCGTCGCCCGCATGATGTTGAGGTGGAGTTCGTATTTCCACTCCTTGTATTCGGTCCAGTCCCGGGCAGTACGGATGCCCTCAAGACACCGTTCCATGGCCGCGAAATCCTGCTCGCTGCCACGGTTCACGACAAGACGCGGGATCTGCGGCTCAATGAGAAGCCGAACTTCAAGGATCTCCTCAAGCGACACGG
>Ga0209947_1000795_pt1 | contig 19367 bp, 27 predicted proteins | sample SalPonR2_B_D2_MG_FD_185706 | JGI IMG/M metagenome (GOLD analysis project Ga0209947, IMG submission 185706) | Salt pond soil microbial communities from South San Francisco under conditions of wetland restoration - Salt Pond MetaG R2_B_D2_MG... ... | reverse complement strand
TTTGTTTATAAGATATGAAAGGCAGTGGAAAGTGGAAAGTGGAAAGTGGAAAGAAAAAACAAAAAACAAAGAAAAGACAAAAGCAGTATAAAGACAGTGGAAAGGAAAAACGTAAAGGATTAAGAACAGATATCAGATTTCAGATGTCAGTAAAAGAAGTTTGCAGTGAGCAGTGAGCAGTAGAAAGTGGAAAGTGGAAAGTGGCAAGTGGCAAGTGGAAAGTGGAAAGTGGGAAGTGGAAAGTGGAAAGAAAAAGCAAGAACAGCTTGCAGTGGGCAGTGAGCAGTGAGCAGTAAAAGATTAAATACAAAGGAAAAAAACAAGATAATGACAAAGAAAAATTACCAAATCATTTGAGTTCTTAGGTTTTTAACGCTTTTGCATTTACTGACATCTGACAACTGACAACTGACAACTATTAGCAGGCAGTGAAAAGCAGTAAAAAGTGGCAAGTAGCAAGTGGGAAGTGGAAAGACAAAAGAGAAAATATAAAAGCAAAAGAGGAAATATAAAAGCAAAAAAAAACAGAGTGCAGTTCGCAGTATGCGGAAAAATACAGTAGTAAGTAGAAAGTGAAAAGTAGTAAGCAGAAAGAAAAAACGTAAAAAAAAAGAACAAAAGACAGTTAAAGTAACAAGTGTCGGCATGTGATTCTGTTTGACGACATCGACCGATCCATAGCTATTCGAGGGTTTGGATAAGGCTAAACCGCAAGAAATTCACTTTGTTTTAAGCGAAGCGAGTTTGTAAATTTTAGGTTTTGCCGAAAGACAAATCCTTTCGAAAAGCATGAACAGGTCTCGGAGAAAAATCAGAATTGCTGCCGAATAAAAAGATTGCTTTCTTGCCTGGCTGTGCAGCATTGTCCGAGCCGCTCTTTTGAAGTTTGGATTTTTTTGAAAGAAAAAAATGAGGCAAAATGAAACCCCGAGGAAGTCCTCGGGGTTCATATCATACAGTTTTTCTATTTTGGCCTTTATGTTTTTACTGCGAACTGCATGCTTTTTTCTGTCTTTAATCTTTTACTGTTTCTATTCTTTTTCTTTCCACTTTCTACTTTCCACTTGCCACTTAATAGTTTTTCGCTCTTACCTCAAACGCCGATTGCTCAACAAAACATACCGGGCATTTCCCGGGAGCCTTAACTCCGCTGTGCACATATCCGCACTCTCTGCATTTCCATTCAACTGCTGAGTCCTTTGCGAAAACCTTTTCCTCTTCAACGCTTTTAAAAAGTGTACTGTAACGCTCCTCATGCTTTTTTTCAACCTTGGATATCATCTTCCACGCAACAGCAATTTTGGGAAAACCCTCTTCTTCGGCAATACGAGCGAATTCGGGATAAAGAACTGTCCATTCCTCACGCTCTCCCATTGCAGCCGCTTTTAAATTCTCGGCAGTTGTTCCAACTTTTCCCGCCGGATAAGTCGCTGTTATTTCGAGGTCTCCACCTTCCAGAAAACTGAAGAATATATCTGCATGCACCTTTTCGTTGTATGCAGTCTCTTCAAATATCTCGGCTATCTGTTCATATCCTTCATCGATAGCCATTTCAGCAAAAAAAGTGTATCGGTTTCTTGCCTGGGACTCTCCTGCAAAAGACTTAAGCAAATTCTGTTCTGTTTTTGTTCCTTTTAGTTCCGGCATGTTCCATTCTCCTTATCTTCTTTTATTGTTTCGTTCAATTTGATATTTTATTCGGCAACAGGTGGTGTGAATACTCTTGTTTTAAGCTCTCTGTCAATCATAAAGAATCCGGACCCTTTGCCATCTACAAACCTGAGCTGCTCCAAAAGGCCGGAAGCATTGGCTTCTTCCTCGACTTGCTCTTCAACATACCACTGAAGGAAATTGAAAGTCGCATGGTCTTTTTCTTCCATTGCAATTTCAACAAGATTGTTTATCAAAGAGGTGACTTTTTGCTCATGTGCATAAACCTCTTCGAACATTTCCACAAAGTTGTTCCACTCGGTACCCGGCTTTTCAATCGCATCCAGAACGACTGTTCCGCCTCTTTCATTTACATAATCGAACATTTTCATTGCATGGAACTGTTCCTCCTGGGCTTGAACTCTAAGCCAGTTGGCAACTCCGCTCATATTCTGGCTCTCTGCATAAGCAGACATTGACAGATATAGATATCCGGAATACAGCTCTGCGTTGATTTGTTCGTTGATTGCTTTTTCCATTCTGATATTGATCATTTTATCCCTCCGTTTTTTATCTCTTTTTATTTTTCACTTTTCCAATGGCCGTGAAGATTACAGTATTCTCTTGCTGAAACAACGTCTTCTTCAACCATAAAGGTTGCTTCCGGGTTCATTCCTGGTGAAAGATATTCCGTATATACCTTGTCGCCGGCTATCAATTCAATCCATTGGATGTAGTGCTCTTCTTTCATCGGATGCAAAGTTGTTCCGACCGTCACCTTATATCCTCCGTCTATCTTCTCGATTACAGGCACATGCTTTTCTGTAGTTGAATCAGCTGTTTTCTCTTCCTGCAGCTTCATTTCCTCTCCGCAGCAAACAAGTGTGCCTCCACCGGCATGGAACATTTCAACTATATTCCCGCATACTTCACATTTGTAAACCTCTAGTCTTTTTGCCAATTTGCTCCCTCCCTTTTATTTTCTTGTCAATGTTATCCGAACACTTTTAGTTTGTACCCTGCTTGACACATATTCAAACAAAAAAACCAAAACTTCATCCCGTATTATATCATGCAAAAGATAAATTGAAATGTTTTTTTGTATTTAAAATTCGTTTGGCAATGGCAATATGGGTATAGAATAGAATGCAAAAATCAATAGTGAATATTGCAAATGAAAGGAGGCGATTTAATGACTCGAATGAAATTTTTGTCCATAATGCTGCTGGCAATAATTTTATTGTTGTTTGCCGCAGGCTGTTCCCCGTCGGCTGAAGTTCCCATGTCCTTGGACGATGAAACTGCAGGCGAAACTTCAGAAATGAACGAAAAAATCTTCACTGTCGAAGAAGTTGCATCTTTCAACGGCAAAAACGGACAGAAGGCATATGTCATATATGACGGTTACGTTTATGATGTCACAGGCCATCCCCAGTGGCAGTCCGGATCCCATGGGGGAAACGCTGCCGGAACCGATATCACGGGGAATTTGAAGGATGTAGCTCCGCATGGAATCTCAAAGCTGGGCGAAGCTGAAAGAATCGGTAAAATCGCAGAATAACAAAAATATTGCCTAAAGTAAAACCTCAAGCACGTAAAACAGCTTGAGGTTTTCTTATGCAACAAAATCAATTTTATCGCAAATTTTCAATACAAGACTTTCCCCAGGAAATCCTTGGTTCTCGGACTCTTGGGATTGTCGAATATCTCCTTTGGAGTCCCTTCCTCTTCAATTATTCCATCGTCCATGAAGAGAATTCTGTCCGCAACTTCCTTTGCAAAGCCCATTTCATGGGAAACTATCACCATGGTCATCCCTTTTGACGCCAAGTCCTTCATTACATCAAGAACTTCTCCTACCATTTCAGGATCGAGCGCGGATGTTGGCTCATCAAACAGCATCACATCGGGTTCCATAGCCAAAGCCCTCGCTATTGCAACTCTTTGTTTCTGCCCTCCCGAAAGCTGCTTGGGATAGGCCTCAGCCTTGTCGGGAAGACCCACGCGTTCCAGGAGTTTCTTCGCCAAAGCCTCTGCTTCATCCCCGGGAATTTTTTTGACCTTTATCGGTCCAAGGGTAACATTGCCGGTAACATTCATATGGGGGAAAAGATTGAATTGCTGGAAGACCATCCCCATTTTCTGCCTTTGAACATTGACATCATTCTGGGGGTCCGTTATGGAAACTCCTTCAAAAATTATTTCGCCGTCAGTAGGCTGTTCAAGAAGATTGAGGCATCTGAGGAAAGTGCTTTTCCCCGAACCGGATGGTCCTATAACAACTACGACTTCGCCTTTTTTTATATGTGTGTCTATTCCTTTTAGCACATGGAGGCTTCCAAAATGCTTGTGCAAATTTATCGTCTTAATCACCGGCGCTCATTCTCCTTTCAACAATGCCCAAGAGTCTTGACAGTGTATATGTGATGATGAAATATATTACAGCCGCCACCATTAAAGGCGCAAAAGCCCTATAAGTTATTCCCCTTATTGTATCGGCCCTGTACATAAGTTCTGTGATTCCCACGACTGAAACTATGGCAGACTCTTTTACAACCACAATGAACTCGTTTCCAAGCGCAGGAAGAATATTTTTGAACGCCTGTGGAATTACAATGTAGCGCATTCCCATTCCGTGTGGCATTCCGATTGAACGCGCCGCTTCCATCTGACCCTTGTCGACGGCCTGGATTCCCGCACGTATTATTTCAGCAACATAAGCTCCGCTGTTGAGGCTTAAGGCGACAATTCCCCACACCATGTCCGGAAGCTCAAACGGCACTGCTTTAGGAAGCCCGTAGTAAACGATGTAGATTTGAACTATTACAGGAGTCCCCCTCAAAAATTCTATGTATGCCGTTGCTATTGCCTTAAGTATCTTTTTCTTTGAAAGCTTCATGAGTGCAAGCACTACTCCGAGCATTACCCCGAAGAAAACTGCAAAAATAGCCAACAAAAGCGTATTTTGAACTCCGGATATATAAAACATCTTGTATTTAATAAGAAATCCCAAATCCAATTGTTTCCCCCCCATTCAATGCAATTAATGCGTTTTGATAAAATTCATGTTCATTATAACATGGAAAGATAGTGGCCTTAACCACTATCTTTCCAATCATTTGATTTGTGTTTTTTATCAAAGCAGTTTTTTTACTGATTTTCTTCAGAAAGCTTTATAGCATCGAAAACAAATTGCGAAATCATGTCGTCATCCATCAATTTTGTCAAGGATGCGTTTACAGCATCAACAAATTCCGAATTTCCTTTTTTAAATGCTATTGCAGAACCGCTGTCTCCTGTCTCAAGCTCGATGTCTGCTACCATTATGTCATCATTGTTGTTGGCATATGCGTTTCCTACCGGAAGCTCGGCCACTACAGCGTCAACATTGCCGTTCTTGAGTTGAAGCACCAGGTCGGCCATCTTGCCAAGTCCCTTGACTTCGGCTCCCTCTATTTGCTCCATTGCTATCTGTTCCTGAGTAGTTCCCTTTTGGACTCCCACAATCTTTCCGCTTAAGTCTTCAACCGTCTTGATTGCATCGGCATTCTCAACGTTTACCATTACTCCTTGAACAGCAGTGTAATAGACTTCCGAGAAGTCCACAGACTTCGCTCTTTCTTCCGTCGGTGTCATTCCTGCGATTACCATGTCGATTCCGCCGGCCTCGAGTGCAGCAAGCAGACCATTGAAGGCCATGTCCTTGATTTCAAGCTCTACTCCAAGGTCTTCTGCAATTGCTTTAGCGATTGCGATGTCAAAACCTACGATTGTATCCGCCCCGTCTTTTACAACGTGGAATTCGTATGGCGGATAGTCGGCGCTTGTACCTATAACCAATTTGCCGGCATCCTTGATTTCATCCAATTTTGTTGCTTCTGCGGGCGCTTCAGCCTCTTCTTCGACTTCGGGTGCTTCAGCTTCCGGCTCCTCTGCAGGTTTCGAACAACCGACAACGGCAAAGATCATAATTCCAACCATAAGCAATGCCAATAATTTTTTTGTATTCATAAATAATCCTCCCTTATTTGTATTCTTTGTTAATTATACGCACACTTGCATATTTATGCAAGTGTTTTTTTATTTTTCTTTTGTCTTTATAAAAAAACATTTTGTTCTTTTATATTCGTAAAAACAAGACCGCATTTTTAAATTGTCCCCATGCAATGCAATTGTCCGAATCAATTGGTGCAATAGCATATTCCTATGGCTTTTGGTCCCAGATGCGCACCTATTACAGGTCCCAATTCTTCTATTGTTATCCGTGCATCCGGAAAAGCCTTTCTTAGAACTTGCATGTATTCTTTGGCTTCGTCCTCGCTTAGAATATGGCAAATCGACAATATCTCGGCATTTCCAGGTATGCATTCAATCATTCTGCTTACGGCTTTTTTCTTGCCTCTCACTTTGTCTACAGGCTCCAGCGCTCCGTCAACGAGCGCTATTATGGGCTTTACCTTGAGCAGATTCCCCAGGAAAGCTTGGGATGGTGTAAGTCTCCCTCCCCTTTGCAGATAATCGAGTGTTTCAACCGTAAGGCTTATACCTGTTTTTTTCTTTTCTTTTTCTATGGCTTCAACAACAGCCATCCTGTCACCTGTCTCTTCACACATTTCAAGGAGCTTTTCAACCAATACTTTCAGGTTTGCGGCTGTGGTCCTGGAATCTATGACACTTATTTTATCCGGTGCAATCATTTGGGCCGCCATTGATGCGCTGCCAAATGTGCCGCTTAGCTTGCCCGATATTGTAATCGCTATTACCTCGTTTCCGTTTTCAACAAGTTCCCTGAAAACTTCCGCAAATGATCCTGCGGATGGTTGGGAAGTCGTTGGAAAAGACTGTGAATTTTTTAATTTTGTAAAAAAATGCTCAAATTCTCCAGGATACCCCTCTTTTTCCACATCCCCTTCAAAATGTATCGTTAGTGGCACAATTTCTATTCCTCTGCGTTCTGCATATTCTTTTTTTATATAAGCAGTACTGTCTGTAACAATTTTTATTTTGCCCATAAAATCCTCCTTAAGCTATTAAAACAATCTTATCAGATTAGACCCATTCTAACAATATGGATTAAATAACCGAAATATGTTAAAATGCATTAATGACAGAATGTTCTTTCATTTGGAGGGATTCGCATGAAAACTGCTAACAAAATGATCACTGTGATCATTACACTGCTCGCAATAACAGTCTTCATTCTTTACGGCAGTTTGTTTTTCCAAGTCGGTTTTACGGGTGCATATAAAATCGCAGCTTTGTTTGTATTTACAGGTCTTGTATTTGCAATGATTTACACAGGCTATAAAAGAATGAATGAAATCGAAAAGGAGGACAATGATGATTTTAGTAAATACTGATTACATAGGCAGCCGAAAACTTGAAACAATTTCAATCGTCAAGGGAGCCACTGTAAGGGCAAAGCATGTTGGAAAAGACATAATGAGCGGTCTCAAAACCCTTGTCGGCGGAGAAATTGAAGCCTATATGGAAATGATGAGCGAGGCAAGATCCATAGCAACGGAAAGAATGGTCAAAGAGGCCGAAGAGCTTGGAGCTGACGCAATAGTCAACATACGGTATGCAACAAGCGCAATCATGCAGGGAGCCGCCGAAGTGATAGTATACGGAACGGCGGTTCGCTTCATCGACAAATAGATGTCCAAAGCTTGTCATAAAACCCAGACCCGGCCTTTAAGGCCGGGTTCCTTATATTGCGCCATTCAATTCATCTCAATCAAGGTACAATAAAATCAAGCGCCCCGGGAACAACTGAGAATTCAAGAGGAAATTCAACGCTCTTTTCTCCGTCAGTGTCAACGAAAAGATCCGTGCTGTCGGTCCAAACTTTCAATTTGTCGGTTTTGAAATAAAGCACATTGGAATCTTTGATATGCTGTCCAGATATCAATTTAAGGAAAACAGCCGCCATGTCTATTATGTCTGATTTTTTGATTGCTATGACATCAAGCAAACCGTCATTCACTTCAGCATACGGCGCAAAATTCATAAATCCGCCAGTAGATGACGAATTCAAAACCGCGAAGAGATACGACTTGATTTCTAAAACATCTCCATCGTATTGGAATTTGAATGTATAAGGCTTCTTTATTCCATCACTGACCTCTCGAAGACCCGCCGCATAATAGGCCAATCTACCAAATGCCGTTTTGCTTTCAACCGGTGTTTCATATCCAACTTTAGCCATCATTCCTGCAAATGCTACATTTATAAAGAAGCGATCGTTGACTTTCCCCACGTCAACGGTTTGAAGCTTGAATCTTTTCACAATATTGAAAACTGCATCCATATCCCTTGGCAAATAAAGATAATTAGCGAAATCATTTACGGTGCCTGCCGGAATCAAAAGAATCGGTATTCTTATTCCATTGTTCATCATTATATTTACGACTTCATGAATAGTCCCATCACCACCCAATACCATCACCATATCAATGTCTTTTTCTGCGGCGGCTTCTACAAAAGCTTTTTCCCTTCCGCCTCTTCCATCTATTTTTTCAACGCATGAAACAATTCCTTCCATAACAAGACGTCCTACAAGCGCATAAAGCTGCCTTTGCAAGGTCTTTCTTCCGGCATTCGGATTATTCACAATCATAATTTTCATTTTTTCTACCATATGTTTCTATGGACACGTTCACTGAAATAAGTGTCATTGGCAGGCTTTTTCTCATCCGGATACCCAAGAGATATCAATGAGAAAGGAACTATATTTTCGGGCAATTTGAGCAGTTTTCTCAACCCTTCCATTCTCTCATCCCTTGGATAGACCCCAAGCCATACAGAACCGATTCCAAGCTCATCAGCCATGAGAAGGATATTCTGCGTTGAAGCCGAGCAATCCTGTATCCAATATCCTTCATAAAGCTGAAGATTGAGGTCTGCGCAAACACATATTACATGCGATGCGTTCTTTACCATCGCGGCATAGGGATGGAATTGGGGAATTTGCTCCTTTATGCTATTGTCTTCAATTATTACAAAATGCCATGGCTGTTCATTCCCGGCAGAAGGCGCACACATTCCGGCCTTCAACAGCTCCATTATTTTCTTGTCTTCAATTTTTTCATCCTTGTATTTTCTTATGCTTCTCCTTGTATAAATCGATTTCACTATAAACACCCCCTTCAATCATTTCGGATCAATATCTTTCGCCCACACACGCTGCAAATTCCGTTTTTCAAATTTCGAACTTCACCTGTATATTCACTTCTATCTACAATTACTGTCCCGCATGCAGGACAGTATGTGTTGTTGTCTATTCCCGGAACATTTCCTATATAAACATTGTTCAAATGTCTCTTTGCTGTTTCCGACAGATGTTTTATTGTTTCAACCGGCGTCGGAGGATCGTTTCTCTTCCACGCAGGATAATACCTTGAAAGGTGCAAAGGCATATCTTTTTTCAATTCGCCCAAATAACGGCTCATCTCATCCATTTCCTTTTCATCCGTATTGAGCCCTTCAATCAAAAGAGTTGTGACCTCTACATGAACACTTCTGCATGCACGTTCTATTGTCTTCTTTACAGGATTTGCCGAACCCTTGCAAATATCGCTGTAAAAAGAATCGTTGAAAGCCTTAAGATCTATGTTCATTGCATCTACCTGCTCCATAAGAGCCTCCAAAGGATCCTGGTTTATGAATCCGTTGCTTACAAGAACCACCTTCATGCCATGATTGTGAATAAGCTTTGCACACTTGATTATGTATTCTGGATTTATCACCGGTTCATTGTATGTGAATGCCACTCCTATGGAAACACTTTTAGAGCTTAAAGCCATTTCAAGAAGCCTTTCAGGTTCCATATGCACGGTTGCCGGCCTTTCATGGGCAATTCTATAGTTTTGACAAAAATCGCATTTCAAGTTGCATCCGAAGCTTCCAACAGAAAAAATTTTTTTACCCGGGTAATAATGAAAAAGCGGTTTTTTTTCTATTGGATCGATTCCGTAAGATGTTATTTCGCCGTATCCCATCGCATACAATATCCCGCCCCTGTTTTTTCTTGACCCGCAAATTCCGGTTTCTCCCACCGACAGCTTGCATAAATGCGGACACAAAGTGCACCTAACCTGTGAATTATCAAGTTTTTCATAAAATCTCGCTTCTTTAAACATATAAAACACCCTTTGCAAATAAATATCCAAACTATGCAGAAAGCAATACCAAACCATTGCATCCCCAATATGTTGATTATCCATAAGTTTCTTGATAAGTCTGTGGATTGTTTTCTTCCATTTTGCAAATGTGCACGGCTTTATCCGAAAACTATCCACACTCTCCACATTTTTATCCACACAATATATAGTATCGCGTCAATAATGTCTCGTAACACGAAATCGCGAAATTTCATAATCCTCTTCCGGATTTATATTCGCCTTTTTCAGTGCAATGCCGATCTGCTTCTCCGGACTGTCTATTCCGTCAAGATTCGGCAACAGTAAACCTCTTCTTATTCCTTTTTCAACAATCACACCGTATTCCACAGGGTTCAACGATTCTTTCGAGTCGACCTTTTCCGGTTTTTCCAAAATATCAACTGAATACTCTATCTCATTAAGTTCATCCTTGTCCACCGGCAAAAATCTTGGATCATTCAATCCAGCCTTCAATGCATTGTCCATTATTTCATCAAACAGGGTTCCCTTTGTCGGAGAAATGGTTCCTATGCAGCCTCTGAGTTGCCCGTTTATCTTGAGGCTTACAAAAACTCCGGCTTTTCTTTCAATCAATTCTTCAGGGTATTCTTTAGGGCAAGGAAGCTGATTCTTTCCAAGGACATCATTTTCAAGAGACATTCTTGCAAGTCTTACATATGCATCCTCCTTGTCCCTTTTTTTATCCAGGTATTTTCTTCTCTCATCGTACAAGCTTTCTACAATACTTTCATTTTCTTGTTCCTGATTGCAGGCAATATTGAAAACCGCAACTCCATATCCAATTCCAAATGGCTTTTGATATGAAAGAACCTCAGGTTGATTTTCAATGCCATCCAATGTCCCAAGAAGTATGTCAATTGACCTCAGGCCGCATTCTCCTGCAGATTCGCTTTCTTTGCTGTCGAAGCGCACAATGTCCCTGTAATTCTTCTTTCTTATAAGGTCAAGCAACTTTTCATCGAAGGCAGGCCCCGAAGGATGATATCCATAAGGTCCGTCATCGCTGAGCCTGTGTGACAAATCGCCGCTGGCGATTATGGACACATTGTAATCCCCACCGGCCACAGCTTCCTGTATTGCCTTCCCGAAGCTGTACAAATCCTCGCAAGACAACATTCCATAGGTTATGTGTATCAGTTCGTAATCTTTGTATTTCTTTTCTATAAAATAAAGAGGCACAATTGCTCCATGGTCCAAATCTTTCTCAAGATCATACTGTCTCACTGTCAAATCGTCAATCTTGACCGAAACAATTGAACGCTGGCCCGCTCTCCTTACGATTTCATCGACGAGTACTTTGTTGTTGTTTTTGCCTATAAATACATCCTCGGCATTGAACTTTTTTAATGTGCCGCTCAAATATGCTTCATAGGACACAGCCACAGCATCCCTGAAAACAGGTCCATGGGGTGTTATTACAATTATGGTGTCAGGTCTCTTTTGCCTGACATCCTCCGCTATGTATTCCATCGACTTGATTGTCTCGTTAATTTTTCTTTCTTCACCCTTTCCAATTTCCTTGATTATTATAGGCGGATGAGGCATAAGATATGCCGACAATATTTTTCCCATTAGCAAAGCCTCCTTTAAAAATCTATTACCCTCATTGCAGCACCGCAAAACCAAAAAAAAAATAAAAGCACCATGCATATGCATGGTGCTTTGAATGGCTATACCTATCTCTTTGAGAACTGGGATGCTTTTCTCGCTTTTTTGAAGCCGTATTTCTTTCTTTCAACCATTCTTGCGTCTCTGGTAAGAAATCCTGCTTTTTTCAATGTTCCCCTGAACTCTCCGTCAGCTTTTAAAAGAGCTCTTGAAACTCCATGTCTCAAAGCTCCGGCTTGACCTGTGGTTCCACCACCATTGACTTTTGCCAAAACATCGAATTTGCCTTCTGTTTCAGTCAGCAAAAGAGGTCTTTTGACTTCCATCCTTAGTGTCTCATAGTTGAAATATTCATCAATATCTCTACCATTTATAATAATTTTACCATTTCCGGGAACTAATCTAACCCTGGCAATGGACTTTTTCCTTCTTCCTGTCCCGTAATACTGAACGCCAGCCATTTAACCATCCTCCTCTATTATACTTGTATTTCCAAATCTTCAGGCATTTGAGCCTGATGGTTATGTTCCGCACTTTTGCATACTTTGAGCTTTTTAATTACCTGTCTGCCAAGCTTGTTGTGGGGAATCATTCCCTTTACGGCTTCGTAAACAATTCTGTCGGACTTGGTGGCCATCATTTCACGGTAAGTCCTCTCCTTGAGTCCTCCCGGATAGCCTGTGTGCCATCTGTACATCTTTTGGTCTAGCTTCTTGCCTGTCAATTTTACTTTATCGGTATTTATGATGATTACAAAATCACCAGTGTCCACATGCGGCGTGAAGATAGGTTTGTGTTTTCCCCTAAGAATTTTGGCAACTTGCGATGCCAGTCTTCCAAGCGGCTTGTCTGTTGCATCTACAACATACCATTTCTTTTCAACCTCATGAGGCTTAGCTACAAAACTTTTCATGACTTTACCTCCCAATATGAATCTTCTTCATATGATTATTCTATTAAAAAGTGAAATCTCAAAACCCGGGGCATTGGGTCTGCTTGAATATTCCGCTTTTCACACTCTTGACATTATAATACACCGACCCGGCTGTGTCAAGCCAAACAAGGCCTAAACCTCATATTCAACATTTTTAAGATAAAGGCCCTGTGGCGGCGCCAAACGCCTGGTTCGGTCATTGTCTTTCTCTTTGAGTATTTCGGGTATTTCTACTATGTCGAGTCTTCCACTTCCAACTTCGAGAACAACTCCAACAATCCGCCTCACCATGTTGTAAAGAAAACCATTTCCTTCAATTTCAATTACAAAAAGATCCTTTTCCCGGGAAATTTCAGCCTTGTAAATTGTCCTTACGGTTTTTTTTATTGGCGATCCTGAAGACATGAAGGCTTTAAAATCATGCTCGCCTACAAAAATGCCAAGCGCTTCCCGCATTTTTTTCTCATCCAGGCTGCGGTAATAATGATATGTGTAATTTCTGTATAAGGGTCTGCAAACACTTCCGTTTTGAACCTTGTACATGTATGACTTTCTTTTCGGATCATATCTGGAATGAAAATCCGTTGGAACTTCCTTGGCTGAGATAATTGCAACATCCGGAGGAAGGTATGAGTTTACAGCCCGCGGAAATCTTTCGAGAGATATTGGTGTTTCTGACTTGAAATTTGCAACCTGTCCAAAGGCGTGAACCTTTGAATCGGTTCTTCCAGAGCCTATGACTTCCACTTGCTCGTTCAAAACTTTGGTCAGTGTATCGTTAAGAACACCTTCTACCGTTCTTAACCCAATCTGTTTCTGCCAACCGCAAAAATTTGTTCCGTCATATTCTATGGTAAGTTTTATGTTTTTCACTGTTTCACCTGCTGTCAATGTCTATTCTTTCCTCTGAAAACTCCGCCTTTGTTGGTCCTTCCGTCACTTGTGCAAATAAAACTGCTAACCCGGTTTTTATCTATGATTTCATAAATTTTTTCCATGTCTCTGCGCTTTATGCTTATGAAAAGGAGATATCTGTCGCCGTCCCTGCCCTCGCCTCTTATTACAGTCACGCCGAATCCACTGTTTCTGAGCTCTTCAACCAGTTTGTCTTCGCTATTATCTACAATTATTCTAAGGACCAACTCGCCTATCGCCATTTTTTCCTCTATCATTATGCCGGCATAATTGCCAACCGAAAACCCTATGGCGTAAGCACCTATGAACCATATGTTGTCAAGATCCTTCATTACCGTTCCCAATACTGCTATGAACAGAAGCGATTCAAAAAATGCTATCAATGACGACAAAAATTTTCTATTTTTCGTCATCAGAATTGTTCTCACCGACACAAGCGACGCAATTATCACCCGGGCCATAAAAATATACAAGCCTTTCAATATCAATGTTTCCATAAAATTACCTCTTTTCAATCAGCATGAAATTTCCATGTTTATGCAATCCTCAAAAAAACGAGATATCCATAAAATAACGCCGTTAAAATCGATCCGGCAATGTCTCCTTTGTCGAATCTAAGCTGCTTCATTCGAGTTCTGCTCTTTCCTCCCCTGTAGCATCTTGCCTCCATGGCCGTAGCCAGATCGTCTGCGCGTCTGAATGCCCCGATAAAAAGAGGCACAAGCAACGGTATCAGGCTTTTTGCCCTTTTAACTATGTTTCCACTTTCAAAATCCGCTCCCCTTGCCATTTGAGCCTTCATTATCTTGTCTGTCTCCTCCAAAATTGTAGGTATGAATCTCAAGGCAATTGTCATCATCATTGCCAACTCATGCGCGGGAACTCCTATTTTCTTGAACGGATTGAGAAGCCTCTCTATGCCGTCAGTCAGTTCTATTGGAGAAGTCGTCAATGTCAACACGGATGTTCCAATTATAAGAAAAATGAGTCTCATACTCATGAAAACCGCCTGATGCAGACCTTCACTTGTAATTTCAAAAATTCCCATTTTGTAAATGACCTCTCCACGAGTCAAAAACATATTGATTGTGAATGTAAAGAAAATTATAAGGAAAATTGGCTTGAGCCCTTTAAGTATATATTTCAATGGAACTTTTGAAGCAACTATTATTAAAAATAGAAAACCTGCCGCATAAACATAGTTGGCCAGTGAATCTATCATAAACAGCACTATTACAAATCCAAAAACCGCCAATATCTTAAGACGAGGATCCCTTCGATGGATCAATGATTCCACAGGATAGTATTGTCCTATTGTAATATCTCTAAGCATTGCTCCCGCTCCTTGCCAATCTTAAAAGTTCTTCTTTGGCTTCTTCTACAGTCAATACGCCTTTTTTCACATCTTGTCTACGCCGGCTCAATTTGTCCATCAATTCCGTCATCTGAGGAACCCCCAGCCCTATGCCTTCAAGCGCTTCAACTTGTGAAAAGACTTCTTTTGGAGTCCCCGAAAAAGCTATTTCGCCTTTGTTGATTACAAGCACTTTCCCGCAAAGTCTCGCTATATCCTCCATGCTGTGAGATATTAAGAGCACCGTAGTCTTGTATTTCTTGTGAAGCAGTCTTATTTTCTCAAGGATTTCTCTTCTTCCCCTCGGGTCAAGTCCTGCTGTCGGCTCATCCAAAATAAGCACTTCAGGTTTCATCGCTATTATGCCTGCAATCGCGACTCTCCTGCGCTGTCCCCCACTCAATTCAAAAGGCGACCTGTCCTTTATTGCTTCGTAATCCAGCCCTACCGTTTCAATTGCTTCCCTTACCCTTTCGTGCACTTCTTTTTCAGAAAGACCAAGATTGCCAGGTCCGAAGGCTACATCCTTCTTTACAGTTTCTTCAAAGAGCTGGTATTCCGGATATTGGAACACAAGCCCCACTTTTTTTCTGACGTCATTCATTTTAACTTCTTTTCCTGTAATGTCAAGTCCATTAACCAGTATTGTTCCGGACTCGGCTTTAAGCAATCCATTGAGATGCTGTATAAGCGTCGATTTTCCTGATCCGGTATGTCCTATCAATCCCGTAAATTCACCTGCCTCTATTTCGAAACTGATGTTTTTAAGGGCTATGGTTTCAAAAGGACTTTTAGGGTTATATACATGAGTCAAGTCTTTTACAATAATCGACATAATTCATCCACCATTTCTTCCATAGTCAATACGCCTTCTCTAACAGGAAGACCTTCTTTTTTAAGAGAATTTGCCAATAGGGTCACTTGAGGCAGTGAAAGCCCGCATCCCAATATGGCTTCCGATTGTGAAAATACCTCTTTAGGTGTTCCCTGAAGAATAATTTTTCCGTCATCCATTACAATAACCCTGTCTGCATGAACCGCTTCTTCCATGAAATGGGTTATATGGATTATCGTTATGCCTTCTCTCTTGTTTAAATCTGTTATTGTTTCAATGACTTCCTTCCTTCCAGCCGGGTCAAGCATGGCTGTAGGCTCGTCAAGTATTATGCATTCCGGCTTCATGGCCAATATGCCTGCGATTGCTATTCTCTGCTTCTGACCACCTGACAAAAGGTGCGGCGGTTTCCTTTTGTAATCGTCCATTCCTACAATTCCGATTGCCCTATCGACCCTTTGTCTTATTTCTTCAGGCTCAACACCCAAATTTTCCGGGCCAAACGCCACATCTTCCTCTACAATCGTTGCCACTATCTGATTATCTGGATTTTGGAATACCATTCCCGCGCTTCTTCTGATTTCCCAAAGATTATTTTCGTCTTTTGTGTCCATCCCGTTGACCAGCACTTGACCATCACATGGAACAAGTATTGCATTCAGCATTTTTGCCAACGTGGACTTTCCTGAACCGTTGTGGCCTATTACAGCCACGAATTCACCGCGCCCGACTTGAAACTCCACATTGTCGACCGCAAGGAATTCCTCTTCCTCGGTTTTATACTTATATGTAGCTTTTTTGACTTCGATTATATTTTCCATATGTTTATGCCTCTATTTCAATTCAATCTCAAATGACAATCAATTTCTTTCCAATAATAATGAAAAAGGGATTAAGCATGACTTAACCCCTTGGTTTCTCATCAGACGACTATACCAGTTCCAAAAGAACCATGGGTGAAGCGTCTCCTCTTCTTTGTCCAATTTTAATTATTCTTGTGTAACCGCCGTTTCTTTCGCTGTATTTAGGTGCGATTTCGTCGAACATGTTCTTGACAACGGTTTCATCAAGCATATAAGCGATAGCCTGGCGTCTTGCATGCAAGTCGCCTCTTTTGGCCAGCGTAATCATTTTTTCAGCTATTTTTCTGGCTTCCTTGGCTTTTGCCTCGGTTGTCTCGATACGACCGTTCTTTATCAGGCTTGTCACGATATTTCTAAGCATGAGATTCCTGTGGTCGGTCGTTCGACCCAGCCTTCTGTATCCAGCCATAAAGATCCCTCCTTTATCGAAGTCTATTCATCATCCTGCTTGAGGACCAGTTCCAATTCAATCAGTTTTTCTCTAACTTCCTCCAAGGATTTCTTGCCAAGATTTCTTACTTTCATCATGTCATCCTCGGTTTTCTGTATAAGATCCTCAACTGTATTGATTCCTGCACGCTTCAAGCAGTTGTAGGAACGAACTGAAAGATCAAGTTCTTCAATAGTCATCTCAAGCACTTTTTCCTTCTTGTCTTCTTCTTTTTCTACCATTATTTCAACATCGCCGATGCTCTCCGTCAAGCAAATGAAAAGATTCAAATGTTCATTCATTATCTTTGAACCCAATGAAACTGCTTCGTCGGGACTTATACTGCCGTCCGTCCACACTTCGAGCGTCAATTTATCGAAATCGGTAACATGGCCAACTCTTGTATCTTCAACTTTGTAGTTGACTTTTTTTACAGGAGTGTAAATCGAGTCCACGGGAATTACGCCAATCGGCATTTCTTCGTCTTTGTTGCCTTCAGCCGATACATAGCCTCTTCCTCTGGAAATCCCCAATACCATGTTCATTTCCGCATCTTCGTCAATAGTTGCGATATACATGTCGGGATTCAGGATTTCGACGTCGGCATCAGCTATTATGTCTCCCGCCGTTATTATTCCTGGTCCCTTCTTCTCAATCCTTACTTCCTTTACCAATTCATCAGAATGAATTTTAGCTGACAATTCTTTCAGGTTGAGTATGATATCGACAACGTCCTCGCTTACTCCTGCAACTGTTGAAAATTCGTGCAGTACGCCGTCAATTTTAATCCACTTGACAGCCACACCAGGCAAAGACGAAAGGAGAATTCTTCTAAGACTGTTTCCTATGGTTATTCCGTAGCCTCTTTCCAGAGGTTCTACGACGATTTTTCCATACGTGCCTTCATCAGACATTTCGACACATTCAATTCTCGGTTTTTCAATTTCTATCATTCTATGCCCTCCCTCTTAGCATATTGTCATTTCGAGGGTTACCGGATTCTGATTACTTGGAATACAATTCTACGATCAAATGTTCTTCAATCGGTATATCGATGTCTTCTCTAACGGGTAACGCTACGACTTTGCCTTCCATTTTTTCAGGATCCACTGAAAGCCAGCTCGGTATATTAACCGATTTTTCTGCTATTGCCTTGAATTTTGCTGACGATTTGCTTTTGTCCTTAACTGCTATTGTATCTCCAATTTCAACTACCATCGAAGGGATTGTGGCCTTATTCCCGTTGATTGTAAAATGTCCGTGCGTAACGAGTTGGCGTGCTTCTTTTCTTGAAGCGGCCATTCCCATTCTGAATACGGCATTATCCAATCTGGTTTCGAGAATTCTCAGGAAATTTTCACCCGTTATTCCCGACTGCTTTTCTGCTTTATCGAAGTGTCTCTTGAATTGGTTTTCCAAAAGTCCATAATATCTTTTGACCTTTTGTTTCTCTCTTAATTGTATCCCATAGTTGGAAGGCTTGCTTCGTCTTCCATCGCCGTGTTGTCCAGGCGCTTTTGCGCGTCTGTTCATAGCGCATTTATCAGTGTAGCATCTTTCACCTTTAAGAAAAAGTTTCTGTCCTTCTCTTCGGCAAAGTCTGCATGACGGTCCTGTGTATCTTGCCATTATACGTTCACCTCCTAATCTAACTTAAACTCTTCTTCGTTTGGGCGGTCTACAGCCATTGTGTGGGACCGGCGTAACATCTTTGATTGAACTGATTTCCAACCCAGTAGCTTGAAGCGATCTGATTGCTGCTTCTCTGCCTGCTCCCGGACCCTTAACAAAAACTTCCACATGTTTGAGGCCATGCTCCATAGCATCTTTTGCGGCTTGTTCAGCCGTCATTTGCGCTGCATAAGGAGTGGATTTTCTGGAACCCTTGAATCCGAGTCCTCCGGCGCTTGCCCATGCAATAACATTGCCGGACATGTCACTGAGTGTCACGATTGTATTGTTGAATGTAGACTGAATATGTGCCTGTCCACGTTCTATATGCTTCTTCTCACGTTTCTTTCTACGTGTCTTGCGGACTTTCTTCGCCATGTTTCAAAACCCTCCTTTGCTATTTCTTTTTACGTCCCACCATTCTCTTTGGACCTTTTCTCGTTCTTGCGTTGGTCTTGGTCTTTTGACCTCTTACCGGAAGACCTCTTCTATGACGTATTCCTCTATAACAGCCGATTTCCTTGAGTCTCTTGATATTCAAGGAAACTTCTCTTCTTAAATCTCCTTCGACCTGATGTTCATCGACGATGATTTGTCTTAACTTGCTGACTTCCTCTTCAGTCAAGTCTTTTACTCTGGTATCTTGATTGATTCCAGCCTTCTCCAGGATATCTATGGAACTTGATCTTCCTATGCCGAAAATATAAGTCAAGCCGATTTCGACTCTTTTGTCTCTCGGTAAGTCAACACCTGCGATTCTCGCCATTAAACCGTACACCTCCTGTTTAAATCCGTTTGTTGTTGTTTTCAATTCATTAGTGCAGCCGCGCTTTTATTTGAATTGACAATTACTCTCACTCAACCCAAGTCCAAGCATCAACCTTGTTTTTGCTTGTGTTTGGGATTTTCACAAATAACCATGAC
>Ga0209947_1000787_pt1 | contig 19505 bp, 17 predicted proteins | sample SalPonR2_B_D2_MG_FD_185706 | JGI IMG/M metagenome (GOLD analysis project Ga0209947, IMG submission 185706) | Salt pond soil microbial communities from South San Francisco under conditions of wetland restoration - Salt Pond MetaG R2_B_D2_MG... ... | reverse complement strand
AACTTGAGCACCATACCGTAAGCCATTTTAGCCGCATTGGTGCCGACTACTCCGCCGCCGAGAATAGCAACCTTCCCCTTTTCGACTCCCGGGATTCCCCCAAGCAATACTCCGCGTCCTCCGAAGGGACGCTCGAGAAACTTAGCCCCCTCCTGAATACTTAAGCGGCCGGCAATCTCGCTCATGGGTTTCAGCAGGGGCAGCTGCCCGTCCTCAGTCTCGATGGTCTCGTAGGCAACCCCTTTAATCCCGGTTTTTAACAAACCCTCGGTCAGGGCTCGTTCAGCGGCTAAATGGAGATACGTAAATAGGATCTGTCCCTTATGAAACAGCTCCCATTCATCGGGTTGTGGCTCCTTTACTTTTACTATCATATCTGATTTATCAAACACCTCTTTACGGTCTTTGACTAACTCCGCCCCGGCCTGTGTGTACTCTTCATCTGTAAAACCTGCGTTTATGCCGGCTCCCGCCTCAATACTCACTGAATGACCAGCCGCAACGTACGCTTTTACGCACGAAGGAGTCAGGCCCACTCGGTATTCATGGCGCTTAATTTCCTTTACAGAGCCTACCTTCATAATCCACCTCCTGTTATTTTAAATAAGGATCCCTTGATTTATGTATTGTGAAGCCTAAGTTATACTCTGTCAAATTTTTTTTTATATATACAAATAATATAATTGATAAATCTCCTAATATTTCTGGTCATCTATATCCTGCTAATTAAGCTTTATTCAGGAGGACTTTAAGAGGTGCGGTTTAACTGAAAAAATTGAAGATGAACCGAGAATCGATAAGCCTATCCGTGAACCCAGGAGAGAAAGGAGCCGCTCATCGCATCAACACCGATTTTCCATCCCTTCCGTAGGAACACCCGGGGTACCCGTTTTCCAATTAGACAGGTTACTTCATAGGTAATTGTACTGGCTCGCTGGGCCAGTTCTTCACTGCTGATACGGTCGCTTCGCCCTTGCCACTGTTGGCTTCCAAGCAGCACAGCCCTATCACCCACCTTCACTACTTCAGGAATATCGGTAAGGTCAACGGTAATCATGTCCATCGATACACGCCCCACCACGGGAACCCGGATTCCATGAACTATTACATCAGCATTGCCTGAATAGGCGCGAATAAAACCGTCGCCATACCCTATCGGCAGCACCCCGATACGCGAAGGACGGCTGGTAACAAAGGTTCGACCATAGCCAATACCGGCATTGGCAGGAAAATTATCAACCTTAATGAAAGCGCTCTGCAGGGTAAAGGCCTCCTGCAGCGGTACAGAATGATCAACCTCACGGCTCGGATACATACCGAAGGTTGATACACCGGGTCTGATAAGCTGAAAGCCGGATTCCTGCGGAAAATCGAGCACTGCACCGCTGTTTGCAACATGGGTATACTCCGGTTGGATTCCCAAGCCTTTCAATTGCCGAAGCAGGTTGGATAAAAGCTTTATCTGCTGGAAACTAAAACCTTTGTCACTCTCGTCGGATATTGGAAAATGGGTAAACACACCCTCAATTCGCAGGTGAGATAAACTTTGTAATTCTTTAAAAAATTCCAAGGCCCGCGGCAGCTGAACTCCGAGCCGTCCCATTCCGGTATCGACATTTACATGGACTGGAACAGTAGTGTGCATTTTTTCAGCAACCTTATTTACTTCCCGGGCATATTCTAAAGAGGAAACACTAAACTTAAGGTTTCTCTCAATCCCAGGGGAAATCTCATCAGAAAAGAGATCTTCAAGCATCATTAGTGGGAGGTTCACTCCGTTGCTGCGCAGATACTCTACCTCCTCTAAAGCTGCAACCCCTCCTGCATATGCCCCGAGCTCTTCTGCCAATCGGCCTACGGCTACACTGCCGTGGCCGTAGGCATCAGCCTTTAATAGTACCACATATCCCTTTTCCTTCCCGGCCCGTTCCCACAAGGTGTTAATATTATGTTCAATAGCATCAAGATCGATTACTGCATGAGTTCTTCGTATTGGTATGCGCATGCTCTGCCTTCCTCTTATAAAATCTGTAGAATACACTTAAAAACAGTGTAGCCCTGCCTTCCTCTTGGGTCAAACAATTTGACTTACCGGTAATAGATTTTTATGTTTAAACAAACAAAGGAGGGTGTATGCCGCATAACTGGGACATAGAAGAAGTAAAGGAAGTATATGGACACGAGCAGGTAAACGAATACCTGCGAAATGGCTGGGTACTTTTAGCCACCCATGTAGTAGGTACGATGGAAGCGGGAATTCCTAACCCACCACTTATGTATGTGCTCGGTCGACCGAGAAAAAAGGATCAGACCGAAGAGTAATATCAGCGGTTGTCCTAGGGAGGCAGTCAGTGCTTCGCTAAAACTGCTTCCAGCTCTTCCCGTTTCAATATATGTATGTGTCGGCCCCTTTGCGAGAGAACCCCGCGGGCACAAAGTTGAGAAAATTCCCTTGACAGTGAGGGTCGGGTAACACCAAAAATTTCCGCTAAAGATTCCTTAGTAAGCGGCAGTACAGGGCTGTCGGTTCCCTGTGTATCAGCCTGATCAAGAAGGTAACTGGCAATTTTTTCTGTGATAGTGGCAAACTGCACGAGCCGTAGTTTTTCCGCCACTATTGTCAAACGGAGGCCAGAATCCCGTAAGAAGTTAGTAAGAAACCGTTCATTCTGCTGGAGTAAACGAATTACCTGCGGACGGGGAATACTGCAGATGACAACATAGGCTTCAGCGGAAAGGTTCACCGGCAGATTATTCTCCGGAGCAAATAAAATTGAAGAGGCTACCGCTTCGGAGGTTTTCAATGTTTCTACTTTTAACACTTTACCGCTAAAATCCTGAAACTCCGCAGCAATTCTGCCCTCTACGATTATCCATAAGTTTTTATACACATCCCCGCGAAATGCAATCAGTGCCCCGCGATTGTAGCGTAACAAGTGACATTGCTCCCCGGAAAACAGATTTTCAACATCACCCCGCTGCATTCCATCGAACAGATGACAGTCATGTAAAGCCTTTAGATGATTTTCCTGCATGCAGCCCTCCCTCATTAATCTTAATTGTAACATATGTTACAGCCTTATTCCGTTTTCTATGGATATACTCAAATTAAACAAAATTAACCAAGGGGGAACAAGATATGTTCTGTTATCAATGTCAGGAAACTGCCGGAAACGTTGGCTGTACCGTCAAAGGTGTCTGCGGTAAGGATGAACCTACTTCGAATCTTCAGGATTTGTTGATCCACACTTTAAAGGGAATCGGGCTTATCCACAGCAAGGGTAATCTGAGCGAAGCCGATGAAATAGAAGCTGGACGATTTTCGGTAGAGGCACTATTTGCCACCATCACCAATGCAAACTTTGATGAAGACCGCATCTCAAAGCTAATCGACACAGCCCTGCGGCTGCGGGATACCCTCGCCAAAAGGGCCGGAATCAACTCCGTCGACCTCGGTGATGCCGCTGTGTGGCAGGGTACTGATAAAAACGAGTACCTCGCTAAAGCCCCTGAAGTGGGAGTACTCTCCACGGAAAATGAGGACATCCGTTCTCTGCGGGAGCTAACCATCTATGGTCTGAAGGGCATGGCCGCCTACACCGACCACGCAAAAATACTCGGCTACGAAGATATCGAGGTATACCGGTTTATTCTGAAAGCCCTGGCTGCTACAACCCAAAATCTATCAGTGGAGAATCTAACCGCTCTAGTATTAGAAACTGGTTCAACCGCCGTGAGCGCTATGAAACTGCTGGATACGGCCAATACAGAAACCTACGGAAATCCGGAAATTACCCAGGTAAATATCGGAGTGCGTGATCGCCCTGGAATTCTTATTTCCGGTCACGATTTGAAAGACATGGATGAGCTGCTGAAACAAACCGAAGGAACCGGCGTTGACGTGTATACCCACAGTGAAATGCTTCCGGCTAACTACTATCCAGCCTTTAAAAAGTACGAACACTTTGTCGGAAACTATGGAAACGCCTGGTGGAAACAGAACAAAGAGTTTGAGGCCTTTAACGGCCCGATTGTTATGACCACCAACTGCATCACCCCGGTGAAGGATTCCTATAAAGATCGCATTTTTACCACCAACATGGCCGGATACCCGGGAGTACGGCACCTGCCCAACCGTCCGGAAGGCGGCAGCAAGGACTTTAGCCAGGTAATTGAACTGGCCAAAAAGTGTAATGCTCCTACCGAGCTTGAAAGCGGGCAAATAGTCGGAGGCTTCGCCCACCATCAGGTTATGCAGCTGGCCGATAAAATTGTAGACGCCGTAAAAAACGGTGCGATTAAGCGCTTTGTAATTATGGCGGGCTGCGACGGACGGCACAAAACACGCAGCTATTTTACCGATGTAGCCCAGGAACTGCCCCAAGATGCGGTTATCCTTACCGCCGGCTGTGCGAAATACCGCTACAACAAACTTAACCTAGGTGACATTGGGGGAATTCCCCGAGTACTGGATGCAGGGCAATGTAACGACAGTTACTCCCTAGCCGTCATTGCCCTTAAACTGAAGGAAGTATTTGAACTTGAGGATGTAAACGAACTACCGATTTCCTTCGATCTGGCCTGGTATGAGCAGAAAGCGGTGGTAGTACTGCTGGCCCTCTTATCCCTCGGCTTCAAGGGAATCAGGCTTGGGCCGACCCTCCCCGCCTTTCTTTCGGCCAACGTAGTGAAGGTGCTGGTAGAGAACTTTGATATTAAACCTATCGGTGAGGTAAAAGAGGATGTTGCAGCGATAATGGCCGGCGCTTAAGACTCTTTCAAGTCGGCAATATCCTGGTATTCGGGATGTCTGCGCACAAAACTCACCACATAAGAACATGTGGGAATGACCTTAAGATTTTGGCTGCGGGCCCACTCTAATGCGGCCCGCACCACCTTTCCAGCCACACCACTGCCGCGCAGCTCCGGTGGCGAGTAGGTATGATGATACTCTACTGTGGCTTCATCCTGGTGCCGGTAATTCATATGAGCTTCCTTCCCATTTACTGTTATGTAAAACTTTTTATTTTCCTTATCGTGCTGTACTTCAGACATGGTTGACTCCTTTTTGAAAGTGCCTGATTTGTTTGAAAAAGCTACAGTGCTACAGATTTTTCCCCGTCTGAAACGTGAGGCTGGTCTTGTTACTCACCCTCAGCACTACCCGGGTTCCTTCGGTATGTTGAACCTCGACTTCTCCATCTATTTGCTTGAGAAGACTATGGATTAAGGTGTATCCCAGCCCCTCGTGCTGCACATTTTCTGCATATCCCTGACCATTATCCTCCACCACCAACATGGTATCGGGTCCCTCTTCAGTCAATTCAATCTTAATAACGGCAGTATCCGGTGGAGTGTCAGGAAACGCGTGGATTATACAATTGAGAAGCAGCTCGTTAAGGATTATACCCAAGGGAAGGGCCTTCTCCACTGTAACTTCACGGTTCTTCAAATCCAATTCAATCCTGATACGATCAAGTGCTTCGGAATACTCATAATACACACCGTTTACAATCTCACGGATGTAATCCGCCAGGGGGATTCTGCTGTACAATTCCAGACGGTAGACTTTTTCATGAAAAACCGCGATCGATTGTACTCGCATATAGAGATGCTGGAGCATATCCCTACTGAGTAAATCAAGCTCCTTATTATTCCTCTGCAGATTCATCAGGCTCAAGATCAGCTGCAAATTGTTCTTTACCCTGTGGTGAAGCTCCCGCATGAGCTCATCTTTTTCCAATACCGAACCGGCAAGGTCTTCCGTCACCTTGTCCCGTACGTGAAACTCACGAACACTCAGTAAATAGAGCAAAATAGCTGTACAGAACACAAAGAACCAGCCCTTATAGGTCTGCAGCAGAAGATAATTCTCCACATCCGGGGCAAGACCCAACAAGATACGATCGGAGAAAAATATCCATAATCCTCCAAACAGAAGGTATATAAGTACTATCCGTAAGGCCGAGATTCGTCTTCCCCTGAACTTCATATTCCACATAAAAGCAATTATCCTCTATACTCCACTAACTAGTATAATGATTGTAATACAATTTTAGGAGATATCAATGGATACGATTAAATGGGCCGATTTTGAGCAAGTTGATTTGCGGGTGGGAACTATCACCGGGGTGCACATTTTCCCAGAAGCCCGTCACCCGGCTTATCAGCTGGTCATAGACTTTGGGCCGGAACTGGGCAGCAAGAAATCAAGTGCCCAAATTACAGAGCTGTACACAGCCGAAGAGCTACAAGGCAGACAGGTTGTTGCCGTTGTCAACTTCCCCCCCAAGCAAATAGGCTCTTTTATGTCGGAATGCCTGGTAACCGGATTTTATCAGAAAGACGGGGCGGTGGTGCTGGCTGTCCCTGAAAGGCCGATTGAAAACGGCGCTAAACTGCTGTAACCTTATTAAATAGGTTATCCCTTGATTGCAGATTTTTTAACAAACCTCTTTACTTTGCAGTATCAATAAACAAGACTTACTGTAAGGATTCTTCCTGTTACTCCTACTATTATTGGAAAACGGAAAGTTCAAATGTAAGATATTTAAGAAGGCCTTTTGAATTAAGGGGGATATGCATGTTTAAGAAAATGAAAATCGGAACCAAAATGATTACCCTGTTTGTGATACTGATCGTTTCAGTAGCAGCAGGTATTGGAATCACCGCTTTTTATCAAGCAAGTAATGCGCTGGAAAACCAGGTAGAAGAGACTATCACCGATAAATCCAACGAAGCGGCGGTGTTGGTAAGAAGCGAGCTTGATCATTACCTCGAACTTGGAACCGAGCTGGCACGACATCCGGACCTCATCAGCATGGAGCTTGACACACAAATGGAGGCCCTGCGTACGATGGAAGCACGTCTGGACTTTTTAGGTATGGGCGTAATATATCCCGACGGAACAGCATATTACCCCGACGGAAGCACCGCCGATCTTGCCGACCGGGACTATTTCAGAGAAGCGATGCAGGGCACGGCCAATTTTTCCGACGTGCTTATTTCCCGCGTGACGGATTCGGCCGTCATGATCCTAGCGGTTCCGATCACAGATAACGACGATGAGCCTGTTGCGGTACTACTGGTACGCCTGGATGCCACCTGGCTTAGCGACATCACCGACAGAATAGGCTACGGCGATACAGGATATGCGTATATGATCGACGGCGAGGGGGTGCTGATAGCCCACGACAACCGGGACTATATTCTTGAACAGCGTAATTTTATCGAGGAAGCAAAGACAAACCCTGATTTTGAACGTCTTGCCGAGATGCTGCAAAGGATGACCGAAGGCGAAGAGGGCTTTGACGAATACCCCTTTATGGGTTCAGTCCGTTTTTTCGGGTACTCACCTATTGAGCGGTCGGAGTGGTCAATCGCAGTTGGCGGATATCGTGCTGAGATTTTCCAGCAGATATACGATATGCGAACGACTATGATAATCATTGCCTCGATTTTTGTCATACTCGGTATAATTATACTGGCATTTTTCACACGTAGTATCACAAAACCAATCCGCCAGGGAGTCAATTTTGCCGGCGAGGTAGCCGACGGGAATTTGCAGGCCACCATCGAAGTAAAGCAGGATGATGAAATCGGGGAGCTTGCTAAGGCCTTGCGTAAAATGATAAGCAATTTGAAACGGATGGTCGGCGATGTAATGTCGGCCTCAAGCCAGGTAACCTCCGGTAGCCAACAGATGAGTTCCACCGCAGAGCAACTCTCTCAGGGCTCCACTGAACAGGCTTCTTCCATAGAAGAGGTGTCCTCCTCTATGGAGGAGATGAGCTCAAATATTAGCCAGAATGCAGATAACGCCAGCGAGACCGAAAAAATTGCAATCCAATCGGCCCAGGATGCTGAGAAGAGCGGCAAGGCTGTAATGGAAGCGGTGGAAGCTATGAATCAGATTGCTGAACGTATTACCATCATTGAAGAGATTGCCCGACAGACTAACATGCTCTCGCTGAATGCCTCTATCGAAGCAGCACGGGCGGGCGAACATGGAAAGGGCTTTGCGGTGGTAGCCTCGGAGGTCGGTAAACTAGCCGCCCGCAGTAAAGATGCCGCCGGGGAGATCAGCGAACTGTCTTCATCGACCGTGAATGTAGCGCAAAATGCAAAGGATATGTTGGAACAGTTGGTGCCGAATATCCGCAAAACTGCAGACCTTGTGCAAGAGATAAGTGCTGCCAGCCGAGAGCAGAGCAATGGGGCCGATCAAATTAACACAGCTATTACCCAGCTTGACCAGGTTATCCAACAGAATGCATCCGCCTCCGAAGAAATGGCCTCCGTTGCCCAAGAGCTTACCGGCCAGGCTGAGGAGCTGCAACAGACAATCAGCTACTTTAGTATAGAATCCAGTGAGAAAAACAGTGAAAAAGACCAGAAAAGACTGCAGATAGACTCTACTGTCGCTACAGGCAGGAACAAAGGTACAACACAGCAGCACGCATCGCGAAGCAATCAGGAAGAAACCGGAATTACCCCCGCCCAGGCGGATAAAAAAGAACAGAACACTTCGGAGAACAGACTAGACTCCGAGGATTTTGAGCGCTTCTAAGCGGTGCCGGAGGCTCTATGCGGATTTTGTTAGTAGACGACAGCTCATCATCACGCCGACTCATCGCCGACATACTTTCTCCGCTACAAGCGGAAATAAGTGAAGTGGAGAACGGCCATGATGCCTTTGAAACAGTTCAGTCAACTCAATTTGATGCAGTAATCACCGATATAGACATGCCGGTGATGGACGGGGTCGAGCTCTGCAAACGGATAAAGGAAAAACCCGACTTACGGGGAATACCAATTATCATGGTCAGTAAGTTCGACTCCGATAAAGCCATCAACCGTGGCTTCGAAGCCGGTGCCTCAGAATACGTACCCAAGCCACAAGTCCGCGTACTGCTGCTCGAGCGTGTACAGCATATTCTGTCGGAGGCCTCATTTTACCAAAATCAAACGATTCTGGTAGTGGACGACTCATATACTACCCTGAAGCTTATCTCCGCTCGGCTTTCTCGGTATGGATTCAAGGTCAAGACCGCCCGCAATGGGGAAGAGGCGTTTAAGATTCTGGGCCAAACTCAAATCAACCTTGTGCTGAGCGATGTATTTATGCCGGTAATGGACGGGATAGAGTTCCTCCATGCCTTCAAGCAGACCGAATATCAAAAGCACATTCCGGTCATTACTATGAGTACCAACAATGACCGGCGTAGTATCCGTAAAATGCAGGAGATGGGCAGTGCGGCGTATCTGATAAAACCATTTAATATCGACTCCCTGGTGGTGCTCATAGAAAAACTCCTGTCCGACCAGTATCTGCTTCTATTGCATGAAAAAGAGCAGCTTGAACAGGAGCAGAAGGCGATGCTTGACAACATAACCAGCCTAATTACGGCCTTGGAAGCCCGCGATCTGTATACGAAGGGACATTCGGAAAATGTATCCAAGATTGCCGCCGGGATGGCGGAGATCGAAGGCAGTTCGGAGGAGGAAGTTGAGCAGGTCAAACGTGGGGCATTACTGCACGACATCGGCAAAATTGGCATTGCCGACTCCATTCTGAATAAACCGGGCCGTTTAAACGATGATGAGTATGCCGAGATAAAGCGCCACCCGGAAATCGGCTATCGTATTCTCATGCCGATATCGAGGCTGGAAGACGCCCACTCCATCGTGCACTACCATCACGAACGCTTCGACGGAAAGGGCTATCCCAGCGGAATAGCCGGAAAGGATATTCCTAAATGGGCCAGAATAGTTGCGGTAGCCGACACTTACGATGCACTCAGCAACGAACGCTCCTACAAAAGTGCCCTCTCCCCGCACGAAGCGTTTGAGATTATAAATGAAGTAAAGGGCAGTCAATTATGTCCTGAAAGCGTAGAACTCTTTTTTGAGTATATGCAAAAGTGCGGAATTTTTCAGAAGGAGACCATCAATGAGCACAAATAATGTAGATACCACCAATCAATTCCTCACCTTCAGCTTAAGCGATGAATTATACGCATTGGAAGTATCCAAGGTAAAAGAAGTACTTGAATATCAACCTATTACCAGAGTTCCGAAAACCCCTGATTTTATGCGTGGGGTTATAAATGTCCGGGGGGGAATTGTCCCTATAGTGGACCTCAGACTCAAGTTTGACCTTCCTGCACAGGAGCAAACGGTTGACACCTGTATTATCGTACTGGAAATATCCATTGAAAATGAAACTATTACTGTCGGAACTATCGCTGATAATGTGCACGAAGTTGTTGAAATACAACCGGAAGAAATAGAGCCGACCCCCAAAATAGGAACTCGCTTAGATACCGACTTCATCGAAGGGATTGGGAAGAATAATGATCGCTTTTTAGTAATCCTAAATATCGATAAGATACTTACATCAGAAGAGATATCTTCCATGGCGAATCAGGCCGCACAGGATACCGGCGGCGCAATTGAGAAGCAGGAGCAATAAGAGTATGTCGGGAAAGCTGATAAAGAGTACAAGTGTCCTCATCATTGGACTGACACTCCTTTTATACTCCACATTGTTTATATCAGACACATCCCTGCGGTTGATAATCGGCACCGCTTTGGCTCTGGCTCTATTAGCCTTAACCCTTTACCTGAACCACAGCTGGAAAAAACCGGCAGACCAGCCGATAGATAACACCACTTTGTCGGAGGGTTTTTCTGCTACTGAACCATCGTCTGAACCATCGTCTGAACCATCGTCTGAACCATCGTCTGAACCCGACTCAGAACCCTTACCTACAAGCAAAGCTAAACAGCATGAGACAAACGTCCATCAGCATATCGTGGAAGCACTTTTCGGTATGGCCAAAGTTGTTCCCATATTGAACGGACAACTCCAGGCGGTGATAGACTACACAGAAGAGGCGGCCATGGAGCTGTCACGCAGCTTTATCAGCATTAATCGTAAGGCAAAGGAGCAAGTTGATGATGTGCGCCGGGTCTTCGGTACAATGTCCCCTAGTGAGGATGACGGGGATAGGAAGAATGCCCTGGTCGACATCCGTGAGAACCTAAACTCACTCACTTCGGGACTCGCCACCCTGCTGGAACAGATTAAGAAAAACAGTGAATCAATCAACGGTATTTTGTACCAGACCAAGTCAATTGAAGAGATAGTTGCAACTACCACCGATATTACTGAAAACTCGAGGGTCCTTTCAATCAATGCAACCATTGAGGCTGCCAGGGCCGGCGAGCATGGCCGCGGTTTTGCCGTGGTTGCGGGCGAGTTCAAACAGATGACCGAAAGGTCTGAAAAAGCTACTGCAGAAATCGAGGAGACAGTCCGCATGATCTCCCAATTGATCGCGTCGGTTCAGACAGAAATTGAGGAGAGTAAGGATATAAGCCGCCGCTTAGGCGAAGAAACCAAATCACATGGAAGAGAGTCTCTGGATAAAATTGATGCAATGCTGGATGGCGCAAAGCAGGATTTGCAAAAACTGAGCGAACAGGCAGAATCCTTTGCCCAGGACATAAAATCAATCATAGTATCAATTCAATTTCAGGATATTACCCGTCAGCGGATAGAACATGTGATAGAACCTCTCAAGGAGTTTGCTTCGGATATGGAGAAAATCGGAGACTACCTGAAAAACATCGATCGTACTGATTCAGCACAACAGCTAAGCAGTTTTGATTCAGCACTGGATCGTCTAAAACAAAAATACACCATGGAAGCGGAAAAAGAGCTTCTTAAAAACACCTTGACCAACAAGAATGAAACAGAAAAGGGGGAATCCTAATATGTCAAAAAATATACTCATCGTTGACGATTCAAACTCTATGCGTCAGATGATCAGGTTTACACTTGAAGAAGAGGGTTATCAGGTAGAAGAAGCGGTGAACGGCCGGAAGGGAACTGAAAAACTTGACAGCTTCCATCCCGATTTAATAATCACCGACATTCATATGCCGGAGATGAATGGAATTGAGTTTATATCACATACCCGTGACCACTCAAAATTCAAATTCACCCCCATTATTGTTCTTACCACTGAGTCGGAAATGAACATGCAGGAAGAAGGTAAAAAAGCAGGAGCAACTGCCTGGCTGGTAAAGCCCTTCTCTCCCGATTTACTGATTGAAACGGTAAAAAAGGTTGCCGGATAGCAGTAAAGGAGACACAAATGGATATTGAGTTACAAAAGAATACGCATGAGACTCGCCTTGTGTGTAGAGGTAATGCAACAGCAGAGGCCGCATCACAGATCCGTGATATCTTACTAGAAGCCCTACAACTTACACCTACAGTAATGATTGATCTAGCTAAAGTAGAAAAAGTTGATACTACCTTCCTGCAGCTTTTGGTATCCGCCGAACGAACGGCCAAGGAGAAAGACAAAAGTATTCAGATCGATCCATCTGCATACTGTGAAGCGTTAATCAAGAGCGCTATGCGGGGAGGATTCTACCGTGAAGCGGAGCATTTGGGTAGTTCTTCCACAAATACAATCCTCGCCGACTATTATACACAGGTAATGCAGGGAGGGGACCGTGGCTGATCAATCGGAATATTATCGGGAAGAAGCCCGTGAGCTACTTGAACTCATTGAACAAAAACTCATTGATTTAGAGAACCAGCCGGAAGATACGGAGCTGCTTCATGCCATTTTTCGAGCTTTTCATACTATAAAGGGTTCCGGCAGCATGTTCGGCTACGATGAGGTAGCCGGGTTTACCCATGAAATCGAAACCCTTTTTGACTACCTACGGGACAAGCGAATTTCCAGCAATAAGCAGATCATTGATATCGCTTTGGCTGCCAAAGATCATATTTCGGACCTTATCTTTTCTTCTGAAGCAATTGACCCTGAAGCCGGCGAGAGTATTCTCGAAAGTGTCCGAGGCTATCTTGCACCACTGCAAAGCTCTTTAGAAAGCAGCGAAGCGGCTGAAAAGCAGCCTGTCCCGCCGCCGGCCACGGAGTCTGTAGAGGAAAATGGTACTTTGGAAACAACCTTCCGAATCACTTTCTCACCTCAACGGGAGTTTTTCCTGCGCGGCGCGAAAGTACTGTCCCTGCTTCTTGAACTTGAGTCACTCGGAACACCTCTCATATTTGCCCACACTGGTGAGATTCCAACCCTTGAACAGATAGACCCCGAACTCTGTTATACTAGTTGGACCATTCTTTTGACTACGACTAAAGACAGAAATGCGATTCAGGATATTTTTATCTTTGTGGAAGACTACTCCGAGCTGCACATCAACGTAATAGATGATGCTGCCCAGCTTGATATTACCTCTGAATATAAGAGAATTGGAGAAATCCTGTATGAGCAGGGGTATGTAGACCAGGAAACCGTCGAATCGATAATGAAGCAGAAGGAACGTTTCGGCGAAGTCGCAATGAAGCAGGGCGTTGTGTCGAAGGATGCCCTTGATTCGGCCCTCGGCGAGCAGCAGTATGTTCGCGAGGTGCGACGCCGACGACAGCAGCAGCAGTCCGGGACTACCATCAGGGTAAAGAGTGAAAAGCTTGACGATTTGGTGAATCTGGTTGGTGAGATTGTTACACTGCAGGCACGTTTAGCACAGTATACCGAAAGTGCACATGACGGAGACACGGTATCAGTGGCGGAACTTGAGAATGTGAGCGAGAATATGGACCGACTGACCTCTGAACTGCGTGAAAATACTATGGATATCCGTATGATCCCACTGGCGGAGACCTTCAACAGTTTTCATCGTCTTGTCCGGGATTTATCAACAGAGCTTGGTAAAGAGGTAGAACTGGTAACCTCCGGGGCCGAGACGGAACTTGATAAAAACATTATTGATGCACTAAATGATCCGCTGGTTCATATCATCCGCAACTCAATAGATCACGGTTTAGAAAGTTCAGAGGAGCGCCAAAAAGCCGGCAAAGCCGGCAGTGGAACAGTAAATATCAGTGCGGAGCACTCCGGTGCAAATGTGCTTATCAGGATAAAGGATGACGGCCGAGGCCTGAGTGCCGATAAAATTCGAAAAAAGGCTGTTCAACGTCGAATTATTGGCAAGGACAGCAAACTTAGCGACAAAGACCTCTATTCGCTTATCTTTTCTCCCGGTTTTTCTACCACCGAAACGGCCACCAGCGTTTCCGGCCGCGGAGTGGGAATGGACGTGGTAAAGCGGAATATTGAGCAGTTGCGTGGAAAAGTACATATTGATTCTCAGCCGAACCTCGGAACTACAATCACCCTCACAATTCCACTCACCCTCTCTATCATCGACGGACTGCTGGTTTCTATAGGTCTTGAGCGCTATGTTATCAACCTTTCAGCAGTAGAAGAGTGTTTTGAACTTACTCCGGAGCTTTTTCAGGAGGGACAGAGAAATGAGTATTTATCCATACGTGGAGAGATAGTACCATATATTGACCTCAGGGAGCTATTTACGGTTCAGGCAGCCGTCCCCCAATTTCGTGAAATAACCGTAGTAAAAGCGGGAGAAAGTAAGGTCGCTTTAATCGTAGATTCAATTATTGGACAGCATCAGACGGTTATAAAACCGCTCAATGCCGCCCTCAACTTTATCCAGGAAGTTTCAGGGTCAACAATCCTTGGCGACGGTACAATCGCCTTCATTCTTGATATAAATAAATTAACCGAAAAAATTTCGACTGGGGTTTAATAACTTATACATCTCAGCCGACGGCAGGTCTGTTGAAAGGAAAGGGCAAATGCAAACAATTCAGGTGATGGTAGTCGACGACTCCGCTCTAGTGAGAGAAACATTAGGTAACATTCTAAAAAGCGATCCCGATATAGAGCTATTTGCTACTGCACCTGACCCTATTATGGCGATGCGGAAAATGGAAATACAGCGCCCCGATGTGATAATCTTGGATATTGAAATGCCGAAAATGGACGGCCTCACCTTCTTGAGCCGCTTGATGTCCGAAAATCCGCTTCCGGTTATCATCTGTTCCAGTAAATCGGAGTCCGGCTCCTCTAATGCCCTTAAAGCAATGGAATATGGGGCAGTGGATATTATCCAAAAACCGAAAATTGGAACCAAGCAATTTTTTGAAGAATCCAAGGTAACTATCTCCGATGCAGTAAAAGCGGCTGCCCAAGCGCGTATAAAATCGGTGAATAGACGAACTCCTACAGCCCCTACCCCTTCCATCGATAATCAGATAGAAACGAAGAGCCGCGAAAGTACAGGACGCCTTGCCAAAAACACTGCCGATGTAATTATGCCGGCTGCAACCGGAAATTACACAATCGAGACTACCGAAAAAGTGGTGGTGATTGGAGCATCGACCGGCGGCACCGAAGCCCTGAAGGTTTTTCTAGAGATGATGCCTATTAACGCACCACCGATTGTCATTGTGCAGCACATGCCCGAGAAGTTCACCACCGCCTTTGCGAAACGCCTCGACGGGTACTGTGCAATCCACGTTAAGGAGGCGGCCAACAACGATTCGGTCCTTCGGGGACAGGCATTAATTGCCCCGGGCAACCAGCACACACTATTAAAGCGTAGCGGAGCACGCTATTACACCGAGGTCAAAGAGGGCCCGTTGGTCTCTCGCCACCGACCTTCGGTGGATGTACTGTTCAGGTCCGCATCCCGCTATGGAGGCAAAAACGTAATCGCAGTACTTATGACCGGTATGGGAGACGACGGTGCAACCGGAATGCTGGAGCTAAAGCAGGCCGGAGCTTATACAATTGCCCAGGATGAGAAATCCTGTATAGTCTTCGGAATGCCCAAGGAGGCTATCAAGCGAGGCGGAGTTGATAACGTTCTGCCTCTAGAGTTGATTGCAGAGGACATCATAAAGCACGCCGTGAGCTAGTCCTAGACGCGGGTAAATTTTAGTTCGAAAATATTTCCTTCACGATACTCATACACAATTTTCCCGTCAATCTGTTTCACTAATTGATGGATTATGCTAAATCCGACAGTCTCCGCCGAATGAAACAGTTCAGGGTCGAAGGAAGAACCGTTATCCCTGATTCCCAGCACAATGTCACTGCCATCCTGCCTGCACATTAAACCAATAGAGACAGATTCAGTAGTATCAAACCCGTGTTGCATTGAATTAGAAATAAGCTCGAATACAATTATTCCCAAAGGAATTGCCTGATCAATATTCAGAGCTAATTCTTCAATATCCAGCTGAGGCCGAACCTGATAGTCATGATACTTTTCAAGGGAGAGCAAGTAGGAAACAAGACTGTGAAAATACAGGGAAATATCTATTTCTGCTAAGCTGGGACTACTGTACAACTGCTCATGTACCTGGGCAATTGTATATATTCGGCCAATGTTATCGTACATAGCATTCTTTACTGCCGGTTCATCTAAGGAAGAGTATTTCAGGCTTAGAATACTTAAAACAAGCTGAAGATTATTTTTTACACGGTGGTGAACCTCCTTCACCAGAAGATCTTTTTCAGACAAGTTCCGTTTAAGTTCATCTTCACGCTGCGCTATTTGCGATGCCATATGCAGTAAGTTTTCTGATAAATAATTAATCTCGCGGTATGTTTTACCAACTTGTGTAAAAGATTTGTAGTTTCCTTCGGCTATCTTTCGGGTAGAATCCATCAGTCTAAAAATTGGTTGTACAAGCCGGCGACGACTAAAAAATGCCAGCACCACACTTAGCCCCCCTGATAAAATAATCAATACAAAAAGAGTAAGCAGCATACTGTGCAGCAGTGCAAAGGCATCTTTTCTGTTTTGTAAAACCACCACCGCCCAGTTAGTCGTCTCTATTAACGAAGTACTGGACAACACTTGACGCCCTTCAAAGTTCGTTTCATATGTACCGATCTCACCATCGAGAGTTTTTTGAACCACATCAGTTTTGAGGATATTTTTTTGCTGACGAATATAATCTGGATTTGGGTGTACCAGCAGATTACCCTGACTGTTTGTTATGATCAGTTCCATTTTACCGGAGACGGCTGTTTGCCTTCCAATATGATCCAGTCGGCGTAATTGTATATGGCCTACTAAAACACCGGGATACATTGGAAAGGCTACTGCTACGGTGAGTTCTCCCGTATAGGGAGAAATAAAAGTGTTAGACCAGACAGTCTCACGCTCTCGGAAAGCTGTGTTAAAAAACGGCTGGTTTTTTTGATTACTCCCGATTAGGCTGGAGTTAAATGGTGCGGTAGCTAGTACAACCCCCTCCTGATCAAGTATCTGTAAAGATTCAAAAGCCGGAAAGACCGCCACCGTCGTGTCAAGAAGACTTTGCAGCCGGTCGACACCCTTTGTGTCTGCATCTGTCTCTGCTGTTATCCAGTGTCCAACCGAATCTACCTGCTGAAGAAAAGTTTCAATTTCCCGTGACACCGAAGCTGCAATGATCGATGTTCCGGTAAACACAGATTCACGGATACGAATGTTCAGAAGAATTACAATAGTAATCAGCAGCAAAAAAAGGGGAACAAGCGCAGCATATAAAAAATGAGACAGCAGTACGTGCCGTATTGAAGGATTTCGAGTTTTAATAACTTGATCCCTCTACTTGCCCATTTACGTTCACAAACTCTCCTTTTCTTACTGTTTTCATTAATATCTCCCGCTGCGCTTCACCGTATTCATTGAAAGTAAGGGTTTCTTCAAAACCTTCAAAAGAGTTCCCCAACAGCACATCCTTAAGCACTTGTCTACGAGTCTGCAGTTCCAAAGCCTGGGCTAATATCCACATACTCTCATAGCCGAGAGCCCCCCCGATTGACGGCTTTTCCCGGAATCGCCTCTGATACTCCTCACGAAACAGACCATAGGGATTTTCAAGCTGTTTTGAAGAATATATGCTGGCTATAAAAATGTGCTCTACATAAGGACCGCCCTGCTCTATGAGCTCCTGGTACGCAGCCCAGTCACTGCCTATTATCGGGATGTCTAGATTACGCTTGTACATCTGCTGGGCAACCAAGGCCGTGTCGAGTGAAGCCGCTACCACAAGTAGACCGTCCGGTTCATCTGCAATTAGATTGGTGGCCATAGTAGTAAAATCATTATCATCAAATGAATAGTACTCATGCTTACTCACCATCTCCCCACCCAGCTTTTCAAAAGCAAATTTGAACTCTTGGTAGTAGTTTTCTGTATACACTTCATTCGCAAAATCAACCAATACCGCTATACGACGAAGTTTTAACTTTTCATATGCAAACCGTGCAGCCTGCTGAGAAAGTCGGCTATTGCTGGGATAGAGTGTAAAGAAAAAGTCGTCCCTCCCCATTAAATAGTCTGCTGAAGAGGTGGGACTTAACATCAGAAGCTGATTCTCATTAACAAAATCGAGTGCAGCCGCACTCATTGCACTGATAGTATGACCAATAATCGCCTCCACCCCTGCCTCGTAATGCCGCATATCAACTTCCGGTGCCCTGCTTACACCACCATGATCATCTTCGACTAGCAGTTCGATCGGCCGCCCCTCAATGCCCCCGGCTGCGTTAATATGCTCTGCCGCCAGGATAACCCCATTCCGTACCACCGTACTGGGGGTACCGGATATACCACTCAACTGTCCGGAAAATCCTATTTTTATCGGTGTGGATATTTGGGAACAGCTACTTAAAAACAATAGTGCAATGACCCAGACCAGCGATAGGACCGCACACATTATGGTTAATTTAAAGCAGTAGTTAATAATACCGCACCTTTCTTTCACTGTTGTATTTATCCTCTTCATCAATGCATCAAAGCTTTTTCAAAATTTTTAGAATCTATGAATCCTAAAACCTAATAATCACAGCATATCCCTTAGCAACCCAAGAGTCAAATATACTGTTACAGCGATTATAAATTTAGAAGTCAAAAGACTTTCAAATTTATAATTTGCATCAATTACTTTTCAGAATTTTATATCTCAACGTATGGAGGCATTCTCATTTTGGATAGTGTAATTACACTATCCAAAATGAGAATAGCTAATACCGTTATTTTTTTGCAACTCTGCGATTTGCTTCGTTTCTGCGGAGGTAGCTCTTGAAGTCCGAGAGTATATATTTCATACTTATCCAGATATGAGCAAAACAGGTTTTCTCACACCCGAGTATGATGTCCTTATTGTCGGCGCCGGTGTAATCGGCAGTGCTATTGCCCGGGAACTCTCCCGCTTTCAGCTCAGAATAGCTTTGCTGGAAAAAGAGGGTGATGTCGCCGAAGGAATTAGCAAGGCAAACAGCGGAGTGATGCATGCAGGCTTCAATGTGAAACCCGACAGCCTGAAGGCACGCTTCAACATAGCCGGACTGCAGATGTTACCTCAGCTGTGCAGCGAACTGGGGGTCGAATTTAAGCGCTGCACCAAGCTGGTAGTAGCTAAGGACGAACAGGAACACGCGTATCTGCAAAAACTCCTTGAACAGGGTCGGCGAAACGGGAGTACCGGACTTTCCTTAATTGATGACACACAGATCAAGCGATTAGCCCCCGGCATCAGCGGCCAATCGGCCTTATACTCCACATCTACCGGGATTATAAACCCCTATCAGTTT
>Ga0209947_1000784_pt1 | contig 19528 bp, 16 predicted proteins | sample SalPonR2_B_D2_MG_FD_185706 | JGI IMG/M metagenome (GOLD analysis project Ga0209947, IMG submission 185706) | Salt pond soil microbial communities from South San Francisco under conditions of wetland restoration - Salt Pond MetaG R2_B_D2_MG... ... | reverse complement strand
GTCGAGCCACAGCTCTCCCCCGCTGGGGCGCACGTACGCCTCGGCCAGGCTGCCGCCACCGTTCCGCAGCGACTTGACCTCGCTCCCGGTGAGTCGGAGCCCGGCCTCGTAGCGGTCGAGAAGCTCGTAGTCGTACTTCGCGCGTCGGTTGCTCAGCATCGGATCTCCCCCGACACGATAGCCGCCACGCATGAGAAGCGAGGTACCGAGGCTCGCATCGGAGGCCACGGTGCCCCGGCTCGGATCCTCACTCGAGCACCTCGCCGATGTCGCGCGGATCGACGTCCACGCGCAGGCGGACGCCTGCGAACGTGCCGGCTACGGCCGCGGTCAGCAGCTCGTGACGCCGCGACGCGTCCGCGGTCCGCACGAGCAGGTGCGCGACCGATCGCCCCCGAACCCGTGCGATCGCCGCCGGCGCCGGACCGAGCAGCTCGTCCTCCGACGCGCCGGCGGTGCGCGCCCGGTCCGCGACCTCGAGCAGCGCGCGCCACGCCGCGTCGGCGCTGCGCGCGGTCGCCTGGACCCGTGCCATGCGTCCGTAGGGCGGGTAGCCGAAGCGGCGACGGCGCTCGTCCATCTCGGCCAGGGCGTGCGCGAGCGCCTCGGGCGTGCCCGCGGCGAAGGCGCGCAAGGTGGCGTGCCCGGGCGCGAACGTCTGGATCAGGCCCAGCGGCGCGCGGCCGCCGGCTGCCTCCTGCAACGCCGCCAACGTCCTGAGAACCCGCTCCTCGGCCCGGAAATCGTCGGCGTGCAGCGCTCCGTCCACCTGCGTGGCCAGCAGCAGCGACAACACCGGAAGCGGCGCCAGCCGCAGTACCGCGCTGGTTCCGACCACGACGCCGGAAGCGCCGTCGTACAACGGTGCCAGGTCGTCCCGGACGTCACCGTCCCAGCGGTAGCGCGGCAGGTCGGGCACGGCGCCCGCCAGCGCTCGCAGCACCCACTCGCTGCCCGCCGCACGCTGCGCCTCGAGGTCGACGCCGCCGCACGCCGGGCACGCCTGCGGAGGCGGAACGTCGTGCCCGCACTGGTGGCAGCGCAGGCGTCCGTCACGGGCGTGCCAGCGCAGCGCGAGATCGCAGTTCGGGCACATCACCGCCGCCCCGCAGTCGCGGCAGCCCAGCGCGGCCGAGAAGCCGCGCCGCGGCACCATCACCAGCGCCTGGCGCTCCCGCGAGGCGACCTGACGAAGCACCCGGATCGCCTCGTCGCCCAGCGGCCAGGAGCGGGTGGCGCCCAGGTCGGAGAGCACCCAGCGGACCTGCGGCCTGGGGAGATCCACGCCGGCGTGACCGGGTCGGCAGCACGCTTCGGCGGTCGCGACGGTCTCCGGCCCTGCCAGCACGTCGGTGAGCGTCATCGCCACGCCGTGGAGCTCGGCCCAGCCGCGGGCGGCTTCGGGAATCCACGACCTGGACCCGGATCTCAGCTTGTGGCTCTCCGCGCCCGCCTCGAGCACGACGAGGCGTCCAGGCCGGCGTACCGGCGTGGCCAGCACCGGCCAGGTGCCGACGACCACCGACGCGGGACCATCGTTTCGTGCCGTCTCCCATGCGCGGCGCTCCCTCGGGGTCGCGTCGGCGCGGGCCAGCGCGACGGGCACGTCGTTCGCCAGCCAGGCCGCTGCCTCTTCCGCCCAGCCGCGCTCCGGGGCGAGGATCACCGGGCTGCGCCCCGACGCGACGTCGTGGCGCAGTGCGGGCACCAGGCGCGCCAGCCGCTCGGCTCGGCGACCCCCAGCGATCCAGGCTGGGGCGTTCCCGGACGCCTCTTCCTCGGCGGGCCGTACGCCTGCGGGCCACGCACGGGCTCGGGGCGGCGTCGGAGGCCCTGGGGGCGGCACCGGTCGCTCGACGTAGCGAAGGTAGCCCTTGCGCACCAGCGTTCGCACCGTGCTCTCCGGCACGGCGGCGTCGCGGGCCAGCGCCGTGCCGCTTTCCGCCTCGCCGTGCTCGGCGAGCCAGGCCAGCGCAGAGCGCTGACGGGCACGCTGCGCGCCCTCGAGCGCCGCCGCGTCGGGCGTGTCGCCCGACGTCAGGACGCGCCGCGTCGGCACCGCCGGACGCACCCGCTCGACGAGCAGCCCCTGTTCGCGTAGCAGCTCGGTCCGTTCGGGCTCCAGCCGGTCGACCGGCACCCACCCGCCCGCGGGTCCCCCGCCGACGTCCAGCTCTCGGGCCTCGTGCTCGAGCTCGGCCCGGAGCGACGACAACGCCAGCCCCGCCAGGACCACGCCCGGCGGGCTCACCGTCCGCTGCGCCTCCGCCAGGATCCAGGCGACCGTGGGCTCCGGGACGGGCGGGCCGTCGTCCAGCCAGGCGATCGCCTCCTTGAGCTCCAGCTCGCGCGAGCCGCCGACCTCGCTCACGCCGGTCACGATGCCGGCCCGGACGCCGCCCCGCCACGGCACCGCGACGCGCGCGCCGACCGGTCCCGGCGGCCGGCCGAACGGCGCCAGCCAGCGGAGCGGCGCCAGCGGCAACGGCAGGAGGATGTCGAGGGCCAGCGGCACGGCGGGAGTCTACCGCGGGGTATCGTCCCGCCATGGCTCCGCCCCGCAGCTACCGCGACGCAGGCGTCGATCTGGGCGCCGCCGACGCCGCCCTGAACGGCATCCGCGACGCCGTCGCGTCCACCTACACGCCGCGCGTGATCCGTGGGCTGGGCGCGTTCGGCGGTCTGTTCCGGGCCGCCGATCTGCCCGAGCGACCGGTGCTGGTCGCCACGACCGACGGCGTCGGCACGAAGACGCGCGTGGCGGCCGCCCTGGGCCGGTGGGACGGGATCGGCCGCGACCTGGTGAACCACTGCGTGGACGACGTCCTGGCGCAGGGCGCGACGCCGCTCTTCTTCCTCGACTACGTCGCCTCTTCGCGGCTGGAGCCTGCGGTCGTCGCCGAGCTGGTCGGCGGCATGGCCGTCGCCTGCCGCGAGGCGGGCGCTGCGCTATTGGGCGGCGAGACCGCTGAGATGCCCGGCGTCTACGCGCCCGGCGAGGTGGACGTGGTGGGCACGCTGATCGGCGTGGTGAGCGAGGACCGACTGCTGGACGGCTCCCGCATCCGCGACGGCGACCTGCTGCTCGGGCTCGCGTCGGGCGGCCTGCAGACGAACGGGTTCAGCCTGGCACGGAGCGTGCTCGCGGACCGGCTCGAGATGGAGATGCCGGATGGCCGGAGCGCAGGCGAGCATCTGCTGGACGCGCATCGCAGCTTCCTGCCGGCGGTCGCGCCGCTCCTCGAGGCGGGGGTGGTCCGCGGCGCGGCGCACGTCACCGGCGGCGGGCTGCAAGGCAACCTGCCCCGCGTCCTACCCGGCGGCCTGGGCGCCGAGATCGACGGCAGCTGGCCGGAACCCGCGATCTTCGGAACGATCCGCCGGCTGGGCTCGGTGGACGAGGCCGAGATGCGCACGGTGTTCAACCTCGGCGTGGGGTTCGTGCTCGCGATCGCGCCGGGCGACGTCGCCCGCGCCGAGGCGCTCTGCCCCGAGCCGCTCCTCCGCGTCGGTCGCGTGGTACGCGGCGACGGCGTGCAGTGGACCTGAGCGCCTGAGCACGCGCGAGACTGGGCACGGCGTCCCCACCACGAGGCGAGCGCGACGGAACGGGTCCGTCGCGCTCGAAGCTTCGTCGTTTCCGGCTACCGGCTGCCGAAGCAGCGGCCGCGCGCCCGCTACCTCAGGGCGTCGCCGGCTCGGCGGGCCGAGACGAGCGCTGCTCGCTCAGGCTGCGGAGGTCCAGCAGGAAGTTGTTGTCCGAGGGGATCATGATCGTCTGGATGCCGGGCGCGAGCCGCTGGGCGACCTCGAGGTCGATGATCTCGGGGTTCTCGCGGATCGACTCGCCGCGCAGGCGCAGCGCCTCGGCCTCGCCCTCGGCCCGGGCGATGGCGGCGTCCCGCTCCCCTTCGGCCTCGATCACGCGGCGTTGCGCCGAGATCTCGGACTGGCGACGGCGGTTCTCCTCGACCTCGACCTGCTGCTCGGCCGCCTGCTTCTCCTCGATCGCGTTCGTGATGGTCGTCGGGATCCGGATGTCGCGCATCAGCACGGCCAGGACGAGGATGTTGTCCTCTTCCAGGGCGTCCTTGAGGCTGGCCTCGACGCCGAGCTGGAGGTCGGTGCGCTGCGTGCTGATCAGGTCGGCGGCGGCGTACTGGCCGATCGCGTCGCGAATCTGGCTCCGTACCTCGGGCCGGACGCGGACGAGCTCGTAGCTGGGCCCGATGTCCTGGTGGAGGCGCGCGGCGTCGCGCGGATCGACCTGGTAGAGGATCGTTGCGTCGACGTTGATCTCGAGCCCCTCGCTGGAGCGGGCGGTGACCTGGTCGCCGCTCTCCTCGGCCAGCGTGAGCTCCTGCTGGCGGATGTCGTACAGCGTGACCTGCTGCAGGACCGGCAGGACGATGTGGAACCCTTCGCCCAGCTCGTCGTCCTGGACGCCGCCGAACACGTTGAACACGACGCCGGTATTGCCGGCGGGCACGATCACGAACGCCTGGCTGAGGCCGGCCGCGACGAGGCCGACGAGGGCGAGGGCGACGCCGAGGCTGCGGACGGCGCCGCGCTCGGTCTGAAGGCCCTGCACGGCAAGCGCGGCGCCGGCGACGATGAGGGCCAAGGAGACGAACAGGAATGCACTCATAAGCGACAGCCTACACGCCGGGCAGCCTCGGTCGTGACGCGCGCGAACCTCCGTCGCCCAGGGCGCCCGTGCGCGCCGGATCGAGGCGCGCCCCCACGGCCGGCAGCAGCACCGTGAACACCGTTCCCTCGCCCTGTCGCGACGTCACCTCGACCCGGCCGCCGTGCTGCTGGACGATCCACTGCACGATCGCCAGGCCCAGGCCGGAGCCGTTCCCGCGGCCCGACCGGGCGCCGTCCACGCGGTAGAACCGGTCGAACAGGTGGGGGATGGCCGCCTCGGGAATGCCGGGACCGTCGTCGAGCACCTCGAGACGGACGCAGTCGCGCTCCCGCTCGAGCGACATCCGGACGTGGCGGGCGCCGGCGTTCAGCGCGTTCTGGACGAGGTTGAGCACGACCTGCTTCAGCCGGGCGGCGTCCCCTTCGACCTCGGCGACGGGGCCGGGCGTGTCGACGGCGATCTCGGCACCGCCGGCGACCGGCGCGATCTCCATGTGAACCGCCTCGAGCACCTCGACGAGGTTCATCGGCGCGGTGTCGATCGAGAACCCGGCGTCGGCGCGCGCCAGCTCCAGCAGGTCGGAGACGAGCTTCCCCATGCGCTCGGCCTCGCGCCGGATGACGGTCAGGCTGTCGACCTGCTCCGGGCTGGGCCGCGTGCGTCGGAGCAGGTAGTTCGCGTGGCCCACGATCGCGGTCACGGGGGTCCGAAGCTCGTGGCTCGCGTCGGCGGTGAAGCGGCGCTGCGTCTCGAACGACTCCTGCAGGCGGTCCAGCATGTGGTTCAGCGTGACGGCCAGCTCGTGGATCTCGTCGTGGCTCCGGGGGACGGGCACCCGCTGCGACAGGTCGTTTCCGGTCACCCGCCCGGCCGCCTGGGTGACCCGCTCCAACGGGCGGAGCACCTGGCGCGAGAGCAGGAACACGCCGATGGCGAACGCCACGAACGCGGCCACCACCGTCAGCCCCAGGTCCTGCGCGAGCTGGTCGACGGTCGCGGCGACGTTCGTGGCGGGCACGCCCACGAACACCGCGGCGGAGAGCGCGATGTCCTGAGCGGGAAAGCTGAGGCGTCCGATGTCGCCGAGGACGCGCAGGCGCTCGCCCGAGGGCAGCGTGACGCCGGCCGCCATGCTGCCGGTCTCGAGCATCTCGGCCAGCTGGGCGTCCCCCAGCTGCGCGACGAGGCTCTCGTCCGTCGGATTCGGACGGAAGCGCGACGGCTCGACGTAGGGGACGCCGACGCGGACGGCGCTGGGGTCGCTGGGGACCTGATCGCCCTGTCCGACGATCAGGATCTCGTAGTACGCGTCGCCCGGGAGCTTGCGGAGCCCCTCGAGCACCGCGCCCGACGACAGGTCGCTCAGCGCCTGTCGCGCCCGCTCCTCCAGCGATTCGGTGAGCGACCGCTCCGTCAGCACGTACACCGACACGGCCACGACCGAGACGACGAGCACGAAGAACGCCCCGTAGAACAGCGTGAGCCGAAGGCGAAGCGTCACCGGCGGACCGTCACTCTTCGCGCAGGACGTACCCCACACCGCGAACGGTGTGAATCAGGCGGCGCTCGCCGTGCGCCTCGAGCTTGCGCCTGAGGTAGCCGACGTAGACGTCCACGACGTTGCTGCCTCCGGTGTACTCGGGCCAGACCTTCTCCTCGATCTCGAAGCGGTTGAACACCTTGCCCGGGTTCCGGGCGAACAGCTCGAGGAGCTCGAACTCCTTCGCCGACAGCTCGATCCGGCGACCGTCACGGAACGCCTCGCGCCCGTCGAGGTTCATCACAAGATCGGCGACGCGGACCTCGCCCGTGACGGCGGGGTTCACGCGCCGCAGGTGCGCGCGGACGCGGGCCAGCAGCTCCTCGATCGAGAACGGCTTCACGAGGTAGTCGTCCGCGCCCGAGTCGAGGCCCGTGACCTTGTCGTCGACGGAGTCCTTGGCGGTCAGGATGATGATCGGGGTGTTGCTGGTCTTGCGGATCCGCCGTGCGACCTCGAGGCCGTCGAGCACCGGAAGCATCAGGTCCAGCACGACGAGGTCGGGATTCAGCTCGCGGAACTTGCTCAGTCCGGTCACCCCGTCGTAGCTGACGACGGTGTCGTACGCCTCGGCCTGAAGCTCGAGGTCGATGAACTTCGCGATCTCCTTCTCGTCCTCGACGATCAGAACCAGCGGTCTGCGCTCCATGACCGAACAATGCCACAGGCGTTCATGAGAGCCCTGTGCCTCCGGCGACCGACGAACCGTCCGCTCAGGGCAGCAGGATCGTCTCCTGCACCACGACGCCTTCGTTCAGCACGTCCGCCGCCCAGGCGCGGGCGCCGGGAAGGGAGTGGTCGCGCCAGTTGCCGCAGCGCTCGGGCGAGCAGCCCGGAATCTCGCCCTCGTACCGGGCCACCTCGCCCAGCGCTCGGGCGAACGCGGCCCGGACCGTCTCGGCCTCCGGCTCGCCGAGCAGCGTCAGGTAGAACCCGGTCCGGCAGCCCATCGGGCTGGCATCGATCACCTCGGCGTCCACCTCGCTCAGGGCGTCTCGGAGGTAGCCGGCCAGCAGGTGTTCGATCGTGTGGAGCGGGCCGGTCGGCACCTCGGCACGGTTGGGCTGGACCAGCCGGAGGTCCCACTTGCTGATGGAATCGCCGCGAGGTCCCTGCTTGCGGCCGGCGAGGCGGACGTACGGCGCGCGGACCTTGGTGTGGTCGAGGTCGAACGATTCGACGCGTGTCTCGGGTGGCATGCCGCGAGGATAGCAGGCGACCCGCGGCCCGCGCCTCCCGGCGGGGTATATGCTGGTCGGCGTTCGGCCGGGCCGTCGTAACGGCCTCCCCTATCTTCTCTTCTCTTCGTATGGAAGGTGATCCGTGCAGAGGCGCCTGGCAATCTTCATCGACGGAAGCAATCTCTACAACGGCATGCGCGAGAACCTGTCGAACACCCGCGTGAACCTCGGAGAGCTGATCGACCAGCTTCGCGGCGACCGCTACCTGGTGCGCTGCTACTACTACAACGCGCCCCTGACCGAGGACTACGACGAGGACCTTCGCGACGGGCAGGCGCGCTTCTTCGAGAGCTTGCGCCGGATTCCGTACGTGACCGTTCGACTGGGCCGGCTGCACCGCCGCAGCGACGGCTCGCTGGTCGAGAAGGGCATCGACGTCTCGATCGCCGTTGAGGCGTTGAGCCTGGCGTACGAAGGCGCGTACGACGAGGCCGTGATCGTGTCTGGAGACGGCGACTACGTCGAGCTCGTCGAGGCGATCAAGCGCCGCGGCAAGCAGGTCGAGGTCGCGATGTTCCGAAACCAGTCCGCGGGCGTGCTGATGGAGTACGCCGACGTGTTCCGGCCGCTCGACGAGATGGCCTGGGACCGGATCCTGTTCTGAGCGACGGCCGCCGGCCGCGGCGCGGCGCCGTTCAGGCGTCGGCCGGTCCGGTCGCCCCTTCCGCGGCGTCGCCGGAGCCACGGTGCGGCTCCGGCCGCGGCGCCCACGGAGCCAGCACCGGCGCCAGCCCCTCCGCATCGTCGATGAACAGCTGCAGATGCGGGAAGGGGATCTCGATGCCGGCGCCGTCCAGCGCCTCCTTGGCGCGCTCCACGAGCTCCGCCGAGATGCGCGGCTGCACGGCGATCTTCTCGGGCGGAATCCAGACGAACGCCGCCAGGTCGACCGAGCTGGCGCCCAGACCGGTCACCAGCACGACGGGCTCGTAGCGGCCGCCGCGCAGGATGTCGGCGTGACCACGGAGCACGGGAAGCAGCGTCTCGCGCGCCTCGGCCGCCGACTCCTTGTACGCGATCCCCAGCTCGATCCGAAGCCGCAACGGCCCTCCGCCCGACAGGTTCACGATCTGGCCCGCCGCCACCTGCGCGTTGGGGATGATGGTGTGGACGTTGTCGCGGTCGACGATCAGCGTGGTGCGCAGCCGGATCGACTCGACCCGGCCGACCTTGCCCCCGACGTCGACCCACTCGCCCAGCCGGAACGGTCGCTCGATCAGCAGCGTGACGCCGGCGATGAAGTTCGACAGGGTCTCCTGCGCGGCGAAGCCGACCGCGATGCCGACGACGCCCAGCGCCGTGACCGCGGCCAGCACGTTCACGCCGAACTGGTCCATCACCATCACGAAGCCCACCGCCGCGACGGTCACCGCGAGCACGTTCCTCAGCAGCTGACGCAGCGAGCGGTCCAGGCCGGCACGATCGGCGGTGGCCTGGAGCACCCGGTTCCCGGTCCACCACACCAGGTAGAACGCGAACGCGAAGATCGCCGCCAGCGCGGCGTCGCCCAGCAGCGCACGGGACACGCCGAACTGCCCAAGCACGGCCAGAGCCGCCAGCACGGCGACCACGGCGCGGAGCGCCAGGAACAGCGGCCCGCGCGCGCTCTCGGGGAAACGGGTGCGGCGCAGCGTCCAGGCGAGCACGCGGCGGGCCAGGCCGTACGCCAGCCAGGCGAGCAGGAGGACGAGCACCGACACCAGCACCCGGACCGTGAGGGCCCCGACGTCGATGCCCGCGACGCCGTCTCCGCGGACCAGCGAGAACGCCTCGCCCAGGCTGCGGCGAAGCTCGTCCCAGATCGTGCGCACGAACGCGATCACGACGTCCACCCCGCCGGCGGCCAGCTCCCGCCGCGCTCGCGGACCTCGGCGGTCAGGCCCCGTTCGTCGACGACCGCGACGCCGTAGTCGCGTGCCTTGTCGACCTTGCTGCCGGGCTCGTCGCCGGCGACCACGAGGTCGGTCTTGCGGCTCACCGAGGAGGTCACCCGGGCCCCCTGCGCCTCGAGCGCCGTTGCGACCTCGTCGCGCGGACGCGACAGCGCTCCCGTCAGCACGATCGTGACGCCCGACAGCGCGTCGCCGCGACCGACGTCCTCGACCTCGCGCGGCCACACGCCGCGCTCGCGCAGGCCGCTCAGGGTGGACCGCATGGCGTTCCGGTCCAGCGCGTCGCGCACCAGCCGGGCGGTGGCCTCGCCCACGTCGGGCACGGCCTCGAGCGTCGCCTGGTCGGCGGCCAGGAGCGCGTCCAGACTGCCGAACCGCCGGGCCAGCGCGTCGGCGGTGCGCGGCCCGACCTGCGGAAGCCCGAGTCCCACCAGGAAACGGTCCAGCGGTGGGGTTCTCGACGCGTCGAGCTCGCGCACCAGGTTGCGGGCCGAGATCCGTCCCCAGCCGTCCAGCGCGGCCAGGCGCGCTTCATCGAGGTCGTACAGCTCGGGCAGCGACGCGACCAGGCCCGCGTCCACGAACTGCTGCAGGCTCCGCTCTCCGAGCCCGTCGATGTCCAGGGCGCGGCGGCTGGCCCAGTGGCTCAGGCGCTCCAGCCGCTGCGCGGGGCAGTCGGGATTCACGCAGCGCAGGTTCGCCCCGTCCTGGACGAGCTCGGAGCGACAGGCGGGACAGCGCTCCGGCGGCCGCCACGGCGCCGCGTCCGCGGGGCGCCGAGCGACGTCCACGCGGAGGATCTCGGGGATGATCCCGCCCGATTTGTGGACGGCGACGGTGTCGCCTACCCGGAGGTCCAGATCGCTGACGAACCCCGGGTTGTGGAGCGTGGCGCGCGCGACCTCGGTTCCCTCGAGCATGCGCGGCTCGAGCTCGGCGACGGGCGTGATCTTGCCGGTGCGTCCCACCTGGACCGTGATCCCCAGCAGCGTCGTGGTGGCCACCTCGGCGGGGAACTTCCAGGCGATCGCCCAGCGCGGCGCGCGGCTGGTCTCGCCCAGCTCGCGCTGCAGCGCGAGGTCGTCCACCTTCAGCACCACCCCGTCCGCGTCGTAGGGCAGCTCGGAGCGCAGCGCGGTCCACTCGCCGATCAGGTCTCGGGCGGCATCGAGGCCGACCACGCGCGAGCGCTGGTCGTTCACCCGGAAGCCGCGCGCCTCGAGCCACGCGAGCAGGACGTCCTGGCCGCCCAGGTCCAGCGCCTCGGGCCGGCCGACGCCGTAGAAGAAGGCGCGCAGGTTGCGGGCGGCTGCGACGGCGGGATCGGACTGCCGGACGGTGCCCGCGGCGGCGTTGCGGGGGTTGCGGAACGGCGGCTCGCCCGCCTCCTCGCGCGCCTCGTTGATGCGGGCGAACTCCGCTTTGGAGAGGTAGATCTCGCCCCGCACCTCGAGCTCGGCGGGTGCATCCCGGATCGTGCGCGGCAGCCCCTCGATGGCGATCACGTTGGGGGTGATCTCCTCGCCCTCCCGCCCGTTGCCCCTCGTCGCCGCCCACGCCAGCGTGCCGCGCTCGTAGCGGAGGTTCACCGACAGGCCGTCGATCTTCAGCTCCGCCAGGTAGGCGACCTCGCGCTCGCTGCCCAGCGTCCGCTTGACCCGGGCCTCGAACGCCTCGAGGTCGGCCTCGTCGAAGGCGTTGTCCAGCGAGTACATCGGAACGCCGTGCCGCACCGTGCGGAGCTCGCCGGCCGGCTCGGCCCCGACGGCCTGCGTGGGGGAGGAGGCGTCGCTCAGCTCCGGGTGCGCGGCCTCGAGCTCGCGCAGTTGCCGCACCAGCGCGTCGTACTCGGCGTCGCTCAGGTCGGGATCGTCGAGCACGAAGTAGCGGCGGTTCGCGTCACGGATCCGTGCGCGGAGCCGCTCCGCGCGGCGTGCGGGATCGTCGGTCATCGAGGCAGTATAGCGACGCCGTCCAGCGGTGCGATTCCGGCCGTGCGACGGGCCGCGTGCTGCTATACTTTGCGCGGGAACGTCCCACCACGTCTAGCTCCCCCACGGAGGACATCGCATGCGCAGATTCATCGTCATGGTCGCCACCCTTGCACTCGGCTTCGCGACCGCCCAGGACTACGTGTTCGGCATCGTGTTCGATGCCGGCGGCAAGTTCGACGGCTCGTTCAACGAGGGCACCTGGCGCGGCCTGGTCCGCGGGATCGAGACCCTCGAAGAGGAACAGGGCCTCGAGATCGACCTGCTCGAGTTCGAGGGCACGCCCGACACCTCGGCCCAAGGCCTTCGCAGCATCTCCGAGCAGGGCGCCGAGCTGATCGTCGCGCCCGGCTTCTCGCAGTCCGACTCGATCGCGAACGTGTCGCAGGAGTTCCCGTTCACGAACTACGTCAACATCGACGGCGTCGTCGAGGCCGACAACGTCCGCAGCGTGCTGTTCAAGGAGCACGAGGGAAGCTTCCTGGTCGGCTACCTGGCCGGCCTGATGACGCGCACCGGCGTGGTGGGCTTCGTCGGCGGGATGGACATTCCGCTCATCCGCAACTTCGACATCGGCTACCAGCAGGGCGTGACGTCCGCCTGCCCCGATTGCGAGATCATCAGCAACTACGTGGGCACCACGCCGTCGGCCTGGAACGATCCGGCGCGCGCCAAGGAGCTCGCCGCCTCGCAGCGCGCCCAGGGCGCGGACATCGTCTACGCCGCCGCGGGCGCCTCGGGCAACGGCGTGATCGACTTCGTGACCGAGCAGAAGTGCTTCGTGCCCTCCGGCGCGGTCCGTGACACCCCGCTCCAGGACGTTCCCGTCTCCGACGCGTACGCTTCCGAGTGCGGCGAGAACACCGAGCCGCTGTTCTTCATCGGCGTCGACAGCAACCAGAACTTCCGCGGCGACACCGACGCGGACCCCACGACCCTGAACCACGGGCTCAGCAGCATGCTCAAGCGGGTCGACGTGGCCGCCGAGAACGCTGCGTACGACGTGGTGAACGGCGAGTTCACCGCAGGCATCCAGGTCCTGGGCCTGGCCGAGGAGGGCGTGGACTGGGCGCTGGACGAGTACAACCAGCCCCTCATCCCGCAGAGCGTGGTCGACCAGCTCGGCGGCATCCGTCAGGCCGTCGTCGACGGCGACATCGTCGTCCAGCCGTACGAGTGAGGAACCGCTGACGCGTCGCGCGGTCCGGTCGGATCGCGACCGCACGAGAAGGGGCTCCGCGACGTCGCGGAGCCCCTTCTCGTGCTAGGATTCTCCTTTGCAGGGCGGACCATCCGATCGCGGGGGCGAACGCCTCCGAGGAAAGTCCGGGCACCGTAGGGCAGGGTGCCAGCCAACCGCTGGGCGCGTAAGGCGACGGCACGTGCAACAGAAAGCAGACCGCCACGTCCTCTGGACGCGGTAAGGGTGAAACGGTGCGGTAAGAGCGCACCAGTGCCCCTGGAAACAGGGGTAGCTAGGTAAACCCCACCCGGTGCAAGGTCCGATAGGGAGAGAGGGCTAGCCCGGCCCGCCAACATCTCCGGGTTGACCGCTAGAGGCGCACGGCGACGTGCGTCCCAGACAGATGATCGGACCCGCCCTCCGGGGCGGCGACAAAACCCGGCTTATCGGTCCGACCTGCATGCGCGGGCGAGAGGTCTCCTCTCGCCCGCGCTCGTTCGTGCGCGTCGGCCCGCCCGGGACGGCTCGGAGGCGGGCGTGGACGGGCTACAGTGCGCGTGAGGGGGGCCGCCGGCCACGTCGGCCGGAGCGGTCCGCCATCCTCGTCGGAACGCGCCGGAACGCGTCTTAGGAGTCCACGGTGCCCCAAGAACCGCTCGAAGCCACGCGATCGGCCACGTCGTCCGTGGCCCCGCAGCCGGTCGACGACGGGCCGCTCGCGCTCATCCGTCAGGTGGTCGAGGATCCGACGCTGTCGTACCGACAACGCGTCCAGCAGCTCGCGGTCCACGCCGAGAACCTGCTCGGGATGCCGCCCGTCGGCGACGCCTGCCGCGAGGCGCTGGGGCAGCGGATCGTGTGCGACATGTACGAGGGGAACGCTCCCTACCGCCCCCGCTACCTCCTCCCGGACTACACGAAAGCGCTCCGCGAGGGGTCGGCGTACCTGGAGCTGCCGCCGCCCGCCGATCTGCACGAGGCGCTCTGGTTCTTGGCGTCGATGTACGCCCAGGTCCCCTCGATCACCGGCTACCCGGTCTACCTCGGCGACCTCGACGACGTTCTCGCGCCGTACGTGCAAGGGATGAGCGCCGAGGAGATCGTGCCCGTGCTCAGACCGTTCTGGCGGGCGCTCGACCGGACGGTCCCCGACGCCTTCGCGCATACCGACCTCGGTCCGCACGACACGCCGTTCGCGCGCGCGGTCCTGCGGCTCGAGCGGGAGCTGAAACAGGTCGTGCCCAACATCACCCTCAAGGTGCAGCCCGGCGTCACGCCGGACGCGCTGCTGCTCGACGCGGTCGAGACCGTGTTCGCTTGCGCCAAGCCGCACTTCGTGAACCACGAGATGATGGTGGGCGACCACGGCGAGGGCTACGCCGCGGTGAGCTGCTACAACGCGCTCAAGATCGGGGGCGGCGCGCACACGCTGGTCCGACTGAACCTGCGCGAGGCGGTGGCGCATCACCGAGGCGCCAGCGAGGACTTCTTCACCGACAGCCTCCCCCGCTACGTCGAGGCTGCCGCCGAGCTGATGGAGGCGCGCATCCGCCATCTCGTCGAGCGCGCCCGCTTCTTCGAGCACGACTGGCTGGTCCGGGAGGGGCTGGTGTCGCTGGATCGCTTCTCCGCGATGTTCGGCGTCTTCGGCCTGGCGGAGGCGGTGGACGGGCTGATGGAGCGGGACGGCCACGCCGGCCGGTACGGGCACGACGACGCCGCGAACGCGCTGTCGTACCGCATCACGCGCGCCGTCGCCGCCCAGGTGGCCGAGCGCGAGCAGCCGTACTGCGCCGGATTCGGCGGCCGCGCGATGATGCACGCCCAGTCGGGAATCGACAGCGACGTCGGCGTCACCGCCGGTACGCGCATCCCGATCGGGACCGAGCCCGACCTGTTCCGGCACCTCGAGGCGGTGGCCCCGCACCACCAGCTGTTCGCGTCGGGCGTGAGCGACATCGTCCACTTCGACGACACTGCCAAGCGGAATCCCCAGGCGGTCGTCGACGTGATTCGCGGCGCGTTCGCGGGCGGCATGCGCGAGTTCACGTTCAACCTCGACTCGAACGAGTTCATCCGCATCACCGGCTATCTCGTGCGCAAGAGCGACCTGGAGCGCATCGAGGCGGGCGCCCGCCACGGCAGCACCTTCCTGGGCGCCGGCAACGAGGCCGAGGCGCACTGCTCGCAGCGCGCCACGAAGCGCGTCGTCGCCGCCGAACGGCTCGCCGGCTCGTGATGTCGCACGCGGTCCGGGGCCTGGTCTCCGGAACGCTGCCGTTCTCGTCCGTCGACGGTCCCGGAAACCGGTTCGTGGCGTTCCTGCAAGGCTGCGACTTCGACTGCATCGCCTGCCACAACCCGTACACCATCGCGGTCTGCAACGAGTGCGGGATCTGCGTCGACCACTGTGCCGCGGGCGCGCTCACGGTCGTAGGCGGCACCGTCGTCTGGAACCCGCGGGCGTGCACCGGCGGCGACGTCTGCATCGAGGTCTGCCCGCACGATTCGACGCCGAAGGCGCGCTGGCTGTCGGTCGCGGAGCTGGTCGAGAGGGTTCGGGGCCCCGCGCCGTTCCTTTCGGGCGTCACCGTCTCCGGGGGGGAGGCGACGCAGCAGGCGGCGTTCGTTCGCGCCTTCTTCTCGGCGCTGAAGGCCGACGACCGCTTGAAGCGGCTGACCCGCTTCGTGGATAGCAACGGCTCCGCGTCCCGCCGGATCTGGGACGAGCTCGACCCGGTGCTGGACGGGGCGATGATCGATCTCAAGGCGTTGGACCCGGAGGTCCACGAGCGCATCACCGGCCGGACGAACGCGTCCGTCCTGGCGTCCCTCCGCCTGCTGGCCGAGCGCGGCAAGCTGGCGGAGGTCCGGCTGTTGCTGCTGCCGGGCATGAACGACGCGCCCGATCAGCTCTCCCGTACCGCCACCTGGCTGTGCGAGCTCGATCCGCACCTTCCGGTCAAGGTGATCGGCTTTCGCAGGCACGGAGCACGACCGGTCGCGCAGGCCGTGCCGGAGCCGGGGCCCGAGCGCATGGCCGGCTACGCCGACCTGCTTCGCGCCGGCGGGCTGAGCCGGCTGACCGTGGTGTAGTCCCGGCGGTCGGCGCCCACGGCTCGCCCACGAGCCCAGGGACTCGAGCGACCCTCCTCTCCGACCCGAACGATCCGCATCGACACCGACAGAGCCCGAACGACGGCGACCCGTGGCCACCGCCCCGGGTCGCCGTCGTTCTGGCCGCGCCGGGTGGGAGAAGCGTGGCAAATTCGTCACACTCCGCGACGCCGGGTGGAGAAGTGTGGGAATCCGTGGGAAATTCGTGCTAGACTCGACCATCGCGGGGGAAGCCCGTCCACGACGACTCCGAACCGGGAAGCGACCGGCCCGGTCGGAGGGACGAGACCGACTCCACGGTGGGAGACGAGGCACGGATGCCGTTCGGCGAGCACCAGTACGCGGTGGACGACAAGGGACGCGTGATCGTCCCGCCTCCGTTCCGCGAGTTCGTCGAAGACGGGATGGTCGTCACCCGTGGAATGGAAGGGTGCCTGTACGTCTTCCCCATCGCCGCGTGGCGCAGGATCGAAGCGCGCCTCGAGGAGCTCCCGTTGACCGACCGCGACGCCCGCGCCTTCGTGCGCTTCTTCTACTCCGGCGCCGCCAAGGCGAAGCTCGACGCGGCCGGCCGCATCACCGTTCCCGCCACGCTGCGCTCGTTCGCCGAGGTCGACGCCGCGCACGGCTCCGTGATCGTGGCCGGCGCGCCCAACCGACTCGAGCTCTGGAACGAGCAGCGCTGGCAGCACGCCCTGTCCGACGTCCAGACCCAGCCGCCCGCGCCCGACCTGCTCTCGGAGCTGATCGGGTGACGCGCGACGCGGCACACGTCCCCGTCATGGCCGACGCCTGCCTCGAAGCGCTGCGGCCACGCCCCGGCGCCTGGATCGTCGACACGACGTTCGGTGCCGGAGGCCACACCCGCGCCCTGCTGGACGCCGGAGCGAACGTGTTCGCCATCGACCGCGACCCCGGCGCAGCCACGCGCGCGGCGGCGATCGACGACGACCGGCTGCGGTTCGCGCTCGGCGACTTCCGCGACCTCGAGCGGCTGCTCGCGGCGCACGACGTGCCCGCCCCCGACGGGATCCTGATGGACCTCGGCGTGTCCTCGATGCAGCTCGACGAAGCCGATCGCGGCTTCGCGTTCCGGCACGAAGGTCCGCTGGACATGCGGATGAGCTCGGAGGGTCGCAGCGCAGCCGACCTGGTCGCCGAAGCCAGCGAGGCCGAGCTGGCCGCGCTCCTCTACCGCTACGGCGAGGAACGGCACAGCCGACGCATCGCGCGCGCCATCGTCGCGGCCCGCGACGAGGCGCCCATCCGCACCACCGCGCGCTTGGCCGAGGTGGTGCGGGCCGCCTATCCGTCCGGTCACCGTCGCGATCACCCCGCCCGCCGCACCTTCCAGGCGCTACGCATCGTCGTGAACGACGAGCTCGGCGCGCTCGAGGAGGGACTCGAGGCCGCCGCGCGGGTCCTGGCGCCCGGCGGGCGGCTGGCGGTGCTGGCGTACCACAGCCTCGAAGACCGGATCGTCAAGCACTTCCTGCTCGGCTCGAGCCGCATGACGCCGCTCACGAAGCGCCCCGTCGTCGCCTCCGAAGAGGAGATTCGCGCCAACCCCCGAGCTCGCGCCGCCAAGCTGCGCGTGGCCGAGAAGGCCGCGCCGTGATCCGCCGCGCGATCCGAGTGGTCCCCGTGTACGTCGCGATGGTGCTGGCGCTCGCCGCGCTGGGCGCGGCGAACCAGGGCCTGCTGGACCGCGAGCTGACCCTGATGGAGCAGCGCGAAGCCACGCGGCGCGAGATCGTCGCCCTGCGCGCCCGCGCTGCGGCCGTCCAGGGACCCCTGGCCGTCGCCCGCTGGGCGCAAGCGCGCGGCATGGTGCCCGCCCCCGAGATCGAGACCGTCGAACACGTGATGCCGCTGCCGGCCCCGCGCCCCCTGGCGCCCGAGCCCACCGGCTTGGAGGTGCGAACGGAATGGCGTTGAGACGCGCGGTCCCCCCCGCGAACGATCTGGAGCTGCGCCTGGCGCGGCGGCCCCTGCTCCTCCTGCTGATCGCGCTCCCGCTGCTGGCCGCCCTCGCGGGGTTCGGCCTGCAGCAGGGCGGCGCGCCGGCGTGGCCGACGCCTCCCGTGATCGCACCCGAGCGCGGCCGCGTGCTGGCCGCCGACGGGACCGTCCTGGCCGAGGGGGACGTCGCGTCCCGCCACTACCCGCAAGGCTCGCTGGCGGCGCACGTCGTCGGCTTCTCGGGCGCGGTGCAGCCCGACGGACGCTACGGCCTCGAGGGGGTCGAGTACACGCTGGACACGCGCCTGCAGGCCGGCTTCGACGCCACGCTGACGATCGACCCGATCCTGCAGGCCGCCGCGGAGCGGCAGCTCGAGGCCAGCATCGTCGCGAACGGTGCCGAGAACGGCAGCGTCGTGATGCTCGAGGTCGGCACCGGCAGGATCCTGAGCGCGGCGAGCTACCCGACGTTCGACCCGAACAGGCAGGGCGAGTACGGTCGCGAGGCGATCGCCAACCAGGCGTTCCTGCGGCAGTACGAGCCTGGCTCGGTGATGAAGCCGTTCGTCGTCGCCGCACTGCTCCAGAGCGGTCGGCTCGACCCGACCGAGACCGTGGACGCGCCCCCCTACCTGCGCGTCGGCGACAAGACGTTCCGGGACGTCGCCCGCCATCCCGACGAGCTCGAGGTCCGCGACGTCCTCCGCTACAGCAGCAACACCGCGATGCTGAGCCTGACCGAGCGGTTCGAGGCCAACGAGCTCCACGCCTGGCTCCGCCACTACGGGTTCGGCCAGTCGCTGCCGATCCGGTCGGCCTATACCCGACCCGGAACGCTCAACCCGTGGCAGGAGTGGGTACCGCAAGACCAGGCGTCCGTCACGATCGGTCAGAGCGTCGCCACCACGCCGCTGCAGCTGGCGACGGCGTACGCCATCTTCGCGAACGACGGCGTCTACGTCCCGCCGCGCCTGGTCGAGGAGGAGGCGAGCCCAGAGCCGTACCGCGTCCTGTCGAGCGAGGTGGCGCGCACGGTCCGCGGCATGCTTCGCTACACCGTCGAGGAGAGCGGGCTTCGGAGCTCGCGCATCCCGGGCGTGACCGTGGCCGGCAAGACGGGCACGGCGGACATCTACTCGCCCGAGCAGGGCACCTACCCCGACGGCTGGTACTCGCTGACGTTCGCCGGCATGTTCCCGGCCGAGGAGCCGCGCGTGGTGATGGTCGTCATGCTGCAGAAGCCGACGGAGAGCACGTCGAGCACCTACGTCGCGGCGCCGCTGTTCCGTGCGATCGGGAGCGAGGTCGTCGCGCATTGGGGCGTCGCGCCCGAGCCCGAGCGGCTGGCAGGATGGCCGGCCGCCGCACCATGACGACCTGCGTCCGCTCCGTTCCGTCCGCGTGGACGTGCCGCCGCCTGGGCGGGTAGCGTACGCATCGTCCGATGAGTTCCTTAGGCCGCCCGCTTCCCGCACGCCTGTCCGCCGCCGCTCTCGCCGAGCTGATCGGCGCCGCCGCGCCGTCCGACCCGGACCTCCCGGTCTCGGGCGCGACGCACCACAGCGGTCGCGTCCGCCCCGGCGACGCGTTCTTCGCCCTTCCCGGAGCGGACCACCACGGCATCGTCCACGCCGACGCGGCGCTGAGCGCGGGCGCGGCGCTGATCGTCTCCGATCGCCCCCACCCGATGGGGCTCGCCGTCGCCGACCCGGGCGAAGCGCTGCTGCGCCTGGGCCGCTACGCGCGCGGCCGCCTGACCGCTCCGGTGATCGGGGTGACCGGGTCGGCGGGCAAGACCACCGCCCGCGCCCTGCTGGCCGCGGCCTTGGACGCGCACGCCTCCGAAGGCAACCTGAACACGCCGCACGCCCTCGCCGGTCGCCTGGTCCGGGCGTGGAACGACGATGCCGGCAGGCCGCTGGTGCTCGAGCTCGGGATCGACCGCATCGGC
>Ga0209947_1000783_pt1 | contig 19533 bp, 18 predicted proteins | sample SalPonR2_B_D2_MG_FD_185706 | JGI IMG/M metagenome (GOLD analysis project Ga0209947, IMG submission 185706) | Salt pond soil microbial communities from South San Francisco under conditions of wetland restoration - Salt Pond MetaG R2_B_D2_MG... ... | reverse complement strand
CGCCGGGGCAAAAGAAGGGAGGGGAGTCAAATTAAAAATCCAAAACAAAAGAAAAAAAACGACAAGAATGTATCGTTGTTAGTTCAAAAGGGAAAGAAAAAAGGTAATCTGACATATTCGGAGATTGCCGAAGCTTTTGAGGAAATAGACCTGGACAAAGACGATATAGAAGAACTTTATGACTCTTTAACTTCTGCAGGAGTTGAAATCCTTGGTGACAAAGACGATATAATAGGTTTGGCTGATGAACAAGAATCGGAGGTCAAAGAAGTTAAAGAAAAAGAAATAGCAGTTCCAAAGGGCGTAAACATAGATGACCCCGTTAGAATGTACTTGAAAGAAATAGGCAAAGTTCCACTTTTGACGGCTACGGAAGAAATTGAGCTTGCCCAGGCAATGGAAGCCGGAAATGAAGAGGCCAGAAGAAAACTGTGTGAGGCCAATTTGAGATTGGTTGTAAGCATAGCCAAAAGATATGTCGGAAGAGGAATGTTGTTTTTGGACCTTATACAGGAAGGCAATCTGGGCCTTATCAAGGCAGTTGAGAAATTCGACTGGCGAAAGGGATACAAATTCAGCACTTATGCGACTTGGTGGATCAGGCAGGCAATAACAAGGGCAATTGCAGATCAGGCGAGGACCATAAGAATACCTGTGCATATGGTTGAAACAATCAATAAATTGATTCGTGTGTCAAGACAATTGCTGCAGGAACTCGGGAGAGAGCCAAAACCAGAGGAAATTGCAGAAGAAATGGACATGCCGGTCGAAAAGGTAAGAGAAATATTGAAGATAGCGCAGGAACCCGTTTCGCTTGAAACGCCTATAGGGGAAGAAGAGGACAGCCATCTTGGAGACTTCATACCGGACATCGATGCACCGGCACCGGCAGAGGCGGCCGCCTTTTCAATGCTTAAGGAACAATTGATTGAAGTTCTGGATACGTTGACGCCGAGAGAGCAAAAGGTTTTAAAATTGCGTTTCGGACTTGAAGACGGAAGAGCGAGAACGCTCGAAGAGGTCGGAAAAAAATTTGACGTTACAAGAGAACGAATTCGACAGATTGAAGCAAAAGCATTGAGAAAATTGAAACATCCAAGCAGAAGCAAAAAACTTAAAGATTATTTGGAATAGGGGTTCGCTTATGCGAATCTTTATTTTTAAGGAGGATTCTAATTGAAATTGGACCCAAGGCTTCAAGCCATAGCGGAATACGTAAAAAAAGGAGAACGTGTTGCGGATATCGGAACGGATCATGGATATATACCGATTTATCTGGTTGAAAATGGCATGAGCCCTAAAATATTCGCGACCGATGTAAATCCGGGACCTTTGGACAATGCAAGAAGTATGGTTGAAGCCCGGGAAATGGATAAAACAATAAAACTTAAACTTGGAAACGGACTGGAACCCATAATCGGCGAGAATATTGACAAGGTAATAATTGCAGGGATGGGAGGTTTCCTTATAAGAGATATTCTTGTTGAAGGTGAAAAATTCATTTCAGAGATGAAACCAAGCCTTGTGCTTCAGCCCATGGTGGCCCAGCCGGAATTGAGGAAATGGCTGAGAGAAAACGGCTACAGGGTCATATCTGAAAGGATAGCAAAGGATAGAAGAAAGTTTTATGAAATTATGTTGGTTGAAAGAGGAAAAGAGTCTTGTGAGAATTTGGCACATGATGAAATAGGGATTAAAATGCTTGAGGAAAAGGATCCTCTGCTTATGGATTTTGTGAACCATAAAATAACGAAATACGAAAAAATACTTGAAAACATAAGACGAAATGCTGCAGAATCGGAATTGATGGATAAAAAAACCTTTGAAATAATTGACCGCATCGAGAGGCTTAAGGAGGTTTTGAAAGCTATATGAAAAGAGAAAAGCTTTTGAATATTTTGCGGGTTGAATTCCCGAATGAATATGCAGAGGATTGGGACAATACTGGATTCATGATTGATTGCGGCAGAAGGTCATATGAGTGTATTTTAACAGCGCTCGAATTGACGCCTGAAGTTATGAGGGAAGCAGTTGAAAAAGGGTGCGACCTGGTAATAACGCATCATCCACTGATTTTCAAACCGATCAGGAGCTTTGATGCAAGTTTGGCCGAGGACCGCTTGGTAATGGATTGCATAAAAAATGATATTTCAGTTTTTTCGATTCATACAAATTGCGACAATCATAAAGGTGGAACCAATGATTATCTTTCGGATCTTATAGGATTGGAAGGGACTGAAGCCCTAAATCCCCTGAAGCGAGCATATTGCAAGTTTGTTGTTTTTGTTCCGACCGAACATGCTTCGGCAGTAATTGAAAAGATGGGAGAAATGGGTGGAGGAAGCATTGGGTCATACAGCAATTGCACCTTCTCAACAAAGGGGACAGGCTCATTTAAACCGCTTGATGGGGCAAATCCGCATTTGGGAGAGATAGGGAAAATTGAAATTGTTGATGAAATGCGCGTAGAGACAATTTTGCCTTTTGAAAAAATAGAAGCGGTGGTTGAAAAAGTGAGGTCGGTCCATCCCTATGAAGAAATGGCATATGACATAATTCCCCTTGAAAACATTCGGAAAGATTCGGGGGGCGGAAGAGTCGGTAAGCTAACCGAACCCACAAGATTGAAAGAACTGCTTGAAAGACTTAAAAATGTCCTGTCTGCAGAAATCTTGAAGTATACAGGAGATGAAAATCGAATAATAGAAAGAGTGGGGCTTTGTACTGGAAGCGGGTCTGATTTCATAAGGGATGCTTACAAAAGCGGTGTCGAATGTTTTCTTACCGGAGATATCAAGTATCACGATGCGCAATTTGCAAGAATGAACAATCTCGCGCTTGTCGATATCGGCCATTACGAAAGTGAGGATTTATTCAAGCATTTAATAAAAAATTTGCTTGCGAAAGAAATGGAATCCATAGATTCAAAATGCGATATTCATGTGTCTGAAACAGATATAAATCCTTTTAGATACTACCAATGAGAGTTTTGACAGGAGCATTTCTTTGTGATATTCTTATCTCCATGAATGAGTAAGTCAGACGGTCGCATATGAAAATATGAGGAAAGTCCGAGCTCCGCAGAGCAGGGTGCTGGGTAACCCCCAGTGGAGGCAACTTCAAGGATAGTGCAACAGAAATAAACCGCTATAAACATAGCAAGGGTGGAAAGGTGAGGTAAGAGCTCACCAGCGGCTAAGGCGACTTGCCGGCTCTGTAAACCCCATCTGGAGCAAGACCAAGCAGGGACATGAAAAGACGGTTGCTCGTCGTCGTCCCGATGGTAGGTCGCTTGAGCTCAGCGGCAACGCTGAGCCTAGATAGATGACTGTCAAATACAGAACTCGGCTTACGATTTACTTATTGTATAAAAGCGCTCTCAAGAGTGCTTTTATTTTTATTTTTTTGTATAATGGTTTTGAAGACAAAAGAAAAGGGGCAAACCATGGTGAATGAGCTCAGGAAATGGATTGAAGAATCGAATGAAATAGTATTTTTCGGAGGGGCGGGAACATCTACGGAAAGCGAAATTCCGGATTTTCGGTCCCAAACAGGATTGTATAGTTGCAAATACGGCGATTATTCTCCTGAAACAATTCTTAGCCATTCGTTTTTCATAAGGCATCCGGATGTTTTTTATGAATTTTGCAGAGAAAAAATTTTTTTCGGGGATGCGAAACCGAACAAAGCTCATTTGGCTTTGGCAAAATTGGAAGAAGAAGGAAAACTGTCTGCCGTAATAACACAAAATATTGACGGACTTCATCAATTGGGCGGAAGTAAAAATGTTTTGGAATTGCATGGGACGATACACAAAAATATTTGCATGAATTGCGGGAAATCATATTCGTTGGATTATATTGCAGATAAAAAATCCAAGGTTCCAATTTGTAGTGATTGTGGGGGAATAGTCAGGCCTGATATTGTATTGTATGAGGAGGCTTTGGACATGTCGGTTTTTCAATCTGCTGCCGATCACATAAGGAGAGCCGATTTGTTGATTGTAGGAGGGACATCTCTTTTAGTCTATCCTGCCGCGGGGCTGGTATCCGAATTCAATAAAGGCAGAATGGTTTTGATAAATCGCCAAGAGACACCTTTCGACGGTAAAGCTGACATGGTTGTCCGCAACAGCATAGGGGAAACCTTGGGTAAGGCAGTATTTGGAGGAAAAGACAATGAGATTCAACAACTTTAAGTATTTTATCAAATACATGAAGGATCCAAATGTAAGCAAATGGCAAAAGATATTCTTGACAGCGTTGATGATATACGTCATTTCGCCTTTGGACTTGATACCGGAACCGATTTTCGGTATCGGAATCATTGATGACTTGATAATGGTGGCATACATTTGGAGCCATTTTTTGCCTGAGATGAACCGCTACAAGAAAGAGCCGAATAAGGACCCGATAGTTATTGATTATGAAATTGAAGATGATGAGTGAAAGAGAGGATTGCAATGAGAAAAGACGTAAGGGAAGTTTTGATTTCGGAGGAAGAACTTAAAAAACGAATAGCCGAGCTTGGAAAGTCAATGACAGAGGATTATGAGAGAAAGGATCTGTTTGTTGTAGGGGTTTTAAAGGGAGCCAATATTTTTATGAGCGATTTGATACGAAAAATCGATTTGCCCATGCATATTGACTTCATGGCGGTTTCGAGTTACGGGATGTCCACAGAAAGTTCGGGAACCGTGAGGATTTTGAAAGATTTGGACTTCAGCATAGAAGGAAAAGATGTATTGATTGTAGAGGATATAATAGATTCGGGGCTTACTCTCAAATACCTGACAAGGATTTTGATGGAAAGAAGACCGTCGAGCCTAAAAATATGTACATTGTTGGATAAGCCTGACAGAAGAAAAGTTGATCTTGAAATAGACTACATAGGATTCAAGATACCTGATGCTTTCATAGTTGGATACGGTATCGATTTCGCTGAAGGATACCGTAATTTGCCTTATGTAGCCATATTGAAAGAAGATGCATATAAGTAAAAGATCGTAAAGGAGGGTTTGAAATGAAATTGAAAGACATGATAGATCATACGCTTCTGAAAGCTGCAGCAAAAGGCGAAGAGATAGACAAGCTCTGCAGTGAAGCTGTCGAACATGGGTTTTTCGCGGTATGTGTGAATCCATACTATGTTTTAAGGGCCGTAAGTCAGCTAAAAGGGACAAAAGTAAAAGTTGCATCCGTTGTAGGATTTCCTTTGGGGGCCACTCCAACTGCAGTAAAAGTTTTCGAAACGCAAAAGGCAATAGCGGACGGAGCCGACGAGATAGACATGGTGATGAATGTAGGCGCATTCAAGAATGGCGAATATTCATATGTGCAGGAAGATTTCAAGGCTGTAAGGCTTGCTGCGGGCAAGGACAAGATATTGAAAGTAATAATCGAAACATGTTATCTTGATGAATCGGAGATAAGGAAAGCGACAGAGCTTGTTTTGGGTTGCGGATCGGATTTTGTAAAGACATCGACCGGTTTTGGCACTGGCGGAGCGGAAATTTCGGATATACGGACAATAAAAGAAATCGTAGGAGACAAAATTGGCATAAAAGCATCCGGAGGCATTAGAGACAGGGAGAAGGCTTTGCAAATGATTGAAGCAGGCGCAACTCGAATAGGAGCAAGCGCCTCGGTGAAAATTGTTGAATCAGGTGAAGAAAATGAAAAATAGCATTTTGGGATGCTTGTTCGGTGCATTGGCAGGAATCCAGGCTGGCGAAAAAGACGGCGGGGAATCTTTGAAGGAAGCATATTCATCCCTTGAAAAAAGTATGAGGGCATGCATAAGATTTTATCAGCAAGGCAAAATAAAAGGTGAAGCGAGATTGATTGATTACTTTGAAAACGAGCATAATGAAAGTGATTCGGTTTGCGAACTTGACGTTTTGGGTGCGGCAGTTGTAATGGGAATGGCCTTTGAAAGAGAATCGTCCTTAAAACGCATGTTGTCACTTTCTGAAAAATGGGGAATAGAAGATGTGAAAGACAGGATTTCATTTGCAATGTTGGCCGGTATTCTCTCGGGAATAACAAGGGGAGAAAAAATCAAGCAATCTGTAAACTGGGCAATGGGACAGTTTTTTGAGACTGAAGGCAATGAAGAATTGACTGAGATGATGAAATTGGTGGTTGCCTTGTATGAGAGTCGAAAGGATTTGGACAAGACCGTAAATTTTATTTCGGACGACACAAAGTTTTACAAGGCTTTGGGCGCTTCAATTGTGGTTGTTTTGCGTAGAAACAAAGATTTGTTCACTGCGGTCGATTGCTCGTATTCGAATTCTGCAGCCGGGGAATTTGCATCAGTTTCCACTGGTGCTATGATTGGCGCATTTATCGGCTATGATGGGATAAAATCTTTTATTGGTAAAAACAACTTTCGGTTCGGTAGTCAAATGGACATGGCGACCGATTTGTACAATATCATTTATAATGATGCTATTTTGCCTTTTGACAAATATACACCATTGTAATAAAAGCCTTCTGCGTCGGTTTTGACGCGGAAGGCTTTTAGAATTACACGTTGAATCTGAAGTGAATGACGTCACCGTCTTGTACAACATAGTCTTTTCCTTCAAGGCGGAGAATGCCCTTTTCCTTGGCTGAATGCAGACTTCCCGCTTCAAGAAGATCATCATAGGAAACCACTTCTGCGCGGATAAAGCCTTTTTCGAAATCAGTGTGGATTTTACCTGCGGCCTGTGGAGCTTTTGAGCCTTTTACGATTGTCCATGCGCGGGTTTCAGGTTCTCCGGAAGTCAGGAATGAAATAAGGCCTAGAATGGCATATCCGGCTTGTATCAATTTATGCAATCCGGTTTCATTCATTCCGAGCTCTTCCATATACAAAGCCTTTTCGTCATCGTCCAATTCCAGAAGTTCTGCTTCGAGTTTTGCCGATATTTTTATAACTTCAGCATTTTCCCTTAAACCTATTTCGTTGACTTTTTCGAATAACGGGTTTTCGGAAGAATTCAAAGCATCGTCTTCAGATACATTTGCTACATAAATTACAGGTTTTGTCGTCAAAAGATAAAGATTTTTGACGAAATCGGAAAGACTGTCGTCATAATCAACCGATCTGGCCGGCAAGCCTTCTTCGAGAGCTGAATATATCCGCTTGAGCAGTTCCATGTTTTTAAGTTGATTTTTGTCGCTCTTTAATGTTTTTTGCAGCTTTTGCATTCTTTTATCAACCATTTCAAGGTCGGATAAAATCAGTTCCAGGTTAATGACATCAATATCCCTTTGAGGATCAACCGTTCCGTCGACATGAACCACATTCGGATCTTCGAAGCATCTCACGACGTGAACGATAGCTTCAACCTCCCGAATATGTGAAAGAAATTTGTTTCCAAGGCCTTCTCCCTTGCTGGCGCCTTTTACAAGACCTGCTATGTCGTAGAATTCGACTGCCGCGGGAATTGTTTTTTTTGATTTATGCATTTCCGTCAGGCGGTCAAGCCTTTCATCCGGAACAGAAACTACGCCTACATTCGGCTCAATTGTGCAAAACGGATAATTTGCGGATTCGGCTCCCGCCTTTGTAATAGCATTGAACAAAGTGCTTTTTCCAACATTGGGCAAGCCCACGATTCCAAGTTTCATATAAGACTCCTTTTTGAACTTATTCAAATCTGATTATAAACGAAAAACAAACAATAATAAACCCGTAACTGCAAATTTGTCCGGGAGCGTGTTGATTTAATGGTATACTATATGATAGCCTTTATAAGTAAAAAAAGATAGGACGGGGTGGGGAAATGTTCAAAGGAATAGAAGTTCATGAATTGAGTCCAAATATAAATTTATATACATTGAAAACCAAACAATTCAAAACGGATTCGGTTGGGATTTTTTTTGAAAGGCGGCTTTCCAATGAAGAAGCATCAAAAAATGCCATGCTTGCCGCAGTCATGAAAAGAGGGACTCAAAAATTTCCGATGAGCCGGGATTTGTACAGGGAATTGGACAATCTATATGGTGCCGTATATTCTTCAAACATAAGCAAATACGGAGAACGGCAGATAATAAAGTTCCAAATGCAGTTTCCAGACAGCAATTATATTGAAGATAAGTGTATTTTTGAAAAAAGCATAGGAATACTCAATGAGATTGTCAACCATCCATTCAAGAACGGAGATTCATTTTCTGAAGACTATTTTGAGCAGGAAAAGAAAAATCAGATTCTTAAGCTTGAAAACAGGATAAACAATAAGATGGCTTATGCATTCGACAGGTGCATCGAGGAAATGTACAAGGGCGAGCCGTTTTCTGTGAACGAAGACGGGGACATAAGATGCTTGGAGGATTTGGATGGAAAAACACTTTATGACCATTATAAAAATGTTTTAGCAACGTCCAAGATTGACATATTCATTATTTCAAGGAATGACAGAAATCATTATGCGGGAGAAATATTGGAATCGTTTGAGTTTAAAAATAAAAAGTCAAAGCCTATACCGAGAGAGAAACATATTTATCCTCTTGCGAGTCCTACATTTATAACGGAAAAGATGGATGTATACCAAGGAAAACTGGTTATGGGATTCCGTACAAATATTCCATATGAGAATCCTCTATACAGACCTTTGCTTGTTTTCAATGAGATATTGGGCGGAGGAACATATTCAAAGCTTTTCCAAAACATCAGAGAAAGGGAAAGCCTTTGTTATAGTATTTTTTCAACTGTTGAAAAATTCAAGTCAGCCTTGTTTGTCGCAAGTGGAATAGATTTTGACAAAAAAGACAAAGTGGTTGATTTGGTACAAGAAGAAGTGGGGAAAATGAAACAGGGCTTCTTTGATGAAGAAGATTTGGAAAATGCCAAGAAATCAATCATTTCATCCATAAATTCCATAAAGGATTCACCGAATAAGATAATGAACTATTACTATTCAAGGATACTGACAAATTCATACATGGAAGCGGAAGAAATAATAAAGCAATTCGAATCGATAGATAAAGAAATGGTTTTGAAGGCGGCTGAAGGGATTTTTTTAGACACTGTTTATTTTTTAGATGAAAAGGGTGGTTTGATTGAAGAAAATCAATAAGATTGACATACCTCATTTGGATGAGACGGTATACAGGTACACAAGCAAAGAGGGTTTGAAAATACACATAATGGAAAAAAAAGGCTTCTCAAAAAAATATGCCTTTTTCGGTACGCGATACGGATCAATAGACAACAGTTTCATGGTAGATGGGCAATGCCATGAAATGCCCCACGGAATTGCCCACTTTTTGGAGCACAAAGTGTTTGAAGAGGAAAAGGGTGATGTCTTTGAAATTTTTTCTGGGACCGGAGCCAGATCAAACGCTTATACAAGCCACGATTCCACAAATTATTTGTTCAGTTGCACCGATCGGTTTTATGAAAACCTCGAGACGCTCATTGGATTTGTCCAAACATTGAATATTGACAAGGATAGTGTCGAGAAGGAAAAAGGCATAATAAAGCAAGAAATAATGATGTACGAAGACAATCCAGAGTGGCAGGCATATATCAACATACTTAAACTTATGTATTCGAATCATCCTGTGCATATAGACATAGCAGGCACGGTGGAAAGCATAAAGGAAATTGACAAGGAAAAGCTTGCAACATGCTATCGGACTTTCTACAGCCCGAAAAACATGGTTGTTTTTCTCATAGGAGACATAGACCGATTCAAGGCAATAGATGTAATAGAAAAAACAATTACAGAGGATTTCAAGAAAAGAAATTCACGAATAGAAAGAATTGTTCATGAGGATTTGGAACCGATTGTAAAAGAAATCAACAAAGAATCGTTTTCTATAGCCAGTCCGATTTTTTATATGGGAATCAAGTGCCATCAGAATTCTGAAATAGAATCCGATGTCTTGAAAAAGGAAATTTTTGTAGACATATTTTTAAACAGCATGCTTGGCAAAGGTTCAAATTTGTATAATGATCTTTATGAAAAGGGAATGATAGGCAAGAATTTTGGATACGACTATAACTACGGGCCGGCTTATGGACATATAATAATAGGCGGAGAAAGTGAAAAGCCTGAAGAAACGTACAAACTTTTAAAAAATGCGTTTGTCGAATTTTTGGCGAAAAATCCGGAAAAAGAAGATTTCGACAGAATAAAGAAAAAATTAAAGGGCGAATCACTGATTTACCTAAATTCATTGGAGTACATCGCAAATGCTTATGTTTCCGCATATCACAAAGGAATTGATTTTTTTAATTATTTCAAGGAATTGGAAAAATTTGATTATGAAACTTACGCAAGCATGCAAAAGAATTATAGAATTGAAGGGAAGACAGCCCTGAGTGTTGTTTATCCAAATGACAGGGAGGTTTCATTATGATGGATCCAATAGCATTTGAAGTTTTCGGGATTGGAATCAGATGGTACGGAATACTTATCAGCATAGGGTTGGTGCTTGGTGTCTTTGTTGCCATGAGAGAGTCTGCAAGGCTGGGGATTGATGAAAACATCATTCTGGACTTTATAATTTTCGCAGTGCCTGTTGCAGTTTTATGCGCCAGGGCGTATTATGTCTTATTCAATCTTTCATATTACGGCGGGGATATATTGAAAATGATCAATATAAGACAAGGCGGTCTTGCAATACACGGAGCCGTTATTGGAGGAGCTTTAACAGCGATTGTATATTCAAGATACAAAAGAATAAAATTTTGGAAATTGGCAGACTTGTGCGCACCGGGTCTTATTCTTGGACAGGCGATAGGGCGATGGGGAAATTTCATAAACAAAGAGGCTTACGGAGGACCGACGAATCTGCCGTGGGCCATTACTATCAATGGAGTTGGTGTCCATCCCACATTTTTGTATGAATCTTTGTGGAACCTGATCATATTCATATTCCTTATGGCGACAAGGAAAAAGAAAAAATTTGACGGTCAGTTGTTTGCATTGTATATGATGCTTTATTCACTTGGGAGATTCTTTATAGAAGGGCTTAGAACGGACAGTTTGATGCTTGGGAATTTTCGCGTGGCACAGCTTGTAAGCTTGGCGATGATTGCTGCCGGAGCCGGTTTTTATCTTGTGAAAAGCAGGGGAAAAAATCTAAAATCATTTGAAAATCAAAAAACATGAAGGCAAAAATGGAGACTTCTTTTATAGGAGTCTTTTTTTATTGCAAAAATAAAAGTTTTTTAAAAAAAAAGAAGGGATACTATTTTTGGCGTAGAATTAATAAACAAGGTTTAAAGTGGAGAAAAGTGGGGTAAAATCCCGTAAAATGGGGTGAAATCATGTTTATTGGGGAATTTCAGCATACGATGGATAAAAAGGGCAGAGTAAATATCCCGTCTAAATTCAGGGAATCTCTTGGAGAAATTTTCTATATAACAAAGGGGCTGGACTCATGCCTGTTCATTTTTCCCAAAAGCGAATTCTCCAACTTCGAGGAAAAACTAAAAGAATTGCCATTGGCAAGCAAAGATGCAAGAGTATTCACAAGAATGTTTTTTGCGGGAGCTGCGGAATGCCAACTCGACAAACAGGGAAGAATAATAATACCTCCCGTATTAAGGCAATACGGAGATTTGGAAAAAGAGGTTGTAATCATAGGCGTTTCAACAAGAATAGAAGTTTGGAACAAGGAACAATGGGATGAATACAATGCTGCCGAAAATGTGGATTATGACGATATTGCTGAAAAAATGGCCTTATTGGGAATTTAAAGGGGGCAACAATAATGGAGTTTTCACACGAATCGGTGCTTTTAAAAGAATCGATTGAGGGTCTTAAAATAACGGACGGCGGTATTTATGTCGACGGAACGACAGGTGGCGGAGGTCATTCAATCGAAATTGCAAAAAAGCTTGAAGGCGCGGGAAGCCTTATATGCATAGACCAGGATAAAGAAGCTTTGACGCATGCAAAAGTGCGTTTGGCTGAACATAAAGAAAAAATCAAATTTGTCCATGATAATTTTTATGAATTGAAAAATATTCTTGAAAGAAACGGAATAGAAAAAATAAACGGACTGTTGCTTGATTTGGGAGTTTCTTCATATCAGCTGGACAACAAGGATAGAGGTTTTTCCTACATGCAGGATGCACCGCTTGACATGAGAATGGATGCTTCCAAAAGCCTGACGGCGTATGAAGTTGTCAATACTTACGGGAATGAAAAACTGAAAAAAGTCATACAAGAATACGGCGAAGAGAACTGGGCTGCCAGAATTGTTGAATTCATTGAAAATGAAAGGAAAATCAAGCCGATTGAAACGACTGGAGAATTGGTTGAAATAATAAAGAAGGCTATTCCGTCAAAGGCCAGAAGAGATGGGCCCCATCCGGCGAAGAGAACTTTTCAGGCAATAAGGATTGAAGTAAATAATGAGTTGGGAATCATAGAAAGAACAATCAAGGATGCGGTTTCATGCATGAATAAAAAAGGTAGAATCTGCATAATAACATTCCATTCATTGGAAGACAGGATTGTGAAAAACACTTTTAAATATTTGCAAAAGGATTGCATATGCCCACCGGAATTGCCGGTATGCAAATGTGAAAAGAGAAGGGAAATAAAAATAATCACCAGAAAACCAATAGTTCCATCTGAAATCGAGATAGAAAAAAATCCGAGAGCAAGGAGCGCAAAGCTCAGAATCGCTGAAAGAGTTTAGAAGGAAGGAGAGACCTTTTATGACATCAGTTGCATATAAGAGATACATAGAATATGACTTCAATGAAGTAAGCGTTAATCCATCAAGGAGAAAAAATAAAAAAAAGAAAACCTTTTATGCCACAAAACTGTTCATGGTGGTTGTTTTGACAGGTCTTCTTTTCATTAGTATACTTTTTGGGTATGCTGCAATAAGTGAAATAAAATATCAAGTATATGAACACAAGCAAGCCATGAATGATTTGCAGATTAAAATCGAAAAAAACAAAATTGAGTTGGAAGCGATGAATAAAACGAGTATAATCGAAGACAAGGCTGTACACGAATTGGGAATGAAAGTTCCTGAAAGACAACAGATAGTGTATATAAATGCAAAAGGAGAAGAAAGCGGAATAAAGCGCGTCTCTATTGCAGCGCAATCGGTTGAATCGGCGGAAAGAGGTTTTATAGGAAATATTTATTCCTCAATACTGAGTTTGGGATTTATGGGGGATTGATTTGAAGGAGGCATTGCATGTCCCTGTTTAAAACGCCAAAACAAAGATTGAATTTTACTCTTGTCATTGTAATGATTGCTTTTGCATTGCTTGTGGCAAGATTGGTAAAAATACAGATAATCGATGGTGAAAAATATAGCGATATGGCAGTAGTTCAACAGACAAAGGATATTCCAATACCCGCCCAAAGGGGAGAAATACTTGACAGGAACCTGAAAAAAATGGCAGTCAATATGACTTTGTACAATATTTGGGCGGACGCAAACAAGATAACCAGCCCCGAGACTTCGTCGAAACTGATTTCGGATATTTTAGGATTGGATCCTGAAGCTATGCATGCCAAAATAAGTTCTGGAGCAGGGCTTATAAGTGTTGGCAAGTGGATAGACAAGGAAAAAGTTGAAGAAATCGATTCATTGCACCTTGAAGGCATCTGGTTTACAGAAGTCGAAAAGAGATATTACCCCCTGGATGATTTGGGGGCTTTTGTAATTGGACATACTACAGATGACAATAGAGGCTTGGCGGGGATTGAATTGGAGCTCAACCGTTACCTTACTGGTTTGAGTGGCCGATGGATAAGGAATACAGACGTATTCGGACGTCAGCTTCCTTTTGGTACTGACAAGTACTATGGCGCGCAAGACGGATTGAATGTTATATTGACCATCGATGAGGTGCTTCAATATTATACCGAGCAAATAATTGAAAAGGGCCGGGAAACCTTGAATGCGAAAAGAATAATGGCAATAATGATGGATCCTCGAACTGGAGATATCTTATCTATGGCGGCATATCCTGATTATAATCCGAATTCCCCGAGAACACCGATTGATGAAAGTCAATTGACAGAATACCAGGGATTGGAAGATGCTGAAAAACAGACGTATTGGAATAAGCTGTGGCGAAATCCCATTGTAAGCGACACATACGAACCTGGTTCAACGTTCAAATTGATTACAGCGGCAATGTCCTTGGAGGAAAATGTCGCTAGGCCGGACACTTTGTTTTATGCAACAGGGTCAATCAATGTAGCGGGTCAAAACATAAGGTGTTGGCGTTACTACAGGCCCCATGGAGAACAAACACTCACTGAAGCTCTTGAGAATTCATGTAATCCCGTATTTGTAGAGTTGTCGCAAAAGCTTGGAGAGGAAAAATTCTACAAGTATCTGGAGGCTTTCGGATTCAGGGGAAAGACAGGCATAGAGTTGCCTGGAGAATCGGGCGGATTGACAATTCCAATCGAAAAGGCAGGACCGGTAGAACTTGCAACGATGTCTTTCGGACATGGTTTGTCTATAACACCTATTCAGCTTTTGACAGCGGTTTCGGCACTTGCAAATGATGGCAGACTTATGGAACCGAGATTGATTTCCGGGCTGGCCGACAACGATGGTAATATCGTAGAGACATTTGAACCGGTTTTCAAGAGACAGGTGGTTTCACAAAGCACTTCGATGGAAGTCAGATTGATGATGGAAAGTGTTGTTTTCAACGGATCCGGAAAAGAAGCCTACATACCGGGATATAGAGTTGGCGGAAAGACCGGTACAGCTGAAAAACTTGTAGACGGCGCTTATGACGAGGATAAGGTAATAGCTTCGTTTATCGCAGTAGCACCCGTAGATGATCCAAAGCTGGCTATATTGATAGTGATTGACGAACCGAAAGAAAGCCATTTTGGAAGTTTGACAGCTGCTCCTTTGGCAAAGGAAATATTAGAAAAAAGTTTGATACGCATGGCGGTTGAACCAGTGTTTACTGAAGCTGAACTTGAAATAATTAATAATGATTCGATTGTAGTTCCTGATTTGAACGGAGTGGATGCCAGTGATGCAGTTGCCAAACTTGAGTCGATGGGTTTGAGATGCGAGGTAGTGCCTGAAATCGAAAACCTTGACGAAAATCATAAGGTTTTGGAGCAATATCCTTATGCAGGATTTGAAGCAAGGGATGGTTACAGTGTCATCATATATGTGGAGTGAGGAACATGTGAATATGGTATAATGTTTAAGATGGCAATTTGAACAGCGAATTGCCTTCTTTAATTATGAATGGATGAAGGTGAATATGAATGAGGCTCGGAGAATTAATCAAAAATGAGGATTATTTTTCTTGTACTGGGGGAAAGGGACTGGATTCAATTGTCGAAAATATCGTTTGTGATTCTAGAAAAGTTGCACCTGGCGATTGTTTTATTTGCATAAAGGGTTTTGAAAGCGACGGCCATGAATATATTCCCCAAGCTTATAAAAATGGATCGCGAGTTTTTGTTGTTGAAGATTTGTCTTGGATAAAAAAAATCGTGATCGAATATCCTGATGCGGCGATTTTGCTTGTCGACGATTCAAGAATTATGCTTTCAACCATGTCCGACCGTTTTTTTGGCAGTCCTTCAAAAAAAATAACTGTTGTGGGTGTCACAGGCACAAACGGCAAGACTTCAGTTGCGAATTATTTATTCAATGCTCTAAGGAAATTGGGACTGTCAACTGGCATGATTGGAACGATTGATATACGCATGAATGATGAAATTTCGCCGTCTATCAGAACGACCCCGGAATCTAATGAACTGCAGAAGATCTTTAAGACAATGCTCGATAAAGGGATTGAATATGTTGTGATGGAAGTATCCTCGCATGCACTTACTCTTTCAAGGGTAAAGGATATTGATTTCGACATATCTGTTTTCACCAATCTTACACAAGACCATCTCGATTTTCACAAGACGATGAAAAATTATGCAGATGCAAAATACATGCTTATGAAAAAATCAAATAAGGTTTCGATTGTAAACATTGACGACGAGTACGGAAATGAATATATGAACGCTTTGACAAATGAAGGAAAGAGGGTTTTGACTTATGGAATGCAAGACAAAGCTGACATTTTTTCAAAAAAAAGTGAAACATATGGAACAACTACAATAAAGTCACGATTTGGTGAATTTGAAATAAAGTCTTCAAGCAGGTTTGAGACATACAATAAAATGGCGGCGTATGCGGCCATGAAGGAATTAGGCTTCGAGTCTGAAGAACTGCAATGCGTATTAAGGGATTTGAATGGTGCAAAAGGCCGGTTTGAAAAGGTCGCAGGCGCAGAGGAATTGGGGATTGAGATAATTGTTGATTATGCTCATACACCCGATGCTTTGTCAAATGTATTAGAAGCAATCAATGAATATAAAATCGGCAGGCTGATTACAGTTTTTGGTTGTGGAGGAGAGAGGGATCCGTTTAAACGTCCCAAAATGGGGGAAATTGCATCAATAGGTTCTGAACATGTTATTATAACAGACGATAATCCCAGACGTGAAAATGCAGACGATATAATTCTGCAAATTGAGAAGGGAATGGTAAAAGGGCGTCACGAAGTCATAAGAGATAGGAAAGAGGCCATAAGAAAAGCGATAATGTCGGCTGTACCAGGCGATGTGGTTCTAATTGCGGGAAAAGGCCATGAAAAGCTTCAAGTAATTGGCGATGAGAGCTTTGAACATGATGATGTTGAGGTTGCTCGAAGCATATTGGAGGCGATGATATGATTGATTTTACCATAAATCAATTGGCAGGCGTTCTTGGCGTTGAAATGGAAGAATCGGTCAATTGCGGGAAAGCTATCAAGAGAATTTTGACTGATTCAAGAAAAGTTGAACCGGGAGATGTATTCATTGCACTCAAGGGTCCGAATTACGATGGACACGATTTCATTGAAGCTGCAATTGAAAAAGGAGCAGTGGCTGTTGTTTCGGAAAAACATGTTGCAACGGATGCGGCGATGATAATTGTAAGCGATTCCCACATAGCCATGCGGATAGCGGCAAAAGCTTTTTTAAAGCGGGTAGCCCCGTTGGTTGTGGGTGTTACAGGAAGCGCTGGCAAGACCACTACCAAGGAAATGATTTATTGCGCTTTGAATGAAAAATACAATGTTCATAAAAATCATGGTAATTTCAACAATGACATCGGACTGCCCTTGACTCTTTTTGAATTGGAGAAACAACATGAAGTCGTGGTTCTGGAAATGGGAATGAACAGCAAAGGCGAAATAGGGTTGCTTGCAAGCATAGCGGAACCCGATATTGCTGTTATTACCAACATAGGGGAATCACACATTGGAAGACTCGGTTCAAAAGAAAATATTTTTGCTGCAAAAATGGAAATATGCGAAAGAATGGATGAAAGAAGTGTTTTGATTGTAAATGGAGATGATTGTTTACTTGAATCATTAAAGAGAAAAGATACGGAATACAGAAAAATATTTGCGGGATATTGCAAAACAGATGGCAATGATGTCTGTGCAAAAGACATTGAACCAAACGGCAAAGGATTTAGATTTACCATTGTATATGAAAGATGTGAATTTCCATGTTCGTTGAACGTTCAGGGTAGTCACAATATAATCAATGCATTGCTGGCTTTTTCCGCAGCTTTGCAAGCAGGAGTAGAACCTGAAGCTGCTGTTGCGGGAATAGAAAAATACAAGGGAGACGATGTTCGTGGAGCTATAACTGAAATTGGCGGCATGACATTGGTCAATGACACATACAACGCAAATCCTTCATCAATGTTGGCGGCGTTGGAAACACTTTCCATGATAGAGGGAAGAAAGATAGCTGTTTTGGGAGATATGCTGGAACTGGGAAAATATTCAAAAGAGATGCATGTGAAAATTGGCAAGAATGCGGCGGAAAAAGGGATTGATATTCTTATGGTTACGGGTTCATATGCTGAAGAATATAAAAGAGGCGCCGAGATGAATGAGACCGGCCGGATAGATGTACAGGTTTTTGAAAGCAATGATCGTCTGTCGAAAGCATTGACAGAATTGATGCGTGCTGGGGATTCGATTCTATTCAAAGGGTCACATAGTACAAAAATGGATGAAGTTTACAAGGAGATATTAAAAAATGCATAGTATCTATATTCAATTTATTATAGTTCTTTTTATTACGATAATTACAGGAAAAATAATGATACCATATTTGGAAAAATTGAAAGTAGGACAATCTATAAGGGAAGAGGGACCATCTTCGCATCTATTGAAAAGCGGAACGCCTACAATAGGAGGGCTGATATTCATACTGCCGATTTTGGGGGCATATGTCATTTGGGGAAACAAGGATGATGCCGGATTGCATATTTTGATTTCCGGTTTCATATTATTTGCACTCATTGGATTCTTGGATGACTATTTAAAAGTAGTAAAGAAAAAAAATCTTGGTTTGAGAGCCTATCAGAAGCTTGCCATGCAGACGCTTGTTGCTGCTTTTGTAATGTTCTTGCTGTACAAGAGTGGTTTGACCGACAATAGGCTGATGGTGCATACCTTAGGGGCATCCATAGACATGGGATGGTTGAAGGTGCCGTTTTTGATGATATTCATCCTTGCAACAGTAAATAGTGTTAATCTGACGGATGGCTTGGACGGATTGGCTTCAAGTGTCACGATTATTGTTTCGATTCTGTTTTTTTTCTATTCAGAGTTTATTGGGATGGATGGATTTGTTCATGTTGCGGTGTTTTTCATTGCGGCTCTTCAAGGATTTTTGGTTTTCAATAAAAAACCGGCAAAGGTCTTTATGGGGGATACGGGATCGTTGGCGTTGGGAGCGTATGTTTGCATTTCAGCAATACTGCTTAGGATAGAATTGTTGCTTTTGCTTTACGGATTCATATATTTCATCGAATCGCTTTCGGTCATTATACAGGTGATAAGCTTTAAGACTAGGAAAAAGAGGGTTTTTCGCATGAGCCCAATTCACCACCATTTTGAACTTGGAGGATGGTCCGAAACGAAAGTGGTGGCTGTATTTACAGTCGTGACTATTTTAACGGTATTGATGTCGGGATGGATTCTAAGCAAAGGGGCAATGATATGAAACTGAAGAACAAACACATATTGGTTGTGGGAATGGCGGCATCCGGACTGGAGGCGGCAAAATATCTTTCGCTTCATGAGGCAAAAGTTACCATTTGCGATTCAAAAGAGGCAAGCGAACTTGGTGACGCCATAAAAAAGCTTGACGGAATCGATGTCGAGATTTCAACGGGCGGAAACCCAGAGTCTGCTGTCGGATTTGAAATGGTTGTTTTGAGTCCAGGTGTTCCAACGGATTTGCCTTTTATTGAAGAGGCAAAAGCAAAGGGAATAGATGTGGTTGGTGAATTGGAACTTTCAGGTGCTGTTTCCCCTGGGAAGATAATTGCTATTACGGGGACAAACGGAAAGACTACGACAACGGCACTGACCGGTGAAATATTTAAGAATGCAGGCAAGGATGTCCGAGTTGTCGGAAATATTGGTATTCCAGTATTGAGCGTATCGGATTCAACCGACGAAAATAGTTATTTAATAACAGAAGTAAGCAGTTTTCAGCTT
>Ga0209947_1000780_pt1 | contig 19555 bp, 14 predicted proteins | sample SalPonR2_B_D2_MG_FD_185706 | JGI IMG/M metagenome (GOLD analysis project Ga0209947, IMG submission 185706) | Salt pond soil microbial communities from South San Francisco under conditions of wetland restoration - Salt Pond MetaG R2_B_D2_MG... ... | reverse complement strand
CGTACGAATTTTGCATATATATACATTAAAATAGCCATATAGCCCGTATTTATTTATAAATATGTATTGAGTTGGAATATATTTACTTGATGTTTTTGAGGGCTGGTCTCGTATAAGCGCCTTGTAAGACCGTCTTGAAGCACCATTTTGCTCCGCCTTTACTTTAAACCTGCATTTCAAACCGAACTTTACAAAGGCTAAACCAGCGGGTACAATAGCTGATTATTACAAATAGGACGCTTTTATAACTAAATGAACTTCTCACAGCTCACACCGCTTATGAAAATTGCCCTGCCCCTTATGGCAGGAAATTTTGTGCAGACCCTTTACAATCTTACCGATGCCTATTTTCTTGGTAAGCTCGGTACAGCGGAGCTTTCTGCCCCCACCATTGCCTTTCCCATCATCTTTTTTCTGATTCTGTTTGGGATCGGTTTATCAATGGCGGGTACCACCCTCATTGCACAATCCCACGGAAAGGGGAGTCGAGAGAGGGTCGATTTTTATTTAGGCCAAGCCACTACTATATTACTTGCAACCGCGGTTCTGATTGCTGTGTTGGGAATCTTTCTTACATCACCGCTGCTGAAGCTGCTGCAAACCCCTGAAAATGTGTTCGATTTTACCCGGGACTATATGCTGATTGTCTTTTCCGGATTGCCCTTTATGTTCGGTTTTATTGTAATGCAGAGTGCAATGCAGGGTATCGGGCGCACGGTTGTTCCATTGATAATCCAGATAATTACAGTGGCGCTGAATATCATCCTCGATCCGCTGTTTATTTATGGGCTTGGTTTTTTTCCTGCCTGGGGCGTGCAGGGGGCGGCTGTTGCTACTGTGATTGCTCGGGCGGTTGGTTCTGCCATTGCATTCTACATTCTTATTCAGGGAAAGTACGGCATGCGGCTTCGCTGGGCCCATATGCGGCCTCAGGGCCCTTCGGTACGTCTGTTTTTAAAGATAGGCCTGCCCTCATCCTTCGGACAGGCGGTTTCCGCCTTGGGGTTTACCGTTCTGCAGGGACTGGTGAACTACTTTGGTACCGCCGTGATAGCCGCATTTGGTGTGGGGAATCGGCTGATTGGCTTGTTCAATATGCCGGCCATGGGCATTTCACGCGCCACGACCTCTCTGGTTGGGCAGCGCTTAGGAGCGAAGGATAAAGAGGGAGCGCGTCAGGTAGTTGTTTTGAGCATTCTGGTTCTCCAGGCCTTTTTGCTGCCGGCGATGACCCTTGCCTTTTTTTACGGAAGTTTTTTTATTCGCTTTTTTGTCGATGACCCGGAGACTATCCAATACGGGGCAGAGCTGTTTCGGGTGGTAGCCCCTTCGGTTGTCTTGTTCAGCTTTTTCCATGCAACAATTGGTGCCTTTCAGGGTGCCGGCGACACCAAGCCTGTCATGTACCTGAACATCGCTCGCTTATGGGCTCTGCGCTTACCGGTTGCCTATATCCTGGCTTTTGTAATTGGAATTGGCCCGTCGAGTATTTGGTGGGCGATGTTTGTAAGCAACATGGTCACCGCGGCTGTAAGCCTTTACTATTTTAAGCAGGGTCGCTGGCTGACGGCCCTTGATCCGGACAAAGTATAATCAAGAGCAATCCCTCATAGGGCTGCAGTTTGCCGGGAGAAGGGAAAGGGCTTTTTTGCTCACTCCTGGCCGCAGTAGAAAAAAGTGTTTGCACTTCCGCCTCTAAATCGGACGTGGAGACGGGCAGTGAAAAACGCTGGATTTTCCTTGAGAAGTTGAGCAGCATTAAAAGCTGCTCTCCCTCCGGGGTCGAGCGGATGTAGCCCAGTACCGCTTTGGGAAGCAGTTCCTTTGGAACCAGCTCTAAGCTGCCGCGGTGCAGGGCGGGGTAAAGACGACGTAATTCCAGTAGTTGCTGATAACAAGCGTAAAGTGAATCACCCCGCTCTTTTTGTGCTTCTGTATTTACCTTTGTTGAGTTCTCATTGACCGGCAACCAAGGCTCTGCAGTTGGCTGTGTGAAGCCTGCTTGCAAAGTGGAGTCCCACTGCATAGGAGTTCTGCAGCCGTCACGCTGAATAGCACCATTGGTCAGTCGGTTCAGAACTTTTATCTTTGCTGCCGGAACGGTACCGATGTGGCGGGCTACAGCATCCCGGGTATCTTTAGGTTTAATTCGTCCCTGACACATTCCAATTTCTTCCCCGTAATAGATAAACGGAACCCCCCGAACTGTAAGCTGAAAGAAACTGTTCAGTTTGGCTTTACGGGTATCTTTTCCCAGTACGGAAAAGCGGCGGAAACGATCGTGGTTTGAATACACGTAGGTAGGGATAAACGGGGCTGGAAATACCTTCTCAAACTCTTCAACCAATTTTCTAAAAGCAGGAGCCGAGAAGGGTACGGCCATAGTTTTGAATAAAAACACCAAGTGCAAGGCATCGGGCTGTTCCTGCCCGCAGTAGCGGCGTAGAACCTCCGGCGAGCCGAAGGTCTCGCCAATCAACACTCGCTCCGAGGATGGATTGCTCCGAGATGAATACTCATCTACCAGCCTGCGCAGCTCGCGGGCGAACTTAAAGTTGTCCGGGTGGTTTTGCGTCATACGATGGGAGCGAAACAGAAAGCCTGTATTCTCTTCATCCGGCAACAGCTTCCAGATGAAGGGGTTGTCCCGAAAATAGGGATCCTCATACACTGCTCCGATAATGTCGAGCCGGAAACCGTCCACACCCCGGTCAAGCCAGAAGCGGAGTACCTTGAACATCTCCTGCTTTACTTCGGGGTTCCGGTAATTTAAATCCGGCTGAAAGGACAAAAATGAGGCCCAGTACCACTGTTGGGTTTCACGATGGTAGTGCCAGCCGGCCCCTCCGACCATGCTGCGCCAATTGTTGGGGGGTGCTTTCCCCTCGGGCTTTCTCCCGTCTCTCCACACATACCAGTTGCGCTTTGAATTGTCACGGCTCGATGCTGATTCGCGAAACCATGGATGGTGGATACTGGTATGGTTTAAGACCATATCCAGAACCAACTTCATCTTTCGTTGGTGTACTTCAAATAGCAGTCGATCGAAAATTTCAAGGGAACCATATTCCGGGGAGACATCGTAGTAATTGGAAATGTCGTAGCCTACATCCTGTTGCGGGCTGGTATAAAATGGTGAAAGCCAAATTGTTTCTATTCCCAGCTCCTGCAGATAATCGAGCTGGGAGATAATTCCTTCCAGATCCCCAATACCATCTCCTCTCGAGTCTTTAAAAGAACGAGGGTACACTTGATACACCGTTGTTTCTTTCCACCAGGGCTGTGGCAGAGTCTGTTGTGCGAAATGTTGTGGTGACTTCTTTTTGTTCATTGGTTCAGTATAGAATGGATAAAGCCAAAACGAAAGTCAGAATTGCTGCACTACGCTCCTTGTGTTTGCAGTAATACCCTGTTCCCTGTACACTGATTCCATGGACCGACCTGCGAAAATCAGACAGCTTAAATCTCTGGCCGCTACCGATGAAGATATTAACTTGATAGATCGAATAGAAGTACAACGACGGGCAATAATGGGTAAGAACAAAAGTTCAGTCGGCGGCCCCTATACACGAAGGTTGAATTTCAGGGGTGAAGAGAAGCTCCAGGATTTACATTTAGCCGGTCTTACTTTTAGATTGAATATGTGGATTGCGCCGGCCTCCATAGATACACTAATTGACTTGTGGATTGACTCAGCCCATATGGGCCTTCCCGGTTTTAGGGCCCGCGAGAATGATACTGTTCTTGATATTGGGGCCAACGAGGGTTTTTACACTCTTCGCATGAAATATGAAAACACGGATGCCAAGGTATTAGCTGTTGAACCGATCAGCAGCACCTATCAACTGCTTACCACCAATCTGGCGTTGAACCACTGTACTCGCAGTCAGGTGTATCCGGTGCATGCTGCGGCTGCCGCAGAGCATCGCCATGTAGAAATGTTCCGTCATTCCCATGTCCCGACCGTCTCCTCAGCGCATATCAGTCAATTAGATCAGTCCTGGATCAAGCCCTCCAGTCTGCAGAAAGAGCTGGTGGAGGCGTTCAGCCTAGATGAAATATGCCGGAGCGCTGGATTCAGGAGGGTGGATTTAATTAAGATTGATGTAGAGGGAGCTGAAATTGAAGTGCTGCAGGGTGCGCAGAAGATTCTTGGCAAGACTTCCCGAATTGTGCTCGAGTGGCACAGTCCTGCACTGAAAGATGCGGCCATTACCTTTCTGCAGGAACGGGGGTTTCACCTGTTGCTGGCCGATGCACACAGGTTCGGCGACCTCTATTTTGAGAGAGAGCATTAAAATGTGACCTTATATTGAGGATATTTCAAAATGTTAATTTTGAAATATCCTCATCTATACTATCAGCTGTGTATCTAGTATATTTAAAATATATTAGGAGAGAGGAGGAACTATGGCTCGTACCATCATCGATATTCCCTTTGAGACTACCGAAAGTTTTCCAAATCGTATTTCCCACAAAATGAAAAGTAAAGATCAGGTAATTACCCATACGTATAAAGAGTTTAGCAGGGAAATTCAGGAGTTTTCCGCCGGAATGTCCGCATATAAGCTCGAATCTGGTGAAAAGGTCGGCTTTTTTGTGAACAACCGTTATGAATGGTCGGTAACCGACTTCGCATTAATAGCTGTTGGAGCCATAAGTGTACCCCGCGGCTCGGATACTTCGCCGGAGGAAGTTCAGTTTATTTTTCAGCACTCCGATTCAACTTTTTTGATAATTGAGCAGTACTCGCAATTAAAAGATCTATTGGAACACTTTACTAAAGAGAACTGGGATACCTGTCGCCAGATTATACTGATTGATGAGGCTCCCCTAGATGATTTACCGAGCAATGTGAAAAAGAAGGTTGCCTATTATTCCGAGGTGGTCGCAAGGGGTCGTGAGGAACTCAAGTCGGATCCCCAGTGGTTCGATGCGCTGCGCGCACGTATTTCCCTGGATGATGTAATGACAATTGTCTACACCTCCGGCACCACCGGAAACCCCAAAGGGGTGGTCCTGACCCACCGCAACTTTATGCAGAATGTCATAGCGAATACTCCCCGCCTAGAGATCGATCCAAACAAGGGGGAGAAAACAGTGGTTATGCTACCGTCCTGGCATGTGTATGAGCGAGCCTTTGAATACTGCGGTCTCTCCACTGGGGTTACTATTATTTATTCCTCCGCCAAGCGTTTTGCCGCCGACCTTCAGGAGGAGAAGCCTGAGATCATCATCTCCGTACCCCGTATATGGGAGTCCATCTATCAGAAATTGATTAAAGCCTTGAGTACTATGCCGGCAGCCAAGCGATACCTCATTTTTACTTTCATCAAAATCAACCAGCTGTTTCTCTCTTCCCGAATCTACATGAAGGGCGGCTATATTTCTCTGAAAAAACGCGGAAAGCTGCGTAGGGCTGCTTCCTGGCTGTTCCATACAGTGTTGGCAGGGCTTATGTATCCTGGACATCTGCTGGCACATAAAATGTTTACCCCCTTTCGTGAGAAGGTAGGCGGCAATTTACGCGGAGCTACCTCAGGGGCAGGGGCCTTGCCGAAATATCTGGACGAGTTGTTTAATTCGATTGGTATCAACATTGTAAATGCGTATGGCATGACTGAATGTGCGCCGGGAATTCTATCCCGAACCTTCGGCTGTAATACCTTTGGGTCAACGGGTCATCCCTTTGTAAATACTGAAGTGCAGGTTCGAAGGGAAGATGGTACTCTTGCGGAAGTAGGCGAAAAAGGGGTTTTGTATGTACGTGGACCGCAGGTCATGCAGGGCTACTATAAGAATCCCGAAGCTACTGCTAAAATGATAGACGATAAAGGGTGGCTGAATACTGGTGATTTGGCTATTCAGTCGGAAAACGGAGAATACATTATTGCTGGTCGTGCGAAGGATACTATCGTGCTGATGGGTGGTGAAAACGTAGAACCGGAACGAATAGAAGACAAGATAAAGGAGAGTTCTTACATTGATCACGCCGTGCTTCTAGGTCAGGACCGGAAACAGCTTACCGCTCTGGTGGCGATAAACCCGGATGAGCTAATGCATTTAGCCGAGGAGTTGAAGGTGACCGACTATGAGGTTTCAACTGAAGGCGCCTTTTCAATAGAGAATGATAAAATCAATGCAATTCTTATGCGGGAAGTTAACAGCCTGATAAGCAAAGAACAGGGATTTAAGCCCTTTGAGTTTGTATCACATATTCTGCCGGTGAAAAATGAGTTTACTATTGGACGGGAGCTCACCCAAACCCTTAAGGTCAAGCGGCAGTATATTCAGGACAAGTACAAAAACTTGATTGCTCGGCTGAACGGTGAAACCCGGTCGGAGAAACAAAAAAAGACACAAGGCAAGACGCAAAAGAAGCAGAAGAAAAATTCCGGGGAAGGGAAAAATACTGAAGAATAAGAGCAACTTTGCTTTTTATAGTAGTTTAACTATTAAGGTAGAAACTTTGTTTCGATAATTTTTTCCTTTCTTTATCAGCATGGTCGGTTTACAATGCGGCCATGCTGAACTTACAGGCTTACTTGCATGCCCTATCAATACCCTTTAAACTCGATTTTACTCACTCCCAGGCCCGGAGGCAGGCTTCGGATTCACTCATTGTTGAGCTCTCCGATGGAGAATACTCCGGCTTCGGAGAAGCAGTTGCCCGTGAATATGTAACCGGCACCAGTACTACAGACTCCACTGAGACCGCAGCGGTGGTGCGTGGAATTCTCCATAGGCTGACGGATGCCGATGTTTCAATTGATACTATTCTTCCCACATTGCTGTCCTCAGAATGGCCTGTAGCTGAACTGCCGCTGCTCTGTGCGGTAGAGGGGGCACTCCTGGACCTTTTGTGTAAACGTCAAAAAGTGGATGTATATACCCTGTTGCAGCTGGAACCCCGTCATCAGGAATTAATCTACGGGGGAACCCTGCCGATGCTTCCTCTCCCGGCTGCTGAAAAGATGTTGGGGGCTTACCTCCAAGCTGGAATCACCAATCTGCGGATAAAATTAGCCCGGGATACAGAGTATAATAGTAAGATTCTGGAAAAGGCCCGCGGAATGTTGGGGAATGAATACGACCTGCGGGTTGATGCCAACGCAGCCTGGAGCGTCGATGAGACTATCGATCATTTGCCTCTCTTGAAAGAGTTCACTGTCTCCTTGATCGAAGAGCCCCTGGGCAGGGACTGGGAAGGAATGCGTCGACTCAGTACTGTTCCCGAAAGCGACGGCTTCTGTTTTGTTGCCGACGAATCGGCGGTGAGCTTCCAGGATGTTAAACAGATCAGTCAAGATGCAAGCTTTGGAATGATCAATATACGATTATCCAAAAATGGCGGCTTGCTGCGCAGTTTACATATTGCGCGGCTGGCCGAGGAGAATGGCCTGAGTTATCAGCTTGGCTGCCATGTGGGAGAAACCGGTATTCTCTCAGGCTTAGGCCGAGTGGCAGCCTCGTTGATAAAACAGCCGGTATACGTAGATGGGTCTTACGACCGGCATTTGCTGGCGGATAATATCATAACCGAGGATTATACCTTCGGGTACGGCGGAATCGCTTCAGTTAGGAGGAATCAGGCTGCCGGATATATTGTGGATACATCAAAATTGGAGAAACTAACAAGTGATTACTACGCATGTTCTTGAAAAATGGGAAACCTTGAATCGCGAATACCTGACACAGCTGAAGGGCAAAATGGTGGCGATAACCTTTTCGGCCGGGAAAGATTCCTCGGCGGCCCTTTACCTTCTAAACGCAGTGAAAGAGAAATACAGCTTCGAAATATCTGCGTTCTTATATGCCTTCCCCCGCCACCGGTATACTGAAGAACTGGGACAAGAGCTCAAGTTGTTTTGGGGAGCTCTGGGGGTCGACTTGACGTATCAGTTGTCTGATGTTGCTGATTCAGTGCTCGAAGAGAGTGAGAACCCCTGCCGCCCCTGTCAGAATATTCGTAAGAAGGTGCTGCCGGAGCTCTTCGCACGGCTCCACAGGCCGATTGACAAGGTAGTACTGGTTTCGGGACATAGCTTGTGGGACCTTGCCGGTTATGCCCTCAATCGGCTGGTGGGAGATGCGCTGGCCGATTCAACCTCCCATGCCGAAGTGTATTCGGGAGAGCGGTTTTTAGAGATATCGCAACGCTTCTATATCTACCTCTCAATGCCGGAAGGCTATGCAGTGTACCGGCCGATGCTGGTATTAAATGCTGATGAGATCGAACTGCTGTGCAAGGAAAAAAGATTACCGGTTTTGGATGTGACCTGCCGATACTCATTAATGAGACCAAAAAAGGTACTCGGCGGGTACTTCGAAAATTTTGGGTATCGTTTTACCTATCAGCAGGTGTTTGAATTTGCTCGTAGCTATTTGCATATCGCTGATCTCGAGACGGTACAATCGATTACTCAGGAAGAGTACCTCACAAAGAGGTTTTAGTTACTATAATGCCGTACAGAAAAAGCATAAAACTCCACAACGAAGTAAACTGCCTGAATATTAAGGTGGTGTACGATTATATGCTTCGTAAGGCACCAGAACTAGCCAAAAGCCTGTTTGACAATCTTCCTGAGCCTTACAGTACTGTTTCATCGCCTGAAAAGGTATTAACTGACGAAAATAACTGGGTTACCAGTGCCCTAATAGTGAAAATATTCGAGAACGCTCGTAGCTTATTAAACGATCCTCATGCTCCCTACCATATTGGGAAAGACTCAATCGAACAAAGAGAGTTCGGCTATATTCAAAAGTATTTTTTGGTTACTTTTGGCGGGCCTACCGGCTTATTGAAGCGGATCAATCACATCAACTCCCAGTTCAACCATACAAAAATAATGGAAATTATTTACAGTTCCCCCTCCCGAGCGGTAGTGCGGCTGCATTGGAAGGAGAACCGAGTACTGTCAAAAGATATTTGCAGCTTTAATAAAGGGATATATTCAGCGATACCCACTATCTGGAAACTTTTGCCGGCCCAGGTTGAAGAGCCTTTTTGCTACTTCAATGGTGATCCCTATTGCCAGTTTAATATCCAGTTTCATGCGAACAGTTGGAGGCCTTATCATCTGCTGAGTTTATTCCAAACCCGCAAGGCCCAGCTCTTATCGGCATTGGAACAGATAGAGAGTGATAAACTGGCTTTGAAAAAACAGTATGACGAGGTAAACCGACTGAATCATGAATTGTATGACAAAGTGGAGAAACTTCGAGCAGTGAACCTCGCCTCAAATATGCTGGTCTCCCAGTCTAGTTCAGAAGAAATTTTAAAGGCAACCATGAAATCGATGGTTGAAGTGCTTGATTTTGACCGGGCTATTATCATGCTGGTTGATAAGGATAGACATTTTCTTGAGTTTAAGTATGCAATCGGTGATAGTCCGGAAGCGATCGAGCGTCATTTGCGAGGGTATCGAATACCCCTTGGACGAAAGGAAAATATTATGGCCAGGGTCTTTCAGGAAGCAAAACCGATGTACATACAGGATCCAATTACGACCGGCTTGCATCCAAAGAACCGAATTTTGAGGAACTTTGATGTCTCTTCATTTATGATTGCGCCCTTGCGTACCGGTAACACAGTGATCGGAATTGTCGGAGCAGATCGACTCAAAAGCAAGGAAAAAGTAAGTCCCCGAGATTTGGATGAATTGTCCATTTTTACCAATACGATTGCTGAAACCCTACATAAGGCTCAGCTTAAGGAAGAGATCGAAAGCGGCTATGTAAACACCGTAGGGGCTTTAGTGCAGGCAATTGAAGAGAAGGATGCATATACTCGGGGACATTCTGAACGGGTAGCCGAATTGTCTCTACGAATTGGTCGGGTACTTGATTTAGATCAACACCGGTTAGAATATTTGCGTATCGGCTGTCTGCTGCATGACGTAGGGAAAATTGGAATTTCCGAATCGATTGTGCGTAAACCTAAGAATCTAACTGCCTCAGAATATAATATTATTAAGCAGCACCCCTTAAAGGGTGCGGAAATCGTAAAGCCTATTAGCTTCTTAAAAGATCATATGTATATCATTCGTAACCACCATGAGTGGTATGACGGCACTGGCTACCCTGACGGTTTAAAAGGAGATAACATTCCCCTAGAAGCGCAGATCGTGAGTGTCGCGGATGCATATGATGCAATTACTTCTACCCGACCTTACCGAAAAGGATTAACTCCCCAAGAAGCTCTGCATCGAATTACTCTGCTCTCCGGCAGCCAATTTGCTCCACAGGTGGTGAAGGCCTTTAAGCAGGTGTACGCGCATCTCTTTCAGGAAAGCGGCAGTATTCATGTTGAGATTTCTAAGACCAAAGTGAAAACGAGTATTGCAGATTAAGCTCATATCCTCTCGCGTAGAGCGCATAAACCCTTCCTCCTTCATATCCTTTAGCTGTATTTGACTTAAAAGTGCTTGCCAGATGCTCCTTAGCAGGTGAAAATCGTTTTGAAAAGTTTACTTTCAAAACAATAAACTGCCAAGGAGGAGTCAGATGAAGTTTAACTTATCCAAATTTTTCCAACTGAGGTGGAACGTATTTCTATTCAGGATGCTACCGTATGGTGCGGGGTATGTGTATATGCAGCTTGTTGGAAAGCTCTACTATTTGGTACGCCGAAAGGAGAAGCATCTGATTGAGCGTAACATTCGGGATATGATGCAGGGCAAAACTCATCGGGAGCTGCAACGGATTTATAGAAGTACATTCAACGGAATTTTCACCCATTACTTTGAAAAAATGTACTCGGCATTTAAGGATGTTGAGGATATTAAACGATTGGTAGATAGGCGTTTCAGCATTCAAAACGAACATATTTTGAATGAAGCCTTACAGCGGCAGAAGGGCGTAATTCTGGTTACCGCACACTGGGGAGCTGTTGAATTTATACCATGGGTATTGGCGTTGAAAGGGTATCCGGTGAGTGTAATATTAGAATGTCAGACTCCCCATCTTGCCCGTGCTTTAAAAACCAGGGCCGCCCGATTGGGTGCAGATTTGATTAGCTCGGCTGATGGCCAGTCCGTATATGGTCGGGCTCTGGAGAGCCTGCAGTCTAATCGATTTCTGATGACCGAGTGTGACGAAGTTGATGTATGGAGAAAAAAGAAGGGGCGCACAATCCGCCTGTTCGACAAAACACTCTTTTTTGATAATACCCTTGATCTGATGGCGCAGCGGTCGGGTGCCCCGGTGGTGGGTGTGTTTCTTAAAAGGGTCGCATCCAATCGTTATACCCTTATTTGCGAACCGATAAATAACGGCAGTACGGCCAACAAAACCTCCGTTCGGGCTCTGCATCTCTGGCAGAAATATGTCAGCCGTTTTCCGGAGCAGTGGTACCAGTGGAAAAAGTGGGCTGCCATGAAGGTTGCCTAACACGCCGTTAATTACTACATTAAATGCAGATAGGAGTGAAGAGAATGGAACATCATGGCTTAGCACGTTTTGATAAGAGGCTAAAAGCTGTATTTGATGCTGCAGACGATTATCTTGAAGAGAAATACGGAGGACTCTATCCGCTGCATCCGGCCCGTGCCAAACGGGGCAAAACCGCGAATAAGCAGTCCGACGGCTTGTTTAATGTGGGCGCTTCTTTCACAGCGGGATATGGAAGTGAACATGGCCGTGGATATGTGCTCGATGTAGACATGGTTACCCTGTCTGATGTACCTGATGAAAAAGAAGAGGAGATCGAAGACGACGCGGTTCAGTTTATTCAGGAAAAGCTTGCAGAGTACTTTCCTGAAAGAGACCTTCAGGTATACCGTGATGGGCACACCTTTAAGATCAGCGGCGACCTGAGTCTTGGTGAAATTTAGGTCTTAGTATTCCCAGGGTTTACCATAGTACCATTAATCCCTGCTTACATATGCTTCCAGAAGCGGTAGTTATTCCGTTCAATTTCCTCTAGTGAGGGCATATAAAAGCATTTTGTCTGCTTTTGAGAGGCAAAAGTGAATCCCTCGCGAATATATTTAAAGGAGCTTTGATCGATTGAGCTATCGAGACAGAGACCTTTGGTATGTTTAGTGGGCGAGTTCTTCAGCTCCAAATATGAATCACGCAGACGGGACGGGTGGATGCTCTTAATTGGAGATTCCCTAAAAGGGTGCTTTTCAAACTCTTCGATAAACTTTTCAATCTCCAGGTCAATTTGGGTGAAGAATAACGAAGGGGCCCCCTTAGGATTATTAGGAGATGTGATGTAAGAACTAAACTCCCTTACGTTATAATCGCTTAAGACCAACATACGCAGAGGGGCCATCTCCGCATAAATTCGAATTTCGTTACCCTCTTCATTCGGACAACGGAAGGTTTCCGGCTCTAATGACAGCACATCGCCTTCCGGGTTTACCAGGTGGAGTGTTTGAATTGCATCAAAATCCATATGCTCAAGAACTCGGTGGCTGGAAATGAATTTGGTAGCCTTTGGATACCCGTTCTCGTGGGGAACAAGTTCGTTCAGCATCTCTTCAATTGGAAAGTAGGGATGACGAAAATTCACATCTATTCCGGCGAAGATTACTTTTCCACTGTAGTACCGGGATGAGCCGGAGGTGTAGTGATCGGCAAACTGCTCGGGGTTGAGCTGTGAGCCAACCAATGCCAGGTTGGGGTGAAGTATTAAATAAAGACGTTTCTTATATTCCATTTTTTCAGCCTCCAAAAAATGACTTGAGCATCGGGGCAATTACCAGCGACACTACCGCCATTAGCTTAATTAGTATGTTAAGTGCAGGACCAGCGGTATCTTTGAAAGGGTCGCCCACGGTGTCTCCAACTACTGAAGCTTTATGTGCATCCGAGCCTTTCCCGTTAATCTCTCTTTCTTCAATCATTTTTTTTGCATTATCCCATGCGCCTCCGGTATTGGCCATGAAAATTGCAAGTACCACCCCCGATGAAGTTACCCCAATCAGCAAACCGGCCAGCATGTGAATACCACCTATGAAACCAATTAGTACCGGAGTGGCTGCTGCAACAATACCAGGAAGCATCATTTTTTTCAATGCAGCGCTGGTGCTAATATCTATACAGCGCCGGTAATCCGGTTCCTCGTTTTCAGTCAGAATCCCGGGTTTTTCTCGGAATTGGCGACGAACTTCTTCAATCATCGCAAAGGCGGCATCGCCAATGGCGTTCATCGCCATTGATGAGAAGAGATAGGGAATAACCGCTCCAAGCAAAACCCCCACAAGCACGTCCACTTCCATTAAATCGATCACCTCAATGCCTACTTCTTGACGAAAAGCGGTAAAGAGGATGATAGAGGTGAGAGCAGCCGAACCAATAGCAAAACCTTTTCCAATAGCGGCAGTGGTGTTTCCCACGGCATCTAATTTATCGGTGATTTTTCGTACTTCCGGGGGAAATTCGGCCATTTCAGCTAATCCACCGGCATTGTCGGCAATGGGACCATACGCATCTACCGCCAACTGAATTCCAAGGGTCATCAGCATGCCGAGTGCAGCAATTGCAATTCCATACAGTCCGGCTAATGCCGAACCACCTAAAATGGCTACAATTATAAAAATAACCGAAGGGAAACTGGACAGCATGCCCATACCGATTCCGGTAATAATATTTGTGGCGGTACCGGTTTCGCTGGCCCGCACAATTGCTTCAACCGGACCCTTATCAGTACCGGTAAAGTATTCGGTCAGCAGCCCTAATGATGTTCCGGCTGCCATGCCGACTAAGGCTGAAAAGAAAACTCGGTAAGGATTCGCTGCGAGGACCGCTGTGCTTCCGGCTGCACTGGGAGCTCCTCCGATGACAAACATTGCCGCAGCAAATGCCAGTACTGCGGCGATTCCGGCGGCTCCGAAAGTACCGGCATTGAGGGCTACTTGCGGTGATTTTCCAGGTTTTATTCGTACAAAACCGACACCGATTATTGAGGCAATAATGCCGATGACGGCTAATACCAGCGGAAAGAGCAGAGTGCGGTACTTAAGTTCGATCGGGCCGGCAACAGCCACTCCCAATATCATTGACCCTACAATAGAACCTACGTAAGACTCAAACAAGTCGGCGCCCATGCCGGCTACATCGCCCACATTGTCACCGACGTTATCTGCGATGACCGCCGGATTGCGGTGATCATCTTCAGGAATACCGGCCTCTACTTTACCCACAAGGTCGGCCCCTACATCAGCAGCTTTGGTAAAGATGCCGCCTCCAACCCTGGCGAACAGGGCCATTGAGGAGGCTCCCAGAGAGAAACCGGAGAGTACCGGCAGGATAGTTTTCTGCACAATGGGGATCGAGTCGCCAAGCAGCACAACTCCTATCAGCATCACAAGTCCAATACCCATCAGCGCTAAACCGACGACACTCATACCCATGACGCTTCCACCGCTAAAGGCGATTTTAAGGGCGGGGTTAATACCCTCTTGTGCAGCATGGGTGGTGCGTCCGTTCGAAGCAGTGGCCACTTTCATGCCGATATAACCGGCCAGTGCCGAGGCTCCTGCACCGCCCAGAAACGAAAAAGCCTGAAACCGTAGTGCTCCCTGGTTTGCCAAAAACAGCAACAGTGCAACAACAATAACGAATGCTATTAAAGCGCGGTACTCACGTCCCAAGAAGGCCATTGCACCTTCCTGCACATAGCCGCTGATTCGTTTCAGTTTCGCATCTTCCACCGGTTGCCCGTAAATCCAACGGGTTTTGAAAGCGGCGTACACAAGCGCCATTACGCTGCCCAGTAAAACTATTAAGAGAGTCAATGTTGTATCCATAATAACCTCACATAATGGACTGAAAATACGGCTGTGTCAATTTCTCTATATAATTTTATATAGGGGTTATTTTATGTCAATTTGTGGGCGCTGTAGACTGCGCTGGCGCATAAAGTAAGGAACTTAGTCAAATCATTATCACTACGGCTGGTAATGATAAGCGGTACCTGTGCTCCCAAGACCACATTAGCAACATCCGCAGACATAGTCATTGCCCAAGCTTTGTATAGGAAGTTCCCGCCGGAAATATGGGGTACAATTAGAATATCAGCTTTACCGGCCACCGGATTGTCGGTAATCCCCTTATGCCGGGCTGACTCTTCGTAGAGCGCCAGATCGTATGAGAGGGGGCCGTACACCTCCGCGTCCGCCCACTCCATCTCCGACAGCTCCTTTGCAATCATGCTGGAGGGGACCTTTTCCGAGGGCACTTCGTTTGCATCGAGGATTGCCACTTTTGGACGGTGAACCCCCATACTTTTGGCAACATCAATCGCATTGAGGATGATGTCCTTGCTTGTTTTTATGTCTTTTTTTCCGGTGAGTGCCGGATTGATACCCGGATCTGTAAGGAATACTAGTCGACTTAGTTTTGGCAGTTCGAAAATACTGACTAATGAGAGGCGACGGCCGGAACCGATTCCCTTCTCCTTGTTTAGAACAGCTTTCATGAAGACCGCAGTATTTATATTGCCCTTCATTATCATGTGACCCTCACCGGCCCGGATGAGTTCTACCGCTTTTTGAGCACAGCGCATCTCAAAATTCTCACCAGCATCGACATCAATTATCTGGTAACGATCTTTGTGAGATTTATACTCAGCCGGTAATTCTGCACTGTTACCGACCAGCAGAGCCTCACTGATTACCTGTTCTTCGATAGCCCGGTTTACCGCTTCTACTGCGGTTTCGTTTGGTACTACTATGACGACCTTCATGCCGCCGAGGTGCCGGGCGGCTGTGATCAGGTCGTTCATTTTCTGGCTGCGGGTGACATGGGACATTGAGGAAGAATGATAAATAGCTGCTAAGAGCTTGGCTTTGTCGCCAATTGCCGAAAGTGCATGGGGTAGGGAGGAATCAAAATATATGGAATCCCCCTGATTAAGGCGGTGTTCCTTTCCATCTACTATAATTCGAAGGGCTCCTTCCATTACATAGTGGAATTCTTCACCTTCATGGGTTGAGTATTCGAGTGTATCGTCTTTGACCGGGTATACATCGACCAGAAAAGGCTCCATGTGGCGCCCGCTGTAGTAGGGGGCCAGATTTTCATAATCAAAATCTCGTTTTCGCTCTACCTTCATCCGTGAGTTCTTATCGGTGACTATGACTGACTTTTCTTGAAACTCTTTTCCATAAATAAGGGCGGATATGTCCGTCCCCAATACCGATGCAATCTTCAGCAGCACTGAAATCGGTGCTTCATATTCATGTTCTTCAATTTGTTCAATAAACTGCGGATCTTTGCCCACTTCCTCTGCAAGGGTATCTCTACTGATCGATTTAGCCTCACGCATGGCTTTAATATTTCTACCGGTATGCATTGCTCATCCTCCTAATTAGACAATTAGTTTGTCCCATTATACCTATAATAATTCAATTTGTTAAGTAAATTAAACTATATTTGATATCGTGAATAATGAGTAAAATACTTTTCATTAATTGACTCTGTATTCTTCTCCGGTCGGTTTAAAAAGAAACATATTTTTTGTAATCTATTGATACTACAGATAGAAACGAGAAGGTGGCCTTATGTTTGTCAGTATTGAACCAATTTTAAACGCGACAGTACAGAAGAATCCGCACGAGATGGAATATCATCAAGCGGTTACAGAGGTGTTTCGATCAATCGAAAAAGTAATGGACTCATTTCCTGATTTTATATATCACAAAGTACTCGAAAGGATGACCGAGCCTGAGCGGGTAGTCATGTTTAGGGTTCCCTGGGTGGATGAAAATGAGCAGCTGCAGATTAACAGGGGCTATCGGGTGGAAATGAGCAGTGCCATCGGTCCGTATAAGGGCGGATTGCGTTTTCATCCCTCGGTAAATCTGAGTATCATGAAATTTCTGGCCTTCGAGCAGGTTTTTAAAAACAGTCTCACCAGCCTTAGTTTAGGCGGAGGAAAAGGCGGTTCAGATTTTGATCCAAAGGGCAAAAGCGATCTTGAGGTAATGCGCTTCTGTCAGAGTTTCATGAGTGAACTCTACCGACATATCGGGGAAACCACTGATGTTCCGGCTGGTGATATAGGAGTTGGAGGTCGTGAAATTGGATATCTGTTCGGACAATACAAGCGCCTGAAGAATCAATTTACCGGGGCCTTAACAGGGAAGGGTACTGGATGGGGGGGCTCGTTCCTCCGACCAGAGGCCACCGGTTACGGATTGGTCTATTTCGCTGCAAGAATGCTGGAGGCAAGAGAAGAGAGCTTTGAGGGAAAGACCTGCTTGGTTTCCGGCTCGGGAAATGTAGCCCAGTTTACGGTAGAGAAGCTGTTGGAACTAGGTGCAAAGGTAGTCACTCTCTCCGACTCTTCCGGCTACATATTTGATGGTGACGGTATAGACCGGGAGAAACTGGAATTTGTGAAGGAACTGAAAAATTTTCGGCGTGGTCGAATTGGAGAGTATAAGGAAAAATATCCAAATGCCGAATACCACCACAATCCGGATGTAAGTGAGCATAATCCTCTTTGGGACCACGCTGCCGATTGTGCCTTTCCTTGTGCTACTCAAAATGAAATCAACCTCACAGATGCTCAGAATCTGCTGGACAATGGTGTGACCTTGGTAGCAGAGGGGGCTAATATGCCGACTTGCATTGAAGGTGTGGATTTGTTCTTGGACAAGGGAATTCTGTATGCCCCAGCGAAGGCAGCCAACGCCGGGGGAGTAGCAGTATCGGGTCTGGAGATGGCACAGAACGGTTCGCGGATTGCATGGTCCCGCCAAAGGGTAGACGATGAACTGCTGAAGATCATGACTCGAATTCATAGTATGAGTGTTGAACATGCCGAACGTTACAGTGAACCCCATAACTATGTGGACGGGGCAAATATTGCAGGTTTCATTAAGGTTGCCCAGGCCATGATCGACCAGGGGTACGTATAAATCAGCAATTCAAAGTTTGGAAGTTCATAAACTTCCAAACTTTGAATTTGCTTCATTTTCTTTACAATATTGTGTATTTCTAAATGGATGAAGGCATTCGAATTATGGATAGTGCATTGCACTATCCATAATTCGAATTGCTGCGTATAAATAAAAAAAGTTGTACATAATCAACTTCGGTGCTACTATTTGTTAGATTAATTTACAATTTTGAAGTAGCTCAAGGGAGTGTGCAGTGAAACAAAGGTTTGTGTTTTTAGGGACGGTGCTGATTGTAGCGGCATTAGTGCTGTTAAGCAGCTGTATGTCGATTTTTGATTCTATAAATTCTACGGCGAACCTAGTAAACGGTAAGGTATCTCAGACAAAAGCATCAGCGAACCAGGCAGTTGCAGATGCAGTTGGGATAGGGGCCCTAGAAGACGGAATGGTAGCTGCGTTGGTTTATTCACAGGCCTTTTTTGCAGGTGGATACACACAGGGATATTCCGACTTTTCTGAAGGAGAGGGAGTGGTCTGGAAGGTAACAGCGATAGATGGAGATAATCCGGAGGAAGAGGAGAGTATTGAAATCGAACGTGCGCTGTTAAAGCGGACCGCTGAAGGACATTCATGGTGGTTGCTCCGTTACAGTGATGAAGAGGGCTCTGAATTGGTATCCGAAAGCTTACTCGATAATGACTATGGCATGCTCATCTTCCGTTACCGTGACCCGGAGACTCAAAAGATACGTGAATGGAAACCTGATACTTCTGAAGAAACTGATGAGAGTAAAAAGAGTAAGAATACTGAAGATTCAGAGCAGGAGTCCGAGGTAGATGCATACGAAGCGGCCTTCTACCGAGGCGATTTTCAAGATAACATAATTGGCACAGAAAAGATAAAGGTCCCAGCCGGTACGTATACTGTCGACCACGTACGTATTGTGGATTCATACAGTACCGAGGACAGCGAGGGGGAGAGTGAAACCTACGAGGTGCGTTACGAGTGGTGGATTGATACAGATGTTCCGGGGGATCTAGTAAAGTATGAGTGGACTAACGAAACTGAGGACTCAGGCATAAAAGGAGAATTGCTGGATCACAAGCAGGGATACAACACTCAGCTCTCTTCTTATTAAACGCCTTGAATATGGATCTCGCGCTCAATTTTAAGCATTATATAAAACTTGGACAGTGTTTCAGCGCTTACACTCCCAAACCGGGATCCCATGATGATGGACCCTCCTGTGGACCCTTCTACGGCGGCATAGGAGCTCCGGCGTTCAGCCGCAGTTTTACCGGCAGCTTTAATCGATGGCATCTGCAGCCAGGGTATCACGGGTGTCGCGATATTTCCTCAGCGCTCTTGTTAGTATGGTGGAAGCTGAAGGGCCACCGTCCTAAATGCCGGGTTCTGTCGTTGCAGGACCCTGAAGTGGAGGGGGTAAAGGCGATGAAAGAATCCCAACTTCAAGTTGGGATTTTGTTTCCTTTTACTATCGAACACTACTCAGCTGCGGATATGCCGATGGACTTGTACCTACGGTTCTTTTCACCCCTTGTCCCAGAGGACCTTGTCCCGGAGGACCCCGAAGCAGCGGCGCTTCCAGTAATGTATATTGATGTAGAGCTCCATAACCGTACCGATTCCGAAGTCAAAACCGGGGTGGCCCTTTTTTGGCCGAACCAGCTTGGCCG
>Ga0209947_1000779_pt1 | contig 19578 bp, 22 predicted proteins | sample SalPonR2_B_D2_MG_FD_185706 | JGI IMG/M metagenome (GOLD analysis project Ga0209947, IMG submission 185706) | Salt pond soil microbial communities from South San Francisco under conditions of wetland restoration - Salt Pond MetaG R2_B_D2_MG... ... | reverse complement strand
GCCGCCCTTTTTTGTGCATAAAAAAAGCCTCCAACGAGGCTCAATTATTCTGATAATCCAATATAGATTGTCAATTTATTTCGAAAATTTTATGCTGTTTTTAGCTCATATATTCTGATTCCTTACACACGTGTAGCAGCAACATAAAAAGCTGCTCTACCAGATTCGTCTGTCTCGCAAGATTCAGCCCCTAAATAAAACACAATGTAAGCATCATAACCCTTTGCTCCATGAATCGTCGAAATAGTGAGATGATTCTTTTTGAAAATATAAGTGTCTTTGTCTGGATAGCGTTTGAAAGGCTTTTTGTAGCCCTCAATCCTGTTTTCTGAATCTCTTGCTTTTATGATTTCATCAAGATCCAGAAATTCTTTCTCACTTGTGAAAAGCACAAGAATATCCTCCGGGCGAACGGAATGATTGTAAATCAAATCTAATATTTGTTTCGATATTTCATTTTTTTCTTCTTCCCTTGTCCTATATATCGTAATCCATGGTTTCATATCGCCACGATCAGCAAATTTAACATTGATGATATTTTCATCTTCTGTAATTAGATTGTGTTGTTTTAAAGTTTGTAGGTCGGCATAGGTTCTATTCTTTATTGCCTCGCTATTGGGCGCTTGCTTTCCAACAAGAACATTAAATCCCAGGTTGACAATTTCCTTTGTGTTCCTAAAGCATTCTTTCATGATGCGTGTACGATCCCCTTTCCCCAAGTCAATGCCTAACTCTTTCCATTTGGGGCGCTTTTTTGCATATAAATTTTGAGCATCATCATAAAATATTATTAAATTTGGTTCTCCAGTGCTCGGATCTTTTCGTACTAGTTTTTTGAGCAGTTTATATTCTTCTGGTGCAAGATCCTGGCCCTCATCAACAAATATAGCGTCAAACAATAAGGCGTTATAACTTTCAGGTGAATTATTCATTAAATGATCTAAATCCGCTATGTACTTGTTGGCTCTAAAGATTGCACTGCCTTCATCTTTTCTCACATATCTTATGGTATCATCACCTGATAGCTTATAAAGGAGGCCGTTTAAATGTCTTACAGTTAAAACCCTCTCTGGGAGATCCTGAAAAGTTTGTTGTTGATAGGCAGTATTAATTTTATTTTTTAGAAATTCAACCAGAGATCGATTGAAACAAATAGCAGCTATTTTCGGGGCGTTGTAATATTGTTTGAACAAGGTTTCTGAATTGATTTCTCTGCTTATATACCTTGCTGCCATATTCGCTAAAACAATGGTTTTACCGCTGCCTGCAACTCCCCTTATTAGCCGAGGGAAGCCTTTGATCGGAAGCCTTGAGAGTTCTTGCTGTTCATTTGATAAATTTTTGTCTCTATATGCGAGTTCATCAATGTATTCTCCCAAGGAATTCTCTCTGACTTCTCTCTTTAGATCTTTATGTTCAATTAAGGCCGCTGAATCTCCGAATACACCTTTAATAATTTCAATATGCGAAATTGTTAAGGGGTCGGCTTTATGGGATCTTTCTAAAGTATCTTCCACCATACGGGAGATTTTATATTTTAGTTTTTCAAGATCCTGAATTTCATCTTTAAGCAGTAGCTCATTGTAGGGCAAAGATTCGTGGAAGTTCTTTTCATGTAACTCAATTGAATCAATTTCCGGTAAAGCCACCATATACATAAATAATGGCGCCCCATTTTTCGATCTGATTTTTCTTCTTATTGCATCCTGTATATCGAACATCGCGTCTTCAGCTTGGCGGTATGGGTTTATTGGTTTTATTGAGCCTTGAGCTTTTACTAATAAATTTCCGGCTTTTATATTTTCAATTTGATTGATGCTATAACCTTTCACTTCAATGATTAAAAGGCCGACTTCAGGGTGGCATAACAAAACATCGGCTGGGCGTCTCGTTGACCTAGCAGTGCAAGGCTCTACATAAATAAAACCTTTTGCGGAGTCTCCAAATGCGCTTATTATTGCATTTAAAACTTTCCGTTGCGGTTCATTTTTGACGTCATCAACCCCTAAAATTTCAATTTTGGCTTCTCTTTTTAATGCATGCATTTTTAACCCTGCCATTTAAATTTTAAGTTGTTCAGTCGTTGGTTAAGCCCTTTACCGTTTTATTTAAAATGTGTTTAAAATATTTAAGTAGGTTAATGCTTTATCAAAAATAATAAGCCTGTATTTTATAAAAAGAATCATTATAAAATATTGTTCGGCAATATCTCCTTGTTTCTTTAATGCGGTTTGCAATGTTAAGTCGAGTAGCCTTTATATAAATTATGGCTAAATTGGGGGGCAACGAAACAGAGAAAAAAGATTGAAGGAATGGGATTTAAGATCATACACTACTGATAGTCTAATTTGTTAAATGGAGTTTTAGCTATCAACAATATTTATTAGGGGGGAAGCCTGTATTTAAACATTATTATATAGAATTTCTATCCTTGACATAACACCCCTCATATATTACATAATTTTTCAAGCATTATCCCATTAACTTCAATTCAAGGATCTGTAATGCTTTACCCCTGCATCTCTTCTCGCAAGTCTCTTAAATCTATACTTTTCTATACTTTCGTCTTTTCCTTTTTGGAGCTGGTTTTGTTCTTTCCAATACAAATCCATTCAAAAACTTCTGAAGATATAAAATCTTCAACTTACCAGAATATAAAATATCCCGAATACGGTGTTAAAATCAAAATTCCACAAAAATGGAATGAATCTCGATCCTTTGAATTTTCTTGGTGGGACGAAACTTTGATGAGAAGCCCTGCTTCCTTGAATGAGGTTAAGAATATAGCTAGATATGAATTAACGGACGCTGAAAATCCTCTTGATGTCACCATGTTTTTACAGATTTCTCAAGCAAAACGTCATATTTTTTTTCAAAGGATCGAGGATACTCCCAACACTACGCTCAAAAAATATAAGAATGCCTTGCATGATGAGTTGGAGGAATGGTTTGGAGAGGAGGAGGGAGCTTGGACCAGAGCTTTTTCACATACCTATAGTTTTAGTCCTGCTCCCTTATTTTACGATACTAAGAATGAAATATTATATTTTTTAGGTACCACCGAATGGGGCTTTTGTTTTGGAGGGGCTAAACCCACTAATTACGGTATCGCGCAGCTTGTCGGGTTTATTCAAGAATCTACGATAGATGAAAATTCTTATGAAACTGTAAATAAATTCATCAATATAATTTCGGAAATGGAAATAGATGAAAAGTTTGCTACTGAAAAGGCGTGGTATGATTTTATATATTCGGATGGATTTATAGCATTTTGTGGCTTTACCGTGTTTTTCATCATAATTTTTATACCAGTATTTACAATCATATTTGTTTTATTGAAAGTAAAGAGAAGAAAAAGTTCACATGTATCTTAAAAAAATTCAGGTGTATTTTAAAAAATTCATGGCTAAACGTCATGCCGACACAGTAATTGCTGTAGCATTATCTCTATTTATAGTGCTTCTCATTCTTACTGGACTTTACGTCAACACTAAATGGCATACATGGCAGGCTGAGAAAGCGTTGAAAGAAGCAAAAGAACATAGAAGGCAAGCAGAAGAGGCACAATATTGGAAAAATAAACTTATAGAAAGTTTTAAAGAACAAAACTGATTTAGGTGTACTTAAATTCTGACAATTATTTTGAATTCGTAAGATTTAAAACAATCTAATATTAACAAATGCTCATTATTGCGGAATAATTTGATCACTTGGTTAGGTCTAATTTCTGAACGTCTGATTACAGCTTGTTGCCAGTCGCTTCCGATCTCTTATGAGCGGGTAGTTACTGAGCTGAGTTGATACACCTATTGAAATTTTAAGGAACAATTTTATGGGATACAAATGCCCTAAATGCGGATACGAGAGGCAACCAGAGGATTTAGCTCCTGAATATGAATGTCCGAGTTGTGGGGTAATTTATGAAAAAGCTGAAAAATCAGTCGAGCAGATGGAAATTGATAATATAGAATTAGAAAAAGAGGATGGTGCAATTCCCAAAAGTCAGTCGATTTTAAAGGGTAAAGAGAGAAAAATTAATCTAGACGCATTATCTTTTCTCAATTTATTATTATTATTTGTTTTTGCTTTTGTGTTCTTCCTATTTTTAATAGGAGTTATGAGATTATCTTCTATAGCTGCTCTTTCAGTATTATCTTTTATTCTTTGGATTTGGGCGGTAGTCGAATGCTCAATTAATGAGCCGAGCCATACGAATGATAAAATAGTTTGGATAATTATCATAATTTTTGTACCATTACTTGGTGCTATACTATATTTATCAATTAGAAAACAAATAAGAAAAAAAAGTATAGATTATTCTGAACAAAGCAAAAAAAATAAAATTATTTTTGCTTCAGTTACATCAATTTTTATTTTTATCCTTTTTATTTCAATTATTATTTTCGCTATTCCAACTCATAAAAAATGGTTATTTAAAAATTCTGACAGATTGAAACCTCATAAAAAGTATTACATAGCAGAAGATTTTTTTGGATGCGTAAAAAAGGGCGATTATAGGGAATTGGAAGGTTATCTTTATGAAGGGAAGAACTTCAAATTCTATATAAGTCTATCGTCAGGAGATTGCACAGAATTTAAACGAGGCGAAGTGGTCCATGTCGAAGACACTTCTTGGTTCTGGGGGTTAGTTAAATTGAAAAGACCATATGCTAAAACAGGATATTGGACTAATATCTTAGCCTTATGGATTTATAAAAATCATGAAAAAATAAATGGAAAATGAATATTATCATTATTAAAGCTTTTCATTGAGTTAATAAAAAAATTGCCTGAATTTTATATTTCAACAAATAAAATAATATTTTCATTAAAGGGATTAATTCGTGGAATTCGTCAAACTCAACAAAGTTAATTTACAGAGCCACCCTGAATTCAATGAAAAATGGGTTCAGGAGCGAATAGCCGAGGACCCACAAATCCTTGGACTTGGTGATGTTGTCCTTAAGGATAAAGAAAGGCTTCAGCCACGTGCTGGCAGGCTGGACCTACTTTTACAGGACGTTGAAACGGCAAGGCGGTATGAAGTTGAAGTCCAGTTAGGGAAAGTTGACGAAGCCCATATCATCAGGACAATTGAATATTGGGACATTGAGCGTAAACGGTATCCGCAGTATGACCACACCGCTGTAATAGTTGCCGAAGAAATGACCAGTCGTTTCTTAAATGTCATCAGCCTGTTTAACGGTATTATCCCGTTGATGGCAATTCAGATGTCTGCATATCGCCTGGAAGACAAGATTTCGCTTGTTTTTACAACAGTCCTTGACCAGATGACCCTTGGCTTGATTGACGAAGATGAAGAAGTAAGCGAAGTCGCTGATAGGGCTTATTGGGAAAAGCGTGGTACACCTGAAACAGTAAAAATAGTGGATGAACTTCTTAAAATAATCCAAGAGATATCACCAGCGGTTGAACTTAAGCACAACAAGTTTTATATCGGTCTCTTCAAAAATGAAAAGCCATTTAATTTTGTCATTTTCCGCCCGCGCAAAACCGCCGTACAAATCACCATCCGTATAGCCAAGTCTGAAGAAATTGAACAAAAGATTGAAAATTCAGGTTTGGATTGGATAGATTATAATGACCGTGAGCGTGGATACCGATTGAGGGTCAAGAAGGGTGAGGTGAAAGCCCACCGAGAACTGTTTCATGAGTTGTTCAAACTGGCAAGTGATAATTTCTCGCTATAAATAATAGTTGGGACACTTGGGACAGTAAAATGGACACTGTATTTTAAAGAGATTTTATAGGCTATGGTATCCAAATTATATCAGCGTTAAATAAATCAATGTCCCTTCTGTCCTTCTAACAGGTTTTTTTATTATGGAAAAATTGGTCTCTCAATACTGCCGAAATATCAAAAAGCGTTTCAATACCAGCATTTCAACAGAGCATACCTATCGGATGGATTTTCTGCTTAGGTAAGCAACTATCGGATATAAAGAGGCTTTAAAAAATGGAATTTATTTTAGGGGCATTAATAATAGGATTAATCCCAGCGGTCATAGCCTATAAAAAGGGCTATTCCTTTATAGCATGGTGGATGGGTGGGGCATTATTATTTATAGTGGCTTTGCCTCTTGCTATTATACAAAAACCTAACCAAGAAGAGCTTGAAAAGAGGGCACTTAGCGAAGGCATGAAAAAGTGTCCATATTGTGCTGAATTGGTCAAAGGGGAGGCAAAAATCTGTAAGCATTGTAAGGCTGATATCTCCGATGTCATTGTTGCCAACAAGAGTATTCGGCAAACTGACAGCCAAGGACGAATGTTAAAAATTTGTACCCATTGTGGAGCCAAAAACAGGGGAGAGGACCATATTTGTTATAGATGCAGGCAGCCTTTATTATGAAGAACATAATTTAACTTAAAAATTCTTTTCCTAAAATTTTCAAACCCCAAATTTTTACGTAAAATAGATGAAGTAGATGTTGATGCATATGGTGCAAAAAAGGAATTGCTTGAATTATCTATCCATTTTTATTGGGCTGTGGGAGATGCAGAATTGAAAAAATACGAGGATATCTGATCAAATCAAAAAGGTTTTAATTTGCAGGCAACAACACAATCATCATCTTTATGCTCAATTTAAATGCCCCTTCCGAACCTCCTCCGTATGTGTATCCGACACCCTGGTCCTAAAAACACTGATTGCTTGTATCGCAAATGATAGGGGCCAGGCCTCAGCAGTATATCTCGGTAAGCTCGGCCTGTCATATCCCAAAATGCCGCTATTCCGGACCCGGCTATCAAATTTCACAGAGCAGTCTGCGTTCAATCGATTAAACAAGCCCCTCCTTACCATACCCTCACGGCTTTTTATTAACCCGCTCTCTAAGCTCTTTCCCGCACTTGAAAAACGGCAGCTTTTTACCCTGCACCCGGACCGTTTCTCCGGTTCTGGGATTGCGGCCCATATAGCTTTTGTATTTTTTCACATAGAAGCTGCATAAGCCCCTTATTTCGATCCGATCTCCTTTAATCAGAGCCTCGGTCATGGAATCGAAAAAGATTTGTACAACCCTTGCGGCGTCAGCCTTGGATATGTTGCTCTCTTTTTTTAGCGCAGAAGTCAGTTCGAGCTTATTCATCCCTCTCCCCCCGTTGGTCTGTGATATTGCAGATTCTCGAAATAATTTCAGTATAATAAAAAGCCATTAAAGTTAAACAGTTCCTCCCCTATGCCCTTCTTATCGGCCTCGCGTTCTTACTATATTACCTCCCTTTCCTGTCAGATTTTTCATGAGCGGTATGGACAAATTGCTAAAAATATGCTTAGTACCAAATCCGTTGTTATATTCATGGATAGAAGAGTTGGTTTAAAATCTTCAAAGGGTAACGGTACTATATTAACTGCTGACTTTAAATACGCAAGAATAGGGGGGATAATGAAAGAAGGTAAAAAGAGCCTCAGCGAGTTTGTTGTCGATGCCTTGATCAGTGGACAGTCTTTACGGCTGGCCGATATCACGGAAAAGGTGAGAGAATTATCTGGCAGGAATGTTAAGATTCAAGACATTTCCAGTATACTGTCTAAGCTTTCCAATAATGACAAATGCGAGCTGGGCTATCTGATCAAAAAGGAGAAAGCCGAGAAGGGCTATGTTTATCGTCTTGTCAAAGAGGCATGCAGCCTTGAGCCGGAGCAACTCTATGATCTTACCCGCAAGACAGGGAAGAATAGATTTACCCTGGATGAAGCAATTAAGAAAAAACCGGGCCTGAGGAAATACGTCAAAGCGCCGAAGACAAAAACTGCCTCAAAAAAGACGGAACCCAAAAAAGCTGATGAGGCAGCCCCGGCGAAACAATCTGTTTCTGATCAGGGCGTGAATATAGCTTTGGCAGAGCTTGAAAGAATGCTTCGCGGCCAGGGCGGACTTAATGTGAATGTCAATCTCAATGTTCGGTTTAATTTCAGCGACAATTAATACATTTTTCAGGCGGTATCGAGAATGACTGATTATCTCCAGGAAATATCCTCTTACAACATCCGGGAGGCGGAACCGAGGCCCTCAAAGTGTGCGCTGCTGGTGATTGATATGCAGCGCTACTTCCAATCAGTTGCCTCCCCTATAATCGGAAATGTGCTCTCAATCATTGAAGCCTGCCGTTCCCGGAATATGCGGACCAAATTTACCCGCCATGGACATGAGGATATCTCAGAGGACGGCGGCATGCTGGCAGAGTGGTGGGGCGATTACATACCGTATGGCTCAAAGGAATGGGAGCTGCTACAAGCCCTACAGCCGAAAGATAATGAGGCGATCCTTGATAAGAAGCGGTATAATGCATTCCATGGCACAAGCCTTGATGAGAGCTTGAAATCAATAGGGATCGAGGAGTTGATCATTACCGGCGTTCTGACCAATTGCTGCTGCGAAACCACGGCAAGGGACGCTTTTGTCCGGGATTATCGGGTGTTTTTCGTCGGGGATGCGACGGCCACGGTAAACGAGGAGCTGCACCTGGCCACCTTAAAGAATTTGGCATTCGGGTTTGCTCACATTCTTAGCACCGAGCAGGTTTGTGGGTATTTAAAGGGGTAAATTAAGAGAATGGCGTTAAGCCAGAGGGGAATACAAGGAAATGGTGCTGAGGAATAGTTTAGAATGCCTAATTGAATCCTGCGGGTGCATGGTTTAAAATTGTAAAAGGAAGCACTTCAATGTTTTTTAGTTGATACGGTGATTTTGGGTTAATCTATTGAAAGCAATCTTCTCTTTTATCAACCCACTTTTTCAATAGGACCTCCTTTGTTGTCTAATATCGTGCGGATCATACCGGATAATAATGAAGACAGATCTATTCCATTTGTTTCTATCGGAGTCACATTAGGAAAAATGTAATTTTTCAGGCCGGGACCAAACATTAAACCATTATAGAGGTGCCAATCTCTGTATCCAGGTGATGAATAAGAAAAGGCTTTTTCAATAACTTGAATTAAGAAGTGGTTTTGGATTTTTGAAATACAGGTTCTCTTGTCTTCACGCTGCTTATCAATTTGCCATCTCGAATACGCAACAGCTAAAGCTTCTTCTGTATTTGAATCAAATTTACTCCCAAACATTTCCCGAAATACATTGCAACAATAATGAAATTGTTCATGAAAATATGTTTTTAGTACGATCATATATGCGGTATAAATGAGATCGTTTTTTGAAAGTCGGATTGACTGATTCATCCTGGTTATATCTTGGACAATAATCCAGAAAAACTTGCTCAAGTTGCCCTGGTATAAAACTATTGTTCCGGGATTTTGTTTCATTGGAATATATAAACCAAGCAAATTCCTACTTTCAATAACTGCCTCAGGGTCTGTATCTGGTGGTTGCTCAAGAAAATAGTCAAGGCTTTCTTCGTTCCCAATATTCATGTTATAAAAAGAATTATCTTCAATAATGCTTTCGTTGGATTTGTTAGGAAAAATCCTTTGAATTTCAAATATTATTTTTTCTGCAACAAGGTTGACTTTTTTCATTCAGTTGCCTTTGCATAAAGGTTAAAGGGTGAACTATGGGAGGGTCTTTGTGTTAAGGGCTTTGCTTCATAATAAAGACAGATCGATCAATCTCGAAACTGAGAACAAGCAAATTGCTATTAATATAAATTATAGGGAAATTTATCCCCAAACGGAAGATTTTTTTACGGCTGCTGTCTTTTCGAGGCTTTGTTATCTTGAAGGGAAAATAATTGCTGAGATATTCAGCAATTGTGTGGGTAAAGATCTGGAGTTCGGAGATTTGATAGACCGACAGTTCTGGCCATCATGGAAGAACGAAAGAGGAAGCCGGGTGGAGCCTGATGTTTTTATGATTTTTGAAAATTGTGATGTGATCATAGAGGCAAAGCGGTACGATGATTTCGGGCAAGAAGAAGAACAAATTAAAAAAGAATTAGAGGCTTATTTCAATCTCGAAAGATATTCTAATGTTGTATATCTTTTTGCTATGGGGGGCGTGTCAGAAAATTTTAAGAATATCGTTGACCATATTAATTTGGAAAAAAAGAAAGCTTTTGAAATAATACCTATATCGTGGCAATCTTTGCATGACAATATCAAAAACGCTGATTTAAACAACAAGCTTCTTAAGGAAGATTTATTATGGGCATTTGAACTTCAAGGAATAAGGGAGTTGCTTTTTTTAAAAGACTTAAACTGCGATGTTAATAAAAAAATTTTTTTATCTAATTATGAGATAAACCTTTACAAACTGAATTCTTATTCCTTTCGTAAACCTTTAGTTGATTCTATAGGCGGCGCTTTCCAGGTAAACAATTATGAAAAGGCATTGGAGGTATTGCAATGGAAGTAGACCCAGAAGATCACGAGCTTAAAGATGCATTATGCGAAATAAGAAAGGCATATAGGCTTATAGTCGTATATCAAAGAAGAATAATGGATATGGCGAAAAAAATTAATCAGGGCTTCGGTTTTAAGCCCTTTTTTCAAGTAAATTTTAAATACAATGCTACTGGTAGCAAGAAGCCTACTGATAGACCATCAATTGACATGCTGCCGCTTTACTCAGGATATTGTATGCTATTTTTACCCCAGAAAGGAGGCGTGTATGATCATAAGAACCCAAAAAGAAGTGAATATATGCTGGAAATTATATTTGATAACGATACTGGCTTTAGAAATGTTTATGGAGAAGAACCAGACCCAGTAAGCTTTGCTGATCCTGGGGAATGCGAAACAAAACTTTGGTTATATGTATATGGTGTTACAGAAGACATGAAGGATACAAATTGGGACACCAATGTGCGACAGAAATTAGATTGGCCTAAAGATGGAGAACATATTTTAAATGAAAAATTATGGGCGGCAGGAAAGTCCTATGATTTGTCAGTCATTCAAGATGAAAGCGCATTAAAAATGGTCATTGAGGATTTTAAAAAGTTTGTCAATTTAAAAAGACAAGAAATAGGTGTTTGTTAACTCATTCTCCACTCATATTTTACAACGCTTTATATGCTGATTTTTATGTTAAGGTTCCCTCTCAGCCGGAAAACTGAGTTAAAGCAGGCTAACCCCTCAATTTTTAAATGAGGACTATTCAATGCTCTTAAACCCCCGGAAAACGCGGGATTATAAGTCTTTACAAAGATTTCGACTTCCCTTATATTTATTTCTAAATGGGGCTAGATAGCTATTATGTATTGAAGTCAAAATTTTGCAACAGACCATTGAATAGGGTATAAAATCTATGTATTTGGACTTATCAGATTATTTCAATTCGACAGATGAAGCGTTATCTTTTTTTCGAGAAGCTTTGCCTGATGTGATTATTGCAACTGGCCAAGAATTAGAGGGAATATTCACTCCTTTGGAACTTAGAGTGATCATCTTCGCCATGAGTAATGTTGAAATCATCCCCTGTTTAGCAGGCAGTATCATTTTTGAGGAATGTCGTGACTATTTAAGGTTCAATGCAACGCCTCTGTACCGTAATTTGTCTATAAATAGGTTTTTGGTTAAATTATCGAAACTTACAGCTTTTCAGTCCTTAGTGCTTGGGGTTTGGGCTAAAAGATATTGGGAGCTTTGTCAAGGAGTTCCGGAGCTTGAGGTTGATTCCTATATAGTTACGCTTCAAGTTGTTGACCGCAACACGCTACATTAATTTGCAACTATTCTCCGTATCATAGATGCCGATTCCCTGTCATTAATAGGGCTTCTTTTACTCTTTTTAGTTTGGCGAATTGTTTAAATCTTAAAACTTATTTTGCTTTTGTCACTATTAGTTTCTCTCCATTTATTTCAATTGTACCAAGCTCGTTTTTATGTATACCATCATAAAATTTTTTTAATATAGTCACAACAAGTTGTGTGCGTGTTTTATCAAACTCCGCTTCTTGTTTATGGTTTTTTTCTTCTTTCTTTAGTTCCATCATTACAATTTGTTGGTACATATAGAATCTAATTTCTTTTTCAAGCTCTCGAAATCCCAGAATTTCGTTTTTTGCATTTTCACAAAACTTACTACCTGGATTAAATTGCATTATGCAGTCAAACGGAGAGGAGCATTTGTTCTTTGGATCATAATGATCCGTAGCACCATAAAGATGCGCAAGCTCATGAGATGTAATTCCTTGATATAACTTTTTGACGACTGCTAACTTGCTTGATTCAGAAAGTACTTGTCCATGTGCTTCATCGCCGAAATCGTTAGGGTCATCAGGGTTTTTACAGAATTGTTTTATATCTCTATCATAAATAATTATTTTGCCTGGAATCAAAGAGTAAATATCTTCTGCAATTAGCGCATTATTAAATTTCAGTATGTTCATTATCCCATTATTTATGCACTCATCTAGTGTTTTTTTAATAGAATTTTTTAATTTTTGATCCTTATTTCCATTATGAACGTCTATATCAAGCTTCCCCGCTGTAATAGATAGCATTTCATTTTTGAATTCATTTACATATTGTTTAAGCTCGGCTACGTTGGCTTCATCCATACTGAAAAAAGTGATTGTGGTGAACTCCTTAAGTTTCTTATCCATAATTAAGCTTGCTCCTTTGGGTATAAACCGCCATTGAAATCTGCTTCAGACGTTACTCTTCTCGTAAGATATCTTTAATCGGGACTGACTTGGGGCAAAAAAAACGCTTCCCAGTAACCAGGAAGCGCTTCATAATATCCTTAGGGCAACCCGGCTATCTTCTTGAGACCCGTGGCTTTCCGTCCCCGCCTTACAGCGAGTTTGGCTTTGTCTTTTATTTATATTTTACTCTACACACATCGTTTTTTTCATGCAAGTAATTTTTTATACGATACAAAAATAGGCTGTTAGCCTCAATTTTATGTAAGCATTTCCTTATTAGCTCGTTTAATATCATGAACGTGACCTTTCTATAAATGTAGCTTATCAGGCTGGACGCAACCTGCACTTTTGCGGCCTATGTTATGTTTTCTCGCCGACTTTCCCTATATACGGAAAGTTAGCCCCATCGTGGTCGACCCCATATTTCCCTCCAGGTTTATCGCATGAGGGTCCCTTGTGCTGTAGTATAGTGATTGTTCAATCGTAAGTTATAGCCCCCACTGTCCAGTTTTATGAGACCCTCTCATATCTATCCAGGCTGAGGTTCTTGAACCCGGCCATGGAGAATGGTCCATCCTCTACCCCCGGGGGTACTCCCCTCGGTGGTCCTCGACTTCGACAAAGGCCGTATTAAAATCCAGGGCTAAAGGCTTCGAGCAGGAATAGAGGTAGCGCTCCCTTCGGTCGCGCTGTCTATTTTAGCAGGGCCGCTCCTCGCTCTGCTCGTCGCTACGGTAGAAACTTCGACCATAGATGAGGCTGCTATCCCTATGTTCTCAATTTCGATAACATGGAGTGGGGGCGGCAGCCCCTTCGTGATGCTCCCTTCGGTCGCACCACTTCGGGACTTGCCTCAGGCTGTTCAGTAAATCGGTAACTCGTAGACCAACCACAGCCCGTAAATGAGGCTGTCCGGGATCTGTCTATTAGGGCAGCTGAATATAGATTACTCCCTGACAGTCGCGCTCTCGCGCTCCTCCCACTTCCCGTTTTATGAAGCGGTTTTTCTGACCGTATTTATTCAAAACCATAAATTCCAGACAGAAAGGAGGTGCAAATGGCCTATACGCCGGAGCTTTCACCTGAGGCGGCTTGGACGCTTAGACGGATAGCCTGGGCAATGGGTGTTCCCATGACTGAAGCGATGGAGCTGGTCTTTGAACAGCTGCCCCGGCTGCTTGACAAAAAAAAAGTGTGCGCCGGATGTAAGGACAAAACAAAGTGACATGAATGTGCGTTTAATCGATTGAACAGCAAGGAGGTGATGGAGTAGCGCCTTACCAGCAAGAAGAACCACCGAACACAGGTAGTACCCACCGTTACCCGGTCAGCTTGAGCTGATGCGGGTTTTTTTACGTCCAAACTCTAATGAGCAAGGAGAAAAGCCATGACAGAGAAAATCAAAAGCCAGTTCCGCGAAGACGAAGTCGCGATCATCAAGCACTGGAACAAACAGAAAGGGGAGTATGTCAGCAACGTGTATCCGAAGGTCGGCGGGCGTTTGAGGCTGGCTCATGAAGCCAATGACGCTATCAACATTGAAACCGAGATCTACAAGTACGACGGAAGTGTCGCTGTTGTCATTGCTGTAACCAAAACCCTGAACGGTCGTTTTACAGGGATAGGCATGTCCAGCGCCGAGCGGGATCAGAAAATAGCCCCGGCAATTCTCGAATTGGCAGAAACGCGTGCTATCGCGCGTTCTCTTAGATGGGCTGGCTTTGGTGTGGAGTACTGCTCAGCGGAGGAAATAAGCCACCTGGAAAACGGCAATAACAGCGCAGCAGATAATGAAAAAACTCCGGATAACTCTTCGTCCTCCGGGGGAAATGGTCATGGCCGCCGCACACCGGACAATGGAAACGGAAATGGTGGTAATGGCAACGGCAACGGAAACAACAGGATCAGCCCCAAGCAGTACAAATACATTCTGGCCTTGGGCGAGGATAAAAACATGAGCCACCAGGCCTTAAACCATCAAGCGATCAATATTTACGGCCGGACCCTGGAGTATCTCTCCAGAAATGACGCATCGAGCCTTATTCAGGAACTGCAAAACAATTAATAGGAGGTCGCTATGCCAAGCAATCAAGCCGTTCAATCGGTTGAAGAAGAGCCGCGTTTGAGGATCAGCTACAGCCAGATGTTCACGTATCTGGGATGCAGCCTGAAGTATCGGTTCCAGTATGTGGAGCGGTTTCCGTACGAACGGAAAAGTATGAGTCTGTTCTTTGGCTCCTGCTTACATTCTGCCATTGAGCGTTTTTACAACACGTACAAGAAGAAGGGGGAGTATGAGCCGTTGAATGTCCTGCAACAGCTGTTTGAGCATCTTCTGACGCTTGAGCTGGAACAGGTTGATGTCCCCATCATTTACAAGAAGGAGGCGCCGGATACGGCCAGCGCTATTGAGCTGGGCAAATCCCTTATCAAGACCTTCCATGAAAACGTTGACCTGGAAGGCTATGAGGTGATTGACGCGGAGCTTCCGCTAAAGGCCAAGCTCTACAGCGAGGAGGGAATAGATACCGGGTTTGAGCTTTACGGCATACTGGATCTCCTCTTGCGGGATACAAACGGACAATACCTGGTGGTGGATAATAAAACCGCCGCCAAGCCAAAGAGCATGAAGGATGTGGACAATGACCTGCAGCTGACCGCCTATTCCTATCTTCTGGCTGCCCACCGGTTTGTAAAGCCCACTGACAAAGTTCAATGCCGGATGGATGTACTGCGCAAGCTAAAGACCCCGAAGCTTTCCTATTACTGTACAGAGCGTTCCGCCCGGGATCGCAAGCGCTTTGCGAAGCTGGCCGGAGCAGTGCTTAGCGGTATTGATAATCAAGTGTTCATGCCCAACCAATCCTGGCTTTGTGCCGACTGCCCTTATACAAAAGCCTGTCAAGCCTGGTAAGCTCTCCCCTCCGTAATACCAATTCCCAGTTATCAGCATTTAGTCTCGTAACAAACTCACAAAACCTCCTATCCGTATCGTCCATCGTCGTGAAGCTCCGTCAACGGGAGAAGTGCGTCTTTTCCATGTTGGGCCGTCCGGGAGGTACAAAAACACCAATTACAATCTATCACAAGGAGGACATCATGAAAGACAGTGTAAAATTTGAAAACGTCATTGAGCAGGTCCACAACATGAGCGCGGACAATTATGACGAGATCATTCCGGTAAAAGACATCGAGTTTACAAGCCTTGAGGGAGCAGTAGTAGCCGGAGAACCGGTGGCTATCACACCCACGTGTCAAAGGGCTATATCCGCAAGGCTTCGCATTCCTTATTCCTATCTGTCCCGTTGCGATGGGGATCTGCAGCAGGCAAATCTTAATTTCTGGCTGGAAAGGGAGCAGGAAAAACGGGATACCTTTTTCTGCCGGTTCTCAGGTAACAGTCTCCGGGGATTGTTTACAGACCGCTATATTCCCCTGGACAATATGGAGGTCTTGAGCCGGATGCTCCAGTGTGGCTTTAATGAACAAGCCGAAGTCCATGTGCTGCTGGACAGTGAAATCATGACACTCAAGTTCCCGGATAATGACCGGTATTTTAAGGTCTCCGAGAAAGACCGGATTATACCCGGTATCAGCATATCCAACTCGGAGATAGGGCTTCTTGCCTTGAGCATAGAGGCGTACTATTTCCGCCTCGTCTGTTCCAACGGGTTGATCGATAAAACAGAGGTCAATGCCCGCTACAAACATATCTCCCGGCGTATTATGGATGACTTCCCCCACGTGCTGGAAAATGTCGTTTACCAATCCCGTCAGGGACAGGACCGTTTCAAGCTCTCTACGCAAACGCCGGTGGATAATGCTATCAGTACAATCGAACTTTTCTCCAGGCAGTTTCAGCTGCCCCAGGAAGAAGCAGAGATTGTGAAAATGGCCTATTTCCAGGAAGAGGGCGCTACCATGTACCACGTAATCAATGCCTTCACCCGGGCGGCAAGGGAGCCGGGCTTGACGGCGGTTACTGCGCAACGGCTTGAATCCATCGGAGGCAGAGTGCTGAACATGGTAAGGCGCTAATCCATAACATCCCATACAATCTGACAAGAGAAGCCCTGCTGGAGAAATCTGGCGGGGCTTTTCTGTTTCTAATGGAGGCTGACATGACAAAAGAAGAAGAAAAGAAATACCACGATACGGAGGAGCTGAGACAGATCCTCATACGGGTGCTTGAGGGTAAACACTTCCGCCTGGATTGCGGACACCATGTAACCTTTGGCCATAATCTGGGCAACAACATCACCATTTACAATGGCAAAGAGCCGAAAATCATTTGCGCTGAATGCGGGTATTAATCAAAAACATTTCAAGGAGGCAACTCATGGACGATTTCTTTGATGATTTTGGCGGAGACTTTGAGGAAGGCTTTGAGGACGGGAACTTTGACAATGAATATGATGAGAACCCCTTCTATGCCGAAGATTACGGGGAGGATTGTGATTGTGACCGGGAACAGCAGGAAGACAATGAAGAACCCTGGATCAGCCCCATAGAGGCATCGATATTGGGTTATGGCTTCGGCTATGAAGAGGGACGCGAGGAAAGGAGGCGGAGAAGGGAGGTCCAAAGACAGGAAAGAGGCCGCAGCAACAGGGATGATGATGACGATATCATCATTTAGCCCATTTCGGTAGTGGTGAGAAGAAAAGCCTCAGTGGCTGGAAGTGCAGCTGCTGGGGCTTTAAAGTTTTCTTTGCTTCGAACAGCCCAAAATATCGATGATCGACTTGGCTTGTTCAGGTAAAGTGCGTATATTATTGACTTTCAGAGTATTTTTGGTAATGTCCCAGTTTCATTGCTGTTCAATTAAGGAGGGCAGGGTAGGTTAAATCACAGCTATTATAACAACCTGAGGGAGTGATGATAAAATTAGAATCAGAGGATACTTTGAATTTTTCCTGTGAGTTCTGTGGGCAAGAGTTTTCCCACTTAACAGTCAATATCTCCGTCCTTTTATACGGGGTAGCCTTACTGATCGGGCATAAACATTCTTACCTCGCAATACAATGTCCGTGTTGCCTGAAAACAATACTGATTGAACCTGAGGATCTGTTTAACGTTTTTAATCGATTAAACGAGATCATTTTTCCCAATAAAAAAATATCAGGCCCAATCCTGAATTATAACTCTTCTCTTCTCCGATATCCTTTTGATATTCCCCAGCTTGCAACCTTTGAAAAGCACAGCTTTCCGCTCTGGATTCATAATGGCCCGCCGACAATTGCAGATCAAATGGAAGAATTCATGGAAGCAGAATCTGTTGATGAGCAGAGATTTTTATCCACATTGATCCTTGATCCGAGATTTATGATTGAACCACCAGGCCCGGTTGAATATGCGTCCTTCTTTTTAAAGGAGGATATCGAAAGCCTTGTGGAGATCGAGAACCAAGAAGGAATCCGGGTTTTCCCAAGATATGTTTACAAATTAGACTTTTATAGCAGGTTGAATGAATTTTGCTGTGAAAACTTCCTGCATCAAGGTCTAAAAGGATCAAGGGGTGATAAAAGCCCGGAGCAAGACCTGTCATTTCATGCCGAAGCAAATTTTTTGTCCCTGTTGCTGGCAGATCCTGATCCTTTTTATGGAGATTTGTCTATTCCTGTCCACATGAAACAAGCTACCGCTTTTTATGCGGATATCTGGAAGTTCATAAATCCGTTTAAAAATTACGATGTGCCAACAGAGTTTTCTGATATCGAGCTTTTTCAATTTGAAACAACAGAAAAACATACTCACCTAATATCCATTATTAAAGAAAACCAGCGGAAATCATATGTGATGGACTTTTTAGCAGTGAACTATATGGATTTTATAAAGGACAACATTGCCGTCGCTCAAAAATCAGACTTTTGTTACGGCCACATCTGGGAGGTTAAATCAAAATATTTACAGGCTTTATATGATGTCATTAAAAAAGGGGCACCAGATGGCGTCACGCTTAACGTCTATCCGGAAGGATCAACCCTGACGCTTAATTTGAACGAAGGAAACAATACCAGCAAGGGAAAGGAAAACCAAAAATCTGAGCGCACAAGCGATAAAGAAAGCGCCGTTGGTAAAAATAGAGCCATCCGGCATTCAACCAAAATAAGGGAGCATGTCCGACAGATAGCCCGAGAGTTATGGATAAAGGATTCAACAATAACCATAGCCGATATGGTAAGAGAAGATGAAATAACCGGGATTGCGAAAAATAAACAAGGTGAAATGTATTCAGAAGAAACCATCAAAAACTGGATCAAGGATCTGGCCTCGGACAGAAAACCAGGAAGGCGGCCCAAAAGCAAGAAAAATTAAGGTTTTCTCTCTTAAACCCCACCTCTTCATTTAAAAACCCTTTTCTACATTAATTTAAATTTTAGCATTTCTGCGTTTTACGGGTTGTCTTTTCGCAATCTCCACAGGACAGCTGTTTAGAAAACCCTTTTCTATCGTAGCGCCACCTTTTTTCCATTAATTCAGTTGGTTACTTTGCAGCCAGCTTGACGTCAGCAGGAAAGAACGAGGTTTCGGTTCTTAGCTAACGGCCGAGTTAAGAGCTGGAGCAAAAAACCAACATTCGAATTAAAAAGGAGAAGCTACAAATGACGGAAAAAATCAACGCAGCAAATGAACAGGGTTATGAATTGAAAAAAGTTAACGTCGACAATCTGGTTAAGCATGACATGCATCCTCGAGAAGAAATCGGCGATATCGAAAGTCTCGAGCAAAGCATCCGGCTTGATGGTCTGCAGGAGCCAATTCTTGTTCATGAGAAGGGCGAGGATAATTTTGATGTCCTTGACGGTATGCGGCGCCTGCAAGCCTCCAGGAACCTGGGGGTTGAGGAGGTTGAATGTCTGGTGAAAAAGAAGCTGTCACAAGAGGTCTCGTTATGACAACCCAAAATTGACCAGGTGTGATAACGCAAATTTGACCACCCCCATGTTAGTTTTTGGGGATCAGGTATCTGCCCTTGGCCGGCCAGGGGCAGATACCTGATCA
>Ga0209947_1000765_pt1 | contig 19756 bp, 12 predicted proteins | sample SalPonR2_B_D2_MG_FD_185706 | JGI IMG/M metagenome (GOLD analysis project Ga0209947, IMG submission 185706) | Salt pond soil microbial communities from South San Francisco under conditions of wetland restoration - Salt Pond MetaG R2_B_D2_MG... ... | reverse complement strand
AGAAGGCGCCCATGAATTTATCAGGGATTTTGTTGAGGGAGAAGGGGAAGGAGAACCCCTTTCGGTACTCTCCTCCATGGGTACAAGGATCGCTTCAGGAGGTCCACTGGCATTTCTTCCGTCAGGTATGAGCGCTGCTCAGCAGCCAGAGGGAACCCCAACTCTCGCGGGAATCGTCCTCCTCGACGGTGCGAGCTATGTGAGGATAGAGGACAACCTGGTCACAGACAGCCTTCTCGGCGTCACCGCCATGGACCTCGGCCTCGATGAGCTTTTCGATGCAGGGTATGTCTCAGGTCTTTCAGACGTGTTGATCCAGAATAACGAAATAACCGGGAACCTGAGCGGTTTGAACCTTATCGGAGCCAGGGAGCTTGTCCGGGATGCACTATATGATGGATCTAAAATGCCTCTTGATCCTTCTATTGAATATCTTCCTTATGGACTTGATGAATTTGTTGTCAGAGGCAACAATATTTCACAGAACCATTTTGGTGTGGTGAATGCCCTTGATGTACAGGATCTTAGCTTCACCGGCAACAGCGTTGACAACAACCTGGTCCTTGGCATGCTGAACGCTGGAATGGGAGCCTGGGCTTTCGAAGAAGCTTTCGATAACTCGGACTACTATAGAGGCTCAATTCCCTCTGCGGAGATTTTCGGCAATAGCTTCTCCTATAATGGTACTGTTGATGGAGACCTTGATGATCTTCCCATAGGAACGGAAACCCTCGGTACCTACGTAAAGGGCGGAGTGGCGGTATTCGACGTACCTGGCAATGATTTTGCGCGTGGAGAATTTTCCGGAGCTGTTTCATCTTTAGGTATTTCTCTTAAGAGTAATTCCATCCAGGGAAACGGAAACTATGGTCTTCTTGTAGTAGGAAGAGTGGGTGAACTTCGTCCTAAGTCAACAGAACTCGTGTCCACAGATCTCTTCTTCGATGCAACAGAGAACTTCTGGGGAGATGTCACAGGACCATCCTCTTACTTCGGAGAAGCTTCTGAACTTATCTTCACTGATCCTATGACCGCGGAATCCGCAGACAATGAAGGCGACGCAATATCCGGCGTGGTATTTGAGGAAGACGGCCAGTACTATCCTTATGATTTCATGGCTGATGCCCTTTATGTCCGTCCTCTGAACTGCATCCTTTTTGACGAGTGGCTCGGTGATGATGGTGAGGACGTGCAAGCTGTAGTAGGCGCCAAGGTATCTGCAGGCGAGGAATCCAGGGTAGGAAGGGACCTCGGCAACGGGAACAGTGTGAATACCACAGTCATAGCAGGTGAAAATGGATTTGACTGGACCCTTACCAGGCTGGGAAGCAAGCCTGCCGGTTCTTCCGCGCTTAAGGTCTCTGCCGGAGGATATTACAGGTTCGATGTGACGTATCCTGGAAATGTTTCAGAGGTAAAGTTAAAGTTCGGATATTCATCCTCGAATGCCCCTGATTTCTTCTGGTACGACAGGACAACCGGCGAATGGATCAAGCTGGTTCCCTCAGATACAGGGAAAGGTTATCTTGAGTTCACTTTCAACGGCGACACTAATCCGACACTGAGCCAGCTCTTTAAAGACCTCGGGACCACAAGCTTCGGACCGAGTAAACGGATCGATGAATTTGCCCTTTTTGCGCAGAGCGGAGCTAATTCCGGAGGCGGAAGTAGCTCAGGAGGCGGCGGATGTAATATCGCCTGGGCAGGAGTTCCTTCAATTGCCCTGCTACTTCCATTGATGATGCTTTTCCTTAAAAAGTAATAGATAGTAAAATGTAATTTTTCCGCGCAGGGTCAAGCCATGGCCCTGCGCTATTTAATGTAGTAAAATAAGGTGCATATTTAATGTGATAGTAGATAGATGATTTGTTGAGATGAAATACTATTATGTTGCGAGAATTCCGAGAGGTGGAAATAGTTATGCAGAAAAAATTGGGTAAGGCAATTCTTGCTCTGTTTGTTTTGCTTCTTACGACGGTACCTTTACATGCAGGAGAATACATTTTTTTTGAGAGCAGAAATGCCGAAGATATGCATCTTTCATTTGAAAACAGAGCACAGATAAGGCTTCAGAGTTCCGCTATCCCTGAGCCCAGCCTGAAAAAGGTCATGAGCCATCTTGGAGCTGCAAAGGTCTCCCTTTCAGAAGACCAGGCCAGAAAGTTCAGTATTGATAATCCGGATACTTTGCTGATCCCGGCAGACATGAAGCTTTATCCATCCATACTAAATTTGCAGGAAGAACCTGGAGATCCTGATGTGCCATGGCATGTCTTACTGTCTCAGGAACTTCAGGAATTTTCCTTTGAGAGAGAAGCCAATTATGACCAGGTGAGGGTCTTTGTCCTTGATACTGGTATAAATGAAAGTCACCAGGATCTAAATTCAAATATCGAAATGGAGTATGCCTTCAATTTTGCCGGTCCGGACAGTTTCGATGTAACTGATGTGCATGGGCACGGTACTAATGTTGCAGGTGTTGTTGCTGGAAGCCGGACAGGTGTTTGCCCTGATGTGCAGCTTATACCTCTAAAGGTTGCCAACGATAGGGGAGGATTGAGTCTTGGAGACCTTACTGAGTCTTTGGACTATATTATCGCCCTTTCAAAAAGTGAACTGTCGGGTAAAAAGATCATAATAAACCTCAGTTATAATTCCGGGTGGTCCTATTCGCCCAATGCCGAGTTTGAAGAATATTTTGAAATTATCTTTTCCTCTCTTGAGGCTGAAAATATCATTTTTGTTTCCTCTTCAGGAAACGACGGCCAGGATATTGATCTAAGGTATGTTTACCCCACAAGCAATGAAAATCCTAATTACCTTGCTGCAGGCTCAATAAACAGCGCAGGGCAGTTATCATATTTTTCAAATTATGGCGAGACCACAGTTGAAATTGCCGCTCCGGGCTCAGAGATAATAACCACAGGTATAAATGACGTTTATACTACTGTTTCGGGCACTTCCTTTTCAAGTCCTTTTTTGACAGGTATAGCAGCAGTAATCTGGTCCATAGATCCGTCTCTGGAATATTGGGAAGTTAGAAATCTTGTTATAAATGCAGTTAAGGGACAGGAAATAAGTGATGATTTCATGGCCGAATACAGGGGTAATTTCGGTGATTTTCTTTTTGATGATTTGGCGGTAAATAGCTCAGAAGTGGTCCCCGGTGAAATTCCCCTTCATGTAATTGCCGGCAGATCACTTTATCCTGACACTGTAGCAAATGATCCAACTGATCCTGATGAAGCATATGATCCTTATCCCGCTGACGGTCAGGGGCATCTCCCCCTCGATCTGATCCTTACATGGTCGACCGGTTCAAATGTAACGAGTTGTGACCTGACCCTTTCCGATGATCTTGGAATTGTTTTGAGCGATGATAATATTACATCGGATCAATACTCTCTCTCCGGACTCAGCATGGATAAAACCTACAAATGGAGGATCGATACACTTTTTGACGGAGAAAAACTTACCGGTGAAAACTGGACTTTTTCAACTATAGTCCCCGGGGCATATGAGCCTTTTCCTGTTGATAATGCAGTAGAAGTCCAGACTGAAGACCTTGTACTGAAGTGGCTTTATGATATCCAGGGTTCATCATTTGAGTTATTTCTGGGAACATCGAAAGATCTTGTAGAGAATGAGGATCCTTCTGTCCGCCTTGCTTCCTCAATTCAGACATCTGAGTTCAATGCAGGTCTGATCAGCGATGATACCATTTATTTCTGGAAGGTTAATACCTTGTATGAGGATCCTTCCTCGAATTCGATCATGGAAGCCCCAGGGGAGGTATGGGAGTTCAGTACCATTTCTGATTCTGACGATGGATCGCTTGTTCACAGTGGCGGAGGAGGTGGAGGCTGCAGTCTGGTTAGCGGTCTGGAACCCCTTATCTTTATTCTTCTGCCGCTTCTGTATCTTATGCTGAAAAAATGATCAAAGGTCAGGGGGCCCTGATCGGATTCCCCTGACCTTGCAGGGACCGCTCATTTCAATGATCGGTCAGGTGAAAAGGGTTCATGGGTACACGTTATGGATTCGTTGAGTTTATTTCCATTATGATCCTTAAATAACTTTCTTTATGTCACAATTATTGAATAATTGACATTTCGAAAACTGCTTTAGTCACCCATGGCATTTTATAAGGGGGAGATAGCAGTGAAAAGATTTCTGAAAATATGTCTTTTGGCAGGTGTTATTCTTTGTCTGATCGTAAGTTCTGCTTTAGCCAGAGAATATCTTATTCTTCAAAGTAAAGCAGACAGTCAATTAATGTCGTCATTTCGGAATGATATAGATCTGGCATTGAAAAATTCAGGTCTCGAAGATCCTGTTGTTCTACAATGGCTGGAACATATGAGAGCGGCCAGAGTAGATATTGACAAAGAACAGGTCTCCAGATACAAAGTGGAAAACCCGAATTCTCTTATTATTCCCGCTGATATCAAGTTGTATCCTTCAGAATTGCCTGTTTCTTCACAACTCCCCAATGAAATAGCCATGCCCTGGCATGTTTCTCTTGCTGTTGAGCTTCAGGAATATTCAATAGGGAAAGGGGCGCTTTACGACAAAGTAAGGGTATTTGTTCTGGATAGCGGGATCAACAGTCAACACGAGGATCTTGCAGCCAGTATTGAAATGGATCATGCTCTGAATTTCTATGGTGAAGATACTTCGGATATTACCGATGAATATGGTCATGGAACAAAAGTTTCAGGTGTTCTGGCGGGAACTGAAACAGGGGTTTGCCCTTTCGTAAAGTTTATTCCGCTGAAAGTGGCTGATATTAAGGGAGAGATCAGCCTCGGAGATCTTACAGAAGCCCTTGATCATGTTATTGGTTTGTCAGAAAAAGAGCTCACCGGGAAAAGGATAATACTCAACCTGAGCTACAATTCGGAATGGTTCGATGTTCCTGATAGTGGACTTGAGAACTATTATGATATTACTTTATCTCTCCTTAAAGAAGCCGGGATACTTATGGTTTCCTCTGCGGGAAATGGAGATTCAGACGGAGGAAAGAATGTTGACGTGGGATATGTCTATCCAACGAGTAATGAAAGTTCAAATTATATTGCTGCTGCCTCAATAAACAAAGAAGGAAGCCTTTCTGATTTTTCTCACTTTGGTTATACAACTGTTGAAACAGCAGCACCTGGATCAGAGATAGTGACCACTGGAAATGAACAGGAATATGAAACAGTCTGGGGGACGTCCTTTTCAAGTCCCTTTGTCTGCGGTATTGCCGCTACTATCTGGGCTCTTGAACCTTCTCTTGAATGCTGGGAGGTTAGAAATCTTATAATTAACGCAGTCCAGGGCCAGAAAATTACTCGGGATTTCATCGATGAATATAGAGGAAGGGAAGATGATTTCCTTTTCAGAATGGATTCTAACGATGAAAAAATGCTGAGTTCACAGAAGTCTGCCCTGCCGGTAATGTCAGGAAAACCTCTTAATCCGGATACCATAGCTAATGATCCTGAAAAAAGCGTGAAAAAAGACGTGGGATCAGTTACAGGAGGAACTTCTGGCGGCTGCAGTCTCCATTGTTTTAATTCTTTGATTCTGTTATTACTATTCCCGCTTGGATATCTTATATTCAGGAGATAAGGGGGGGTAAAAGTTCTGTAAGCATTACTTGTCCTGAAAGATATGAAAATTTCAGACCGGGAATTATCTTTTCGTGTAAGATAATAAGATCGATGAAGGAGGGTGTTGCAAAATATGTCTGTACAGGACGAAGCAAAGAAAATAGCTGATAATGTGATCAAGTGGCGCAGGACTATCCATGCCAATCCTGAGTTGGGTCTGGAAACTCCAGAGACAGAGAAGTTCATAGCAGAGGCACTTGCCGAGATCGGAGTTGAAGACATTAAAACTGGTGTAGGCGGCCATGGAGTGGTTGCTTATATTGAGGGTAAAAAGAAAGGCAAAACTCTTGCCCTGAGAGCAGATTGTGATGCCCTTCCAGTCAGGGAGGAGACGGGACTGCCTTTTGCTTCCACAAATGGTAATATGCATGCCTGCGGTCATGATGCACATACAGCAATGCTCCTTGGTGCAGCAAGGATCCTCCAGGATGGCCGTGATGAGCTTGCAGGCAGGGTACAGCTTATTTTCCAGCCTGCTGAGGAGATAATAAAGGGAGCGACCGCCATGCTGGATGACGGTCTTTTCAGGGAGAACAGACCCGATGCGATCATTGGCCTTCATACCGGGCTTATTTTTGAGGGCGTTAAGACCGGGCAGATAGGATATAAGGTTGGTCCAATGATGGCTTCGGTAGACCGTTTTAAAATAATTCTCAGGGGGAGGGGATCCCACGGGGCTTATCCTCATCTTGGAGTTGATCCGATCAGTATCGCTGGACAGCTAATAGTTGAGCTTCAGACTATTCTCAGCAGGGAGAAGGATCCTTTACAACCGGCAGTTGTGACGATCGGGAAGATCCAGGGAGGTACAGCGTTCAATATAATCCCTGGAGAATGCAGTCTTGAAGGAACTGTGAGGACTCTGAATCCCGAAGTCAGAGCTTTTGTAGAAAAAAGGATCAGGGAGATATCAGAATCTCTGGCAGAAAGTATGAGGGGTACAGCCGAGGTAGATTATCAAAATGGTCCACCGTCTCTCATCAACGATGACGAGATAAATAGAAAGGCAGTTAAAATTGCAAAGGATCTTTTTGGCGAAGATGGAGTAGGGGAAGTTTCTACACCTGTGCTTGGCGGAGAGGACTTTGCTTACTACCTCGATGAAGTACCAGGGGCTTTCCTTTTCCACGCTGGGAGCAATCCCGAAAAAGGACAGACATATCCCCATCACAATTCCAGGTTTGATATCGATGAGGATACTCTCTGGAGGGGTGCAGCATTTCTGGCAGGTTTTGCCATGAGATGGCAGGAAGTCTAAGCTGAACCTTTTAAGTAAGTATTTTTAATTGAGACAGATCATTATCAATTTCCGGGAGAGCCTGAAGACTGGCTCTCCCGGAGCTATTTGACGTACCGGTCATTTGACATCAATGAATAAAAGTGTATAATCATTGACGAAAATAAACTAATGTCTATTTTGATCACGCAGATCAAACAAATATTTTACTGGGGGTATATTTAATGAAAAAAGTATTATCAACGATCCTGGTGTTAGCTCTGGTTTTATTTGCGGGAGCTGCTTTTGCGGATTCTGCAATGGATAATGATGTATTGGTTATTGGTACTGAGGGAACTTATCCCCCTTTCGAATTTCATGACAAGACCGGGGCTCTTGTAGGATATGACATTGATCTTGTAAATGCGGTGGCAGAAAAAATGGGCAAGGAAGTCAAATGGGTTGATATGGCTTTTGACGGTCTCATTCCCGCTCTGCTGACCAACAAGATCGACATGGTCGCTGCATGTATGAGCGTTACCTCTGAACGAAGCAAGAAGGTCAATTTTTCCGAACCATACATCATAACTTACAGTGCCTTTGTTACACCTTCTGGAAATGATACATTAAATACTCTGGAAGATCTTAAGGGTAAAAAAGTCTCTGTTCAGCTTGGCACAACTGAGGATCTTTATGTTTCAGAGCTTGAGGGTATAGAAGTCAGGAAATTCAACAAGCTGGACGATGCCGTCCGTGAAGTGACTCTTGACCGCGTGGATGCTGCTTTTATGGATGAACCTGTGGCAAAAGATTATGTTGGTTCCAAACAGTTTGAAGGAAAGCTTAAAGTTGCTTTCACTGTAGAGATAGAAGGAGCCCCAAAGGCATTTGCCCTGAACAAGAATGATACTCAGCTTCTTGAGGCTGTCAATAAGGCTTTGATCGAGCTTAAAGAAGAAGGCGCAATTGAAGAACTGAACGAAAAATGGGAGCAGTAGATCTGCAGGTTTTTGCTTCTTGAGTTATATCTTAAGCCGGATTAAATAATAACTATGCACAGGGTGTGGTTAAGTTATCCACATCCTGTGCGTTTTTTAAAGAAGATCACCTTTATCTATCCCTTTATTATCTGGATCAGCCTTGGCAAAAGAGCCAGAGACAGGAGAAAAATACCCCAGAGTTTTCCGTTGAAAATGTTATAGTCTGCAAGAAGATGTTCCCATGAATGACCAATAACGTAGTACCCGAACAGGAATTCGAAACAGATGGTCATAAAGAACCAGATAATACCCAGCATCCATGACTGGCCTTTTGAAGAGTCAGAAAGATCATTTCCCATTAAAGAATATATAAGGATAAAGATGACAACTATGACGAAGAGAGTTCCCAACTGGTGCGCTTTGTGTGAGCCTATTGCAGGTGTGAGAAATCTCTCTCTGAGAATACCGGATAAAATTGCCACAAAAGCGAATAGAAGCCACATCAACAATCCCTTAAGAAAAAGATCTTCCATTCGGCAATCCCCCATTTGGAGTTAAATTATCTGGATGAATTGTGAACATAAGGTGTTACTTGAAACGACTGTCAGATCTTTTGTCATCTACCTCACTATGCTTATTTTCAAGCCATCCTGTGCTGTATTTTTCAGCTGTAATATCAAAAAATGGAACAAAAGGTTTGATATCAAGCAGAGGAGTCCCGTCCATTACGTCAATGTCCTCAACGGTCAGAATATTTTTTTCTATATTTATCAGTCTCACTACTGAAAGACCTATCCGGTTAGGCCTACAGGGAGCCCTTGTAGAAAAAAGACCTCTTTCACAGTTGTCCATAAAGGGTTTCACAGTGAGTTTGTAACCGCTATTGCAGTGGAAGTGGTATATAAGGTAGATATGTGAAAAACCCTCCAGGTCCTTCAATCCTTCTTCATAGCAGGGATCAAGAATGACCTTTCCCCTTATACCTTTAGCTCCTGGAGGCTGAATGGGCATTCCTTCCCTTTCCTTGAAAGGGGTTTCAATTAAACCTATCGAATTGAAAGTTATATATTCCTGAGTCATATGATATCCTCGCATAAAAATAAATTTTTACATTCAAATGGTAGTTTACCCTGAATCTATGAACAGAGTAAAGTAATATGTTCTGTAAAGCTGCCCTGGCTGTGTTTCCATGAGCCCTTTCCCACTGATAAAAACTGGGGATAAATATGTATATCGTCGATGATTTAAGTTCAAGTACGATATAATTTCACTCAGGGTTTAAAATAAAGGAGGTTAAATGTTTGGAATATTTCCAGGTCCTTTTCGAGAATGATATCTTTTTAATGAGCCTTGCAGTGGCATCAGGTCTTGTCATAGGCAAAATACGATTCAAAGGTATTGCTCTTGGTACATCGGGAACTCTTTTTACAGGATTAGCTCTGGGAGTAACTGGTTTTTCAGTGCCATATGAATATTTCACCTGGAATCTTGTTATATTTGTTGTTGCAGTAGGACTTCTGGCATCCGAGGATATTGTCAAGGTAATCAGGCAGTATGGGGTGCGTTTCATCATATTGGGGATTCTTGTAACATCCACAGGAGCAGTTCTTACATTATTGCTTGGTAACATCCTTTCTTCTGGAGTTATAGATCCTCTAATGGTAGCAGGTTCATATACAGGTGCGCTTACAAGTTCTCCCGGTCTGGGCGCAGCCCTTGAAGCAACTGGAGGAGACCCCTCAGTTACCATAGGTTACACCATAGCATATCCCTTCGGTGTAATAGCAGTTGTTCTTTTTATACAGCTTGTTCCCATTCTTTTCCGTATTGATCCTGACAGGGAAAGATTCGAACTTAAAAGGACTTTTAATTCAGATCCTGATACAGAAAGACCCGGGGAAGGATCGATGCCTTTTGCGCTTCTGTCGTTCGTCGTATGTATGGTATTTGGTGTGGCCTTCGGGAAATTATCCGTTAACCTTCCTGGTATAGGGGAGATTTCACTCGGCACAACAGGAGGGGCTCTTATAGTTGCACTGATTTTCGGGGCCTTCGGAAATATTGGTCCCCTGCCAATGAGGATGGATCACAGAACTCTTTCTTCATTACGCTCTCTTTCTCTTGCGTATTTTCTGGCTGTAGTGGGGTTGATGGCAGGTCCCCGCGTCATCGAAGCACTCAGCGAGAATGGTTTCGCAATAATGGCAATAGGTTTTACCGCTGCTTTTGGTGCGGAATTGGCAGGTTTTATCATCGGAAGATATGTTTTCAAAATTAACTGGATCCTTCTTGCTGGAGCTATCTGTGGCGCAATGACAAGTACGCCTGGGCTTGGTGTGGCAATTGATGCAACAGGAGGGGAAGAATGTGGTGCAGGTTATGGTGCTACCTATCCTGTTGCGATACTATGCATGGTTATCTTTACAAAAGTAATTGCCAGTGTTTCGAGTTAAATGGAAATCAGGATCTAAAGGGGGTCAGCCGTATGTATGAGACATCCATGGAGCGTATCAAAAGAGAAATTGAGATCATAAGCAAATTTACCGCTACTCCTGGAAATGGAAGAACATGTTTCAGTTACAGTGAAGAAGATACTGGGCTGAGAAAATATTTAGTTGAACAGTTTACAAAACTTGGTCTTAATATCAGTTATGATGCAGTTGGAAATATCAGAGCTCGTCTTCCAGGATCAGATCCGTCTGCGCTTCCTGTTATGACAGGATCCCACATCGACAGTGTTTTTCAGGGGGGTAATTACGATGGGATCGTTGGTGTGGCAGGTGCTCTTGAGGTTGTGCGTGTATTTAAGGAGAACAATATTCCTCACACTAATCCTGTAGATATAATCGTTTTTGTTGAAGAAGAAGGTTCAAATTTCGGTTCATGTTGCGAGGGAAGTAAAACGCTTGTGGGTAAACATGATGTAGAGGATCTAAAAGGCCTCAGGAATGATAGAGGGATCTCAATGTATGAGATGGCAAAGGAATCCGGGTATAATCCTGATAAAATTCAGGATTTCACAGTTAAATCTGGAGATTTAAAGGCCATGATAGAAATGCATATAGAACAGAGTGTGATACTTGATAATAGCGATATATCTATTGGTATTGTTGAAGCTATAGCGGGTCTGAAACAATACCGCGTGGAGCTTGAGGGTGTGTCCAACCATGCTGGTGCTACACCGATGAATTCAAGAAAAGATCCTTTGGCGGCAGCTGCAAAGATCATTACAGAATTGGAGGATATTGCGTGTAACAGGGCAGAGTCAACTACTGTTGCCACGGTTGGAAAGATAAGCTGTGAACCTGATGTCTCCAATGTTATACCTGGAAAAGTTACTTTCACTATGGATATCAGGGATGTCAATAAACAGGGTATAGATTTTACGGTTTCGGAGATCAGGAAAAAGATCCTTGAGATAGCCGGGGAATATGATCTTGGAGTTATCATTGATCTGCTTGGAGATCAGGAAGTTGTCAGACTTTCCAGTATGGTCGCAGATAAAATGGAGAAAGTGGCTGAAGAAAGGGGCTTCAAGTATTTAAGGATGAACAGCGGAGCTGTTCATGACGCGGTACTTTTTGCTCCCGTAACCGAGGCAGGACTGATATTTGTGCCGAGTAAAAATGGCAGAAGCCACGTGGCGGAGGAAGATACGGATATTGAGGATATAAAGATCGGGTGTGATCTTCTTTTGGGGACGATCCTTGAACTTGTATCGTAGGTTTTCTAAAGACTTTATATCAGGGACTTCCATCAATAAAAAAAGGCGAACCTATAGGTTCGCCTTTGATATCTTCACTTCTGCTGAAATACAGATATATGAGATGCACTCCGGCAGAAAGGAAGCTTCTTACACAGGCGTAACGTTAGTAGCCTGGGGCCCTTTCTGACCGTCTTCGATGTCGAATGTTACTTCCTGTTCCTCTTCAAGGGTCTTAAAACCATCCACATTGATGGCACTGAAATGTACGAAGTAATCCTTGTCGTCTTCTCCAGTAATAAACCCATAACCCTTTGTGCTATTAAACCACTTGACTGTTCCTTTGTTCAAAATATGTTTCCTCCTAAATGTGTTTTTTCTATTGCTTAAATTTAGCAACTGAGAAAGTATAAAGCAGAAACGTGAATTTGTCAAAAAATTTCGTAAATCTCTACACAAATCCTGTATGAAGCAATATTAGTCTTAAAAGCATAGAAGGTAGTTAATGTTACAGAGCTTATCCATAAACCTTAATTGCCAGCATAATTCAAAAAACATAGAAGTTTATTTTGCCTTTTCTATCCAAACGTTAATAAAAACATGGTCATAGATCTTTCCCCTTTAACTGAAAGAATGATCCAAAAGTCCCACTTAAGGTAGTACGCAGGAGGTGGTGAGAAATTATATTTGAATTTAGAATATAAACGTAAAACAATACCCCTAGGGTGTTTAATAAAAAAACGTAATTAGTATACTTTTCAGAAATATCATGTCCCTGAATAAGGATATATGTTATATTTTCCTTAGCTTTGAACGCAATTTTTAAATCTATTGTTATTGTCTTTTTAAACAAAACTCTCAATATTTATCTGGAGGTGCATCTTATATGAAGAACTTTTCAAAGCTGCCTGTGTATTTTTGTCTTCTCCTTCTTTTTTCCTTTTCCGTTATTTTCCTTTTTCCCCTTGACGCAGGAGCGGAATCTCTACAGGAAGTTATCCAGAAAGCAGTCCTGACTGATCCTGATGTGCAGGAAAAATGGCATGCCTTCAAGGCTGCTGGTTTTGAAAAAGAAGCGGCTGCCGGCGGGGCCCGTCCTCAGTTGGATCTCACTGCAGGTGCAGGCAGGGATTCAATTGACGGCAGTGGATATGAGGACCGTGATAGTTCCGATTATTCCTATAATGGTTTTTCCGTTACCCTGAGGCAGATGATCTATGACGGGGGTCTTACCAGAAGTCAGGTAAAGAGATTGGACCACAGGGAAATGGCCAGGTATTACGAGCTCATGAGCTCTATTGAGAGCGTATCACTTGAGGCCATGAGAGCCTTTGAGGATGTTGCGAGGTACAGAAAGCTGAATCTCCTCGCGGAGGACAACTACCATAGGCACAGGGAGGTCATGGACCTTGTAGAGGACCGCTTCAGCAAGGGTTATGACAGCAGATCCTCCCTTGAAGAGATACGGGGAAGGCTTTCGGTAGCAAAGGTGAACAAGCTTACGGAAGAAGCTAATCTTCACGATGTTAGCGCCCGGTACGAGAGAATAGTTGGAGAACTTCCACCCGCGGAACTGGAGATTTACAGGGGAGAAATGGATATTCCAACATGTTCAGATCTGGCCCTGAAGAAGGCCCTCGATATGAATCCTTCTCTTTTTGCCTCCAGGGAAAATGTTCTGTCCAGTCAGGCAGCCATTGAAGAGAATAAAGCGCGTCTTCGACCGAGGATAGACCTCAAGGGCGGATATAATTCAGATCATGACAGGGACGGTGTGGACGGAAGAAAGGATAAATGGTACGGGGAAATAGTTCTTAAATATAACCTTTACGATGGAGGTACCCGAAAAGCCCGTGTGAAACAGTATGAACAGCTCGAGAAGCAGTCCATGAGCAGACTTCAGGTCAAGGGAAGAAATATTCGTCAGAGCCTGAAAGTAGCTTACAACGACATAGAGATGCTCACTGAGCAGCTGGAGTATCTCAAGTCCCACAGATCTGCATCTGATGAGGTTAGAAAAGCCTATGCCCAGCAGTTCAGGATAGGAAGAAGGAGCCTTATTGATCTTCTTGATTCGGAGAACGAATATTACCAGGCAAGCCGGGCTCTTTTGAACGCGGAATTCAATATTGCCATATCAAAGGGCAGGGTCCTGGCTTCCATGGGAGAACTTGCATCATTCTTCAATGCTGCGACAGATGATATTCCCACTCTGGAAGAACTGAACATCGAAGGATCAAGATATGATTTTGGACCATCCCACGATGCAATGGGAGAGAACTGTTTCTGTCCTGCCGAGATCCCTGTGGAGGAAATAGGTGAGGAAAAGGCTCAAAAATAATGGATCTATCCATAATTAGTACCAGCTTGAAAAGGTGGTAAATATTTTTGGTGAAATCTACTGAAAAGACTGTAAGTACAACCCTTCAGGAAGAAAATGAAGGAACTGAAAACAGAGAGAGGGAAGCTGCCTCCGTTAGAACTTCCTTTTATGGAGGTCCTCTGGCGGACTGTCTTCTCCTGCTTGCAAAACACCATGGGCTTACTGCCACCAGGGATTCCATTCTGGCTGGTCTGCCCCTGGAAAGGGGTGTGCTTACTCCCTCTGGTTTCAGCAGGGCTGCTTCCAGAGCGTCCTTTTCCAGCAGGATAGTTCGCCGGTCCCTGGGAGCATTGAATGACCTGCTCTTTCCAGCAATCCTTCTCCTCAGGGATGGAGGTGCATGCCTTATTTCCTCTGTGGACATTCCGGGGGGAAAGGCTACTCTTGTTTTTCCGGAGCTTGATACTTCCCCTGTGGAAGTACCACTGGAGGATCTGAGAGAGAGGTACACGGGGCATGTTATATACTGCAGGCCCACCTTTCGCTTCGATGAAAGGACCCGGGGTTCTGGAAGCAAAAAAAAGAAAAACTGGTTCTGGAGTGTAATAGCAGAGAACAGACCCCTTTACCGGGACCTTATTCTCGCCACTTTCATGATAAACATCTTTGCACTGGCCATGCCTCTTTTTGTGATGAACGTTTATAACAGAGTGGTCCCAAATAGAGCTATAGAGACTTTATGGGTACTTGCGGGGGCAGTTCTCATGGTGATCTTCGCGGATTTCATCCTGAGGATGATGAGAGGATATTTTGTTGATCTTGCTGCAGTGAGGACAAACGTGAAGCTTTCCTCTTCCATACTGGAAAAGGTTCTTGGACTGAGAATGGAAGAAAAGCCTCCCTCTACGGGATCCTTTGCATCCAGCCTCCAGTCCTTTGAATCGGTGAGGAACTTCATATCCTCAGCTGCTGCTACTGCATACGTGGACCTTCCCTTTGCCCTTATTTTCGTGCTGGTGATAGGCCTGATCTCCTGGCAGCTGGTAATACCTATCCTTATCGGGGGATCTCTGATGATCCTCTATGCTCTTTCCATTCAGGGTAAGATGAGGGACCTGGCTCAGACAACTTACGAGGCCAGTGCGCTGCGTAATGCAACCCTTGTGGAGAACCTTGTGGCCCTGGAGACGGTAAAGGCTATGGGAGCAGAGGGCAGAGCCCAGGCAAGATGGGAGAAGGTCGTGCTTTACCTGGAGAAGACAGGTGCAAAGTTGAGGTTATTATCTTCATCCGTAATGAATGGAGCCATGTGGTGTCAGTTCAGTGTTTCAGTGGCGGTTATGATCACCGGGGTCTATCTTATTCTGGATGGTTCCCTCAGTATGGGGGGGCTGATCGCGGCCTATATACTCTCTTCAAGGGCCATGGCCCCTATAAGCAGGACGGCGGGGCTTCTTACCCAGTATCACCAGTCAGCCAGGGCCCTGGAATCCCTTGACGGGATCATGAAAAAAGAAGTGGAACGTCCAGAGGGCGTTCACTATGACAGGCGTCATCATTTTAAAGGTGCCATAGAGTTCAGGGACGTGTCTTTTGTATATCCCCAGCAGGAGACAAATGCTCTGAAAGATGTTTCCCTGAAGGTCAAACCAGGTGAAAAAGTTGCCATCCTGGGAAAGGTGGGTACTGGAAAATCCACCCTATCCAGGCTGATCCTTGATCTTTACAGAGCCTCTGATGGTAAGGTGCTGCTGGACGGGATAGATGTCCGCCAGCTTGATCCCTCGGAACTAAGAAGGAACGTGGGTTATGTCCCCCAGGATGTGACTCTTTTCTACGGATCCCTCAGGGAAAATATCGCCATGGGAGCACCCATGGCGGGAGAGAGAAATATTCTTGCAGCAGCAGCCATGGGAGGCTTAAAAACCTTCATTGATCAGCACCCCAGGGGGCTGGATCTTCAGGTAGGAGAGAGGGGAGAGATGCTTTCCAGCGGTCAGAGGCAGGGCGTAGCCATAGCCAGGGCCTTGATAAAGGATCCCCCCATACTCCTTATGGATGAACCCACTGCATCCATGGATCAGACCACAGAAGGTATAGTGAAAAAACACCTTTCCCGTTACGCAGGCGAGAAGACCCTTATCATGGTGACCCACAGGACGGCTCTTCTTGATCTGGTGAATAGGATAGTGGTCATGGACGGGGGGACAATTGTTCTGGATGGTCCAAGAGACGAAGTCCTCAATGCTTTAAAGCAGGGAAAGGTTAAGGGGGCAGGATAATGTTCGACCCCACCCGTAAAGAGGATTTTGACAGGTTGGCAGGTATCACAGAAAAATCTCCAGGAAGGGGTTTTGTAGACAGGCTTTTCGGGAGATGGATACCCCCGGAAACTCCGGGCAGCATGGACTGGGTGAGCAGTGCCGACTGGGCGAATATTCAGCAGGAGCCAGTTAGGGCAAGGGCTGTTCTCTGGATAATATTTGCCACCTTTATATTACTCATTCTCTGGTCAGCGTTTGCCCCCCTGGATGAGGTCACAAGGGGGGTAGGAAAGGTTGTACCTTCTTCCGGTACACATATAATTCAGTCTGTGGACGGCGGTGTAGTGGAGAAAATTATGGTTAAAGAGGCCCAGTTAGTAAAAGAGGGGGATCTGCTTCTAAAGATAGATCCCACAAGGTTCGTTTCATCACTTGGTGAAAAAAATATACGCGCCATGGCCCTGAAGGCCAGGGAGGCCCGGCTCAGGGCTCTTCTGAATGGAGAACCCTTCGATCCGCCGGAGGAAGTGGTAAAAGCGGTACCTGATATTGTGGAGCAGGAGAAAGATTATTACAAGACCAGCAGAAACTCCATGGAATCTCAGCTGAGTGTTGCCCGGGAAAGGTTGCAGCAGATAAAACAGGAACTTGGTGAGACTACGGCAAGGCTCAATCAGGCCAGAAGAGCATATGACCTGGCCGCCAGGGAACTGGAGGTTACGGAACCCCTTCTTGAGACAGGGGCCATCTCCGAACTTGATGTTATACGCCTGAAAAGGGAAATGTCAGCTGCCCGGGGAGAGATGGAGGAGTCTCGTGCGCGGGCTTCCAGAATAAGGTCCGGAATAGAGGAAGCCCAGGGAATGATCAGCGAGGTTGAGATGAATTTCAACACCAGATGGCGAAAGGAACTTACAGAGACCATGGGAGAAATAGCAGGGCTTTTCGAGGGGAGCAGAGCCCTCCAGGACAGGGTTACCCATTCTGAGATACGTTCTCCCGTGGACGGAACGGTGAAGCGTCTATTTGTTAACACTCTTGGGGGGGTAGTTATGCCCGGTGGAGAAGTTGTGGAAGTTGTACCCCTTGAGGATGATATGGTTGTGGAGGCAAAGATAGCACCCAGGGACAGGGCTTTTCTAAGTCCTGGACAGGATGCGGTGGTGAAGTTCACTGCCTATGAATACGCCATATACGGCGGTCTTGACGCCGTTGTTGAGCATATCAGCGCAGATACCATCACGGAACGCAATGGCCAGACCTATTACCTGGTCAGGGTAAGGACCCACAAGTCATCTTTTGGGGACGGACTGCCTGTGCTTCCTGGAATGATGGCCCAGGTGGATATTTTAACCGGAAAGAAAACGGTCCTCGCTTATATTATGAAACCACTTCTCAGGGCAAAGGCAAATGCCCTGAGTGAAAGATAGCGGAGGTACCTTAATGTATATATATGAACCTGTAATATTGCATACTGATCTTCTGATCACTGAAAAGTTCAAATACTCGGCATTGGAGGGATGAATATGGAAAGGGCAATATCTCTCTTTACAGTTCTAACTGTAGAAGGTGAAGTTTACGCACGCGGCAGCGATGGAAGCCTGAGAGTCCTTCAGGCGGGCGATAAACTATATAAAGGCGAGGTGATCCTCACCCGCGGTGCAGGTGAGGTCCGAATGGAATCTCCTGACGGTACGGTTCACCAGGTCAAGGGAGAACTGTGCTCCCAGGTTACAGAGGATGGCGGAATAGAGGAATTGGATGAAATCCCCGATGATCTTCAGTCTTTCTTGAACAACGAAACTCCCAATGATGCGGAGGATCTTTCTCCAGATGCTACTGGCAGTGAGATTCCTGAAACCCGGGACAGCAGTAATACCTCTGCTGATGAGAGCCATACCCATGGTTTTGTAAGGACCTCCAGGGTACAGGAGGAAATTGGTCTTGACCCGGACCTTCCCGGACATACATTCAGGGATGTGAATGAGACCCATGAGTTTACCAACAGGGCCACCCTCAATCCCAGGGTGAATGATCTCTTTGATGACTCGGAAAATGAAACCGATATTCCCCTGGAGCAGCCCGAGGATCCCTTCGAGGGTTTTGAGGATACTGATACACCTGAGGAGCCTGTAAACAGGCCTCCTCTTGCTGAGGATGACCAGGGGACCGTGGATGAAGATGGTTCCCTGGTGGTTGAATCAGGCCAGGGACTTCTTGTGAATGACAGTGATCCCGATGGTGACCCGGTGGAAGTTGCAGGGATAAACGGTGATCCCGGCAACCTGGGCGGCCCCGTTGAGGGAACTCAAGGGGGAACCTTCGTGGTCAATCCTGACGGAAGTTACGAATTTAACCCTGGTGATGATTTTCAGGACCTGGATGATGGAGAGACCAGGGACACTACCATAACCTATACTGTCACCGATGACGAGGGTAACACTGACGAGGCTACCCTAACAATAACTGTTACAGGAAGCAACGACGCACCTGAGAGCACGGCCATTGAAAGCCGGTCCGACGATGACGCCGATGTTATCTCTCTAGATGTATCGGGATCCTTCAGTGATCCGGATGCCTCGGATACCCTTACATACAGTGCGGAAGGACTTCCAGATGGATTGACCATAGATCCTGACACTGGAGAGATTACCGGCACCATAGATGTATCCGCCTCTCAGGGAGGCCAAGGTTCGGACGGTATCTATACAGTGACCGTAACTGCGGAGGATAATAACGGGGAGACGACTTCCCAGACTTTTACATGGACTGTAGATAACCCGTCACCAGTAGCTGAGGATGATACCGGCAGCACCAGTGAGGATTCGTTTCTGACAGTTGATACTGCAGATGGAGTCCTGGAGAACGACAGCGACCCTGACGGCGACAGTCTTGCCGTTGGTGCGGTCAATGGAAGTACCACTGATGTCGGAACCCCTGTAACCGGAGACAATGGAGGTACCATAACTTTAAATGATGATGGCAGCTACACCTTTGATCCCGGCACAGATTTCCAGGATCTTGCTGTAGGGGAAACAAGGGAAACCTCCATCACCTACACCGTTGATGATGGTGAGGGTGGTACGGAAGAAGCTACACTCACTATAACGGTAACCGGGGCGAACGATGGTCCCACCAGTGTAGCTATTGGAGATCAGAGCAATTCTGATGCGGACAGTAACGTTGAAGTGGATGTATCGGATTCCTTCAGCGATATAGATAATAATACTGACTTTACATACATAGCTGAAGGATTGCCCCCCGGACTCCAGATAGATCCGGACACAGGCATCATAAGCGGGACCATAGATAATTCTGCTTCCCAGGGTGGTCCCGATTCCAACGGGATTTACTCAGTGACCATAACTGCGGAGGATGGATTTGAATCCACTTCCCAGACCTTTACCTGGACAGTGGATAATCCTTCCCCTGAAGCGAATTCCGACACTGGTACTACAGATGAGGAAACACCCATAACTGTGGATGATCAGAACGGTGTTCTCAGCAATGATTCAGACACCGATGCAGACGATATATTTGTGGAACAGGTAAATGGGGACCCTGGAAATGTAGGTATTTCAGTGGATGGGGGTAATGGAGGTTCCTTCACTCT
>Ga0209947_1000763_pt1 | contig 19786 bp, 17 predicted proteins | sample SalPonR2_B_D2_MG_FD_185706 | JGI IMG/M metagenome (GOLD analysis project Ga0209947, IMG submission 185706) | Salt pond soil microbial communities from South San Francisco under conditions of wetland restoration - Salt Pond MetaG R2_B_D2_MG... ... | reverse complement strand
AGAGAACGTCCTCGACGTATTGATGTACCTGTTCGAGACCTACATCGATACGGAGGAAGAACCCGAAGCGGATCAGAACGAACTCCGTGAGGAACTCGCCCGGGCCGGCTTCCACGACGCCGAGATCGAGCACGCCCTCGACTGGCTGGACGGTCTGGGAACGAACAACGACCTCCTGTCCCCGAACCCGCAGACGGAGAACGGCACCCGCATCTTCAACGGGTTCGAACTCTCGCGCCTGGATGCGGCATGCCGCGGCTACCTGGTGTATCTGGAGCAGGTGGGCATCCTCTCGCCGCCCCAGCGCGAACTGGTGATCGACCGTCTGCTCGCTCTGGAGTCGGCCGACATCGACGTGGAACAGATCAAGTGGGTGGTGCTGATGGTACTGTTCAGCCAGCCCGGCCAGGAGATCGCGTACGCACGCATGGAGGATCTGGTCTTCGACGAAGACTCGGGGACGATCCATTGATCGGGCCATTGATCGGGAGATTCTGAGGCGGCAGACTGGCCCCGTCAGACAGCACGCCGCGGCAGAGTCCGCGGTTTTTCATTTCTGGCCGGGCGACAGGAACGCGCCCGGCGACAAGGACGCACGGGAACGGATGAGCAAGAACCTCGTCATCGTGGAATCGCCGGCCAAGGCGAAGACCATCGAAAAGTACCTCGGCAAGGATTACGACGTCCTCGCCTCCTACGGGCACGTGCGCGACCTCGTGCCGAAGGAAGGCGCGGTGGACCCGGCCCACGGCTTCGAGATGAAGTACCGGGTTATCGAGCGTAACGAGAAGCACGTGAATGCCATCGTCCGTGCGCTGAAGAAAGCGGACTCCCTCATACTCGCCACTGACCCGGACCGCGAGGGCGAGGCCATCGCCTGGCACCTGTACGAACTGCTGAAGGACAAAGGTGCCCTGGACAACAAGGACGTGCACCGCGTCGTCTTCTACGAGATCACGAAACAGGCCATTCAGGACGCCATCCAGCATCCCCGCGGTCTGTCCAGCGAGTTGGTGAACGCCCAGCAGGCACGCCGCGCGCTGGATTACCTGGTTGGCTTCAACCTCTCACCGCTGCTGTGGAAGAAGGTACAGCCGAACCTCTCCGCCGGCCGGGTGCAGAGCCCGGCGCTCAGGCTCATCGTCGAGCGCGAGGAGGAACGCGAGCGCTTCGAGTCACGGGAGTACTGGACCGTCGAGGCCGACGTCAGCAAGGAAGGCCAGGGCTTCCCGGCGCGGCTGGTGGCCTACCGGGGCGAGAAGGTGGAGCAGTTCAGCTTCGGCGACGAGGACACGGCCATGGCCGTGGACGCCGCGCTGCGGCAGGCCGCCGACGGCGTGCTGCGCACGGTCAAGGTGGAGCGCAAGCAGCGGCGGCGCAATCCGGCGGCCCCGTTCACCACCTCGACGCTGCAGCAGGAGGCCTCGCGCAAGCTCGGCTTCAACACCCAGCGCACCATGCGCGTCGCCCAGCGGCTCTACGAGGGCGTGGACACCGGCAGCGCGGACGGCAACGTGGGCCTGATCACCTACATGCGCACCGACTCGGTCACGCTGGCCCAGGTGGCGGTGGACGAGACCCGCAGCGTGATCGCCGAGCGCTACGGCAAGGACAACGTGCCGGACAGCCCGCGCCAGTACAAGAACAAGTCCAAGAACGCCCAGGAGGCCCACGAGGCCATCCGCCCCACCTCGGTCAGCCGCACGCCGGACGAGCTTGAGGGCAAGCTGGAAGCCGACCAGCTCAAGCTCTACCGGCTGATCTGGACCCGCACGGTAGCGAGCCAGATGGTGCCCGCGGTGTTCGATACGGTGACCGCCGAGATGGTGCCCGCCGACGAGCCGGAAGGCGAGGCCACAGGGCGCTTCCGTGCCACGGGCTCGGTGCTGGTCAAGCCCGGCTTCATCGCCGTCTACCAGGAAGGCCGCGACGACGCCGCGGCGGACGACAGCGACCGGCGCCTGCCGGACCTGGCCGAGGGCGACCGGCTGAAGCTGGAGGAGATACGCCCCGAACAGCACTTCACGGAGCCGCCGCCCCGCTACACCGAGGCGAGCCTCGTGAAGAGCCTGGAGGAACTCGGCATCGGCCGTCCCTCGACCTACGCCAACATCATCTCGACGCTGAAGAACCGGGAGTACGTGGAGATGGAGGGCCGCCAGTTCGTACCCACGGACATCGGCCGCATCGTCAAGGGCTTCCTCACCGAGCACTTCACCCAGTACGTGGACTACGACTTCACCGCGCGCATGGAGGACGACCTCGATGCCGTCTCCCGGGGCGACCGGGACTGGGTGCCGCTGCTGGAGGAATTCTGGACGCCCTTCCACGAGCTGGTGGAGGAGAAGGACCAGAACGTCACCCGCGAGCAGGTGGCCCAGGCGCGGGAGCTCGGCACGGACCCCAAGACCGGCAAGCCGGTGACCGTGCGCATGGGACGCTTCGGTCCCTTCGTGCAGATCGGCACCAAGGACGACGAGGAGAAACCGAAGTTCGCCGGTCTCATGCCGGGCCAGAAGATGAACGAGATCGACCTCGACGCCGCACTGGAGCTGTTCAAGCTGCCGCGCAAGCTCGGCGAGACGCCGGAGGGCGAGCCGGTGTCCGCGAGCATGGGCCGCTTCGGCCCCTACGTGCGCTACGGCAACAAGTTCGTCTCCATCCGCGGCGACGACGATCCTTTCACCATCAACCTGGAACGCGCGCTGGAACTCGTGCGCGAGAAGAAGAAGGCGGATGCCGAGCGCACCATCCAGGACTTCCCCGACGAGGGCATCCAGGTACTGAAAGGCCGTTACGGCCCGTACGTCACCGACAAGACCAAGAACGCGAAGGTGCCGAAGGACCGGGAGCCGGCCTCGCTGACGCTGGAGGAATGCAGGGAACTGCTGGCAGCCGCGCCGGCCCGTGGCCGCGGCCGCAAGAAGGCGAAGAAGAAGACGGCGACGGCCGCCGCCGACACGAAGAAGGCGGCAAAGAAGAAGAGCACGGCCCGCAAGAAGACCTCAGGCAAGAAGAAGACAAAAAAGAAGACGAAGAAGAAAGCGAAGAAGAAGTCCGCCGACTGAGCTGCCCGCCTGCCGTACCCATCCCGCGCGGGCATCCCGTACAATGCGTCGCTCCGCGACGATGAGGCAGCCCGGCGCATATGCGATGAGTGAATCCGGCAAGCATTTCGGCGACAAACTGGCGGCCGTCAAGGATTACCTGCTCGGCCTGCAGCGCCGCATCACCGATACCCTGGAGGAAGTGGACGGCACCGCCCGCTTCCATCGCGACTCGTGGGAGCGGGAAGGCGGCGGCGGCGGCGAGACCCGGGTGACCGCCGGCGGCAGCCTGCTCGAGCAGGCCGGCGTCAACTTCTCCCACGTCTACGGCGACAACCTGCCGCCCAGCGCCTCGAAGAGCCGGCCGGAGCTGGCCGGGCGGGGATTCCAGGCTATGGGTGTCTCGCTGGTGCTGCACCCGGAGAATCCCTACGTGCCAACCACCCACGCCAACGTGCGGGTGTTCGCGGCGGAGAGGCCGGACAGCGAACCGGTCTGGTGGTTCGGCGGCGGCTTCGACCTCACCCCCTACTATCCGTACCTGGAGGACGTGGAGCACTGGCACCGCACGGCCCGTGACGCGTGCGAGGGTTTCCCCGAGGGTACCTACCCGCGCTTCAAGGACTGGTGCGACGAGTACTTCTATCTCCGCCACCGGGGTGAAACCCGCGGCGTGGGCGGCCTGTTCTTCGACGACCTGAACGAGTGGGGCTTCGAGCGCTGCTTCGACTTCATGAGAAGCGTCGGCGACCACTTCCTGGCGGGATACCTGCCCATCGTCGAGCGGCGCCGGGATACGCCCTGGGGCGAGGCCGAGCGCCAGTTCCAGCTCTATCGTCGCGGGCGCTACGTGGAGTTCAACCTGGTCTACGACCGTGGCACCCTGTTCGGGCTGCAGTCCGGCGGGCGCACCGAGTCCATACTGATGTCCCTGCCGCCGCTGGTGCGCTGGCAGTACGACTACCGGCCGGAGCCCGGCAGCCCGGAAGCGGAGCTGACCGAGCGCTTCCTGAAACCCACCGACTGGCTGGGCGCCTCGTGAGCCCGGACGCGGGTCCCGCGCCGTTCCATCTGGCCGTGCCGGTCGACGATCTGGAACGGGCCCGCGGCTTCTACGTGCAGCTGCTCGGCTGCGCCACGGGCCGGGAGGACGGGCGGTGGCTGGATCTCGACTTCTTCGGCCACCAGGTCACCCTGCACCTGGCGGAGGACGCCGGCGAGGAGGCAGCCAACGCCGTGGACGGCGACGAAGTCCCCGTGCGCCACTTCGGCGTGATCCTGGCACCGCCCGACTGGCAGGCGCTGGCCGACCGGCTCACGGCCGCAGGAGTCGACTTTCTGATCGAGCCGCGCGTGCGTTTCCGCGGCCAGCCCGGCGAACAGCGCACGATGTTCCTGCGCGACCCGGCCGGCAACGCGCTGGAGTTCAAGAGCTTCGCCGACCCCTCCCGCATCTTCGCCCGGGACTAGCCACCGTCAACGCCGCCGCAGGCGTGCTGGCCCGCCGAATCGGCGCTATGCTAACGTCGAACGAGCCTCTTCACTAATGCGACAGACCTTCGATCCTCCCGGGACGAGCGAGCGGTGAACAGAAACCTGCATCCGGCCTGGCTGCCACTGACCTGGCTGCTACTGACCATGCTCTGCCCCGGGACGACGGCGGAGGCCGCTTCGCTGCGCCACGCCGAAGGCGCCGCGGGCGGGCTGGTGCTGGCCGATGAGATCGGCGTCCGCGCCGACGGCCGCAAGCTGTACATCGTGCAGCTGCGCCGCCCCGGTGCCGCCGAGCACTACGCGAAGACGGCAGCGCGCGGCCGGCCCGCCTCCATGAAGGTGATGCAGGCCACCGGCTTCAGCCGGGAGTCGGCGGCGGTGAAGTCCTGGGTGGCCGGCAGCGACGAGGCCCAGACGAGCCTGCTGACCAAGGCGGCCCCCGGCACGCGCACCGTCTACGACTATCGCTACGGCTTCAGCGGTTTCGCCGCCGCCCTGACGCCGGCCCAGGCGGACCGGCTCCGCCACATGCCCGAGGTGGCGGGGGTCTGGGAGGACGAGATCCGGCCGCTGGCCACCAACGAGACGCCGAGCTTCCTCGGTCTGTTCGACAACACGGAGGGGCTCACCGGCGCGCTGGGACTCGAGGGCCAGGGTGTGGTCATCGGCGTCATCGACAGCGGCATCACACCCGACCACCCGAGCCTGAAGGACACCCGTGAAGCCGACAGGCCGCGTCTCTGCCGTACCTCGTTCGCGGATACCTTCCTCGGACTCTGGCTGTGCCGGCGTTTCGAGGTGCGCGACGACGTGCAGCTGTTCGACCCGCCGGAGGACTGGAACGGCATCTGCCAGTCCGGCGAGGAGTTCGCGGAGACAGTGTGCAACAACAAGCTCATCGGCGCGCGCTTCTTCGTGGACGGCGCCCTGGAGACCGGCGATCTGGACCCGGGCGAGTTCCTCTCGCCGCGGGACGCCGACGGCCACGGCACCCATATCGCCACCATCGCCGCCGGCAATCCGGTGACGGCCTCGGTGGCGGGTACCGAGCTCGCCCGCATCCGCGGCATGGCGCCGAAGGCCCGGGTCGCGATCTACAAGGCCTGCTGGCTGCGGCCGGGCGACACCCGCGCGAGCTGCAATACCTCCGACCTGGCCAGGGCCGTGGACGCGGCCGTGGCGGACGGCGTGGACGTCATCAATTACTCGGTGGGCAACTCGCTGGCGACGGTGAGCGGCCCGGACGACATCGCCCTGCTCACCGCCGCCAAGGCCGGCATCTTCACCGCGGTGGCCGCAGGCAACGAGGGGCCGGGCCTGCGCACCATCGGCTCGCCGGGCAGCTCGCCCTGGGTCACCACCGTGGCGGCGTCCACGCGCCCGGGCGTGAACTTCAGCGAGGCCATGGAGGTGATCTCGCCGCCGTCGCTGGCCGGCAAGTACGCCTCCCGGGAGGCTAGCTTCACCCCGCAGCTGGAAAACACGGGCAGCGTGGAAGAGGAACTCGTGATCGTCGACGACGACAGCCTCGCCACCGATACGGGAGACGGTAACGGCACCACCTACGACGCCTGCCAGGCACCGGTGAACGGGGACGAGCTCGCCGACAAGATCGCGCTGCTCGTGCGCGGCGGCTGCTCCTTCGAGACCAAGATCCGCAACGTCGAGGACGCCGGCGCCGTCGCCGCGCTGGTCTACAACAACGCCGGCGAGCCTTTCGTGATGACCGGCACGGCCGATTCGGTGGATATCCCGGCGGTCATGATCGGTCAGGCGGACGGGCGGCTCCTGTTCGACGCCATCAACGTGGACGAGGAGATCGTCGACGCACGCCTGGCGGCGGGGCTGTTCCTCACCGAGACCCAGGCCGGCAACATCATGGCCGGCTTCTCTTCCCGGGGACCCGCCAGCGGCGCACCGGACATACTGAAGCCGGACCTGACGGCACCGGGTGTGAGCATACTCGCGGGCTTCACACCGGATGCCGCCAACGCGGAGCAGGGCGAGTTCTTCGGCTATCTCTCCGGCACGTCCATGTCGACGCCCCATGTGGCCGGCGTGGCCGCGCTGCTGCTGGAGGGGAACCCGGACTGGTCGCCGGCGGCGCTGCGCTCGGCCATGATGACCAGCGCCTACCAGGACGTGGTGCAGCAGGACGGCGAGACCCCCGCCAACCCCTTCGACTTCGGTGCCGGCCACCTGCAGCCGAATGCGGCCGGCAAGGCGGGGCTGCTGTTCGACGCCGGCGGCGACGATTACGACGCCTTCGGCTGCGGCCTGGAGGAGCCCATACCGGACCCGGCACGCTGCGACGAGCTGGCCGCCGCCGGCAGGAGTTTCGACGCGACCCAGTTCAACCAGGCTTCCATCGCCATCGAGCAGCTGACCGGCCGGCGCAGCATCACCCGCACGGTGACGGCCACCGGCGACGCCGCGGGCACCTGGCAGGTGGAGATCGAGCCGCCGCCGGGCACCCTGGTAACCGTGTCGCCCGCGACGCTGTCGCTGAACCCGGGCGAGAGCGCCACCTACACCGTGGAGCTCGAGTTCATCGGCACCGGGCTGGACCTCTGGTACTTCGGCGCCATCACCTGGCGGGCCGGCGAGACCGCCGTGCGCACGCCGATGGCCGTCCGGCCGGTATCGCTGGCGGCACCGGAGGAGGTACGCGATGCCGGCGGCAGCGGCACGCTCAGCTTCGACGTGGACTTCGGCTACACCGGCAGCTACCGGGCCGGCGTGCACGGGCTGAACGAGGCGCTGGTGATCGACGGCTTCGTGGACAACGATCCCACCAAAACCTTCACCTTCCGGGACGGCAACGGCGTCACCACCCACGTGATCGACGTGCCGGCGAACCAGGCGTATCTGCGCTTCGCGCTGTTCGACGAGGCCACCGACGGCGACGATGACCTGGACCTGTACGTCTACTACTGCCCGAACGACATCTGCACCCGCATCGGCGAAAGCGGCTCGGAGACCTCTGCCGAGGAGTTCAGCCTGGTGACGCCGCCCGCCGGCCGCTACGCGGTGCTGATCCACGGCTTCGAGACCGACCAGGTGGCGGGCGGGCCGGGCGCCAACTACCAGCTGTTCGCCTGGGCATTCGGGCTGGTGGACGACGCGGGCAACATGACCGTATCGGCACCTTCCAGCGTCACCGCCGGCAGCACCGAGACGCTGCAGGTGAATTGGTCCGGCCTGGCCGCCGACCGGCGCTATCTCGGCGCTATTTCACACGTAACGCCGAGCGGGCTGACGGCGCTCACTATCGTCAATATCCGGAACTGACCGGGCTCAATATCCGGAACTGACCGGGCTCGAGATCCGCAACCGGGGTCACGCGGCGAGCCGCGCGCACTCTGCATGGCGGAAGCAGTCGATCACGTGATCGTTCACCATGCCGGTGGCCTGCATGTGGGCATAGACGATGGTGGAGCCGACGAAGCGGAAGCCCCGCCGTTTCAGGTCTTTCGACAGCGCATCGGACTGCGGCGAGGTGGCCGGCACGTCGGCATCGCGCTGCCAGCGGTTCTGCTTCGGCGCGCCGTCCACGAAACGCCAGATATAGTTGCAGAAGCCGTCGAACTCCTCCTGCACGGCCAGGAAGGCGCGCGCGTTGGTCACCGCCGAGCGCACCTTCAGGCGGTTGCGGATCACCGAGGGGTCGGCCAGGATCTTCGCGATCCTCGCCTCGCCGAAACGGGCGACCTTCTCCGGATCGAAGGCCGCGAAGGCACGGCGATAACCCTCCCGCTTGTTCAGCACCGTGGACCAGGAGAGTCCCGCCTGGGCGCCCTCCAGCACCAGAAACTCGAACTGGCGCCGGTCGTCGCGCACGGGCACGCCCCACTCCGTATCGTGATAATCCAAGTAGGCCTGGTTCACGCCCAGTGCCCAGGCGCAGCGCACCGGATCTTCGCTCATCGTGCCGTCCCCCTTCCTGACCGCGGTTCGGGGATTGTCGCTCTCCGGGAGGGAGGGTGGCCAGCCGCGTATCGGTCCGCGGCAACGAAAAAAGGCCCGCGGCAGGAGCCGCGGGCCTTTTCCCGTCGATTGGCGGATGCGCTCAGACGATCAGACGGAGCCGCCGCACTTGCCTTCGCCGCAGGCGCCTTCGCCGCCCTTGTCGCCGCCGCAGGAGCCTTCGCCACCCTTGTCGCCGCCGCACTTGCCTTCGCCGCAGGCGCCTTCACCGCCCTTGTCTTCCTTGTCGCCGCCGCACTTGCCTTCGCCGCAAGAGCCTTCGCCGCCCTTGTCTTCCTTGTCGCCACCGCACTTGCCTTCGCCGCAGCTGCCTTCGCCGTGACCGCCGGTGGCCTCGTAGCCGCTGGACAGGGACGTCATCTGGAAGGGGCTGCCGGCGCCCTGGTCGCTCTGGGCCTGGGCCACGCCCACGGCGCCGAAAGTAGCGGCCAGTGCCGCGCCGACCGCGATAGCAATAGGCTTCTTCATGTGCTTGTCATTCATGATCTCTCTCCTCGCTGTTGTACCGGCCCGTAGCGGGCCGTGGATTCCCTGGAGGCGTTTCAGCCGCCCCGACAGGATGAAAACGCTTTGTCGTTTGCCCGGATCTGCCGCTGGCGGATCGGGCAGGCTCAAATCTGCCAGTCCACGGCGTTGCGGACGCTCTCGGTCACATCTTCCACCGACTGGCCCGTCTCGCCGATGACCGCGATGCTGCCCTCACCGACGGGCAGCATGACGCCGTGGAAACCGTCCCCCTCGAGGGGCACCGGCGCATCCAGTTTCTCGCCGGCCATCAGGATCAGCGTGACCGGCCCGTCTGCGCCCTGGACCACCAGGTGCGGGACGTCGCGGCCGTTGATCGGGCAGGTCTTCGCGTAGGTCACCAGCCCCACACGGTCCGCATCAAGCCGGGATACGGCGGGCGCGAGCACCTGGCTCAGCTGGCCCCCGGGCACCGCCTCATCCGTGACGACACGCGAGAACGGCTCGTGCGCCATGTGCTCGATCACCTCGGCGGCGAGCGCGGAGGAATCGAGTTGCCGCGGACCGGTTCCGAACTGCAGCGCGAGGGTGACGGCCAGCGCCAGCGCGGCGGCCACGCCGGCCCAGGCAGGCAGCCCGCGCCAGCGGGCGCCGCGCCCGCCGCGGCGCCCGTCCAGGGAGACCACCTTGTCGCCGTCGCCGGCGCCGCCGTCGGCATGACCGTCCTCCGGCAGGTCGATGGGGAAGTCAGGCACGTCGACGGCGAGCGCCGCGGCGAGACGCCGCTCGAACACCGCCGCCTCGGCAGCGTAGCGGGCGCAGTCGCCGCAGGCAGCGGCGTGCGCCGACCGTCCGGGGAAATCCGCCCCGGGATCGCTGTCGAGCCGCTGTCTGAATTCCTCACACCGCATGGTCGTTACTCGTCCAAATCCGGCCCATCGGCCGCAAATCGTTCCTTCAGCTGGTTGCGAGCCCGGTGCAGGCGGGTTAGCACGGTGGCCTGTTTCAGCTCCATCACCTCGGCAATCTCGCCGGTGGTGTAGCCCATCATGACCTGCAGCACCAGCGGCTCCCGGTACTCGTCCGGCAACGCCAGCAACTGTTCGCGCAGGTCGTCCACGTCCGTGTCCTGGAAACTCGCCAGCATGCCTTCCTCCCTGCCGCCCAGGTCGTCCACATCCACCGTCTCCAGCCGTTTCCTCTCGAACTGCCGCGCGTTCTCGCGCCTCACTATCGTCAGCAGCCACTGCTTTGCGGCGCCGTCCTCGCGCAGGCTGTCCAGATTGCGCCAGGCTCTCACCATCGCCTCCTGCACCACGTCCTCCGCCAGTGCTCCGTCCCGGCTGAGCCAGAACGCGTAGCGGTACATGTCCCGGCGGAGTTCGCCCACCAGCCGCTCGAAGCGGTGCCGGCGTCGGCTGTCCTCTGATTTCCCTGTCATGGATACAGACCTGCGGTCCTCGGCATTTATTTCACCAGTCCCCTCCCCCTCCTTGGACACGAAAACCGAATCGGGGGAGAATCCGTTTTTTCCCGAGTGACCCGAGAGTAAATATGAGCAGCCGCCCGGATACAAGGTTCCCCGCCACCCGGCTCCGCCGCACCCGCCGCACCGGCTGGGTGCGCTCGCTGGTGGCCGAGAACCGGCTGGCGCCGAGCGACTTCATCTATCCGGTATTCGTGCTCGAGGGGGAAGGGCGCCGGGAGACCGTGCCGTCCATGCCCGGCATCGAGCGCCGCTCCGTCGACCTGCTGCTGGAGCACCTGTCCGTCGTGCATGCGCTGGGCATTCCGATGGTGGCGCTGTTCCCCATTATCGACCCCGCGGCGAAGACGCCGGACGGCGCGGTCTGCGCCGACCCGGACGGCCTCGCCCAGCAGGCGGTGCGGGCCATCAAGGCGCGTTATCCTGAGCTGGGCGTCATGACCGACGTCGCACTGGATCCCTACACCACCCACGGCCAGGACGGCATCGTCGACGACACCGGCTACGTGCTGAACGACGAGACCGTCGACATGCTGGTGCGCCAGGCCGTCTCCCATGCCGAGGCGGGCGCCGACGTGGTGGCGCCGTCGGACATGATGGACGGGCGCATCGGCGCCATCCGCACGGCGCTGGAGGACGGCGGCCACGTGCACACCATGATCCTGGCCTACGCGGCCAAGTACGCTTCCAGCTATTACGGACCGTTCCGCGACGCGGTCCGCTCCGCAGCCAACCTTGGCGGCGGCGGCAAGCACAGCTACCAGATGGATCCGGCCAACAGCGACGAGGCCCTGCGCGAGGTGGGCATGGACATCGCAGAGGGTGCCGACATGGTGATGGTGAAACCGGCGCTGCCGTATCTCGACATCATCCGCCGGGTGCACGACGAGTACGGGGTGCCGACCATGGCCTATCAGGTGAGCGGCGAGTACGCCATGCTGAAGGCGGCGTCCGCCGCCGGCTGGCTGGACGAGCGTGAGACCGTCATGGAGGCGCTGCTGTCCATAAAGCGGGCCGGCGCCAGCGCCATCCTCACCTATTTCGCGCCGGAGGCGGCGCGCTGGCTGGCGGACGACTGAGCCGGAAATTCAGGACGGAGCGGGGGAGTACAGGGACGTGAGCGAACAGAATCAGCCGGACCGCTATGGCGTGGTGGGTTATCCCGTCAGCCACAGCCGCTCGCCCGTCATCCACCGGGTGTTCGCCCAGCAGACGGGCCAGCATCTCACCTACGAGCTGCTGGAGGTGCCGCCTTCCGAGCTGGAGAGCGCCATCCGCAGCTTCCAGCGCCAGGGCGGGCGCGGCCTGAACATCACCGTGCCCCACAAGAGCGAGGCGGTCCGGCTGGTGGACGAGTTATCCGATGCGGCCAGCATGGCGGGCGCCGTGAATACCCTGAGCATCACCCGGGACTCCATCCGTGGCGACAATACCGACGGCGTCGGTCTGGTGCGCGACCTGCGCAAGAATCACCGGGTGGCCATCGAGGGCGCGCGCATACTCATCCTGGGCGCCGGCGGCGCCACCCGCGGCATCATGGCGCCGCTGCTGGAGGAGCAGCCGACCACCATCACGCTGGCCAACCGCACGGTGTCCAAGGCGCAGGCGTTGTCGAACCATTTCGGCAGCATGGGCGACGTCGGCGCCTGCCGCTTCGACGACATCGTGCAGGACGTCGACTACGACCTGGTGATCAACGCCACCTCGGCCGGCCTGCGCGGCGAGGCGCTGCCTTTCCCCGTCGGCATCGTCAGCGCGGAGACGGTCTGCTACGACCTCTCCTACGGCACCGGCGACACCCCGTTCACGCGCTGGGCGCGCAACCAGGGTGCCCGGCGCTCTATCGTAGGCTGGGGCATGCTGGTGGAGCAGGCCGCCGAGTCGTTCTACATCTGGCGCGGCGTCCGGCCGGACACGCGCAGCGTCCTGAAGCGCCTGCCGCGCTGAGACTCAGCGCATGGTGACCAGCTCTTCCGCGCTGGTCGGGTGGATGGCCACGGTATCGTCGAAGTCCTTCTTCTTCGCCCCCATGCGGATGGCCACCGCGAAGCCCTGCAGCATCTCGTCGGCGCCGTCGCCGAAGATGTGGCAGCCGACGATGCGCTCGTCGTCGCCCACGGTGACCAGCTTCATGGAACTCGGCCGCTTGAACTCGCTGAGCGCGTAGAGCATGGGGTTGAACCGGCTGGTGAAACAGCCCACCTCTTCGCCGTAGCGCTCCAGCGCCTCGTGCTCGGTCAGCCCCACCGTGCCCATGGGCGGATGGCTGAACACCACCGTCGGGATGTTCGCGTAGTCCAGGTGCCGGTCGCTCATGCCGCCGAACACCCGGTCGGCGAGCCGGCGGCCGGCGGCGATGGCCACGGGCGTCAGCGCGGCGGCGCCGGTGACGTCGCCGATGGCGTAGATATTGGGCACGCTGGTGACCTGGTATTCGTCCACCGGGATGAAGCCGCGCGCATCCGTCTCCACGCCGGCGGCCGACGGCTCCAGTCCGTCCGTCGCCGGCGCCCGGCCCACGGCCCAGATCAGGCAGTCGTAGCCGTCGAAGTGGCGGCCGTCCTCGCTCAGCAGGCACAGGCCGTTGTCGGTCTTCTCCAGACCTTTCGGGATGAAGTGGCGCTCGATGATGATGCCGTCGTCGTCCATCGCCTGCATGACTTCGCTGCGCAGCATTTCATCGAAGCTCCGCAGCACGCCGTCGTAGCGCACGAACTGGGTCACGTCGGCGCCCAGGGAGTTCAGCATGCCGGCGAGCTCCACGCCGATGTAGCCGCTGCCGACAACGGCGACCCGCTCAGGCTTTTGCTCCAGCTCGAAGAAACCGTCGGAGGTGATGCCCAGCTGCGCGCCGGGCAGGTCCGGAACGATGGGGTAGCCGCCCGTGGCAATCGTGATGTGATCGGCGCTGAAACGCTCGCCGTCCACCTCCACCGTGTGCTCGTCGACGAACTTCGCGCGGCCGGCGATGTGGGTGACGTGGCGCTTGTCGAGGTTGCCGGCGTAGATCTTGTTCAGCCTGGCCACGTAGGCATCCCGGGCGGCCTTCAGCCCGGGCCAGTCGTGACCGTTGACCGCCACGTCGAAGCCGTAGTCCTTCGCCTGCTCCACGTGATGGGCCATGGCAGACGCATACCACATGACTTTCTTCGGCACGCAGCCCACGTTTACGCAGGTGCCGCCCAGGCGGCCGCTCTCGACCACCGCCGCCCGCGCGCCGTATTCCGCAGCGCGCTGCGCATGAGCCAGTCCGCCGCTGCCGCCGCCTATCGCGATCAGATCGAAGTGGTGTGCCACCGTCAGTCTCCGTTTATCGTGGTCCATTTCCCCGCGCGAAAGCCTGCTATCGGTGCGACTCCGGGCGGGACGCGCATGCTAACATGCGGGTCGGTCAGGGAAATGCAAGACCGAGGTCGGGTTTGCCCATGTCCAACCCCATGCCCAATCCATTGCTGGAAAACACGGAACTTCCGCCATTCCCCGAGCTCGAGCCGTCGCACGTGCTGCCGGCGCTCGGGACGGTGCTCGAGGAGAACCGGCGGCGCCTGCAGGAGCTGCTGGCCGACGAGTCCCCCACGCCGGAGTCGCTGGTGGTCCCCCTGGAAGAGATGAGCCACCGGCTGTCACGGTTGTGGTCGCCCGTGAGCCACCTGCACATGGTCACCGCCGACGCCGACTGGCGGGAGGCCTACGGCGAAGGACTGCCGCTGCTGACCGAATACGCCACGGAGCTGGCCCAGAACGAGACCCTGTACCGGCGCTTCCGGGAGCTGGCCGAGCGCTTGCCCGCGGACGCGGAGCCCGGCCTCGGCAAGCTTCTGGAACACGCACTGCGTGACTTCCGGCTCGCCGGCGTCGGCCTGCCCGAGGACGACAAGCGGCGCTTTCGCGAGATCCGCCAGGCCATGGCGAAGGCGGCGACCCGCTTCGAGCAGAACCTGCAGGACTCCACGGACGCCTGGAGCCTGCACGTCGAGGACGAGGCGCGGCTGGCCGGACTGCCGGCCGGCGCGCGCCAGCGTGCCCGCAGGGCGGCCGGGGAAGCCGGGCTCGACGGCTGGAAATTCAACCTGGATCAGCCCACGTATCAGGCCGTGCTGACCCACGCCGACGACGAGGATCTGCGCCGCACCTATTACGAGGCCTGGGTGACGCGCGCCTCCGATACCGGCCCCCACGATCCCGCCCACGACAACGCGCCGCTCATCGAGGAGATCCTGGCGCTGCGCCACGAGGCGGCCGCCCTCACCGGCTTCGACAACTACGCACAGTACTCGCTCGCCAGCAAGATGGCGCCGGGTGTGGACGAGGTGCTGCAGTTTCTCGCGGAACTGGCCGAGCGCAGCCTGCCGGCGGCGAGAGACGAAGTGGCGGCGGTGGAAGACTTCGCGGGCCGCGCGATCCGCCCCTGGGACCTCGCCTACTACTCCGAGAAGCTCAAGCAGGAGCGTCACGCCATCTCCGACGAGGAGCTCCGCCGCTACCTGCCGGCGCCGAAAGTCATCGAAGGGCTGTTCCGTCTGGCGGGAGAGCTCTACGGACTGGAGATCCGGGTGCGCGAGGATGTCCCCGTCTGGCACGACAGCGTGAACTACTACGAGGTGCTCGACGCCGACGGCACGGCCGTGGGCGGCTTCTACGCCGACCTCTATGCCCGGTCGGGCAAGCGCGGCGGCGCCTGGATCGACGAGTGCGTCGTGCGCAAGGGCATCGGCGGGGAGAGGGCCGAGCCGGTGGGCTACCTGGTGTGCAACTTCACGCCGCCTCACGGCGACGAGCCGTCGCTGCTGACCCACAGCGACGTGGTCACCCTCTTCCACGAGTTCGGCCACATGCTGCACCACCTGCTGACGCGGGTGGACTACCCCAGCATCGCCGGCATCAACGGCGTGCCCTGGGACGCCGTGGAGCTGCCCAGCCAGTTCATGGAGAACTTTGCCTGGCACTACGAGGTGCTGGCCCATGCCTCCGGCCACGTCGACACCGGCGAGCCGCTGCCGGCGGAGCTGTTCGAGCGTCTGCGCGGCAGCCGTAACTTCAATGCCGGCCTGCAGATGCTGCGCCAGCTCGAATTCGCCCTGTTCGATTTCCGCCTGCATGCCGAGTACGACCCCGGCCAGGGCTCCCGCGCGGCGGAGATCCTGGAACAGGTGCGCGACCGGGTGACCCTGGTGCGGCCGCCCGACTGGAACCGGTTCGCCAACGGCTTCGCGCACATCTTCGCCGGCGGCTATGCCGCGGGTTATTACAGTTACAAGTGGGCGGAAGTGCTGGCGGCGGACGCTTTCAGCGCCTTCGAGGAAGCGGGCATCTTCGACCGCGGCACGGCGCAGAGCTTCCGCACCAGCATCCTGGAGGTGGGCGGCAGCCGGGACATCATGGACGCCTTCGTCGAGTTCCGCGGCAGGGGCCCGAGTCTCGAGGCACTGCTCGCGAGCAGCGGGATCAGCCGGGCAGCGTGAAGCTCGCCACCTGGAATGTGAACTCCCTGAAGGTCCGCCTGCCCCAGGTGCTCGCCTGGCTGGCGGAGGCGAAGCCCGACGTGCTTGCGCTGCAGGAGATCAAGCAGCCGGACGAGGACTTCCCGGCAGAGGCGCTGCAGGTGGCCGGCTACCACGGCATCTGCAACGGCCAGCGTACCTATAACGGCGTGGCGTTGTTGTCGCGGCAGCCGCCGTCCGACCCGGTACGCGCATTACCGGGCTCCGAAGATCCCCAGCGCCGGGTGCTGGCGGCCACGATCGGCGGCGTGCGCATCGTCAACCTGTACGTGCCGAACGGCCAGGCAGTGGACTCGGACAAGTACCAATACAAGCTGGAGTGGCTCGAGCGCCTGCGGGACTATCTCGCCGACGAGCTCGAGCACCACGAGCGGCTCGTGGTGCTCGGCGACTTCAACATCGCCCCCGAGGACCGGGACGTGCACGACCCGGAGCTGTGGCGCGGACGTGTACTGTTCAGCGAGCCCGAGCACGCGGCCCTGGCACGCCTCACGGAGCTCGGCCTGGTGGATCTGTTCCGCCAGTTCGACCAGCCGCAGGACGCGTTCAGCTGGTGGGACTATCGGGCGGCGGCATTTCGCCGCAACCGGGGGCTGCGCATCGACCTGATCCTCGGCAGCCACGCCATGGCCAGGCGCTGCGTCGCCAGTGCCGTCGATCCGGAGCCGCGGGGCTGGGAGCGGCCCTCGGATCACGCTCCCGTCTGGGCGGAGTTCGAGCAATGACGCTGCGCACGATCTGCCGTCTTAGGTCAAACCGGCCGCTTGCGCCCCGGGGCAGCGTGTATGCTGCGCGCAGAAGACACGATGGTCCGCTGCCGCGGACGGGGGGAGAATCGTGAATCCCGTGGATCCCGTGAATACGGTGAATCCGATGGATCCGGGCGCCGGAACGCACGGTCGAACTCCGCGGACGGGCCGCAGCGCGGGGGGCGCCGAGAGCGCCGAGAAGTACAAGAAAATGCTGCAGGACCGGCGCAACGACTTCGACGTCACCAACACGGTGCAGGTTAGCAACCCCGCCGCCGTCCGCGACGCCGTGCGGCAACTCCTCGAGCAGACCTACCCGGACGCAGGCTTCGACAAGATCTGGCTGGCGTTCTACGATTTCGAGCGGCTGTTCACCGGCCGCATGCCCGGCTACCTGGGCTGCGACACGAGTTATCACGACATCCAGCACACGCTGGACATCACGCTGGCGATGGCGCGCCTCGTCGCCGGCTACGAGGCCGCCTGCGGCAGCCGGGAAGGACTGGGCGCCGAACGGGCGTTGCTCGGCATACTGACGGCGCTGTTCCACGACGCGGGCTACATCCGCCACGAGCTGCGCGACCGGGAGTACCGCAACGGTGCCGAGTTCACCCTCTACCACGTGACCCGGAGTGCGGACTTCCTGCGCCGCTACCTGCCCGCCATCGGACTCGACCACCTGGCGCCCGCCGCGAGCAAGCTGGTGCACTTCACCGGCTACGAGATCGCGCCGGACGCGATCGAGATGGAGGATCCGAGGGACACCGTGCTCGGCCATCTGCTGGGAACGGCGGACCTGGTCGCCCAGATGGCGGATCGCTGTTACCTGGAGAAGTGCCGCGACCGCCTGTACAGCGAATTCGTGCTGGGGGGCATCGCCGTGGAACACGCCCGGCCGGGCGAGTTCATGGTGCGGTATGCATCCGGCGAGGATCTGCTCAGACAGACACCGGGCTTTTTCGAGCACTCGGCGAAACCCCGCCTAGAGGAGACCTTCGGCGGCGTGTACCGCTATTTCGAGCCCCTGTTCGACGGCCACAATCCGTACATGGACGCCGTCGAGGCGAACCTGAGCTTCCTCCGTTCCCTGCTCGATAACGGCCACTGGCAGCTGCTGCGCCGGAATCCGCCGGCCTTCGTGGGCGAACAGTCGAGCCTGCGCACCATCCGGGAGATGGTGCAGGAAGAGGCCGCACGGCTCGAGCGGGTGCGGCTCGGCAACACCGCGACCGGCTAGCCCTCCTCAGGGCGCAGACTCACGCTTTCGCGCGCAGGAACACCGGCCGGTCCGGCTCGGACTGCTCTTCGCTGTAGCGGTAGCCTTCCTCGGCGAAGTCCTTGAGACCCTTCAGCGTGTCGACCCGCTCGCGGATGATCCACGCGGCCATCATGCCCCGCGCCCGCTTGGCGAAGAAACTCAGCACCCGGTAGTCGCCGCTTTTCGCCCGGTCCTTGAACACGGGCGTCACGATGCGCGCGTCCAGCAGGTCCTCGTTCACCGCGCCGAAGTACTCGTTGGAAGCCAGATTGACGAGCGCCTTCGGCTTCTGCCCGGCCAGCTCCTCGTTCAGCGCGCGGGTGATGCGGTCGTCCCAGAACGCGTAGAGATCCTTGCCGGCCTCGTTGGCGAGCGAAGTGCCCATCTCCAGCCGATAGGGCTGCATGAGGTCGAGCGGGCGCAGCACGCCGTAGAGTCCGGACAGGATACGCAGGTGATCCTGGGCGTAGTTCAGATCGCGGGCGTCGAAGCGCTCCGCCTGCAGGCCCTGATACACGTCGCCCCTGAACGCGAGCAGCGCCGGGCGCGCGTTCTGCGTGGACGCCCGGGCGGAGAAATCACGGTAGCGCTCCACGTTCAGCTTCGTGAGCTTCGGCGACAGGTTCATCAGCGCGGCAATCTCCTTATCGGACTTGCCGCGCAGGATCTCCACCAGCTTGCGCGCCTCGCCCTGGAAGCGCGGCTTCGTGTGCTTGTCCGTCGCCAGCGGCGTTTCGAAGTCCAGGGTCTTGGCGGGAGAGAGAACGATGATCATGTGGGTCTACCGGTGTTGCTCGGGGTGGTGGCGGCCGCCGTCGGACGCCGGGCGACTGCTCATCCTAGTGAAACGGCGGCCGTTGTAAAGTCGCTGCGCAGCTGCTCTCGCAGCCGGTCTCCGCCCGCGGGTCAGCGCCGCCGGCAGCCCCAGGCCACCACCTGGTCGCCGACGGTTACCGACGCCTCGCCGTCGCGTATCCAGAGCAGAATGTCACCGTCGCGCCAGCGCCGGCCCTCGTCGGCCGCGACCGAAGTGAGGGTGTAGCTGCGACCGTCGAACTCGATGCGCGCCACCGCATCGCCGATCTCGACGTGCAGGAGCCCGCCCCGTTCGCAGTCATAGCTCCGGGTGTCGACGGGTGCACCGGCGCAGCCGGTGCCGGCGAGCGCAAGGGCTGCCAGGCAGGCTGCCCGCAGGCTCGCGCTCAACCGCGGAATGGCCGGTCCTGGCGCGGCCGGGCCTCGCTGACCCGGGCCGGGCGGCCGTTCAGGTCCTGACCGTTCAGGACCCGGATCGCTTCCTCGGCTTCCCTGGCATCGTCCATCTCGACGAAGCCGAAGCCCTTGGAGCGACCCGTCTCGCGATCCATGATGACCTTGGCTGACTTCACGTCGCCGAAGGCGGCGAAGGCCTCCCGCAGTTCGTCATCCGTAATGCTGTAAGGGAGGTTACCCACATAGATGTTCATCAAACCGTCCACGCACCGCCGTTCTCAACACGCTGACATCAGCCGGATCAACGGCGTTGGACCTCGGCCGGATGACCCCGGGCGAACCGGGCGCGGGCCGGCTGTCAGTGATGATCCGCCCCGCCGCGGTCAATAGTATCCGGCGGTGGTAGACGACTCAAACCCGGCGAAACGCTTGTTACGGTGCGGTAACGGCCGCGGCCGTCAGGTCCTGCGCATCGCGGCCAGGATGTCGTCGTGCTCCCGCTGCCGGGCATCGTCCGGATCCTCGATGACGGGCACCGCCGCAATGTCCTCGACATAGGCCGGCGGGAAGGCGTGGTAGCGGGCGCC
>Ga0209947_1000760_pt1 | contig 19800 bp, 13 predicted proteins | sample SalPonR2_B_D2_MG_FD_185706 | JGI IMG/M metagenome (GOLD analysis project Ga0209947, IMG submission 185706) | Salt pond soil microbial communities from South San Francisco under conditions of wetland restoration - Salt Pond MetaG R2_B_D2_MG... ... | reverse complement strand
GCGTGTTCTACGACGTTCGGTGGGGGTGTTGGGCTGTCTGCTGGCCGTGGGGCTGGGAGGTGTGGTGAGCTACACTCCCTGGCAGGTGCTCCGCGATTGTCGCCTGCAATCGCAGCAGTTTCCCCTATTGGCCTCTTTCGAGAATCAGGCCGAACTGAGCCGCTGGTGGCGCCGAGAAACGAGCATGACATTGGCCGGAAGTTTGGTCACTGAGGGAAGCCGGGGCCTGCGGCTGCACATCAAACCGGGCTATTACCCGACGATGGTACTGAACAGTTCTCCACAAGATTGGGCGGTGTATCGGTCGCTGCGGTTCGACGTGCGACTGCCTGAGGATAGTCCGGCACGCTCGGTGCAACTGTTGGTGAACGTCGCCGACGGTACCGCCGGCAAGCCTCGGGACGACGCTTTCCAGCGGGACTACATGCTGTTGCCGGGCGTCGACAATCCCATCGAGATCGCGACCGCCGACATCGCGTTGGGCGCGGCCGATCGGCCGGTTGATCTCACATCGATTGTGTTGCTCGAATGCTTGTTCTCGGAAATCGACCAGCCGATCGACGTCGACTTTGACCATTTCCGGTTGGTGCGTTAGCGGTCGCCATCCTGTGCGGGTTGCCCGTTTTTATTCGTCGGTTGATAATTTTGGCTGACTGTTTGTACCCTTGCTTGAAGGCCTGTTTCGTCTTGCCCCATCCTGCCGCGACCCATTCATCGGTCCGTTCCAAAACGATTCAGTTGAGCGGCGTGCGCGTCCACAATCTGAAAGACGTCGATCTCGAGCTACAGCGTGGGCAGTTGATTGTGTTTTGCGGGGTTTCGGGAAGCGGAAAAAGCAGTCTCGCGCTTGACACGTTGTATGCCGAAGGACAGCGACGCTATATCGAAAGCTTTTCCGCTTACACGCGACAGTTTCTGCAGCGGCTGGACAAACCCGATTGCGACGCCATCGAAGGCCTGCCGCCCGCGATTGCGGTGACGCGTGCCGGTGCCACCCGAGGCAATCGCAGTACCGTGGCCACGGCGACCGAAATTGCCGACCACTTGCGACTACTGTTTGCAAAAGTGTCTCAATTGGTCTGTTACCAATGTGGGCAGCCGGTGGTGACCGATAACCCGCAATCGATCGCGATTCGGATGGGGCAGTTGCCACCGGGAACGCGCTTGATGCTGGGCTTTGAAGTCGCCTTGGGATCACGTTTAGAAGCTTCCGAGACGCTGCTGGGGCTGCAACAACAGGGCTATGTCAGGCTGGTTGTCGGGGAGCAGACGCATCGTTTGTCGGACGCTGATCGCCAAGCCCTCGCCGCGGCGATCACCGACGACGGCACGCAAGGCATCGTCGTCGTCGACCGAGTCCACAGCGATGATCCGTTTCTGCGGCTGACGGAATCGTTGGAGGCGGCGATGACGGCCGGGGATCGGCGGGCGGTCGTCTTGGTATCGAATGAGGAGGCACTGCCCGGTGCGACGGAAACGCAAACCGTCGATGGCCGGCCCTGGCAACGATTCGATTTTTCCAACCGTCATCGCTGTGACGCCTGCCAAATCGATTATCCCGAACCGCAGCCGCAGCTATTTAGTTTTAATAATCCACTCGGTGCTTGCCCGGTTTGCGAAGGCTTTGGCGATCAAGTCGACATCGACATGGATTTGGTCGTTCCCGACCGCACCAAAACGCTGCGTGAGGGCGCGATTGCCGCTTGGAGCACGCCGGCTTATAGCCACGAACTGAAAGAGTTACTGGCATTGGCGAAGGACTACGAAGTGCCGGTCGACGTACCCTATGCGGAGCTCCCCGCGGCGGCATTAAAGATCATTCAGCATGGTGTGCCGGAACGCCAATTCGGTGGCTTGGATGGATTCTTTGCTTGGCTGGAACGCAAGAAGTACAAAATGCATGTGCGGGTCTTCCTGTCGCGGTTTCGTAGCTATACCCGCTGCAGTGCCTGTCACGGCGAGCGGCTGAAGCCGGCCGCGCTGGCGTACAAATTGGCCGGCCAAAGCATCGCCGAGTTGATGGCGTTGCAGGTGAATCGACTGGTTGATGTGATCGAACACGTGACGTTTACTCCGCGCGACAAGCAGATCGCCGCAGAAATGCTGCGTCAGGTCCATAGCCGACTGGGCTACTTGCAGGCGGTGGGGCTGGGGTACCTGCAACTCGATCGCACGCTGCGCACGCTGTCCGGCGGAGAATCCCAGCGGGTAGCGCTGACCGGCGCGCTGGGGAGCAGTTTGGTCAACATGCTGTACGTATTGGATGAACCGACCGCGGGCCTGCATCCGCACGACGTCGAGCGGTTGACCAGCGCCATTGTCGGTTTGAAAGACCGCGGCAACACGGTGGTCGTGGTAGAACACGATGCTCATCTGATGCGAACGGCGGATCAACTGGTCGAGATCGGGCCGCAAGCCGGTACCGCGGGCGGAAAATGTGTCTTTCAAGGTTCTTTGGAAGAAATGTTGGAGAGCAAGCAGAGCTTGACCGGAGATTATCTGGCCGGACGACGCGGCCTGTTGTCCGTCAAGCCGGAACGGCGTCGGCCACGCGGTAGTTTGGTCTTGAAAGGTGCCAGCGGGCATAACCTGCAGGGGATCGAAGTCCGTTTTCCACTCGGGGTTCTGTGCCTCGTGACCGGTGTTTCGGGAAGCGGAAAAAGCTCGCTCGTGCACGACACCTTGTATGGCGCGATCTGTCGGCGGAAACGCAAGCGGGTTCCCGAGACATTGCCTTATGACGACTTGATTGGTGCCGGACAGATCGAAGATGTCATGCTGATCGATCAAGCTCCGATCAGCCGCAGCCCACGCAGCATCCCCGCCACGTTCATCAAAGCCTTGGACCCAATCCGGGCGGTGTTTGCCGAGACGGTCGAAGCGCGAACGCATAACTACACGACCAGCCACTTCAGTTTTAATAGTGAAGCCGGACGTTGTCCTGAATGCGAGGGCGACGGCGTGTTGCAGATCGACATGCAGTTTCTGGCCGACATCACGATGACCTGTCCGACGTGCCACGGCAGTCGCTTTCGCCGCGAAGTTCTAAGCGTTCGCTATCGCGATCGAACGATCGCCGATGTGCTGGAGATGACCGTGCAGGCGGCCTACAACTTTTTTCGCGGGCATGCGAAAGTGCAAGCCAAACTGCAACGATTGTTGGATGTGGGGCTGGGCTACATCGCGTTGGGGCAACGCGCCACCACGCTCTCCTCCGGCGAAGCCCAACGGCTGAAGTTGGCTGCGTTTTTGACCGGTGCTCGCCGTCGCCGAACGCTGTTTATTCTGGACGAGCCCTCGACTGGTCTGCACTTTTCGGACATCGTGCAGTTGCTCGATTGTTTCGACGCGTTGCTCGACGATGGGCATTCGCTGATCGTGGTGGAGCACAACACGCAACTGATGCGTTCGGCCGACCACTTGATCGATCTTGGGCCGGGAGCGGCCGAAGAGGGTGGTCGGATTGTGGCCGAGGGGACTCCGGAAGAAGTGGCTCAGTGCGAGGCATCGATTACGGGCCGCGTCTTGCGGCAAGCGGCCGAAGCCGGCTGACCGCAGAACTGCCAGCGGCCTGTTCTGGGTGGAGGCAACGCCGTTTGGCGGGTCATCAAGCGAGGTTGCTGTCGAACACCCGTACGGTCGCCCAATTCCCTTTTTGCTCCTCGATAAACTGCAGGTGACGAGGGTGTGTCTGGTAGACGTCGTGGGATTCGCGGGAATCGTAAACGACGTGCAGCGAGACGTGGAATTCTTGGTCGTTGACGTCGCGCACCAAGTCGGGTGTGCGGCGTCCCACGGCGAAGGAGGTGCAGCCATCATGGCCGTCGAGATATTTCTTGCAGGCACCGATCAGGGTTTCAATCGCTGCTTCGCTGCTGTCGGTTAACGTAAAAAAAACGTGGTGGGCAAGTCCGGCCATGGTGTGGGTCTGCTCGATCAAGGAAAGAAAAAGGAAGGCCGATTATTAAAACGGTTTGCCCAGCCAGCGTACAGGTCCCGCCGGGCAGGTCTGTGTCCAACGCCAACTCGCTCGGCCCGAGCGGCAGAGCCAGAGGTTGGCCGGAATCGCCCCTGTCTGGCCTTGCAAGGGGGACCCGTGGCCAGCCTGGGGGCTGATTCCCCACGATGCGCCGTTGCCGTTTTTCCCTAACAACTCTAACATTTTGATCGCTGAACGCTTCCTTTTTAGAAACCTTCCAGGTCGCCCTGCCATGCCCTCCGACATAGAACGCCTGCGAAACATCGGCATTATTGCCCATATCGACGCCGGCAAAACGACTGTGACTGAACGGATGCTGTATCTCAGCGGTGCCAAGCACCGCGTCGGACGCGTGGATCATGGAACGACCGACACCGACGATGATCCCGAAGAACAGGAACGGGGAATCACGATCTTCTCGGCTTGCGTGAAGTTTCATTGGGGAAACTACGACATTAACCTGCTCGATACACCGGGGCATGTCGACTTCACTGCCGAAGTCGAACGCTGCCTGCGGGTACTCGACGGTGCGGTGGTTGTGTTTTCGGCCCGCGAGGGAGTCGAAGCTCAAAGCGAAACGGTTTGGCGTCAAGCCGATCGGTACGATGTGCCGCGGATCGTGTTCATCAATAAACTCGACCGAGAAGGCGCAAACTTCGAGGCGGTCTTCAATCAGATCGGCCCGCGATTGCATGGCAAACCTGTCGCGATTCAGATGCCCGTCGGGCAGGGCCCGGCACACACCAGCGATCCGTTCCGTGGCGTGGTCGATCTGATCGAGATGAAGCTGATGCAGTTTGATCCCGAAACGGATGGCAAGAAAGTGAGCATCGTGGAGATCCCCGACGAGCTCGCCGACGATGCGGCGATGTGGCGAGAGCAGTTGCTCGAAACGGTCTATGAACTGAACGACGAAGCGATGCAATTGGCGATGGAAGAGCGGCCGATTCCAGCCGAGTTGGTTCGTGCGACGCTTCGCGAAGCCTGTCTGACGCGACAGATCCAGCCGCTGGTTTGCGGTTCCGCCTTACATGGTATCGGAGTGCAGCCGTTGCTTGATGCCGTCGCCGCCTACCTGCCCTCGCCAGCCGATCGGCCGCCCGTCGGAGGGGTCGATCCCAAGCAGACCGAGACCCGGTTGTCGCGGGCACCGTCGGTGAAGGAACCGTTCTGTGGTTTGGTGTTTAAAATCTTGCCCGCCAAGACGGGCGATAACTATTGGATTCGCGTTTATAGCGGTTCGCTAAAGCAGAACTCGCGGGTGCAGTGTCCGAATCGCGACAAGAAAGAAAACATCGCCCAGCTGTGGCAGATCCATGCGAGCAAAAAGGAACGCGACGGACAGATCGACGAAGTCTGTGCCGGAGATATTTGCTGTGTGATCGGTCCGCGGTTCGCCATCACCGGAGATACCGTATGCGACACTCGAGAGGCGATCGAGTTGCCCAGCATCAAGTTTGCCGAAGCGGTGTTGTCGATGGCGATTGAGCCCGAGAGCACGGCCGATCGTAAGAAACTGAATGAAGTTCTGGAGATGCTCAAACGTCAGGATCCAACCTTTGGAGCGGTGGAAAATGAAGAGACCGGGCAGACGCTGATCAGCGGGATGGGGGAGCTGCACTTGGAGGTCATTCAGCATCGCTTGACCCGCGACTTTGGCATGAAAGTCAAGTTCTATAAGCCGCGTGTGAATTATCGTGAGACAATCGCTCAGCCTGCGACCGTGGTGGGACAGTGCAATCGCCAGATGGGCGCTCAGCAAATGTTTGCTCGTCTGAATGTGACTGTCACGCCGCTGGATGATCCTTCGGCTCCGGTGCAAGTCTTTGATCGCATTCCGCCCGATACCACGATTCCTCCCGACATGCGTGCTGCGGCGATCGAAGAATTACGCGAACGTGCTGACGGCGGGGGGATGATCGCGGGCTTTCCTCTGATGGGGTTGAAGATGGAAGCGACCGGTGGCGAAGCCCATGAAGAAGGCAGCGATGCGGTGGCATTTCGGATCGCCGCCGGGGATGCCTTCGATCGTGCACTTGAAGCGGCCCAGCCAACGCTGCTCGAACCGGTGATGCGAATGGAAATCACCACGCCGGAAGCGTATATGGGGGATATCGTAGGCGACTTGCAGCAGCGTCGGGCGATCATTGCCCAGACCGATGTGCGGGGCGAATTGACTTCGATTGTGGCTCATGCACCACTCAAGGAACTGTTTGGATACTCTAGCGCCGTGCGTAGCTTAAGTCAGGGGCGTGCCAGCAGCAGTATGGAACCCTACGGTTATCAGGCGGCACCGCGCGAAGACGCGGAAGCGTTTTCTTATTGAGTACAATGCCAATCGCGACACGGCCCCGACGGACAGACGGGGCCGTGGTTGTGTGCTCCTCCACGATCCCCGGTTTCCGCCTGTTCGCTCGCCTACGGCGTCAAGGTGTCGAAGCGACTACTCCCCTCAGAGGCCACCGATGATGCGATGCTTGATGCTGTCGTTGCTGCTGTTGCTGGTTGCGATTCCTGCCCTGGCTGACGAAACGGATGCCCGTCCCAAGCTTGCTCCGAACGTCTTGCTGGTGATGGTAGACGACATGGGTTACAGCGACCTGGGGTGCTATGGGGGAGAAATCGAAACGCCCAACCTCGATGCATTGGCTGCGGCAGGTTTGCGGTTTTCCAATTTCTATAACACGGGGCGTTGTTGGCCAACGCGCGGGGCGTTGTTGACCGGCTACTACGCCCAATCGATTCGTCGCGATGCGGTGCCGGGCGTTCGCAGTGGTGGCCGAGGCCAACGCCCTGCGTGGGCGTGGCTGTTGCCGCGTTATCTCCAGCAGGCAGGCTATCGTTCGTATCACAGTGGGAAGTGGCACATCGACGGGATGCCTTTGGCAGAAGGATTTGATCGGTCGTATTACTTACGCGATCAAGGTCGTTTCTTTTCGCCTCAGGTGCACTGGGAGGACGATCAGAAATTGCCTGCGGTCGAACATGGGACCTCTTTTTATGGGACCGACGCGATTGCGGATCACGCCGTGCGGTGCTTGCAGGAACATGCCGCCCGCGATGCCGAAAAACCGTTCTTCCATTATCTGGCGTTTACCGCACCGCACTTTCCATTGCATGCGTTGCCCGAAGATATCGCAAAGTATGAAGGGCGATACGATGCTGGTTGGCAAACGATTCGGCAGCAGCGTTGGAAACGCATCCAAGATATCGGTTTGGTCAGCACGCCGCTGTCGGCTGTCGAGCCCGACGTGGGGCCACCCTATGACTTCCCAGATGCCATCAAGCAACTCGGAGCTGGCGAAATCAATCGCCCCTTACCATGGGACCAACTGACCGCTCAGCAGCAACCGTTTCAAGCTCAGAAGATGGTCTTGCATGCTGCCATGGTCGATCGTGTGGATCAGGCCTTTGGGCGTGTGTTAGCGCAGGTGCGTGCGATGGATGCGTGGGACAATACCCTGATTTTCTTTCTCTCCGACAATGGGGCGAGCGCTGAAATCATGGTTCGTGACGACGGACACGATCCCGACGCGCCGGCGGGATCGGCGGGCAGCTATTTGTGTTTGGGACCCGGTTGGTCCTCCGTGGCCAACACGCCCTTTCGGCGTCACAAAACTTGGGTGCATGAAGGAGGCATCGCCACACCCTTGGTGGTGCATTGGCCGGCCGGCATCGATGCTGAGGGAGAACTCCGGCATGCGCCGGCACATGTGATCGATCTGGTGCCGACGATTTTGGATGTTGCCGGCGTGCCGTTACCAACTGAGCCCGCGGTGCCGCTACCTGGCCGTAGTTTACGAGGTGTCTTGGCGGGCCAACCGGTTCCCGCAGTGACGCGGTGGTGGCTGCATGAAGGAAATCGTGCTCTGCGCAAGGGAGACTGGAAATTAGTCGCCACCAAAGGAGCTGAATGGGAGCTGTATGATCTGCAGCATGATCGGGCGGAAACCCGGGATTTGGCAAAGATGCACCCGCAGCGGGTGACGGAACTGGCGGCCGAGTGGGAGCAAATGTGGCAGCGGCATCAGCAGACGGCGCACGGGAAGCAAACGGCGCAAGCCCCCTGAGGACGGTCGGTTTTCTGGCGGGATGGTACGCAGGCCGATGGGGGTTTCGGCGATGGGCGTTGGCAACATGGATCAACATCACGAGGCGGAGGGGGAGGCGACGACATGGCTAAAGTTCGGATTGAATACTGCACAGGCTGCCGCTGGATGCTGCGAGCAAGTTGGATGGCTCAGGAACTGTTGTCGACCTTCGAGCAGGAGTTGGCCGAGGTGGCTTTAGTTCCCTGTTCAGGAGGTCGCTTTGTGATTCTGGTCGACGACACGGTGGTCTGGAATCGGGAACGTGATGGTGGCTTTCCCGAAATTAAAATTCTTAAACAGCGAGTGCGTGACGTGATCGCGCCGGAGCGAGATCTTGGTCACAGCGACCGAAAGGATACTGCGTCGAATGAAGGCTTATGAGAAGACGATTGGCGACCTGAACTGTGTCGTCCTCGATGGTGACGAGGATTGCACGGTGGCCGTTGTTGTATGTCACGGTTACGGTGCACCGGGTGACGACTTGGTGCCACTGGGAGCGCAGTGGGCGCAGAGCCTCGGGGCGGCGTCGGACAGGGTGCGGTTTGTGTTTCCCTACGCGCCGCATACCTTGGCCGAGCTGGGCATGCCGTCGGCACGCGCCTGGTGGGAGCTGAACATGCAGCGACTGATGCTGGCGGTGGAAGCCCGCCAGTTCGCCGAGCTGCACGTCCATGAGCCGCCGGGACTGGATACCGCGCGGGCGAAGCTGACGCAGACTGTCGCGGAAGTGATGGCCGGGTTGGTGGGAGACACCCCAAAGCTGATGTTGGGTGGCTTTTCCCAAGGGGCGATGCTGTCGATGGATGTGGCGCTGCGAGGTTTGCCGACGCCTCCCGATGGGTTGCTGCAGATGTCGGGAACCCTGATCTGCAAACCGATTTGGGAGCAACACGCAGGACGGTTGGTCAATACCGAAGTGCTACAAAGCCACGGGACGGCCGATCCGATTTTGCCGTTTGAAAGTGCCGAAGCACTACGCGATGTGTTGTCCGCCGAACAAGTCCCCGTCCAGTTCTTGCCGTTTCCCGGTCCTCATACTATCGGTCCCGAAATGATTGCGTCGTCCACCGATGCGATTGCGAGACTTGTTGCTTCGTCATGACCCGTGTGCCCAAAGACTTGCCGATTGTCGAGGTGCTGCCGCAGATCTTGGAAGGGCTGCGAGAGTGCGGTACGGTCGTGTTAAAAGCGCCTCCGGGGGCTGGCAAGACAACCGGAGTCCCGATCGGACTGGATGAATCGCAACAGGTGTCAGGTCGCATACTGATCGCCCAGCCACGGCGGTTGGCGGCTCGTTCGGCAGCGGCTCGCTTGGCTACGCTTGCTGGCACGACGGTCGGCGAGGGCGTTGGCTACCAAGTTCGGTTCGATAAACGCTGGCATGACCAAACGCGGATCGTGGCGGTCACGACCGGTATCTTGCTGCGCCGCTTGCAGGCCGATCCCTTCTTGGAAGGCTTTGGTGCGGTGCTGCTGGACGAGTTTCACGAACGGAGTCTCGAAGCCGATTTGGCGCTCGGCATGCTGTTTCGCTTGAAGCAGACGGTGCGTCCCGAATTGCAGTTGCTGGTCATGAGTGCGACCCTCGACCCGCAGCCCATCGCGGCCTTTCTAGGGCAAGCTGGTGACGAGGTGCGCACCGTGGAGAGCCAAGGACGGACCTATCCTGTTGATATCCGCTACGCCAAACAATTGAACCGTGAACCGATTGAACAGCAGATTGCCGAGGTGCTGCCGAATGTCTTGTCGGCCACGCAGGGGCATGTGTTGGTCTTCTTGCCGGGCGTGGGCGAGATCCGCAAGACCGAACGCGAATTGCGGAACGTGTCAGCGGCGCGGGGGGCCGCCGTAAGGTTGCTGTATGGTGATCTTTCGCCGGGCAAGCAAGACGAGGTGTTGTTACCCAGCAAGCAGCGGAAGATCGTGCTGGCCACCAATGTCGCGGAGACTTCGGTGACGATCCCCGGCGTGACCGCGGTCGTCGATAGTGGGCAGGCACGGGTATTGCGGTTTGATCCCGATGTGGGCTTGCCACGACTGGAGATCGAACCGATTTCTCAAGCTTCGGCCGATCAACGTGCTGGTCGCGCGGGACGCACCGAACCGGGGGTCGCGTGGCGATTGTGGCCCGCCGCGGCACAGCGCGGCCGACCCGAGTTCGATACTCCAGAAGTCTTACGCAGTGATCTAGCCGGCGCGGTGTTGCAGCTCGCGGGCTGGGGCGAATTGGACGTGGCGGCGTTCCCTTGGCTGGAGGCGCCGACCGAAGACGCGATGGCAGCGGCGCGGTTGCTGTTGCGGCGACTAGGGGCTCTCGAACCCAAGGGCATCACTGAACTTGGCAAACGGATGCTAACGTTGCCAGTCCATCCAAGGCTCGCGCGGTTGCTGATTGCCAGCGAGCAGTTGGGCATCGCCGCTCAAGGGGCGGTCGTCGCCGCGATGCTTAGCGAGCGCGATCCCTTCCGCGGAGCACCACGGGAAAAGGGGAAACCGATTCGTGGCGGCCAACGGGCGACGCCCAGCCATTCGGGCGGCCGCTCCGATATCGTCGATCAATTCCGTCGCTTGGAACGATTTGCTGCCGGAGAAGAAGACGTCGCGGTGAACACCGCGGCAGCCCGTCAGGTCTTTCGGGTTGCCGAGCAGTTGGCTGCGGCGCTCGATGGAGGAACCGGACCACAACGTGTCGTTGGCGAGGCCGCCGACGAGGCAATCATGCGGGCTCTGCTGGCCGCCTACCCTGACCGTTTGGCCAAACGCCGCTCGCGCGGTAGCGAACGAGCGCTCACTGCGGGTGGCAAAGGCGTCAAACTGAGTGCCGATTCGCGTGTTCACGAAGGGGAGCTGTTCCTTGCCATTGATGTGCAGCAGGCGACCGGAGACGCCAAGGTGCGCAAAGCATCGTTGGTCGAACCCGAATGGTTGAACCCGGCATTTTTGGAGACACGAGACGAGTGCTTCTTTCACCCTTCGTTGAAGCATGTCGCGGCGCGACGGAGGGTTTATTGGAACGAGTTGTTGCTCAGCGAAACCCCGATCGAGCGTGGCGATGAAACGCAAAGTCAGCAGTTGCTGTATGAACAGGCGCTACGAAATTGGGATCGCGTTTTTCCCGCCAACGACAAGCCATTGAATGCTTGGCTCGCGCGGGTGGAGTGCTTGCGGGCTTGGAATCCCGATCTGGATTTGCCAGCCTTTGACGAGTCTCAGATGCACGAAATCTGTTTTCAATTGTGCCGTGGGCGTCGCAGTTTTCACGACTTGCAGACCGCCCCCTGGGGCGATTTTTTGAGGGGGCTGTTGAATTTTGAACAGCAGCAGGCGTTGCAGAAACAGGCTCCCGAGCAGTTGACGGTACCCAGCGGAAATCGCGTCAGCATTGAGTACGCGGTGGGCAAGCCCCCGGTGTTGGCCGTGAGGTTGCAAGAGTTATTTGGTTGGACCGAGACACCTCGAATTGCGGCTGGCCGCGTCCCCTTGCTGCTGCATTTGTTGGGGCCGAATCACAGGCCGCAGCAGGTCACCGAGGATTTAGCGAGCTTTTGGACCAATACCTATCCCGAAGTCCGCAAGGAGTTGCGGCGGCGGTATCCCAAGCATCATTGGCCGGAAGATCCGACCCAAGCGGTCGCGACCCGCAGTGGGTTAGGCCGCGACGCAAAGTCCGAAACCTAGCAGCCTGCCAGGATGAAGTCGGCAGGCTGCTTGGTCGGGTTGTCATAGGGACGCGGCTCAATCCATGCCGGGAACCCACAGCTTGCTACCACCAGCGGCAGGCTGGCCCCCGGCGGCTGGCGGAGCTGGGGCGGCCCCTTGATCGGGCGTCCACAAGCCACTGCCGCTCGGTTCCGCCGGAGCGGCACCGCCACCGGGAACGCGAGGCGATCCATCAGGATTGATCAAGCCGAATTGAACCAGCATTTGCTGAAGCCTGCCCATCACCGACGGATCATTGCCGTATTTGCCGGTCAGGTCACGCATCACCGTCTGGAAGCCTTCCCCGTTGCCAGACATCAGGTATTGAGGAATCATCGCCAGCAACAGCGGGGCCTCCGATTGACCGTTGGCGTTTGCCCACTGGCGAGCTTCGTCCAAGATCGCGAGCGCTTTTTCTGTCGAAGGGATCAACGGCACCTTTGACAGGTACGCAAACAATTTGGCCTGCTTCAATTCCCCTTCGGGCTCCATCGAAATCAAACGATCAGCGGCTGCGAGGATGGCCGGAGTGCAGCGGACTTGCTTGGCACGTTGCAGCAGATAGACCGCCAAGTCGGCTGCGGCATCGTGCACATCGACGCGAGGCAGGTCGTGGTTTTCCAGGTTGTTGATGATCTCCGCCGAGGCGGGGATTCGTGGCTGAACCGGAACATTCAGTTGCTTGGATAGCTCGGTCAGCGAATCGGCGGCAAACACCAACAACGCGTCGTAGTTTTCCAGCGTTCGCATGATGGCGGTTCGCTGCAGCATATACGCCTCGTCATCGGCAACTTCCGCCAGCGACTTGCCATCGATGATTGGCAAGCGGCACGCTAGGGCGCGTTCGACCAGGCGATCAGCAACCACTTTGCGTTGCAGGTCGGAACCGGCTGCTTGGGTTCCCTTAAATCGCAGGAACGGCATATCCGACTGCAGGATGTCCAGCAAAGCCTCGTCGTTTGGCTGTTCCTCCACGGGCGCTTTGCCACCGGTCAGCGGAGTGAGCAATTCATCGACTTGGGCTTTGTTGGCATCGGTCAGCAACACCACTACGCGGGGCGCTCGATCGGTTTGTCGACCATAAAGAAACGCTGTGGCGATCACATTGGGAACTTCCTCGGCAGGTGGCAAGTCCTCGCCTGTGGGCGGATCTCGATCAACCAACTGGTAACCGTTACGCGGTTTGACTTGGCCTTCCCCGGTCTGCAACGCCTCAGCGGGTAAATGCAAGAAACGCGGATGGGCTTCGCACTCCAGCGACACCTGTTCGGCATCCTCGACTTCGAACGTCAGTTCCTTGCCTGGGATGCTCAGCCCGCGTTCTTCCGGATCGGCTAGCGCGGACATCGCCAGCATCCGCGCTCGCTCTTCGAAGTCCAACGATTCGCAGGCGGCAAGTTTTCGGAACAGCTCGCATTGCCGTTCCACATCGCCACGCCAGACGGCACACAGCAGCAGGCCGTCGAGGATTGCCGGTTGTTGAGGGAACTGGCGATCGAGTGATTCCAGTTTCGGTTCCGCGAGCAGCATCCGTTGGTTAGTAAGCAGGCCCGCCGCCTCGTCGTACCGCTCGCCCCATTCCACGTCGGCGGGGCGTTCCCGCATCGACGGTGGCGACTTCATCAACAGGTTCACCTCGGGGGAGCCATGGATCATCTCCATCGTCGAGCTGGACGTCTGTTCGTCATAGCCCTGTGCTGACATCGTCAGCAACGCGTACATTTGAGCGGTCAGCAACCACCTCGACTGGGCTTGTGCGAGCGACAGCACCGAGGCGACGTCCAGGACGAAAGAGTCGACTCCCTGGCCGGTTTCGTTCAAGCCCTGCAGTAACGTTTCGGTCGCCGATTTGACATTGCCGTTGAACAATTCACCGGCCGATTTCTGTGCCAACGCAATGGGATTGGACGGCTGGAGTCGCACAAATCGTTCGGCATTTTCAGCCAGCGATTTGTATTCGCGGAGGTCCAACAACAAACGCCCGCGGATCGCTAGCGCCCAGGCCGCTGAGGGATATTCCTCGAGGATCTGGTTCAGTCGATCGAGGGCGGCAATCAACTGGCCCCCTTCGATCATCTTGAGGACTCGATCGAGTTCGCCGACCGAATCTTTACACTTGCAGAATTTGATTTTTTTGCCGCTGCCGCAGGGGCAAAATGAATAGCTGTCAATGGTCATCGTGAAGACCGACTCCGCAGTTTTGTGTAATCGATGGGCTCGGGGGCTAAACCGTAAATCTAACAGCGCAGGCGGATACGAAAAAGTAGCGAAACGCGCCGCTTACTGTCCGGAGCAAACGATGTGGGCCCGATGCGCCCCTGTTTCAGGCAATTGAAGACCGGTAAGATAAACCGTTGCCGAATTTGTTTGCCGATGCTTCTTGCTGCCCAATACCGACGCATGTCTCTGGAAATTGTCAATTATCCGCATCCGACGCTACGCTTTCGAAGCTTGCCGATCAAACGTGTCGACAAAGCCCTGCGGATGCTTGCCGATGAAATGCTCGAACTGATGTATGAGCACGAAGGGGTTGGGCTGGCAGCCAATCAGGTGCACCTGCCGCTGCAAATGTTTGTGATTAATCCCTCGGGGGCCCGTGGCGAGGGACAGGAGCAGATTCTGATCAATCCTGTGATTCAGCGACCCAAGGGCAGCGAATTGGACCGGGAGGGCTGCCTCAGCGTGCCCGGCTTGTATGGCAATGTCATGCGGTCCAAGCAGATTCAGTTGACGGCGTATGACTTGAAAGGCAATCCCATCGACATCCAGTGCGAAGGGTTTTTGGCTAGAGTCCTCCAGCACGAGAATGATCATCTCGAAGGCACAATGTTCTTCGACAGGATGAGCGAAGAGAGTCGACGCGAACTGCTGCCGATGCTGGAAGAATTCGAAGTCGACTTTCAGAGTAAACGCGAGGGGGGAGCGATTGGTTCGGACGAACAATTAGATGCCGAGCGCAGGGAATGGATTGCACGCTATGCCTGAGAGTGAGTCCCCGCAAAGTACCCGACCGACTGATTCACTGGCCCGCGTGGTTTTGATGGGTACCGGTCCGTTTGCCGTGCCCTCCTTCGAAGCGATTCGGCAAGCCGGTTATGCCATCGTGTTGGTAGTGACTCGCCCCGAGCCGCCAACGAAAAGCCGCAAAGGTCCGCCACCCGCACCGGTCCGGCAGTGGGCCGAGCAACATGGCTTACCGCTGTTCGATCCGCCTTCGATCAATACTCCCGATGCCATTGCCGCGGTCGCGGCAGTCCAGCCAAATGTGTTGTTTGTGTGCGACTATGGGCAGATTTTATCCAACGATGCGTTGGCAGTCGCTTCCCATGGAGGCCTGAACTTGCATGGTTCCTTGCTGCCCGCTTACCGCGGCGCGGCACCGGTTCAGTGGGCACTCTGGCAAGGCGAATCGGAAACCGGTGTGTCGGTGATCCATATGACGCCGAGGTTGGATGGTGGGCCCATGGTGGTACAGCGATCCTTGGCGATCAATCCCCAAGAAACGGCCGGCGAACTAGAAGACCGACTCGCCGCCGATGGGGTGCACGCCAGTCTCGAAGCGATGCGGCGATTGGCTGCCTGGGATGGTCAGTCGGTGCTGGGACAGTCGCAAGACAAGCAACAAGTCTCTAAGGCGCCTCGTTTGAAAAAGTCGGACGGCCAGATCAATTGGTCGCAGTCGGCCGCGGAAGTCGATTGCCAAGTCCGTGCAATGCAGCCCTGGCCCACCGCGTTCACGTTCCTAAAGCGCGAAGGCAGGCCCTCGATCCGCGTGACCATCCGCGCTGGAAGCCCCACCGATCGTCCACGACCGACGGACGCTGTGCCGGGACAGATCCTGGTCGAAGAGCAGGAATTGATGGTCGCCTGCGCTGACCGCTGGCTGCAAGTGCAGCGGTTGCAACCGGCTGGCAAGAAGGAAATGCTCGCAGCCGATTTTCTGCGTGGTCACCCGCTGCCCCAAGCTGCCGTCTTTGGGCCCGAGTGACCCGAGTTGTGTCCTGGCCCCGAGTGACGCGAGTTGTGGCGGACCTAGGCGAATTACTCTCGCTTTGAAGGCTGTTTCAGAAAGGCCGCCGGATGACCAAACCACTGCGGTGCCTGTTCAGACTTGCTGGCCAGCAGGATCGCCTTGCCGTGTAAGTGTTCGGGACCGTGGGTGTAATCCCACTCCCAGCGTTCCTCGTATCGCAACACGCGCAAGCCCGGCGTGTCGCTGGCCCACTGCAGCAATTGATTAGGCGGAAAGTGATTGATCACATGGACCGCCGTTTCGCTAACCGGGGCGTCGCTGTCGGCTCCGCGACCGGTCCGTGACCCTGGGTCATCGGTTGTGTGGACTTCCGCGTACAGCGCGCCGCCGTCCGTTAAGGACTGAACCATCTGAGACCACAGCGTCTGTGCGCTGTCCGCCGGAATGTGGTCGAGCACCGTCGTTGCGGAGATAACTGCGTAGTGGTCGGCCGGTAGATCGATGTCACGAACATCGGCAGCTTGCGTAGCGATATGCTCGGACAAACCCGCTTTGCGGCCACGCTGCAGGATCAGGTCCAGTCCTCGTTGAGATTGATCGACCGCTAAAACTTTCAAGCCTGCTCGGGCGAGTTCCAATGTGTCGCGCCCTGCACCGGCACCAAGGTCAATCGCATTGCCTGTCGGGCGGCACTGGGCAAGGTAAGCCGACAGTTCGGCCGAAGGTTTCAAACCATAAGCGGGATCGTCGCGATCATAGACGTCAAAGAACGGATCGGACGTTTGCGAATCAGAAGCAGACACAACAAGCCTTCGGAGATGGAAAGGGATAGAGAGGACAGTCAAGGGCGGCGACCGGGTTCTACGACTCGGTCTCTCGTTCGTAAAGGGCTCGCATCTCCTCCAGGTCGACGGTGACTTCCGGAAGTTGCGGGTCCATTTCTTTCAGCGTTTCCAGGACGATTGCAGCAACCGAAGCGTCCCGGTACCACTTGTGATCGGCCGGGATCACAAACCACGGTGCTGCCGATGTGTTGCATTTTGCGAATACATCTTCATAGGCTTCCCGGTAAGCCTCCCATTGGTCTCGAGCCTTGTAATCCCCCGGATTCAACTTCCAGTGCTTTTCCGGTTTCTCTAGTCGTTTTTTAAAACGAGACAATTGTTCTTCAGGGCTGATGTGCAAATAGAACTTTAGGATTTTAGTGCCCCGTTCGGCAAGCAGGTGCTCAAACTGGTTGATCATCTCGAAGCGTTGGTGCCAGACATGGTTGGGAACCAATTGTTCGACTCGGACCACCAATACGTCTTCGTAATGCGAGCGATTGAAAATCGAAACCTTGCCGGCCGCTGGAGCACAGGCATGGACCCGCCAGAGAAAATCGTGAGCCCGCTCTTGTTCGGTGGGGACTTTGAAGGGATAAGTCCGGCAGCCCTGCGGGTTCATGCGGCCCAGCACTTTGCGAATCAAGCCGTCTTTGCCCGCCGCGTCAGGGGCTTGTAAGACAACCAGCAGCGATTGCTTGGCTTCAACGAACAGGCGGTACTGCAGGGCTCGCAGTTCCTTGATCGCCTCCTCGGTAAATTTCTGAGCCGCCTTCTTCTTGGAAAACGGACCTGTGTCGTTGCTCGAACGCGACTTCAGTTCCAGACGCGTGTCGACGGGCACCCGGTGGGCTTTGACAAAATCCATGTTGAAGGCTCCAGTAGAGGTGCAGGTTGTGGGATCGCGGACGCTTAAGCATGTCTGGTGAAGTGATTCGGTTGATTAGCCGATTTGGCGTTAGCCACGGTTAAATTTAGGAACCGCGGCTATCGCCAAGGCGGCTCATTTAACCGGATGACTCCTGCCTGCCTGCTTAGTGTAGCCCGAAGGCAGCATCGGCAAGACGCTCTACAATACAGACTGTTCTCGCCCTTCGTTCGTTTTCTCAATTAACAAGAGTCGCCTGATGTGTTGGAACTTTTTTTCTTGCAGCGGTTTCTGCGGCGTTATTCTGCTGGCGTCGATCTCGGCACAGGGAGAGGACTGGCCGCAGTGGCGCGGGATCCATCGCGATGGAGTGCTGAACGAAAGGGGACTGGTTCAGGAATTGCCCGCTGAGGGATTGCCCCAGTTATGGTCGGTGCCGATCGGCCCGGGCTACAGTGGGCCCACCGTTGCCGACGGACAGGTTTTTGTAATGGACCGGCAAGTCGAGGGCAAAAAGGAGCAGGAACGGGTGCTCTGTTTTGACGCGAAAACCGGAGAGCCACGATGGTCTCACCACTACGACGCGCCCTATACGATCAGCTACCGCGCCGGACCACGGGCCTCGGTCACCGTGCATCAAGGCCGAGCGTTGGCTGTCGGAGCGATGGGCCACTTTCACTGTCTCGATGCAAGCACTGGCGAAGTCTTGTGGCAACGCGACTTGGCAACCGAATTCAACGCTCGGATGCCCATTTGGGGAATCGCTGGCTCGCCATTGGTTTATCAAGACCTCGTCATCCAGATCGCTGCGGGTGCGGGAGACGCTTGCGTGGTGGCGATGGACTTGAAAACGGGCAAGACCGTTTGGCAGGCTCTCGACGAAGCGGCCGGTTACAGCGCGCCGATCATCATTCGGCAGGGGACGCAGGATGTCTTGGTCTGCTGGACCGGAGCGAGCGTGACGGGATTGGATCCCCTGAGCGGCAATGTGTTTTGGAGCATTCCCATGAAGCCACGCAACATGCCGATCAACGTCGCCACACCGATTACCGATGGCACCCATCTGTTCGTCTCTTCATTCTATGACGGATCGATGATGATTCAGTTGGATCCTGCCCAGCCGACGGCTCGCAAGCTGTGGCATCGCGTCGGACAAGACGAACAGAACACCGACGCGTTGCACTGCATGATCAGTTCGCCTGTGCTGAAAGGTGAGCACGTTTACGGCACCGATAGCTACGGTCAGTTGCGTTGTCTGAAGATCGCCGATGGCGACCGCGTGTGGGAGAGCGATGCCGTGGTGCCTCGAGCTCGCTGGGCGACCGTGCATACGATTCAGGATGGCAACCGTGAAATCATGCTGAATGATCAAGGCGAATTGATCTTTGGAAGCGTCGCGCCGGAGGGTTACACCGAGTACTCTCGCGCTAAACTGCTGAAGCCAACCCCGGTTCAGCTCAATCGGCGGGGCGGCGTGACCTGGGCACACCCGGCGATTGCCAATGGAATGATTTACGCACGGAACGATGAAGCGCTAGTCTGTGCCTCGCTACAAATGCCGCAGCCCTAATGCCGCGGCTGGGCCACCTACACCCTTAGCGAGGTCCCGCATATCTTCCATGCCGAAGCCCAGTCAATAATTTCTCCTTTTTTTCTTGACTCTGGCTACGCGAAGCTCTAGCATCGGCAACGAACACGCTGCGGCAACGAACACTTTTAAAGCGTCCCCATGCCAAGTGTTTCCACGCTGAAAAGCACATCTCTTTTGACAGCCTTGACTGCCATTTCTGGCACGATCTTGATCTTGGCGGCGCTTGCAAAGATGTTTTATCCGCCCCAGTTCCAAACACCCACCTTTCCAGTGTTCAGTGTGCCGTTTGTCGCTGCACTGGTCTGTTTTGCGGAGGTGCTACTGGGGCTTGCGATGGTGCTGTGCAGAAATGATTGTTGGATGCAAGGTCTTGCTTTGTCCGTCTGCTCCGTTTTCGCAACTCTGAATGGGTATCTGTATCTGAACGGCTCCCTGTCCTGTGACTGCCTGGGGCAATTTTCCATTCGCACGTCCCTGATGCTCTTCATCGAAATTGGACTGTCGCTAGTATTTGCTCTGCTTCTCTACGCTGCGAATCAAGTGAGGCGTGTTGTCATCCTGAGCTGGATCATAGGTGGTGCCATGATTGCGATGATTTTTATCTCGGTCAATCAACGCCCCGCAATGGTTACGCGATTGGCAACCGTTGCCGGCCAATGCATTGCATCACTGGAGTGGCAACCCGGGCTTGAGATAGCACCGGTCACGGACTTTGGCTTTTCCCAAAGTGGCGTCCCCTCACATGTTGACGTCGATGTGCATAATCCCACCCGCA
>Ga0209947_1000758_pt1 | contig 19816 bp, 15 predicted proteins | sample SalPonR2_B_D2_MG_FD_185706 | JGI IMG/M metagenome (GOLD analysis project Ga0209947, IMG submission 185706) | Salt pond soil microbial communities from South San Francisco under conditions of wetland restoration - Salt Pond MetaG R2_B_D2_MG... ... | reverse complement strand
CGGTCCTTGCCATCGCCGAGTCCGCGGGCGCGCAATGGCTGTTCCGCGCCCGCATGGCGCTGGCCGATCACGTGCGCGCGCGCCTGCCGGGCGAGCCCGGTGCCTTTGGGGCCGCGATCATGGCCGGGGATCGTTCGGCCATGGCGCAGGAGACGCTGGAGGTGCTGCGCACCACCAATCTCGCGCATCTGCTCGCGATATCGGGGCTGCACATGGGGCTGCTGGTGGCGTTCGTGTTCGCAGCGCTCCGCCTCGGTTTCGCCGCCGTGCCCCGGATCGGTCTCCGGCTGCCCGCCAAGAAGCTGTCGGCGGCGCTGGCCCTGCTGGTTGCCGCCGGCTATCTTGGGCTCTCGGGGGGCAACGTGGCGACCGAGCGCGCGTTCGTCATGGCGGCGGTCGTGCTTGTCGCGGTGATGCTGGACCGTCGCGCGATCAGTCTGCGTTCGGTCGCGCTGGCGGCCACCATCCTCTTGGTGTGGCAGCCCGAGGCGCTGCTTGGCCCCGGTTTTCAGATGTCGTTCGCGGCGACCACGGCGCTGGTTGCCGTCTACGGTCTCATTCGCGATGCGCGGCTGCCGCTGGGGCCGCGCTGGCTGCGCCCGGTCCTGGCTGTGGTGATCACGTCGGTGGTGGCGGGGCTGGCGACCGCACCGCTGGCGGCGGCGCATTTCAACCTGTGGTCGCATTACGGGTTGGTCGCGAATCTTCCAAGTATGCCGGTCATGGGGCTTGTCGTGATGCCCGCCGCGGTGGTGGCGGCGCTGCTGATGCCGCTTGGTCTCGATGCGGTGCCGCTCTGGATCATGGGACGCGGTCTTGCCGCGATCCTGTGGGTGGCCCATTGGGTGGCCGGGCTGGAAGGCGCGCGCGGCACGGTGCCGACACCGGGCCCCGCCGTACTGCCGATGATGGCGCTCGGGGCGCTGTTCGTCGTGCTGTGGCAGGGGCGCGCGCGGCTGCTCGGTCTCGCGCCGGTGGCGCTGTCGCTCGGGCTGTGGCTGCAGGCCGAACGGCCCGGCCTGCTGATCGCGGATCGTGGCGGGCTGGTGGGCGTGATGACCGCGGAGGGGCGCGCCCTGAACAAGCCGCGCGGGGGCGGGTTCGTGGCCCGCAACTGGTTGGAAAACGACGGCGATCCCGCGACTCAGGAGGAGGCCCACGCGCGCTGGCACGACGCGCTGCTGGAGCCGTTCGGAGTCGGGGTCCGTCCCGGTCGCGCGGCGGCGCGCGCACCGCTCGACTGTGCCGGGCTGCAGATCCTCGTGCTGACGGCAGACCCGGACTCCGCGCCTTCAGAGGGTTGCAGCATCCTGTCGCCGCGGACATTTCGAGAGACCGGTTCGCTTGCGCTTCCCGAAACCGGTGCGCCGCTGCGCAACGCGGCGGACCTGGCCGGGCGGCGCCCATGGGCACCGGCGCAGGCTCAGTAGCTGCGGATCAGCCCGACGAGGCGGCCCTGAACGCGCACCATGTCATCGGGCAGGACGCGCGGTTCGTAGGCGGGGTTGGCGGCCTCGAGAACGATGGTGTGCCCGCGGCGCGTGAAGCGCTTGAGCGTGGCCTCCTGCTCCTCGATCAGCGCGACCACGATGTCGCCGTTATCGGCCACCTGCGTCTCGCGGATGATGACCACGTCGCCATTGTTGATGCCTGCATCGATCATCGAGTCGCCCTTGACCTCGAGCGCGTAGTGATCGCCGCGGCCCGATATCATCTCGGCGGGGACGCTGATATTGTGGCTGGCATGGGCGATGGCCTCGATCGGCGTGCCGGCGGCGATGCGGCCCATCACCGGCAGCGAAAGCGCGTCCGCGGCCTCGACCGGCAGGGCGTTGGCGGGCTGTGGCGGGGCGGGGCGGCGATCGCCCTCGACCACGCGCGGCACGAAACGCGACCGGTCCTGTCCGCCGTCGGCGATCATGTCGGGCAGGCGCACGATCTCGATCGCGCGGGCGCGGTGCGCGAGACGGCGGATGAAGCCGCGTTCCTCGAGCGCGGTGATCAGGCGGTGGATTCCGGATTTGGAGCGCAGGTCGAGCGCCTCGCGCATCTCGTCGAAGCTGGGCGGGACGCCGTCGCGCTGCACGCGCTTGTGGATGAAATCGAGCAGGTCGCGTTGTTTTCGGGTCAGCATCCCGGCCTCCGTGCTTACACGTCGCCAACGTTCTATAGGTGTTCCTGTTTTGTGTCAATCCGTTCCAGGTGTCGTCAAATCCGCACACCGGTGCCTTGCAAGACCCCGTGCTCGAGCGCGTAGCGCGTCAGCCCCGCGGTGGAGGAGATACCGAGCTTGCGCTTGATGTTCTTGCGGTGGGTCTCGACGGTGCGCACAGAGATGTCGAGCGCGACCGCCACCTCCTTGTTGGACTTGCCCTGCGCGAGCAGGAGCAGGATGGTCTGTTCGCGATTGGTGAGCTGTTCGCGCTCGGGTGCGGAGAACGGGGCGAGCGAGCCCTGCGCGCCGGTGCAGAGATAGCGCTGACCGGCCATCACCGCGTCGATGGCGCGTTTGATCTCGTCCACCGGCACATCCTTGAGCACGTAGCCCGAGGCACCGTGGCTGAGCGCCGAGGCGATGTATTCGGGGCTGTCATGCATCGACAGGATCAGCACGCGTGTGCCGGGGCGGCGTTCGAGCAGGATCTCGGTGGTCGAGAGCCCGCCGATGCCCGGCATGTTGAGATCGAGCAGCACCACGTCGGGGGCGAGCTCTCCCACGCGGTCGATGATCGCCTGCCCGCAGGCGAGCGCGGCGATCACCTCGACATCGACGTAGCTTTCGAGAATGGACTGGATACCCTCGGTGACCATCGGGTGATCGTCGACGATGACGACGCGAGTGGGAGAGCGGGTCATGCCGTTGCCCTTTTCGTTTCGGGGACCGTCTCGGACTGGCCCTGCGGCGTGAGAAGATGGGTGAGCGGCACGGTGGCCTCGATTTCGGTGCCGTCGACGGAGGAGCGGATCGCAAGCTGCCCGTCGATCTGTTCGACGCGCTCCTGCATGTTGCGCAGGCCAAGCCCGCCGCCCGCGCCCGCGCGCGAGGCGTCGATGCCGCAGCCGTTGTCGGTGATGCGCAGCGTGCCGCCGCCGGCGTGGCCGCGCAGGTCGATATGGACGCGGGTCGCGCCGGAATGGCGCTCGATATTGGTGAGCGCCTCCTGCGCCACGCGGTAGAGCGCGATCTTGGCCTCGTCGTCGAGCCGGTTGCGGAACACCACCGTGTCGAATTCGGTGGCGATGCCGGTGCGACGGTCGAAATCCTCCGAGAGCGCCTTGAGCGCGGGACCGAGGCCGAGGTCGTCGAGCGCGCCAGGGCGCAGGTCGCGGCTGATGCGGCGCACCTCCTGGATGGCGGTGGAGAGGTGCGCGGCACCGCGGTCGAGCGTGTCTCCGGCGCGCGCGTCGCCCGTGGCCAGCCGCCGCCGCGCGGTTTCGAGCGCATAGCGCACGCCGACGAGGATCTGGCTGATGCCGTCGTGCAATTCGCGCGCGACGCGCCCGCGCTCTTCCTCCTGCGCGTCGAATACCCGCTGCGTCAGCCGCTTGAGTTTGGCATCGGCGAGGCGGCGCTCGCGGATGGTGATGAAGAGCCCGGTGACGAAAACGAAGACCAGCGCGAGGATCGTCGCCCCGCCGATGAAGAAGAACGTGCGCTGCACGCGCGTCTCCACCTGCTGGCGCGAGGCGGCGACGGCGGCGGTCACGTCGTCGATGAAGACGCCCGTGCCGATCGCCCAGCGCCAGTCCTGCAGGCCGATAACGTAGGCCACCATCTGCGAGCGCTCGCCGGTCGATGGCCTGGGCCAGATGAAGCTGTGATAGCCCCCGCCCGAGCGCGCCAGCCGTATCAGCTCGTCGGTGACGGGCACGCCCGAGGCATCCTCGAGCCCGGTCCAGTTGCGCCCGATGAGTTCGGTGCGCCGGGGGCTGACGAGGTTGGTGCCGTTATAGTCGAATACGAAGAAATAGCCGTCCTGTCCGTAGAGCATCGCGGCCAGGATCTGGCTGACCTGCTCCATCGCCTCTTCGTCATCGGGTGCGGCGCGGCCGTAGATGTTGACGAAGGCGGTGCGCGCGATGGAGATGTAATTCCTGAGCTCGGCGCGCTTGGCGGCGATCAGCTGCGCCTCCAGCGTCTCGATCTCGCGCTCGGCCATCTGCCGCGACTGCAGTGTGACCACGACCGAGATAGCCACCGCCGTGACGATCAGCGGCAGCGTGGCGAGCAGAAACAGCTTCTGCCCGTAGTTGAGCCGTGCGGTGGCAAACCAGCCTTTCATAAGACAGCGATAAGGCCAAACCGATGCCATTTCCAGCCCCTTGCCGGGAGGCTGCGGCACCGCTGCGGCAGGATCGGGCGGGGGATTCAAAAATCCTTGTGACTACGCAGTAATCGGTATTTGCAGGTCGCGAATCGCGGGCTAGTGTCCGGTCACTTCAACGATACGCGGGGCCCTCGGGAGAGGGGCACCCGCATCACACAACCGGGAGGACAAAGAATGGATCGTCGTTCGTTTCTGAGAAATACCGCGCTTGGCGGCGGGGCCGCTGCCGCCTCGACGCTCGCCGCGCCGGCCTATGCGCAGGGCAACCGCACGCTCACGATGGTGACAACCTGGGGCCGCGGCCTTGCCGGCGTGTTCGACGCCGCGCAGCGCGCGGCCGACAATATCAACGGCATGACCGATGGCAGCCTTACCGTGGACGTCAAGGGCGCGGGCGAGCTTGTCGGCGCGTTCGAGGTGTTCGACGCCGTGACCGCCGGTCAGGCCGACATGTACCACGGCGCTGACTACTACTTCGTCGGCCAGCACCCGGCCTACGCCTTCTTCACCTCGGTGCCGTTCGGCATGACCGCGCAGGAGCTGGTGAACTGGTACTACCACGGCGACGGCGCGGGCTTCCACGACGAGCTGGGCCAGATTTTTGGCCTCAAGTCGTTTCTCGCGGGCAATACCGGCGCACAGGCCGGTGGCTGGTTCAACAAGGAAATCAAGGGGCCGGAGGATTTCAACGGTCTCAAGTTCCGGATGCCGGGTCTTGGTGGCAAGGCGTTGGGCAAGCTGGGTGCGAGCGTCCAGAACCTGCCCGGCTCGGAAGTCTACCAGGCGCTGGCGTCGGGGGCCATCGACGGCACCGAGTGGATCGGCCCCTGGGCGGATGAAAAGGCCGGTTTCCAGGAGATCACGAAGACCTACTACACCGCCGGTTTCCACGAGCCGGGCGCGGGCCTGTCCATCGGCATGAACCGCGAAGTGTTCGAGAGCCTGAACGCGCAGCAGCAGAAGATGGTGGAAATCGCCTGCGCCGAGGCGCATCAATGGAACCTCGCACAGTTCCTGTCCAACAACGGCGCGGCGCTCCAGCGCCTGCAATCGGCGGGCGTCAAGACGCTGGAATTCCCCGACAGCGTCTGGGATGCGTTCGGCGAGGCGGCCGACGCGGTCCATCAGGAGAACATGGGCGACGACATCTACAAGCGCGTCTACGACAGCTACATGGCGTCGATGGCGGCCTCGTCCTCGTGGATTCAGAAATCCGACGGTGCCTACACCGCGCAACGCGACCGCGTGCTGGGCTGAGCCGACTGGCCTGTATCTGACGGCGCAGGCCCCGGGGACCCGGGGCCTGCGTGCATACCCGGCAGGGAAAGCTGCCCGCGCGGTTGATCGCGGGCGCGAGGGGGGAAGATGACCGACGCAGTCCTGTGGTTTTTCCAGAACGTCGCGATGGCCTTCGTGAATTTCGGCTACGCGGTCACGCATCCGGGCCTGTGGCTCGACTGGTCCGACAAGCAGGCGATCATGCGGGTGGTCTATTACGGCGGCTCGGTCGAATTCTTCTTTGTCGTGTTCACCGCCTTCCTCGTGCTGACCGGTGTCGGCATCTGGCGCGCGGGGGTGCTGTGGGCCTGTGTGCGCGGGCTCGAGGGCTTTGCCAACACGGTGGGCCGTCTGGTGGCCTGGGCGGGGCTGATCATGGTGATCCAGCAGATCGTCATCGTGTTTATCCAGCGCATATTCGCCCGGCCCGACATCGTGCTGGGCGTTGGCATCCCGCTGGAATTCGACATCAGCTGGTGGGCCGAGGAGCTCAAGCTCTACAACGCGATGGTGGTGGCGCTGTGCTGCACCTACACCTTCGTGCAGGGCGGGCATGTGCGGGTGGACCTGATCTACGCGCAGGTCCGCCATCGCACAAAGCGCGTGATCGATATGGCGGGCAGCCTCGTCTTCATGATGCCGATGGCGGTGCTGATCTGGATGTACGGCTGGTTCTTCCTGTGGCGGCACCTGATCGTGCCCAAGCCGTCGGCCTCCGACGACATCGACCGGCTGCTGATGAAGGCGCGGGCGCTGCGCTGGAACGTCGAGACCATCGGCTTCAGCCCCAACGGCTTCAACGGGTATTTCCTGTTCAAGGTGCTGCTGGTGTTCTTCGCGGCCATGATCTTTCTGCACGCGATGGCGTTCTTCTGGCGGTCGCTGCTGGAATTCCGCGAGGGACCGGAAAGCGCCGACAAGTATCTCGACCGCGACACGCTGGGCGCGGGCGAAGAAGCCTATGAAGGCACGCATTAAAGGGGCGGGACACCATGCTATTCGGACTTGACGGCGTCGAGATCGGCCTGATCATCGTGTTTATGTGCCTGTTCGGCGGTATCCTGTCGGGCTTTCCGGTGGCGTTCGCCATCGGCGGCGCGGGGGTCGTCTCCTTTGCGATCATCGCCGGGCTCGACAGCGCCGGGCTGATGATTCACCAGGCCATCGACACGTCGAGTGACGCCTACAATGCCCTCGTCAACAGTGGCGCGCGGGCAGAATCCATCTCCATCTTCCGATACCCCGACCTGCCGCGCATCGGCGAGCCGGTGTTCCCGCGGGGCTGGGAAATGGCGCTCGACCGCAACATTTCGTTCATCGTCAACCGCATCAACGAGCGGGTTCTGGCTGGGGCGGCCATCGAGACGCTGCTGGCGGTCCTGATGTTCGTGATGATGGGCATCACGCTGGAGCGGTCCAAGATCGCCAACGACCTGCTGACCACGATGGCGCGGGTCTTCGGCCCGCTGCCCGGCGGTCTCGCGGTATCGGTGGTGGTGGTGGGCGCGTTCCTCGCCGCCTCGACGGGGATCGTGGGTGCGACGGTGGTGACGATGGGGCTGCTGAGCCTGCCCACCATGCTGCGCAACGGCTATTCCCCGCAGATTGCCACCGGCGTGATCGCCGCCTCCGGCACGCTGGGGCAGATCATCCCGCCCTCGATCGTGATCGTGCTTCTGGGCACGCTGGCGGGCGATCTCTACTCCGTGGCGCAGGAAAACCGCGCGCAGCTTGCCGGCTGCACCGACGCGCTCACCTACCTGGGCGAGCCTGCTGTGGTATCTGTGGGCACGCTGTTTCAGGCGGCGCTGCTGCCCGGTATCCTGCTGGCGCTGCTCTACGCGCTCTACGCCTTCGGCTATGCTCTGGTGAACCCGAAAAAGGCCCCGGCGGTGCAGCTTGCCGATGGCGGCGGCGAGCCGGTGACCGCTGCCGAGCGCTTCACCTGGTTCGCCGGGGTGCCGGTGGCGCTGGTCGCGGGCACGATGCTCTTGTCTTCGCTGGGCGTGGTCGGCACGCAGAACCTGACGGTGGACAGCTTCACCGACATGGGTGAGACCGCGTCGCTGCGCACCAACGTGAGCGACGAGTGCCGCGCCTCGATGATCGAGTTGCACGGGCAGGAGGCCTGGGACACGGCGGTGGCCGAGCAGGAGGCCATCGCGGAGGCCGGCGGCGTCGAGCAGAGCGTGCGCCTCAGCCCCGAGGAGATCGAGGCGCTGGTCGCCGAGAAGGCGGCGGATGCCGCGCCCATCGGCACCGGCGTGGCGACGATCATGGTGATGCTGGGGCTGGTGCTGGCGCTGGCGCGGGGCGTGTCGCCCTCGTCCGCGCCCGCGCCGCTGCTGGTCGGCGGCCTCGGCATCGTGCTGGGGCTGCTGGCGGACATCCTGTTCATCTCGCCGACCATGTCGTCGGGGGCGACGTGGCTGATCCTCGCGATCCCGGTGGGGCTGGCGCTCTACGGGGCAGGGCATGGCGCGGTGCGGCTGGCGGGCAACGAGCTCATCCGCGTGGTGTTTCCGCCGCTGGTGCTGATCGTCGCCGTGCTGGGCTCGATCCTGGGTGGCATCACCAACCCCACCCCCGCCGCAGCACTTGGCGCGGGCGGGGCGATCATGCTGGCGGCTTACCGCAAGCTGCGCGACCAGGACCGCTCGCCCCGGATCATCCTGTTCTCCACCCTCGCGGTTGTGGTGGCGATCCTTATCGGCATCAATTTCGACCTGCGGATCAACAACGAAGAGGTGAGCTTCGAAAGCTGGGTGGCGTTCTTCTTTGCCTATGGTGCCTATCTCTACGCGGTGTTCGGGCTGCTGTTCGCGTGCTGGGTGCTGTTCACCGGCGGCGTGCTCAGCCCGGTGGTGCGCGAGACCGCCAAGGTCACGAGCATGGTGTTCACCATCCTGATCGGCTCGCAGCTTCTCAACCTCGTGGTTATCTCGTTCGGCGGCGAGCATTACATCCAGCAATTCCTGCGCAGCTTCGACAACGAATACAAGGTATTCCTGATCGTGATGCTGGTGCTGTTCATCCTCGGCTTCGTGCTCGACTTCCTCGAGATCATCTACATCGTGATCCCGATCGTCGGCCCGGTGATCTATGGCGGCAGCTTCGATCCGAAATGGGTGACCATCATGATCGCGGTGAACCTGCAGACCTCGTTCCTGACACCGCCCTTCGGCTTTGCGCTGTTTTATCTGCGCGGGGTGGCCCCGCGGGAGGTGACAACGGGCCATATCTACCGCGGCGTGTTTCCGTTCGTGCTCATCCAGGTGGTTGGGCTGGCGATCCTGTGGTTCTTCCCCGATATCGTGACGATCCTGCCGCAGTTGATGGGGTGAGGCCGGGGGCGTTGTCAGGCGGTTCTGGCCTGGAGCGGTCGCACGCCGTCTTCCCCCGCGCGGAACAAGGCGTGCTTGCACGCCGCCGCGCGAGCGCCCGACCGCCCGGACGGGCGGGCGCTTTTGCACCGGTGCAAACCCGCGCAATTGTTGAAGTATTTGGCACTATAAAACGCGCAGCACAATCGCCACAGCGCCCACCCGCGGTCGGCCACTCGCACGGCTCAGCTTTTCACTAGTCGAGATCCGCTCCAGGCCAATTCAAACCCGGTCATCAGACCATCATCTCCTTGGTCGCCGACAGCGTCACGTCGGGATAGTCGCGCGCCACCCGGTCGATATCCCATTGCAGGCGTGTGAGATAGACCACGTCGCCATCGTGGTCGTGGGCGATGTGCTGCTTGTTGGCGGCGATGAAGGCGTCGATCTTGTCGCGCGGTCCGGTCACCCAGCGCGCGGAGGTGAATTGCGAGCCCTCGAAGCGCACCGGCAGCCCGTATTCCATCTCGATGCGTGAGCCCAGCACCTCGAATTGCAGCTGTCCCACCACGCCGACGATGAAGCCCGAGCCGAAGGCGGGTTTGAACACCTTGGCGGCACCCTCCTCGGCGAATTGCATCAGCGCCTTTTCCAGGTGCTTGGCCTTCATCGGGTCGCCCGCGCGCGCCTGTTGCAGCAGTTCGGGGGCGAAGGCGGGGATGCCGCTGACGCGGAGGTTCTCACCCTCGGTCAGGGTGTCGCCGATGCGCAACTGCCCGTGGTTGGGGATGCCGATGATGTCGCCCGCCCACGCCTCTTCGGCAAGCTCGCGGTCCGAGGCGAGAAACAGCACCGGGGCGGAGACGGTCATCGGCTTCTTGGCGCGCACATGGGTGAGCTTCATACCCCGTTTGAAATGCCCCGAGGCGAGACGCAGGAACGCCACGCGGTCACGGTGCTTGGGGTCCATGTTGGCCTGCACCTTGAAGACGAAGCCGGTGACCTTGTCCTCCTCGGGGGCGATCTGGCGGGGGGCGGCGCGCTGTGGCTGCGGCTCGGGGGCGTAGGCGCCGATGCCCTGCATCAGCTCGCGCACGCCGAAAGAGTTGATCGCCGAGCCGAACCAGATCGGCGTCATGTGGCCCTCACGCACGGCCTGCGCATCGAGCGGCGGCAGAAGTTCGCGCGCCATCTCGACATCCTCGCGCAGCTTGTCCAGCAGGGCGGGTGGCACGTGATCGGCCATTTTGGGGTCGTCCAGCCCGTTGATCCCGACGGTTTCGGCGACGCGGTTGCGGTCGGCGCGGTCCATGAGTTCCAGCCGGTCGTGGAGCATGTCGTAACAGCCAAGGAAATCGCGCCCCTGGCCAATGGGCCAGCTTGCCGGCGTGACGTGGATGGCGAGCAATTCCTGAATCTCGTCGATGATCTCGAACGTGTCGCGCGCCTCGCGGTCCATCTTGTTGCAGAAGGTGAGGATCGGCAGGTCGCGCATCCGGCAGACCTCGAAGAGCTTGCGCGTCTGGCTTTCCACCCCCTTGGCACCGTCGATCACCATCACGGCGGCATCCACCGCCGTGAGTGTGCGATAGGTATCCTCGGAGAAATCGCTATGGCCGGGCGTATCGACGAGGTTGAAGCGGAACTCCTTGAAATCGAAAGACATGGCCGAGGCCGAGACGGAAATGCCCCGATCCTTTTCCATCTGCATGAAATCCGACCGTGTGCGCCGCGCCTCGCCCTTGGCGCGCACCTGTCCGGCCATCTGGATCGCGCCGCCATAGAGCAGGAATTTCTCGGTCAGCGTGGTCTTGCCCGCGTCGGGGTGCGAGATGATCGCAAAGGTGCGCCGCCGCGCGATCTCGGGCGGCAGGGCGGGGCGGTTTGGGGTCTGGTCCAGCATGGCTCGCCGTATAGAGAGGCGGGGGGAGCGGTGCAATATCATGCGGTCGCACCCGGCCGCTTCTGACACGGCTTCGGGGCAGGCCGGACGCTTGTGAAACCCTCGTGACAGGGTATGATCCAGAAACCATGACCTTGAATATCCGATACGGTCGCGTCGTGGATGCCCCGTCCGCCATAACCGTGCTGCGACGCTCGATTACCGAGCTGTGCGCCGCCGATCACGGGGACGACGCATGGGAGTTGGCGGCCTGGCTTCGGAACAAGACCGAAGCGGCATGGGCACGCTGGATCGCACGACACGATGCCACGGTCCTCGTTGCCGAGATTTCAGGCGAGATCGTCGGTATCGGGATGCTGGACGGGCGTGGCGAGGTGTTGCTCAACTATGTGCGGCCAGACAGGCGGTTTCGCGGCGTGAGCACGGCAGTGCTGGCAGCATTGGAGGGCGTGGCCCGCACGCGGGGCGCGGCGTCCTGTTTTCTGGAGAGCACCGAGACCGCGCGGCGCTTCTATCAATGCCGGGGATACACCGCAGCCACGGGCGCACGCCTGCAGTTGGAAAAGAGGCTATAGCGGATCGCGGGAACCGGTCGGTTGACGGGCCGTTGCGCCCGCTACGCTCAGCGCAGCGAGGCGCGGCGCAAGAGGTCGGCGGCATTGGGGTGGTCGAGCAGGGCGCGCCCGATCTCGAACTGCAGATGCGCGGGCGTGTCGTGGCTGGCCGTGTCGGGCAACAGCTCCTCGGGCAGGGCCGAGCGTGTGCGCGGATCGAGCAACAGCGTCTCGGCGGCGATCCCCTCGGCAAAGATGATCTGGTGACGGTCGAACAGGAGTTGCACGTAATCGACATGGCCGCCGGTCTCGATGCGCACGCTGTCGCCGTTGACGAGGTGGCGCGCGCGCACCAGCACCTCGCGCCGCCCGGCCCCGACCGCGTCGTCGCGCTGGTAGACGAACAGCCGGTGATCGGGGCTGACCAGCAGGTCGCCCTCGTTGTTGAGCGCGCCCGCGCGGATGCGCACCGGGGCGAAATCGCCGATGGCGCGCAGCGTGGTCTGCCCGATCCAGCGCAGCGGCTGCGGGCCGTCGTCGCGTGTGAGCACCATGTCGCCGGGCTGCAGCGTCTCGACCGGTTTCTGCGCGCCGGTGGCCATGGTGATCCTTGTACCGCGGGTAAAGGACACGCAGGCCGCCTGTGCGAATCGCTGCCGCGCGGTTTCGCGCTCGACCCGGACGAGCGCATAGCCGGTGCGCGGGGCCATGTGGGCCAGCGGCATGGCGTAGACATTGGAGACGCAGCCCTCCTCGTCGGTCTCGACGAAGATCAGCACTTCGGCCACGCTGCCGGTGGCGGGCATCATCGTCAGGCAGCAATCGAGATGCACCGGAGCGCCGGGCGCACCGAGCTCCGAGCCCTCGCCGACGCGGAACGGCCCGGCCCCTTCCATCACCAGCCCGAGCCGCCGGGCGCGGGCGCGCGGCCCGATCTCGTATATGTCGTCGAGGTCGAGTTCCGCGGCAAAGGACAGCGTGTCGCCGAGATTGGCCCCGCTCACCACACGCAGGTCCGTGGCCTCGAAGACGTTGACGAATTGCGCTGGGCGTGGGGCGGGCGTGGTCATGTGGTCTATCCGGGTCCTGGTTACGCAAGCAGGCAGCGACCGAGCCACCCGCGATGTTCGCAAGCTAGGGCATGATTGTGGCACCTTCTGGCCGATTCCGGCAAGAAATCCCGGCACCGGGGCAAACGCGCGGCGCGCGGGCCGCCACGGCCCGCTGGCCATCCTGCGCCGGGCGGTGTTAACTCGCGGTGAAAAAAGGAGGGAAACGCGATGGATATGGGAATTCGTGGCAAGAGGGCGCTGGTCTGTGCCGCGTCCAAGGGGCTGGGGCTGGGCTGTGCGCGGGCTCTTGCCGAGGCCGGTGCCGATCTGGTGATGAACGCGCGCGGTGCCGCGGCGCTGGAGGCGTCGGCGCAGGCGATTCGCGACGCGTTCGGAGTGACGGTCGTCACGGTGGCCGCCGACATCAGCACCGAGGAGGGCCGCGCGGCGGTGCTGGCCGAGGCGGGCGCGGTCGATATCCTCGTCAACAACGCCGGCGGGCCGCCGCCGGGGATGTGGACCGACTGGAACCGCGAGGATTTCATCGCAGCTCTGGATGCCAACATGCTGGCCCCCATCGCGCTCATCAAGGCGCTGGTGCCCGGGATGATGGAGCGCGGCTGGGGCCGGGTGGTCAACATCACCTCGCAATCGGTGAAATCGCCGATCGCGATCCTGGGCCTGTCCAATTCTGCGCGCGCGGGGCTGACGGGCTATGTCGCGGGCACCTCGCGGCAGGTGGCGGGCAAGGGAGTGACCATCAACAACCTGCTGCCCGGCATCCACGCCACCGATCGCGCCGCGGCGCTCGATACCGGCGTGTCCGAGCGCGAGGGAATCAGCCTCGAGGAGGCGCGCGCGCAGCGCTGTGCCACCATTCCGGCGGGGCGCTACGGCACGCCGGAGGAGTTCGGCGCGGCCTGCGCCTTTCTGTGCAGCACACATGCGGGCTTTATCGTCGGGCAGAACCTCCTGCTCGATGGCGGTGCGGTGAATGCCACGCTGTGATCCGGGCTTGCCCGCGCGGGGCAGCGGCTTATCTCTGGCGGAACGTGGTCCGGGAGGGGTCTCATGCGTGGTGTCATTGCCGTCTGTCTTGTCCTTGTGCTCGCGGGGTGCGCCGGACGGCCCGCGCTCGACGACGACAAGCTGAGCGCGCGCGATTTCGAGCTGGAAGAGTTCTTTGACGGCCATGTCGTGGGGTATGGCCAGTTCCAGGACCGGTTCGGCACGGTGCGGCGGCGCTTCGTCGTGGATGTCACCGGCACGTGGGACGGGCAGGTGCTGACCCTCGACGAGCGTTTCGCCTATGCCGACGGCAGCACCGAGACACGGGTCTGGACGCTGGAAAAGACCGGGCCCGAGACCTGGCGCGGCTCGGCCCCCGGCGTGCTGGGTGAGGCTGCGGGCGAGGAGCGGGGCGACTCGTTCAACTGGCGCTACCGGATCGACCTGCCGGTGCCCGACGGCACGCTGCGGGTGAGTTTCGACGACTGGATGTGGCAGGTGGCCGGGGACCGCGTGCTCAACCGCGCCTATATGGACAAATACGGTGTCGAGGTGGGCGAGGTCATCATCTGGTTCGAGAAGCGGGGGTAGGACGCAGGCGGTCTTGAGTAGACGTTGGGCCAAAGGCCCGGCGCGGAACCAAGGCCGAAGGCCGCCGCGCCATCGGTCATGCCGGAGGCATGCTTTCAGCATGACCCGCCCCGACGGACTGGCGATTTGTCCAAGCTTGCGCATCGATTGGGGGTTTTTCGAATTTGGCAGGCATAAAGTGACCTGAAAAACCGTCAGATCGCCAGCCCGCGGCCTGTCGATGGCGCGGCTCACTGCGACGGCAGCACCAGCCCATTCACACCCCTACAACAGATGCCCCGATTTCGCCGCTTTGGTCGCGAGATAGGCGCGGTTGTGGTCGGTCTCGCCCAGCTTCAGCGGTACGCGTTCGGCCACCGCGATGCCGTTCTGCGCCATCATGGCGAGCTTGGCGGGGTTGTTGGTCAGCAGCCGCACCGAGGTGAACCCCATCCGCCGCAGCAGGTCCGCGCCGATGCGAAAATCGCGCTCGTCATCCTCGAATCCCAGCCGGTGATTGGCCTCGACCGTGTCGAACCCCTGATCCTGAAGGGAATAGGCGCGCATCTTGTTGGCGAGCCCGATGCCGCGCCCCTCCTGATTGAGGTAGAGCAGCACGCCCGCCCCCTCGGCCCCCATCTGCGCCAGCGCACCGCGCAGTTGCGGGCCGCAATCGCATTTCAGACTGCCCAGCAGGTCGCCGGTGAAACAGGCCGAATGGAGCCGTGCCAGCACTGGCGTGTCGCGCCGGGGCTGGCCGATCTCGACCGCGTAATGCTCTTCGCCGCCATCCTCGGGGCGGAACACGTGCAGCCGCCCGGCCTCGGAGACCGAAAGCGGCAGGCGCGCACTGACCACGGGGTGCATGGGGCTTGTCTCGCCGAGGCGCGGCGCGGCGGTAACGGCGTCGAGCACCGTCAGCCCGTGCCGCGCGGCAAAGCCCGCGCCGTCGGCCAGGTCCAGCAGCACTGCGGCGGGCAGCAGCCGTGCCGATTTCACCAGCGTGAGCGCCAGCCGGTGCAGGCCCGCCTGGCCGCCCCGGTCGCTGATCAGAGGGCCCTTCATCGGGGTCTTGAGATCGTCGGCCGGATCGGCCACCGCCAGCACCCACGAAAGCCGCGCGTCGGGTGGCAGCACCACGCGGGCAAGATCGCCATCATAGGCGCGCGCCTTGAGCGTCGCCGCCCGGCGGGCGGTGATCGCCAGAACCGGCGTGCCGCCCAGCGCCTGCACATCCGCGAGGCGCTGGGCGTCGAGCGCCTCGGCTGCCAGCACCAGCGCCGCGCCGCCGTCCATGCCGTGCAGCACCACCGGCACGCCCATGCGCAGGTCCGCGCGTGCGCGCGCGATGGTTTCTGTCAGGTCGGGGGCGAGGCTCATCGGGACTCTCCGGAAAATCGCCCTTTCGGTAGCGTATATTGTAACGAAATGCAAAGAAACCCTCGCGCGGTAACACGTGGCCGTGAAACCTGTGACGAGGGCCTTGCCGGGCGCGTCCGGCTCACGCATCTTGGCGGGCAGAAAGAGGAACGCTACATGGGCCAAGTCAAGAAAATACTTCTCGTCGACGACGATGACGACCTGCGCGAGGCGCTGGGCGAGCAGCTCGTCATGACCGAGGATTTCGACGTGTTCGAGGCCGCCACCGCAGCCGAGGCGATGGTCAAGGTCAAGGACATGATCCACGATCTCATCATCCTCGACGTCGGCCTGCCGGATACCGACGGGCGCGAACTGTGCCGCCTCATGCGCAAGCAGGGGGTGCGCGCGCCGGTTCTCATGCTGACCGGGCATGACGGCGATGCCGATACGATCCTCGGCCTCGACGCGGGTGCCAACGATTACGTCACCAAGCCGTTCAAGTTTCCGGTGCTGCTGGCGCGCATCCGCGCGCAGCTTCGCCAGCACGAGCAGTCGGAAGACGCGGTATTTCAGCTTGGCCCCTACACGTTCAAGCCGGCGATGAAGATGCTCATCACCGAGGAAGACCGCAAGGTGCGCCTGACGGAAAAGGAAACCAACATCCTGAAATTCCTCTATCGTTCGCCCGAAGGGGTGGTGCCGCGCGATGTGCTGCTGCACGAGGTGTGGGGCTATAATGCCGGGGTGACGACCCATACGCTCGAGACGCATATCTACCGCCTGCGCCAGAAGATCGAGCCCGATCCGGGTAACGCTCGCCTTTTGGTAACGGAGTCGGGCGGTTATCGCCTTGTGGTTTAAAGGTCACGGTCGCTTGACCTCGATCAAAGGCGTATCTGAATTTTATGATATGTGTGGTATCGTTCACTTACGGTAAAACGTGAACCTCCCTGTTGGACTGGCCCCGGCATCGCCCGGGGCCTTTTGTTTTCGGCGCGGAGCCGTGGGTGCGGCAGTGTCCGCCGGTCCATCTTCGCAGCATCGCAAAACAGACCGGTCACGTGCAACCCGGGTCTGGCTGCGCGTTTCTCACACCGCCGGGAAAACCATTCCGTCCTTGACGATGCCGTAGGCGAAGCTGGTGTCGATGGAGCCGATGCCACCGATCCGCTGCAGCCGGGCGCGGATGAACGTCTCGTAGGCGTCGAGCGAGGCGACCACGACGCGAAGCTGGTAATCGGTCTGGCCCGTCATCACGTGGCATTCGAGCACCTCGGCCATCCCCGCCACCGCGCGTTCGAAGGTTTGCACCGTGGTTTCGTCATGCCGTTCGAGTCGGATGCGCACAAAGGCGGTGATCGGCAGGCCGTAAGCGCGGGCGTCCACACGCGCGGTGTAGCCGCGGATGACGCCCGCCTTTTCGAGGTTGCGTACCCGGCGCAGGCAGGGCGAGGGTGAAAGGTGGACTTTTGCGGCGAGGTCCTGGTTCGACATCCGCCCGTCGCGTTGCAAGGCGCGGATGATCTGGCGATCCTTGTCGTCCATTGTCGGGCCTCATATTAGCATTTTATGCCAGATTTATGATGTAAATCGGTGTAAAGCGCAATTCATGACGCAATTTCTTGAGATATCCTGCCAGAAAACAGGAGACAAGACATGAGCAACCCCCAAGGCTTCGCCACCCGCGCAATCCATCTCGGCTACGATCCGCTCGACCATGAGGGCGCGCTGACGCCGCCCCTGCACCTGACCTCGACCTTCGCCTTCGAGACGGCCGAGGCGGGGGGCGAGATATTCGCGGGCGAACGCGCGGGCCATGTCTATTCGCGCATCTCCAACCCGACGCTCGACCTGCTGGAGCGGCGCGTCGCATCGCTCGAGGGGGCCGAGGCGGGGCTGGCGCTGGCCTCGGGGATGGGGGCGATCACGTCCGTGCTGTGGACGCTGCTGGCACCCGGCGACGAGGTGATCGTCGACAAGACGCTCTATGGCTGCACCTTTGCCTTCATGCATCACGGGCTGCGCAAGTTCGGCATCACGGTGACCCATGTGGACATGTGCGAGCCTGAAAACCTGCGTGCCGCGATGAGCGACCGCACCCGCATCGTCTATTTCGAGACGCCGGCCAACCCCAACATGCGGCTGGTGGATATCGAGGCGGTCGTGGAAATCGCCCACGCGGGCGGCGCGCAGGTGGTGGTGGACAACACCTATGCGACACCTTACCTCACGCGGCCCATTGCGCTGGGTGCCGATCTGGTGGTGCATTCGGCGACCAAGTACCTGGGTGGGCATGGCGATCTGGTGGCGGGGCTGGTCGCGGGCCGCGCCGAGAGTGTGGCCGAGATCCGTTTGACGGGCATGAAGGACATGACCGGCGCGGTGATGGCACCGTTCAACGCGATGCTGGTGCTGCGCGGGCTCAAGACGCTGGCCTTGCGGATGGAGCGGCATTGCACCAGCGCGCAGGCGGTGGCCGCGTGGCTGGAAGGGCACCCGGAGGTGGCGTCGGTGCAGTATCCTGGGCTGGAGAGTTTCGCGCAGCACGCGTTGGCCTGCCGGCAGATGGCGCGGCCCGGTGCGATGATCGCCTTTGAGTTGAAAGGCGGGCTGGTGGCCGGGCAGCGCATGATGAACGGGCTGCGGATGATCGCGCGCGCCGTGTCGCTGGGCGATGCCGAGACGCTGATTCAGCACCCCGCGTCGATGACCCATTCCACCTACAGCCCCGAGGAGCGCGCGGCGCACGGAATCGGCGACGGGCTGATCCGGCTGTCGGTGGGGCTTGAGGACCTGGGCGATATCATCGACGATCTGGACGGGGCGCTCGCGCCTTCGCGGACCGCGCGCAGCGCCTGAGACCCGGGGAGTTCCGATGACCGCCGATACCGAGCACCTGAAGACCGTCGAAAAACGCCTGCTGTGGCTGTCGCACTGGATGATCCACCACGCCAACCATGTCCGCCCCAAGGTTGACGGGATCAAGACAGGCGGGCACCAGGCGAGTTCGGCCTCGATGGTGTCGATCATGACGGCGCTCTATTTCTCTGCGCTGCGCCCCGAGGACAGGGTGGCCGTGAAGCCACACGCTTCGCCGGTGTTTCACGCGATGCAATACCTGATGGGCAATCTCGACCGTGCGCGGATGGAGGCGTTTCGCGGCTATGGCGGTGTGCAGAGCTATCCCTCGCGCACCAAGGACGTGGATGACGTCGATTTCTCCACCGGCTCGGTGGGGCTCGGGGTGGCGGTTACCTCCTTTGCCTCGCTGGTGCAGGATTACATCGCCGCCAAGGACTGGGGCGCTGACCTGCCCGTTGGGCGGATGGTGGCGCTGGTGGGCGATGCGGAGCTTGACGAGGGCAATGTCTACGAGGCGTTGCAGGAGGGCTGGAAAAACGACCTGCGCAATTGCTGGTGGATCATCGATTACAACCGCCAGTCGCTCGACGGGATCGTGCGTGAAGGGCTGTTCGGGCGGGTCGAGAAGATTTTCGACGCCTTCGGCTGGGACGTGGTGCGGGTGAAATTCGGCGCGCTGCAGCGCGCGGCCTTCGAAGAGCCGGGAGGCGAGGCACTGCGCGACTGGATCGACGCCTGCCCCAACGCGGAATATTCGGCGCTGACCTACATGGGCGGGGCGGTCTGGCGGCAGCGGCTGATGGACGACCTCGGGGATCAGGGCGACGTGACCGCGCTGATCGAGCGGCGCAGCGACCGCGAACTGGCCGACCTGATGGAAAACCTCGGCGGCAATTGCGTGGCGACGATGGCCGAGACCTTCGCCGCCATCGACCACGACCGCCCCACCTGTTTCCTCGCCTACACGATCAAGGGCTGGGGCACGCCCATCGCCGGGCACAAGGACAACCACGGCGGGCTGATGACCAAGGCCCAGATGGCCGAGTGGCAGACGCATATGGGCGTGCCGGAGGGGCAGGAATGGGAGCCGCTCGCCGGTGTTGCGGATCCGGACGGCCTGCGCGCGTTTCTCGACCGGGTGCCGTTCTTTGCCAGGGGCGCGCGGCGGTATGGCGACGGGAAGCTGGCGGTGCCCGAAGTGGCGTCCGTGCCGGACCGTGAGATTTCGACGCAGATGGCGTTTGGCAAGATCCTCGACGGGCTGGCGCGGGGCGACAGCGCGCTTGCCGCGCGTATCCTGACCACCTCGCCGGACGTGACCGGCACCACGGGGCTGGGACCATGGGTCAACCGGCGCAAGCTGTTCTCGCGGACCGAGCAGCGTGACGCTTTCATCGAGCACCGCATCCCCTCGACCGCGAAATGGAATTTCTCGCCCGAGGGCCAGCACCTGGAGCTTGGCATCGCCGAGATGAACCTGTTTCTGCTGCTGGGCGCGGCGGGGCTGTCGCACAGCCTGTTCGGAAAGCGGCTCATCCCCATCGGCACGGTTTATGACCCGTTCGTGCATCGCGGC
>Ga0209947_1000756_pt1 | contig 19873 bp, 18 predicted proteins | sample SalPonR2_B_D2_MG_FD_185706 | JGI IMG/M metagenome (GOLD analysis project Ga0209947, IMG submission 185706) | Salt pond soil microbial communities from South San Francisco under conditions of wetland restoration - Salt Pond MetaG R2_B_D2_MG... ... | reverse complement strand
CTGTACGCGGCCGAGCTGATCTTTATCCTGATTGCAATGCTGCCGTGGTGGATCCAGTTCATTCCCGGCGGCGCCTGGGCGGTGTTTCATATTCTGGTGATCCCGCTGCAGGCCTTCATTTTCATGACGCTGACGATCGTTTACCTGTCGTTGGCGTATGAAGAACATTGAGTTTGAAGAATATTGAAAAAAGCTGTCATCAACCCGTAACCGTTCATTCTTGACAAAGTACTACTCCAGGAGATAAACAAGTGGAAGCACTCATCGCACAAATCCAGGCCAATACCGCCATTGCCGTCGGCTTGATCTTCGCCTCGGCCGCGCTCGGTACCGGGATCGGTTTCGCACTGCTGGGCGGCAAGTTTCTCGACGGCGCGGCTCGTCAGCCGGAGCTGGTCGGCATGCTGCAGGTCCGCATGTTCATCGTCGCCGGCCTGCTCGATGCGCTGTCCATCATCGGTGTTGCATTCGCCGCGCTGCTGCTGTTCGCCAACCCGTTGCTGACCCCGATCACCGGTTGATCGTGCTTGCGAACCTCAAGCCTGAAACCTGAACCAACCGCAGGGAACTGATATGGATATTTCTATTCCCACCCTGATCGGTCAGGCCGGGACCTTCCTGGTGCTGGTGCTGGTCACGATGAAGTATGTGTGGCCCCCGCTGACGCAGGCCATGGAACAGCGGCGCCAGAAGATTGCCGAGGGCCTGGCGCAATCCGACGAGGCCGAAAAGGCGCTGGAAAAGGCCGAGGCCGAGGCCGAGCAGATTATCCGTGAGGCCCGTGCCAAGTCCGGCGAGATTATCGATCAGGCCGGCAAGCGCAGCAACGAGATCGTCGAGCAGGCCAAGCAGGACGCCATTGCCGAACGCGACCGCCAGGTAGCGGCTGCCGAAGCCGATATCAAGCTGGCCACCAATCAGGCTCGCGAAGCGCTGCGCGAAAAAATGGCCGAACTTATGATCAGCGGTGCCGAGCGGGTCATCGAACAGGAACTCGATGCCGAACGTCACCGCAAGCTGCTCGACAAGCTGGCTGCGGAGCTCTAGACGACCATGCTCGCCGAAACCACACTGGCACGACCCTATGCACGGGCGGCGTTCAGCCTGGCAGATCAGGCCGGCACCGTCGAATCGTGGAGCGAGTCGCTTGCCAAGGTCTCCGAAGCCGTGCAAACCGAATCGATGAAGCGTGTCATCGGCCATCCGAACGTCGACGAAAAGCGCCTGCTGGAACTATTCGACGAGGTGCTCGGCGCGTCCGCCAATGGTGCTGACAATAGCAATGCCAAGCGTGCTTTCAATAGCTTCCTGACGGTGCTGATGCACTACCGACGTCTGCCGCTTCTGCCGGAAATCACAGTGCAGTTCGAAACGCTTCGACGGGCCAGCGAGCAGCGCCTGAAGGTCAGCGTAACGTCGGCCGTGGAAATGGCGCCCAGTCAGATCGAAAAGCTGGCGGTGCGGCTGCGCGAGAAGTTCGGCACCGAGATAGAAATGGAAACCGGCGTCGACTCCGACCTGATCGGCGGGCTTGTGGTGCGCGCCGGCGACAAGGTCATCGACGCCAGCGTGCGCGGTCGCCTGGAGCAACTCGCACGGCAGTTGGTCAAGTAGACGGCTCACTGGCCTGCGACGAATTCATACGAGCAGATTGCGCAATCAAATTGCGCATTAAAATTGCAGTTACGCAACCGAACAAACGAGTAATCAAGCCATGCAGCAGACACTCAACCCGACTGAAATCAGCGAACTGATCCGCAAGCGCGTCGAGCAGTTCGACGTCGTCTCGGAGGCCCGAACCGAGGGCACCATCGTCAGCGTGTCCGACGGCATTTGCCGTGTTCACGGGCTGGCGGACGCCATGCAGGGTGAAATGATCGAATTCCCTGACGACACGTACGGCCTGGCGCTGAACCTCGAGCGCGACTCGGTGGGTATCGTGATCATCGGCGATTATGAGCATCTCAGCGAAGGCGATACCGCACGCTGCACCGGCAAGATCCTGCAGGTGCCGGTGGGTGAAGGCCTGCTCGGCCGCGTCGTCAACGCCCTGGGCGCCCCGATCGACGGCGCCGGGCCGCTGGACGCGCAGAGCTCCGAACCGATCGAGAAGATTGCGCCCGGCGTGATCACTCGCCAATCGGTTTCTCAGCCGGTGCAGACCGGATTGAAGTCGATCGACGCGATGGTGCCTGTAGGACGCGGCCAGCGCGAGTTGATCATCGGCGACAGACAGACCGGCAAGACAGCGGTTGCGATCGACGCGATCATCAACCAGAAGGGCACCGGCATCAAGTGTATCTATGTTGCGGTCGGCCAGAAGGCGTCGTCGGTAGCGCAGGTGGTGGCCAAGCTCGAAGAGCACGGTGCCATGGAGCACACCATTGTGGTCGCCGCCAATGCATCGGATTCGGCAGCGATGCAGTACATCGCGCCTTACGCCGGCTGCTCCATGGGTGAGTACTTCCGTGACCGTGGCGAAGACGCCCTCATTGTTTATGACGATCTGACCAAGCAGGCCTGGGCCTATCGTCAGGTTTCCCTGCTGCTCAAGCGCCCGCCGGGGCGTGAAGCCTATCCGGGTGACGTGTTCTACCTGCACTCGCGCCTGCTCGAGCGCGCCTCGCGCGTCAACGCCGACTACGTCGAAAAGGCCACCAACGGCGAGGTCAAGGGCCAGACCGGGTCGCTGACGGCGCTGCCGATCATCGAAACCCAGGCCGGTGACGTTTCGGCATTCGTGCCGACCAACGTGATCTCGATCACCGACGGCCAGATCTTCCTGGAAACCGACCTGTTCAACGCCGGCATTCGCCCGGCCATCAACGCCGGCCTGTCGGTCTCGCGCGTCGGTGGTGCGGCTCAGACCAAGATCATCAAGAAGCTCGGCGGCGGCACGCGCCTGGCGCTGGCCCAGTACCGCGAGCTGGCGGCATTCTCGCAGTTCGCCTCCGACCTGGACGAAGCCACGCGCAAGCAGCTCGAACGCGGTCAGCGCGTCACCGAGCTGATGAAGCAGCAGCAGTACTCGCCGCTGGACGTGGCCGAGATGGCGGTCAGCCTGTTCGCAGGCAACGAGGGTTACCTCGATGATCTTCCACTGCCCAAGGTGGTTCCTTTTGAAAATGCGCTGCGCGATTTCATGAACAACTCACATCCCGATCTGATGAACAAGATCAACGAAACCGGCGACTGGAACGACGAAATCAAGGAAGAAATGAAGAAGGCGCTCGATGAGTTCAAGAAGACGGGAAGTTGGTAGAAGTCCGAGTCTGGTGTGGGAGCGATTTCCATATCGCGATTCGGAGAATCGCTCTCACAGGCACATCTTGAATTGAAATGAAATCGGAAATTGGCGAATGAGTGGATCAAAGGAAATCGTAGGCCAGATCAAGAGCATCAAGAACACGCGCAAGGTCACGCGCGCGCTCGAGATGGTCTCGGCGTCGAAGATTCGCAAGGCCCAGGACCGGATGCAGGCCTCGCGTCCTTATGCGCGCATGATCCGCCAGGCCGTTGGCCATCTGGCCCATGCCAATCCCGAGTACAGACACCCATTCACGCAGCAGCGCGACGAGATCAAGCGCGTCGGTTACGTCATCATTTCATCGGATCGCGGTCTCTGCGGCGGGCTGAACAACAACATGTTTCGCCAGCTCCTTCCGCGCTTCCGCGAGCACCAGGAAGCCGGACAGGAAGTCAGCCTGGTACTCATCGGAAAAAAGGGCCAGCAGTTCTTCAAGCGCATCAAGATCGAAATTTCCGCTGCCGTCCAGGACCTGGGCGAGCAGCCGCAGCTCGAAAAGCTGATCGGCTCGATCAAGATCATGCTCGACGGCTACCGTGACGGCACGCTGGACAAAATATTCCTGTGCTACAACGATTTCGTCAACACCATGACCCAGCGCGTGGCCATCGACCAGCTTCTGCCGCTGCCGCCGGCCACCGACGAACCGATGCTCAAGTACTGGGATTATCTCTATGAGCCGGATCCCGAATCGCTGCTGGACGACCTGCTGGTGCGCTATATCGAATCACTGGTGTACAACGCGACGCTGGAAAATCTTGCCAGCGAGCACGCCGCGCGCATGGTGGCCATGAAGAGCGCGTCCGACAACGCGAACAATCTGATCGACGAGCTGAACCTGGCCTATAACAAGGCCCGCCAGGCGGCGATCACGCAGGAAATTTCCGAGATCGTCGGCGGTGCCGCCGCGGTCTGACCGACCAAAATTGAAAAACTGTAAAAATTTGGGTTCCCGGCAAGGAGCCCACCGACCAGAAACGAGGTTTGTGTGATGAGCAAGGGTACGATTGTCCAGATTATCGGCGCCGTGGTCGACGTGGAGTTTCCGCGAGACGACGTGCCGCGTGTTTACCATGCGCTGATCGTCGGCGAAGGCGGGGTTGTGCTGGAAGTCCAGCAGCAGCTTGGCGACGGTGTGGTGCGCACGATTGCACTCGGCTCGACCGACGGCCTGAAACGCGGCCTCGAAGTCACCAATACTGGTGATGCCATCACCGTGCCGGTCGGCAAGGAAACGCTGGGTCGCATCATGAACGTCCTCGGCGAGCCGATCGACGAAATCGGCGATATCGGTGAGACCGAACGCATGCCGATCCACCGCAAGGCACCCAGCTTCGAAGAGCAGGCGTCCAGCAACGAACTGCTCGAGACCGGCATCAAGGTCATCGACCTGATCTGCCCGTTCGCCAAGGGCGGCAAGGTCGGCCTGTTCGGCGGCGCCGGCGTGGGCAAGACCGTGAACATGATGGAGCTCATCCGCAACATCGCCATCGAGCACGAAGGCTACTCGGTGTTCGCCGGTGTGGGCGAGCGTACCCGTGAAGGCAACGACTTCTACCACGAGATGAAGGACTCGAACGTTCTCGACAAGGTCTCGCTGGTCTACGGCCAGATGAACGAGCCGCCGGGTAACCGCCTCAGGGTGGCGCTGACTGGCCTGACAATCGCGGAGAAGTTCCGCGACGAAGGCCGCGACGTGCTGATGTTCATCGACAACATCTACCGTTACACGCTGGCCGGGGTGGAAGTGTCCGCACTGCTCGGCCGCATGCCGTCGGCCGTGGGTTACCAGCCGACGCTGGCCAAGGAGATGGGCGATCTGCAGGAGCGAATCACCTCGACCAAGACCGGCTCGATCACCTCGATCCAGGCCGTCTACGTACCGGCCGACGACTTGACCGACCCGTCGCCTGCGACCACCTTTGCTCACCTCGACGCCACCGTCGTACTGTCGCGCCAGATCGCCGAGCTTGGCATCTACCCGGCCGTCGATCCGCTCGACTCGACCTCGCGCCAGCTCGACCCGCTGGTCGTCGGACAGGAGCACTACGACGTCGCGCGCAAGGTTCAGAACACCCTGCAGCGCTACAAGGAGCTCAAGGACATCATCGCGATTCTCGGCATGGATGAGCTTTCCGAAGAAGACAAGCTGGCCGTTGCGCGTGCGCGCAAGGTCGAGCGCTTCTTCTCGCAGCCGTTCTTCGTCGCCGAAGTGTTCACCGGCTCGCCGGGCGTGTACGTTTCGCTCAAGGACACCATCCGCGCCTTCAAGGGCATCGTCGATGGTGAATACGACCACCTTCCGGAGCAGGCCTTCTACATGGTCGGCACGATCGAAGAGGCAGTCGAGAAAGCCGAGAAGATGAACGAGAAAAAAGCCGCTTGAAGACGCGCTATTCGCCCGCTGGCTGCGTTATCGGGCGGCCCGAGGACGCGCTTCGAGCCCGCTCGTTGCGTTTTCGGCACGGCTGAAATACTCACGTACAAATGCGTACGCTGCGTTTTCAGCCGCGCCTCAAGCCTTGCCAGCGAACTCGAATCACGCCCTCACCGAGGGCACGATATTGCCGTTAATCCAACGGCCCGGAGTCACTAAGAAATGGCATCGACAATTCAATGCGATATCGTCAGCGCCGAGGCGGAAATCTTTTCCGGTGCAGCGTCCATGGTGGTGATCACCGGTGAGGAAGGCGAGCTCGGCATCGCGCCGCGCCACGCCCCGCTGCTGACTCGGATCAAGCCCGGACAGGTTCGGGTGATGTTGCCCGAAGGGGGAGAGGAATTCTATTACGTCTCCGGCGGAATGCTCGAAGTGCAGCCACACGTGGTCACGGTGCTGGCAGACACCGCCGCGCGCGCCACCGACCTCGACGAAGCCGCGGCCGTCAAGGCCAAGGAAGAGGCTGAGCGGGCGCTGTCCGACCGCAACGCCGACATGGAAATGGCCCAGGCGCAGGCCCAGTTGGCAGAAGCGGTGGCGCAACTGGCGGCGCTCGAAAGACTCCGCAAGAACCTCAAACGCTAGGGCGGCTCCGCGGCGCGCTGCGCGGAGCGCGTTCTGCCAGAGACGGCGCATATCGTGCTGATCGGGTTGAGCGACAGTAGCCGGCGCTACGGCCGAGAGCCGAGCGGTGCGATATGCGCCGTCTCTGTCGGAACCCTTCGGGACGGCTCCCTGGCGAGTCCTTCACCTCGTTTCGACTCGCTTATTTGGAATCAACCAAACCGCACTCGCCGAAGCCGAGCTGGTGAACTCGCCAGGGAACCGTCGCGCCCGTGCAGCGTGGCGCGGGGCCGCCCCAACTCGCTTCAGCGCTACTGCGCGAACCGCTGACGCTGCCCGGTGGTGCTCGGAATCCTCATGGACCGAAATGTCCATTGCGGTTCCTGCGCGCCACGGGGTAGCGTCAGCGGTTCGCTCGCGACGTCGTCAAGCAATTTTTCTGTCGCGGATTTCGTCGTCATTCCTGGCGCCAGCGGTCAATGCGGCCAGCCCGGTCGAATCTTTTCTGCGAATCATTGCCCGTCGGCGAACCAAACTTTGATCGAGTGGTCGAAAACGACTCGTTATTGATTAGAGCCGTTGCTCTAATCTGATATGCTAGCGCCAAACCAGGTCATAAAGGTGATGAGATGCGGATATGTGCTTCGTTATTGTTCATTGCTTCATGCTTGGTGTTGGGGGGATGTGGTCAAGGGGAAGCACCGATATCCAACGACAGACTGCTTGAAAGTTTCGAGCAGGGAAGGACCGGAATCTGGGTGAGTGCCGAGGCGCCGGTCGTCCAGTTGCTCGGCGACGAAGACATCGGCGGCCAGCGGCAACGCTTCACGATCCGGCCGCGCGAAGACATCGCCGTTCAAATTCGGCACTCGCTCGATGATTCGACCCGTGTTCCGGTCGAACCCGGCGATATCGTACGCGTCCAGGGGTACTACCAGTGGGAGGCTCGCGGCGGCTTCATTTCGCGAACGTTCAGCGATCCCGATCAACCGGGCGGCGGCGGATGGATCGAACACGAGGGCCAGCGCTACGATTGATGCCCCGGCGGGGGCACTCGGCGCGCTAAGACGGCCGAGCAACCACCCAAGCCCGACACTCGGGCCGGAAATGCACGCGCTTAATCGCTGAAGTACTCGGGCTCGGCGCCCTGGATCTCGCCGACGGTCGCGCTTTCGTGAATCTGCAGCTTGACCGGGCGCTCGAAGACCAGCGGCCCGGTCACCTCGCAGTCGGCGTGAATGATCACGGTCACAGGATCATTGGCTTTTGCGAATCGCGATTTCTCGACCCTGAGCTCGCCGAGCACGCGGCTGCCCCGCTCCAGGACGATTCCGCCGTTGTTGTTTTTCACCGAGCCGGCCGTGGCACCCTCGAGGCGGATCTGGCCATTGACCGAAGACACATCCTGGTCGACGACGCTGCCGGCGCGCAGCACGACCAGGCCGTTCACGATTTCCACGCTGCCTTCGATTCGTGCCTCTTCTCCGATGTCGACAGAACCGTTGACACCGGCCACTTCGACCGCGGACGCGCCCGCCCCGAGCGTGATCTTGCCGTTGACTGTCGTGACATGGCCGGCCACTGCAGCGTTGGCGCCGAGGGAGATCGAACCGTTGACGCTTTCCACGTCGCCGTCGACGCTGCTGTCGTTTCCGATCGTCACCGAGCCGTTGACCGTGCCCAGTCCGCGATCGACGCTGGTGCCGTCGCCGATTTCGATATCGCTGTTGATCCCGAAACAGCCGCCGAGCAGCAACAAGGCGAAAACCAGAGTAATTCGATACTTCATGGGCTCAGCTCCCACTATGCAATGACCAGACTGCATGATACCCCTCGCACCCGCCATGCCAGAAGGCCCGAAAGTCATGCGCGGCGAAGCTCGCCATCAAGCTGCTCCGGTTTTGCGGGGCACCAGCCAGTCGTTCAAGCCCGGCGTTGCCGCGCCAGCAGCCGCATCGAGCCCGGCGAAATCGAACAGGTTGGTGTCGCATAGCTGAGACGGCGCGACGTTCGTCAGCGCCTTGAAGATGGTCTCGGTGCGGCCCGGCTGCCGCCTATCCCACTCGCCCAGCATCTGCTTGACGACCTGGCGCTGCAGATTGGGCTGCGACCCGCACAGGTTGCACGGAATGATCGGGTAATCCCGGCTGCCGGCAAGTTTCTCCAGGTCCGATTCCCGGCAGTAGGCCAGCGGCCGGATCACGATGTTGTCCCCATCGTCGCTCTTGAGCTTGGGCGGCATCGCCTTGAGGGTTCCGCCGTACAGAAGGTTGAGGAAGAACGTTTCGACGATGTCGTCGAGGTGATGGCCCAGCGCGATCTTCGTGAAGCCGTTGTCCCGGGCATACGTATAGAGGTTGCCCCGGCGCAGCCGCGAACAAAGGCCGCAGGTGGTCTTGCCCTCCGGGATCACGCGCTTGACCACCGAATAGGTGTCGCGCTCGATGACCTGATACGGCACCCCGATCGACTCCAGATACTCCGGCAGCACGTGTTCGGGAAAACCGGGCTGCTTCTGGTCCAGGTTGACGGCGAAAAGTTCGAAAGATACGGGCGCACGTCGCTGCAGGCTCAGCAGCAGGTCCAGCATCGCGTAGCTGTCCTTGCCCCCGGACAGGCACACCATGATCCGATCGCCGTCGCCGATCATCCCGTAATCGCCGATCGCCTTGCCGACGTTCTTGCGCAGCCGCTTGAACAGCTTGTCGGCGTTGTACTTGTTGCTCTGGGCGGGCTCGGCCATCGCTCGCTCCCCGGTAAAAACGCGCATGATACCGGTTGATCGCCGCGAATTCGAACATGCCCGCCCGATGCCGGGCAGGTTTGCTTTTCGCGACAGTCTTGCTAGACTGCAAAATCCGTTCGGTTCCTGCGACTCGCACGGACGGAAACCTGGAGACGCGGGATGAACGAATCCCCAGCTGAAATTGTTGAAATCATTGCCGATTTGCGCAGCCAGCATCGCGACCTGGACGATGCGATCGCCCGGCTCGCCGAATCGCCGACGATGAACCAGCTGCAACTCACCCGGCTGAAAAAGCGCAAGCTGCGCCTGAAGGACCAGATTGCCTGGTGGGAATCGAAGCTGATTCCGGACCTGGACGCCTGATCCAGGCCCGGCGCAGCGCCGTCCGGCAGCGCCAAATGTCACATTGACTGAGGGGTTTGACGGCCCCATACTGTACCGTATGGAAGCGATCAGAAGCCTGAACAACCATGAAGTGCGGCGCCGCCAGATCTGGACCGACGACGGCGTTCGGCTGGACGTCCGTTACCTTGGCCACGAACGCGCGCCGTGTGTTCTGCTGGCACATGGATTCGGACAGACCCAGTTTGCCTGGGCCGAAACCGCACGCCACCTTGCCGCCAGCGGCTGGCAGGCGGTCAGTTACGACGCTCGCGGACACGGCAACTCCGACCGTGCGCCCAGCAACAAGTATCTGTTCGAACAATTCGTCGAGGATTTTCGCCGCGTGTGCTCGTCGCTGCCCCATCCGCCACTGCTGATCGGCGCGTCCATGGGTGGTCTGACCGCACTGCTGGCGCACTCGGAGAAACCCATCGCCGACCTTCGTGCGCTGATCCTGGTCGACATCGCACCTCGCTGGGACGAACGCGGCGTGGACGCCATGATCTCGTTCATGCGCCAGCATCCCGACGGCTTCGCGACGCTCGACGAGGCGCGCGAGGCGGTCCGCAGTTTTCTGCCCCACCGTCGCTCGGCAGCGACCACCGAAGGTCTCAAGCGCAACCTGCGTCAGGCCTCTGACGGGCGCTGGTATTGGCATTGGGATCCCGCCATGCTGGCCCTGGCCGAACGCAGCAAGAACCTGCAGAGCCGGCTGAAGTCGGCTGCGCGCAAGCTCAAGAAGCCCACCCTGCTGATTTCCGGCGGCAAGAGCGAGCTTATTTCGGACGAGCACGTCGAAGAGTTTCTGAAGCTTGCGCCGCACGCCGAGCATGTTTCCGTCGCCGATTCCGGTCATATGGTTGCCGGCGACGTCAATGACAGATTCTTGCACGCCGCCGTGCCATTCTTGAAGAAGCATTCGGCCGAAGGAGGCACAAAATGATGATCCTTTTATTTGTATTCGCGCTGGTCGCGGTCTGCGTGGCCTGCAGCTTTCTCAAGACCTCGCTGCAGGTCTGGACCGGCGCCGTGGCCGCCACGCTGCTGGCGTTCACCCTGGCCGGAGAGCCGGGCTGGATTTCGCTGACCCTGGGCTGGCTGGTGTTCGCCGCGATTGCCGCCCCGCTGAACTACCTTCCGTGGCGCCGCGCCTTCATCACCGCGCCGGTGATGAAGGCGTTCGAGGGCATGACGCCGGAAATCTCGGAAACCGAGCAGGTCGCCCTGGATGCAGGAACGGTCGGTTTCGAAGGCGAATTGTTTACCGGCAAGCCGAACTGGAAGAAGCTGCTCAGCCGCCCGTTGCCGGAACTCAGCGTCGAGGAGCAGGCCTTCATAGACGGCCCGTGCGAGGAGCTGTGCGGCATGATCGACGAGTGGGAATTCACCCACTATCGGGTCGGAATCTCCGACGAGGCCTGGGAGCACCTGAAGCAGAACAAGTTCTTCGGCATGATCATTCCCAAAGACTACGGCGGCCTCGGATTCTCGGCCACAGCGCATCGGGCTGTGCTGGAGAAGGTCGGGGGCATGAGTTCCACGGTCGGGTCGGTGGTGGCCGTGCCCAACTCGTTGGGTCCGGCCGAACTGCTGCTGCACTACGGTACCGACGAGCAGAAGAACCATTACCTGCCGAAGCTCGCATCCGGTGAGGAAATTCCCTGTTTCGGTCTGACCTCGACGACCGCGGGCTCGGACGCCACCTCGATCTCGGATTACGGCGTGATCTGCAAGGGCAAGTGGGAAGGCAAGGAAGTGCTGGGCATGCGCCTGACCTTCGACAAGCGCTATATCACGCTGGCCCCGGTCGCCACGGTCGTCGGTCTCGCGTTTCGCCTGTACGATCCCGAAGGCCTGATCGGCGACACCGAGGACATCGGCATATCGCTTGCACTGCTGCCGCGGGATGTCTCTGGCATGGAGATCGGCCGGCGCCATTTCCCGCTCAACAACCCGTTCCCCAATGGTCCGATTCGCGGCAAGGACGTGTTCGTGCCGCTGGATTTCCTGCTCGGCGGCACCAAGTACGCCGGCCAGGGCTGGCGCATGCTGGTCGAATCGCTTTCGGTCGGGCGCGCCATCTCGCTGCCGTCTTCCACCTCGGGTGGCGCCAAGCTGGCCTGCCTGGCCACCGGCGCATACGCGCGAATCCGCAAGCAGTTCGGACTGCCGATCGGTCGCTTCGAGGGGGTCGAGGAAGCGCTTGCGCGCATCGCGGCCAACACGTACTCCACCAGCGCCCTGTCGCGTCAGACGGCGGCGGCAGTCGACGCCGGCGAAAAGCCGTCGGTGCCGGGGGCGCTGGCCAAGTACCACTGCACCGAACTCAGCCGCGAGGTGCTCAAGGACGCCATGGACATCCACGGCGGCAAGGGCATCATCCTCGGGCCGAGAAATTATCTCGGTCGCGGCTGGCAGGGCGCGCCGATCTGGATCACGGTCGAAGGCGCGAACATCCTGACCCGTTCGCTGATGATCTTCGGGCAGGGCGCAATCCGCTGTCACCCCTACGTGCTCGACGAAATGCAGGCCATGCAGATCGAGGACGAAGAGGAGCGCCTGAACCGGTTCGACGAGCTGCTGTTCAAGCACATCGGCCACAGCATCTCCTGCGGCTCACGCTCGCTCATCCTCGGTCTGAGCTTTGCCAGGTTCGCGGCCGTCCCGGGCGATCGTGAAACCCGCAAATATTATCGCAAGCTTACCCGCTACACCGCCGCCTTCTCGCTGATGGCCGATCTGGCGCTGGCCACCTACGGCGGCAAGCTGAAGATGAAAGAGAAGATTTCGGGCCGTCTCGGCGATGCGCTGAGCTGGCTCTACATCAGTTCGGCCATGCTGCGCCGGTTCGAGCACGAGGGCCGCCCGCGCAACGACCAGCCGATCATGGCGTGGGCGTTCCACGATGCGATCTATCGCATCCAGGAAGCGCTCAAGGGCGTGATCGATAATTATCCGTTTGCGTTCCTGCGGCCGGTGCTGCGCCGCATCGTGTTCCCGCTGGGCGCCAACGAGCGTCGTCCCAACGACCGCCTCGGCCACAAGGTCGCCGCGCTGATGCTGTCGCCGTCCGAAACCCGCAATCGCCTTACGCGCGGCGTCTACAAGGCCGACCGTCCCGGCCACGTGCCCGGCAACATGGAAACGCTGTTGCCTGACGTGATCGCCGCCGAGCCGATCGAGCGCAAGCTGGTCAAGGCCTTCAAGGCCGGTCGGGTCAAGGGCCTGACGTACAGCGAACAGGTCCAGTCCGGCCGCGAGACCGGCGTGCTCAGCGACAAGGAAGCCGACATGCTGCTCGACGTGCGCGAGCGCGTCATGGAGATCATCGCGGTCGACGATTTCGAGCTGGAGGAATTGCAGGCGGGGCTGTCCAAGAAGGGCGAGTCGATACGCGAAGCAGCGTAGCCCGCCGGCGTTCACATTCTGTATACTTGACTGCGCCCCGGGGACGACCTCGGGGCGCTTTCGTTGCTTGAGGTGTTTCGTTCGCGAGTTTGTCGCGCGTACGGAATGAAACGGGAAGCCGGTGCGGCCTTGAATGGCCAACTCCGGCGCTGCCCCCGCAACTGTAACCAGCGATGCAACCGGCCTTGCGGCCGCGCGGCATCAGGTCCGATAGAACAAAGCCACTGTGCATGGACAACTGCACGGGAAGGCGTCGGACCGGGAAGTTCGCTTCCCGGCTGGGAGCCAGGAGACCGGCCTCGAGTGTTGTTTCTGCCGCGGCGGGCGGTGCAGGACGATTCGTGTGCCCGGCTCAAGCCCATTGCACGCCCTCGTCTTAGCCTGCCTGATTCACCGCCCGTTCGTCACGAGGCGCTGTCAGGCCTCGTGACGAGCGGGTGGTGAATCAGGCGGGCCTGCCCCCGGTCGCGGCCCGATGGCGCGGGCGTGCGCCGGGAGTCAAGAATGAAAAATATCGCAATCACCCGTCTGGCCGTCGCGGCCGGCCTTTCCCTCGTGTCCGTTTTCCAGCCGGCGGTGGCCGAAACCGCCTGGGAAGACGACCCCATCGTGGTTACCGCCAACCGCATCGAACAAAGCGCGGCATCGGTTCCGGCGCGCGTATCCGTCATCACCCGCGCCGACATCGAGCGCAGCCAGGCGCCCGATCTGGTCGAACTGCTGCGCCTGGAAGCCGGCATCGACATCGCCCGCAACGGCGGCCCGGGCGGCCAGACCAGCGTATTCATGCGCGGCGCCAATTCCAACCATGTGCTGGTGCTGATCGACGGCGTGCGGGCCGCGGCCAGCGGTACCGGCGCGTTTACCTGGGAAATTCTCGACCCGTCGGTGATCGAGCGCATCGAGATCGTGCGCGGCCCGCGTGCGGCGCGCTGGGGTTCCGATGCAATCGGCGGGGTCATCCAGATCTTCACGCGCCGCGCCGATGGCGTCTCGGCCGGCATCCGTTACGGCAGCGACAACGACCGCAAGGCCACGCTGGCCGCCGGCCGGCAGCGGGGCAACCTGCCGCTGGACCTGACCCTGACGGCACGCAAGGTTGACGGCTTTTCGGCCCAGAACCCGCGCGGGTTCGGCTTCGATCCCGACGACGACGGCTTCGAGAACCTGTCGGCGGCGACCGGCGGTTCGGCCGATCTGGCCGGCGGTTCGTTGTCCTGGCGCGGACGGATCGCCAGCGGCGAGACCGAGTTCGACCAGGGCGTGACCGACTACGACAACTGGTCGTGGCGCTTCGATTACATTGGCGCTTCCAGCGGCCCCTGGCAGTGGCAACTGGGCGCGGCCACGCTGCGCGACCGGCTGGAAACCGAAACCGCGTTCGGCATCGACGAAGTCGTCACCCGCAGGCTGCAGGGCGATTTCCTGGCCGAGCGCAGGCTTGGAGACGCCACCCAATGGCTGGTCGGGCTGGATGCATGGCGCGAATCCGGGGCAAGCGAGGGCCAATGGGATGAGTCACGCAGCAACGTCGGCGTTTTCACCGGCCTGGAAGGCGCGGCCGGCGCGACCGGCTACGAACTCAGCATACGGCTGGACGACGACGAGGAATTCGGCACCGAGCTTACCGGCAGTGCCGGCCTCAACCGACGTATCGGTGAGCGGTGGCGGGCATTCGCAAGCGCCGGGCGGGCTTTCCGGGCGCCGAACTTCAGCCAGCTCTATTCGCCGGGATTCTTCGGCGGACTTTTCGCCGGCAACCCGGACCTGGATCCGGAGCGTTCGTGGTCGGCCGAGATCGGCGTCGATTTCAACCCGGCGGCGGGCCAGCGGTTGACGCTCAGCGCCTACAGCAACTGGATCGACGATCTGATTGCGTTCTCCGGCACGGACTTCCAGGCGATCAACGTCAACGAGGCGCGCATCCGCGGTCTGGAATTCACCCACAGCCTTGTCGCCGGCGACTGGTCCAGCGACATCAATCTGACCTGGCAGGACCCGCAGGACCGCGCCGCCGGCCGGGATCTGTTGCGGCGGGCAACCTTCAAGAGCAACTGGGTGCTGGGCTACGCGGTCAACAGCCGCTGGAACGTCGACGGCGAACTGGCCCACGTCGGCGATCGCCTGGACGTCGGCGGCGTCCGGCTCGCTTCATATACCCTGATCAACCTGCGTGCGGCGTATCGTCTGCGCGACCACTGGAACCTGGAGCTCAGAGTTGACAACCTCGCGGACCGAGACTACGAGCCGCTGGTCGGATTCAACGCCGCCGACCGTCGCGTGTTCGTCCAGCTGGGCTGGTCGAGCTGAGTTTCGCGCCAGGCAGGCGCCGTTTCGGCGCCTGCTGTCGGCGGGTGTACCGGTAACCGCCCTGGCGAAAGCCGTCACCGTTGCAGCGGCCGTTGCCATTGCAAGCGTGCTGGCCGGCTGCGTGCCGGCCGATACCGATTCGATGACCGGCTATGCAGTATTCGGCACCGAAGTCGAAGTGCACCTGCGTGACACCAGGCCGCGCGAATCACAGGCCGCCTATGCCGAGGTGGGCCGGTTGCTGCAACGTCTGCACCGCGACCTGCACCCGTGGGAAGACGGCGCGCTGATGGACCTCAACGCAGCCATCGCCGCTGGCGAGCGCCACGAGACCACGCCCGAGATCGTCGAGCTGATCGAAGCCGGCCAGGCCCTGGAGGACGCGACCGAGGGCGCCTTCAACCCGGCCGCAGGCGCACTGGTGAACCTGTGGGGATTCCACACCTCCCGTTATCCGATTACCGATCCGCCCCCGACGCCGGCCGAAGTGGCCGCCCTGCTCGACCGCACGCCGTCGCTTCGCGACCTGTCGCTGGACGGACCGGTAGTGTCGTCGGCCAACCCGGCCGTCAGGCTGGATTTCAGTGGCCTCGCCAAGGGGCTTGCCGTCCGGCGCGTATGCGAGCGGCTCGCCGGCTACGAGATCGGCGCCGCCATGGTCAACGCCGGCGGCGACGTGATGGTCTGTTCGGCCGGCCAGCGTCCCTGGCGGGTTGCGGTGCGCGCGCCCGGCGGCGGCGTGCTGGACACGCTGGAAATCGGACGCCCGCTGGCTGTCTTCACCTCGGGCAACTACTATCGCTATCTTGAATTCGACGGCGAGCGCTATGCGCACATCCTCGACCCGGCCACCGGCTATCCGCTCGACCAGGTCATCCAGGCCACCGCGATCGATCCCGATCCCCTGGTGGCCGATGCCGGCGCAACCGCGCTGGTAGTCGCCGGTCCAGACCGCTGGCGACGCATCGCCGATGCGCTGGACATCGAAGCGGGTATCGTCATCGACGCCGACGGCGGGGTTTCGCGGCTTGACAGCACCGTCGTGGCCGGGCGATAAGGAAGCATCCAATCACGCGTCGGAATTCATCGGCGCAACAACCGGGACTGAACAATGGACATGAATCAGATTTTGAAGATCGGCGCCGAGGCCTTCCAGTCGCAGCTTGGCGAACAACTCGCCGGCTCGCTGTCGCTGGACAAGATCATGAACGCGTTGGCCGGCCTGCTGCCGGGCGAGGGCAAGAACGTCGACCTCAGTGCCCTGGTCGGCAAGATGCAGGGCGGCGGGCTGGCCTCGCTGGCCGAGTCCTGGCTGGGCGACGGCGGCAACGCCGGCATCGGCGCCGAGCAGCTGATGTCGATCTTCGGCAGCGGCGACATCATGCGTTTCGCCGACAAGCTCGGCCTCGACCAGGACACCGCGCTGGAAGGGCTCAAGGGCGCGGTGCCGGAAATGGTCGACAAGGCCTCGACCGGCGGCACGCTCGAGTCGCTGGGCGGCGTCGGCGGCATCATGGGTATGGCCGGCAAGCTGTTCGGGCGCTGATCCGGGCGTCGACCCGACGTTTTTTGGGTGGCGCTCAGCCGGGGTTCGGCGCGCCACCCAGGTAACGCGGCGCGATTGCGCCGAGCCGCTCGCGCTGGTCATCGTCCAGTTCGGCAGTCATCAACTGGCGGAACCACCTCGCGGCGCGCTCGCGCTGAGCCGATTCATCGTCTGCAAGCGCCTCGCACCCGAGCATGCGAACTTCATTGCACTGTGCTGAGTTCGGGAAGCGCTTGAGATAATTGGCGCCGAGCCTGCCGGCCAGCCGGCCGACGTCGCGGTCGCGTGCGGCCCGAATCAGCGCGCGCATGGTTTCCGGGTGTTCCAGGCAGAAATCCGGGTCGACGGCGAGCATTCGCTCGGCCCGGTCCAGCGCCTCGTCCGGCAGCTCGAACGACAGCAGCAGCGCCTCCAGGTGCATGCGGCCGTGCTGCAGCCGCGTTTCCCGATCTCCGCCGCGTTCGAGCTGTCGCGCCAGCTCGGCGTGCATCTCGCGCGTGCCGCCGCGCGCCCGGATCTGGCGCCACAGCGTTTCGGCGTCGCGGGTAAAGCGCTCCGGCTTGTGCTCGGCCTCGGTGTCCGGTTCGATCAGGTTCAACTCGGCCCGGTGCAGGAACACCGCCCGCCCGGCCAGGTGGAACCAGCCGAATACGGCAAATGTCCAGTAGGCGAGCTGGATCACGTTGCGCAGCCCGCGGCCGGCGCCCAGCCAGCCCAGCAGCCCGGCGACCGCAAGGTAGACCAGGGCCGCGCCGAGCAGCGCTGCGTATAGCTTCAGGTAATCGCGGTGGCCGATACGGGCCGCCAGCCTGAGCCACTGGGTCGGCAGCAGCGCCCCGAACAGGCTCTTGCTGAGCGTCAGGATGATGGTCGCCGCCGGGAGCACCGCGGCAATCGCGATGCTGCCGAGCAGCACCCCGGCCACGCCGAAATAGATGGAAAGCAGGACCAGCGCAACCGTCGCGACCAGCCACAACCCGATATGGCGAATGGCCAGGCCGTCGGCCGATTCCATGGTGCGAAAACTGGGCGCGCCGGTGTCGCCCTCGGCGCTGGCCAGCAGGATCTCGCTGGCCACGCGGTAGACGGTGATCCAGACCAGGATTCTGAAGGCGAGCAGGAATATCCCGAAGATCAGCCCGGCGATGGACGGAAGCGGCAGCGCGGCCAGCATCTCGATCAATACCCCGGCGCCGGCCGCGGCCAGGACCCAGGGTCTTACGTCATGCCGTAGCGGGAAGCGAACGGCGTCGAAGAGCTTTAGCGCCGGCTCGCCTGCGATAGACGACATCGCTCAGCCCGGACGATTCATGACCCGACCGTCACGAGACGTGTCCAGGTCGTGCAGCCGCGTCGCTTTTGCGAGCGAGCGACCCGCAGGCGTACTTGCCAGTACGTCGAGGATGCGCGACCAAGTAAAACGTCGCAGATGCGGGGCCTGGGAACGTCGCAGCAGGTTGGGTCATGGATCGTCCGAGCCCTAAAACATCCCGGTATCGAGCCGGGCTGATTCGCTCATCATCTCCTGGTTCCACGGCGGGTCGAAGGTCAGCTCGACGTCGACGCGCTCGATGGTCGGGATGATCAGCAGCCGCGAGCGCACGTCGTCGACCAGGAAATCGCCCATGCCGCAACCCGGCGCGGTCAGCGTCATTCGGACCTCGACCTCGCGACCGCCCGAGGCATTCTTCGAGATGTCGCAGTCGTAGATCAGGCCGAGATCGACGATGTTGATCGGTATTTCCGGGTCGTAGCAGGTCTTGAGCTGCCGCATCACCAACTCTTCGAGATCGTGATCGGTCGCGTCTTCGGGCAGTTCGGGCTTGGGCGGCGGTTCGCGGCCGATCGCGTCTGCGTCGTCGCCGCCGAGCCGGAACAGCCGCCCGTCGACGTAGACGGTAAAACTGCCGCCCAGCGACTGGGTCAGGTAGCCGGTGGTGCCGGCCGGCAGGCTCACCATCTGGCCCTCGGGAATCAGGGCCACGTCGGCGTCGCGCTCGAATTTTACCGGTGCGTAGGATTGACTGAACATCTGCTTGCAATGAATGGCCGATTCAGGACCAATATTGTACGCTTTCGGCCCCGGATTGTCTGCCTCGCGGACCGCCTTGATAATTTCCGACCGATCGGTATGCTGTGGGCTGGCAGAGGCGGGAATCATCATGCTTCGCATAACCTGCGTCGGTCTGGCGCTTTCGATCATGGTCGGCTGTGCGGCCACAACCTTCAACGACGTCATGGAAGCAAGCTACGCGGACTTCCAGGGCGGCGGCGATATCAGCAGCGTGATGGTTGCGCCCACCAGCAGTGGCGATCAAGTATTCAGCGGTATTCGATCCTGGGGCGACGACCCTGTCGTGCTGGGCGGCGCCGACACCTTCGACCTGCTGGCTCGGGAGACCGAATGGGGCCGTCTTCGAATCATCGGGCCTGCGCGCAATCGTTCGCTGTTGGAGGACGGCCTGGCCGAGATCCCCCCTGAAACCATCGATCGCACGATGGACCTTGTCTCTGGCGTCATCGGCACACGGTTGCAGGGAATGATGGAACTGCAGGAACGGCGAATTGCCGTGTCGTTCTTCGCCTCCGGTGACTCCACAGCGTACAACCATGTCCGACTGTCGCCGGTGGACGGGGACGAAATCGAGGTGGTCGTCAGGGCCTCAGCGGAAGGCGAATTTCGTTCAGGCAATTGGTGGCTCAGAAACACTTCCGTTGCAGCGCACGAACTCACCCATCTGAACCACAGTCTGCTCGGAAATCCAATCCCGCGCGACAATCATGCGGCCGAGACCAATGCGGAGACGGCTGCGATGACGGTCGCATATTGCGCCCAGTATCAATTCGTGGAGCGCGCCGCCGAACCCGACGAGCGGGCGCTGATCACCGAAAATTTCGAGTTCTCGTTCGAACAGGAGCGCCGCGATGCTTTCCCGGGGTTGAGCGAAGGCGAATTCAACCCGGTGCGGGCCAGGGTTCGCGAGTTCTCGCCCAGCCCGCACGGACAGGCCAATCTGATGTCGACCGGCCTCGCATCGATGCTTTTCCAACGCATCGAGAATGCCCCGGACTACCGGGTCGAACGCGACGCGATGTACGCGGTCTGCGAGCGCGCCTCGAACGAGATTCCCGATTACCTGAATGGGGACTGGCAATCGGATGCCTTAT